>Ga0224530_1001239_pt1 | contig 13933 bp, 15 predicted proteins | sample CBST75metaG_FD_179873 | JGI IMG/M metagenome (GOLD analysis project Ga0224530, IMG submission 179873) | Peat soil microbial communities from Stordalen Mire, Sweden - C.B.S.T75 | ecosystem: Environmental > Terrestrial > Soil > Wetlands > Peat | place: Sweden: Norrbotten County, Stordalen Mire...
TCACGCAACTCGGCAAAATACTTCAGGGGATTGTCCATATCCCCTTGTCACGGTTGAGCCTCGGTTTGCATATAGCAAGATGGGTTCATTTATATGCGTCGGCCCTGTGACAGAGATCTTTAGGTAAATTGATTTATCTAGAGGCGTGATACACTTGAGACAGGTATATATCGGTTGCCGTATTTCGCATTCCGAAGTGTGTTCTAGAGAGCCTGAAGTTTAGGAAAAGGCCGGTTCTTCCGCAATGTCTTCCGTAAAGTAAAGACGAAGAGTCGATTTCGCCACAGAACAAACCCTTCCTTGAATGAATTGGTGGCCGCTTGTGCCCTATTGGGGTAATCAGCGCTGTTTCGCCCAGTTCGACCTTAGCTATTTCCTCCGGGAGTCAACACACTTTGCAAGCAGCCATTGTCAACCTGGTTGTACTAGGTCTTCTCGTTTTCCTCTTCGCTGTGGTCTTTCGGGCACGCCCCGACGACCGCCTACGCTGCTGGATTGTGGGCTGGCTGTGCGTTCTGGCTCACTCTGCCGCCGCTTTCATCGTCCCGCCGAATCCCTTCTGGCTCAATATTCTGAACTGCATAAGCTTCGACATGCTGGCTTTTGCAGGCATCTGCTTTGCCGTCTCCACCATGATCCTCAGCGAGTCCCGCGCGGGTGGCCTGCGCTTGGGAATTCTGCTCGCGTTCATCACGCTGCCATTGCTCAGCCTCGTGGTCCTCGGCTTTAGCAATCTCTGGGTGCTTTCCCTTCTGATTCTGGTACGCCAGTCGTTCGCTATCCGGTTCGCCTCCAGAAGACGCCCTTATCGCTATTTCCCTGCTCAAATTGTGATTTGCGCGTGCCTTGTCACAGGCTGCTTCATGCTGTACGGCGTTTTCCATCGCGATACGGAGATGATCGTCTATTCGCTGCTGGGAGAGATCGTCTTTGTCACAGCGGTTGACTTCTGGAATAACGGCTGGGAGCGGACCGTGGCTCTCAAGGCGATCGTTGCAGGTCTCGTTTCCTGGGCCGCGGTCTTCCCCCTCGCGCTTCTGGCGTCGCGCCTTTGGCCTGGCTTTGTGGTCAACCATGAAATCTGGAATGTGCCCAAGTGGTGCGTTGCGGTAGGCATGATCCTGGTGGTGCTGGAAGAAGAGACACGAGCGGCACACGCCTTTGGCGACGAATACCGCCTGCTCTTCGATGCCAATCCGCATCCGCTTTGGATCTTCGATAACCGTACTCTGGAGTTTTTGAGCGTCAACCAGGCTGCACTGGATCTGCACGGTTACACAAGAGAAGAGTTTCTGAGCATGAGGTTGCCCGACATCCTGGAGCCCAGCACGAGGGCAAAGGTGATTGCGGAGGCCACTGCCGCGAAGCCAGTATCCAACCGGGCTTCACGGCATGTTTGCAAGGATGGCCATATTCTGCCCATGGATATTACCGCGTACAACATCGTCTTCAAGGGCAGGCATTGCCGTTTTGTGCTGGCGATCGATGCATCCGAGCGCGACATGCTCGAGCAGCAGCTCATACGCCAGGCGCACCACGACGGTCTCACCGGACTTCCCAACCGGATACTGTTTCAGGAGCAATTGGCTGAGGCGGTACGCGAATCGATCAGGGCAGAAGAAAAGCTGGCGATTCTCTGCATCGACCTTCGCCGCTTCAAGCGCATCAACGATACCTACGGCCCGCGTATCGGCAACGAATGCATCAAACACGTGGCCAGCATTCTCGGTGCGCGCGTTCGTAGCATGGATCTTATTGCACGCACCGGCGGCGACGAGTTCGGCATGGTGTTGACCGGGGTCAAGAGCGCAGCCGGCGTCGAGCAGGCCGCCATCGAATTGAGAGAACTCCTTACCAAACCTCTGCTTATTGAGGGCTACAAAGTCCAGCTTGCCTTCAGCATGGGACTGGCCGTTTGTCCCGACGACGGAACCGATGCCACGGCGCTGTGGCGCGGCGCGGAGAGCGCCTTGCGCCAGGCGCAATCGGCAGGCGGCGGGCAGGCCATCTGGCTTTCCCCGGAGCTCAGTATCGCCGCGGAACGACAAATCGAATTGGAAGCTCACATGCGCAAGCAACTGGCAGAGGGAGGGTTCCATCTCGCCTATCAACCGTTCTACGGCTTCGACGGCTCTGTCCAGGGACTTGAAGCCTTGTTGCGCCTTGACCACCCCACTCATGGGCCGTTGAGCCCGACGGAGTTTATTCCCATCGCCGAGGAGACGGGCATGGTTGTCCCACTTGGCCAATGGGTGCTCGAAGAGGCCTGCCGCCAACTTTGCGTTTGGAAGAAACAGGGAATGCGGCTGGTCCCGGTCGCCGTCAACGTCTCCGGGTTGCAACTGATGCATTCGGACTTTGCGAGGCTGGTGATGGACACGCTCCAGCGCTATGCCGTCGATCCGAAGTTGATTCATCTGGAAGTAACCGAAACCGTCGCCATGCGCAATCTGGCCGAAGTCGCCGACCAGATGAACGTACTAACCTCCGCGGGGATTGTGTTTTCCATCGACGATTTCGGCACCGGCCACTCCTCACTCGGCCGCTTGCATCAGTTGCCCATTTCAGTGCTCAAGATCGATCAATCCTTTATCTCCCAACTGCGCGTTCAGGGCGGCACCGACTCCATCGTGCAGGCCATCATTTCGATGGCGCACGCTCTTGGCCTTCATCTGGTGGCCGAAGGCGTAGAGACGGCGAGCCAGTTGGATCGCCTCCGCGTTCTCCAATGCGACCTGTTGCAGGGCTTTCTGCTCTCGCGGCCGGTTCCGCCGGAACGGATTCCCGCACTCGTTGCTGCCCGTCACGCGGCGTTCTTCCAGATTGCCAGCACCGAGCGCACCAACCTACCGCTGCCTGCAGAAGAAGATCTTCTCCCCGGCAACGCCCCGTTTGCATCCGATAATCCAATTGAGTCAAAGCGCCCGTCTGCGTAGGGATCGGCTGTCGCGCTTCACACTCTTAATCGATCAGAAGACGCACCCGAGCTGACCAGCCCGTGTGTGCAAGCAAACATTGGCCCACAGCGATTCCCCCACTGAATGAGGACATCGATGTCTGTCACCGAATTTGTACCCGAGGTTTCACTTCTATCCTCGCCATCGCCGCGCTACTCAGCCTCTGCTGGTTCAGCTTGCTGCCGGCGGAATGGGTGGGAAAGCATCATGAATTCGTTTCATGCCGGATCAATAATCCGGAGGACCTTGTTAACCGATTCCCCTGCTCGTTCGTTGTATAGGCAGAAGCGGCTTGAAGGTTCGCTTCGATTGAGGGGAAAACCAAAATGCACAATCGTTGCCGCATCCTGGCCCGGCTGGTTCTAACCGCCGCTGCGTCTGTTCTGCTCTTTGCCTCGCTTGCCGCCGCGCAAACGCCGGCGCATCCGGCCGCTGCTGCGCGACCCGCGGCTCCCGCCCAGGCGCCCGTCTACTCCGCACCGGCACCCTCCGAAAAGGATGTGGCCGCCACTCAGACCGAGATGATCAAGCTGCTGCGGCTGAGCCCGACGCTGACCACGGTGGTCTCGCACGATCCGTCGCTGCTCTCGAACCAGGAATACGTGAGCCACAACAACCCGCAGTTGGCCGAGTTTCTTGCGCGCCATCCCGAGGTCGCGCGCAATCCGGAGTTCTACCTCTTTACGCACATGGATCACGGGCAAGGAGGAGGCTCCGACGAGGCTCTGCAGCGCGCGGTGTGGCCGGACATGGACCGTTCGCGTGAGAATCCCTCACAGTTTCAGTCTTTTATCAATGACTTGCCGCCCTTGCTGGGTTTTGCGTGTTTCCTTGTAGCTCTTGTCTGGCTGGTTCGCGTTTTCCTTGAGAACCGGCGCTGGGGCCGTATCTTCAAGCTGCAAAGCGAGGTGCACGGAAGGCTGATTGAGAAGTTCGGCACCAACCAGGAATTGGCGCTCTACATGGAGACGGAAGCCGGCAAGCGCTTTCTGGAAGCGTCGCCGATTCCGGTCGGATTTGATCAGCAGCAACAGATGCCCAACGCCGTGGCCCGCGTGCTGACGCCCATCCAGATCGGTATTGTGCTCTGTCTGCTGGGCGCGGGACTGCTCTTCCTTCGCCATACCAGCGCAGAAATGGAGATTCCGATGCTGGTTTTCGGTACAGTAGTACTGATGCCCGGCGTGGGATTTATCATCTCCGCGGGAGTCACCTGGCTTTTGGCCGCCCGTCTCGGCCTGATGCCGGAAAATTCCAACGGTTCGAATAGAAACGAACTTCCTTACCGCTCCAAGGATCAGCAGTGAGCCGGAAGGGACCTGAAGACGGTGAGGAAACCAAGGCCCATGTCCTGGGAATCAGTCATTCCGAATGTACTGGCAGGCGACGCGAAGGCGGTCGCCTGCCCGCCTATGGAGAGTGAGGAGTTCGCCGGGTTCTACGAGCGCTCGGCCCGTGCGCTGTGGGCATATCTGGCGCGCGTCTCCACGGACCCCGCGCTGGCCGACGACCTGATGCAGGAGAGCTACGTGCGCTTCCTGGGCGCCAGGCGGCTTGAGGAAGGCGAGGTGGCTGCACGGCGCTATCTCTTCCGCATCGCCACCAACCTGCTCCGCGACCATTGGCGCCGTCCCCGGCAGGCCTCCATCGAAGAGATTCCGGAAGAGTTCTTTGAGGCTCCGGACGAGTCGGGACAGGCGGACTCGCGAGCGGTGCTGGGCCCGGCCATGATGCTGATGCGCCCGCGCGATCGCCAACTGCTTTGGCTGGCCTATGCCGAGGGCTATTCTCACCGGGAGATTGCAGAAATCACCGGCCTGGCCTCGGCCAGCATCCGGCTGCTGCTTTTCCGGGCCCGGCACAAGATTGCCCGCCTGCTGCGGGAACAGGATGTGAACGACGGGAGGCGGCGATGACTTTGTTTGGGTGCGCGCGAGAAAAGGAAGTAGCGGAACTGTTGAAGCTCGGCCAATGGCCCCAGGCCTGCCCGGCGGAGTTGCGCGCTCACGCCGGCGCCTGCCGCGTCTGCGGAGAACTGGTGCTGGTGAGCGGCGCTTTCCAGAAGGCGCGGGTTCAAGCCGGCACCGTGGCGCGGCTGGAGGCTCCAGGGCCGCTCTGGTGGCGTGCGCAACTGCGCCGCCGCAACGCAGCCCTCGAGCGGATCCGCAAGCCCGTCCTCGGCGCGGAAATCTTCGCGCTCACCATCACGCTGCTGGTTGCCGCGGGATTTCTGGCGTCGCAGGCCGACAAGGACCACGGCTGGCTCTCATGGTTCGAGGAACTGCCCAAGGCTCTGCACTTTGAGGCGCTTTGGCCCAGTATGCCGACCAGCTTCGACAGCAACCTGTGGCTTGTGGTGCCGGTGCTGGCACTGCTGGCCCTGCTGAGCGGCGTGGTGGTCTATTTCGCATCGGAGAAGCAGTAGGCGGGGTGCATTCTCCGGGCAGGATCGCCCAAGCGGCTATTCGTCCGGCTTGTCGTGGCTCTCCCCTTCGTCGCCCTCGACGGCGATGCGCAGGGAGCGGAGAAAGCTCAAGTCGTTCTTGGTGAAGGGCGCTTCCACGCCGGAATCTTCGCCTTCCTCGTCGGATGCCTCGGTATCCTTGCTGGAAACTTCATTGAGGCCGATGGTGGCCTCGAGCATCAGCAGCACATCGAAGCCGTGCTCCCGGATGTCCTGTACCACCCCGGCAATTTGCTCGCTTTCGATGACCGACTCATGAATCGCTTCGCCCAGTTGCTGAATCAGTTCGCGCAGACGGGATGTCACGGGGTACCTCCAAGGGCGGCCTGCGCGAGAAGTTGCGCGCGGAGCGTCGTGAGTTTTATCTACCTTACTTCCAGTGCGGTTTTGGAGCAACAGCGAAGCGCAAGAAAAGCGAGAAAAATGCGGATCGCTGACCGCCGCTGCTACCATCATATCGAAGTGAGACCTCAAACGATTGGACGAGTGCTGGGCACCGGGCTGCGGGTCGGCGCACGGATTGCCGGCCAGCGCATGGCCGCCAGCGCACAAAACGCCACGACAGCCCCCACGCCTCAGGCGGTGGCCGGCGCAGGTGTGCGCGGACGAACGGGCGGGCAGGTCGCGGGACGGGCGACGGCAGGCGTGGCGCGGGGCGTAGGCGGTTTTCTGCGGCCTTTTCGCCGGGTGGGCGGAATTCTGTGGCTGGAAGTGACCGGAGTTTTCTTTCTTCTGCCGGTGGTCGTCTTTGCGCCGACTCTTTGGCGGGTGCGGGCCAGCTATGCCCAAGGTCCCGATCATCGCACCTTCCTGGTGACCGCGGCGGTGATTGTGGTGTTTTTCTACCTGGGAGTCACCTCGTTTTGGCGGGCGCGGCACAAGTAAGGGCATATGAGGTTGCCGGCGGGCCTGGCCGCGGCGTCAGCTGCGCTTTCGCCGCCAAAGCCTCGGCGCAATGGCGTAGTTCAATTGCACCAGCACGATGGCCCCGATGCTGACCCAGGTACTGATGAAGCAGAGAGCTGCTCCAGCCGCGTAGAGCGACTGCGCAATGAGCACCCGCCGGCAGATGCTCCCACGTACCTCAGCAGGTGTATCTGTTTTGATCAGATCGGCATGTGTGGCGTGCGTCCAACTCCAATAGAGCATGGCGCCGGGGGCCAGGATGTTGAGCCAATAGATGCCCAGAGCAGCGCGGTAGGTGATGAACTCCGCCAGCAGGCGCGTGGAGAAGGGCAGAAGGCTGATCGCGAACAGGAACCCAAGGTGAATCCAGGTCAGATCGCGCGAGCCCTCTTGAATGTGGTTGAGTTGAGTCTGCTGCCCTGCCCAGAAGATGCCCAATGTGAGAAAACTCATGCCGTAAGCGACCCACTGCGGTCCAAGCGGTACGAGAGCGAAGAGCAATTCCCGCTCGGAGTGCACCTGGGCGGCTGCGGGGATGTGCAGGTCGAGCACCAGCAACGTCATGGCAACGGCAAAGATGCCGTCGCTCAAGGCAGCCAGCCGTTCCAGGTTGCGGCCCTGGATGCGGTTGTAGAGGGAGGGTGTGCCAGCCATTGCACCGTCCGGGTATCTGAAATTCGACATCAATAGAGCGCTTTGAGCGGTCACTGGTTGGCCGCGATGCAGGCCGTGCTCAGACCAGCCGCTCGGGGGGCTTGCGGGTCAGCCGCCAGATGCCCACTCCAACCGCTACTACGCCCAGACCATAGGCCAGCCAGGCGCGCTGTCCGGTGTGGAGCATCCATCCCTGGTAGAACGCAAACCCTCCCAACAAAATCATGATGACGCCGCGAACCTGATTCATTCGTCTTTCCTTCCCACTTGAGTTCTTTCTCTTGATCCTAACGCGAAAACGCCGCAGTTTGACCCCGCCCCTGCCGAGTCCCTATCGTGAACAGGGTACAACTGTACAGCTTGAAAGGAATCTTCATGACCGACTCCGCCGCCGCCATTGCCTCTCCGCTTAAGAAAACCGCACTGAATGCCACGCACCGCGCGCTGAAAGCCAAAATGGTGGATTTCGGGGGCTGGGATATGCCCGTCGAGTACCCAGGGCCCGGAGGCGGCGTGATGGCCGAGCACATTGCCGTGCGTACCAGTGTGGGTCTCTTCGACGTGAGCCACATGGGCGAAATTCAGTTTCGCGGGCCGGGCTCGCTGGCGGCTGTGCAGCACATCACCATGAATGACGCCTCGCGCCTCAAGGACGGCCAGGCGCACTACTCCGCGCTGCTGACCCCGGAAGGGACGTATGTCGACGACATCCTGGTCCACCGGCTGAGCGAGAACGATTTTCTTCTGGTGGTCAATGCCGGGACCAAGGACAAGGATTACGCATGGATTCGGCAGCAGGTCGGCGGGTTCCCGGGGATTCATCTGAGCGACTACTCGTCCTACTACTCGCAGCTCGCCGTGCAGGGGCCACGCGCGTTGGAAACTCTGCAGAAGCTTACCAAGGTGGAGCTGGCGGGAATCAGAAATTACTGGTTCACCTTTGGCGAAGTGGCGGGCGTGGCCAATGTGCTGATCGCGCGCACCGGTTACTCGGGCGAGGACGGATTCGAGGTGTATATCCCCTCGGACGAGCCGACCACGGTGAAGATGTGGGAAGCCCTGATGGAAGCGGGCCGGGAGTTCGGCATCCGGCCCTGCGGGCTGGGCGCGCGCAACACCCTGCGCCTGGAGGCGGGCATGCCTCTCTACGGCCACGAAATCTCCGACTCGATCAACGTGTTGGAAGCAGGCCTCGAACGCTGGTTGAAGCTCGACAAGGGCGAGTTTATTGGGCGGGATGCGCTGTTGGCGGTGCAGGCCGCGGGGGGGCCGAAGCGGAAGCTCATCGGCCTGGAAATGGTGGAACGGGGCATCGGCCGCGACGGGTACTTCGTACTGTCTTTGGACGGAGAGCGGATCGGCACAATTACGTCCGGCTCGCCCGCGCCGTTTCTGAAGACCAACATCGCCTTTGCGTTGGTGCCGACGGCGGTGGCGGCCAGCGGCGAAGATGTGCTGGTTGAGGTGAGAACCAATCGCGTGCGGGCCAAGCAGGTGGCGATTCCGTTTTATAAGCGCCCGAAAAAGTAGTGCGGCTGCTTCCCGTCCCTCCGCAGCTAATCTGCGGAAGGACGGGAAAGCCTGATTCGTGGAGATTTCAGGGTAGGCCATCCGCCGTTTCTCCCTCGAAAAGACAAGTATCCCCTGTAGATTGCGGTATCCGATCTGACGTCCCCTAGAGATAGTGTGCAACTTTTATTGCTTGACAGAGTCTAATCAAGTTGTCATTATGCCAACTATGCCGATAAGTGCGGTAACGCAGGAGATTGCTCGCGATCTGCTCCGAGATTGCCTGAGCGGTGGTGGCACTGTGATTCCTGGCAACCACTTTCGTGAGGAACTCAGAAAGGAGGACCTAACGATTCCGGACGCATGGCAAGTGCTCCGGTCTGGGTGCATCTTTAAACCTCCTGAATGCGACATCAAGACAGGGGAGTGGAAATACACCATCGAAGGATATGCCCCGGAAGGAACATGGCTCGCCATTGTGTTCAGTTTCAAGCAGGTTAATGAGGCTTATCTAATCACTGTTTTCTCGGTGAGGACAAAAAGGAGGACCGTATGAAAACAGAACGTTGCGCTAACTGCGGTGAGATTGCTAAGGTTACCCGCAAGAACTACGAATTCAAGGAAATGGGTATTCCGGTCGTGCTGCAGCAGATTAATGTGATCGAATGTCCCCATTGTGGCAATATCGACCCTATCATTCCGAACATGGATGGTCTGATGAGGGTTCTGGCGCTTGCGGTGTTGAGCAACCCCAACAAGCTCTGCGGAGAGGAAGTGAGGTTTCTTCGCAAGTACGTGAACAAGAGCGCAGTAGAATTCTCCCGTTTTTTGCATGTGGACCATACTCACCTGTCTAAGATCGAGAATGACCGATATGAGATAGCAAATCAGACCGATAAACTGATTCGCCTGATGGTCATCAATATGGATCCCAAACTGGCAGATGGCATTAAGGACTTAATGAAGTTAATGCCCAATATTGCAGATAGCTGCTCAGAGGAAAAGCAGGGGATTCAGATCGATCCTGCAACGGGGACTTATCAATACGCTAGCTGACCTCAGCCAAATGCCCCATCTTTGCGACCTGTTTCCAGGACAGAGATGGGGCATTTCCGTTTTCGATTGAGGTTTTTCGATCCATTGCCAAAGCTCCAAAGAGAAGCCTTGGTGCTCACTTCACACCTGCATCACTTCCGCTTCCTTCTTCTGCGAAAGCTCTTCCATGCGGCGGATTTCCTCGTCGGTCATCTTCTGGATTTCTTCCAGGCAGCGCTTTTCCTCATCCTCGCTGACCTTCTTTTCCTTGGCGAGCTTTTTGAGAATGTCGTTGCCATCGCGGCGCACGTTGCGGATGGCGGTGCGATGTTCCTCGAGCACTTTGTTCAGGTGCTTGCAGACGTCGCGACGCCGGTCTTCGGTCATGGGCGGGACGGGGACGCGGAGCAGCTTGCCGTCGGACTGCGGATTGAATCCCAGATCGGAGGTGCGCAGAGCCTTCTCAAGCTCCTTCAGGATGGTGGGGTCCCAGGGTGCGACCACGATCATCTGCGCCTCGGGCGTGGAGATCTGCGCCAGCTGGCTGATGGGCGTGCGCGTGCCGTAGTAGTCCACTTTGATCTGGTCGAGCATGTGCACGCTGGCGCGGCCTGTGCGCGTGGAGGCCAGGTTGGCCTGGAAGGTGGCCACAGCCTGCTCCATCCGCCGCCTCAGGTCGCTGTTGAGTTCTTTGAGCGCCGGAATACCGGCCATTATCGAGACTGCCATGGGGTTCGTCCTCGCTAAACCAAATTGCCAACGGTCATTCTACTAAAACTACGGTGCGATGGGGGATTGTGGCCGCAACCGATTACGCAACCACCGTCAGACCGGTGGAGGCGGCCTGCTCGTGGGCGTGGTAGCTGGAGCGGACCAGGGGGCCGGACTCGACGTGGCGGAAGCCCATCTTGAGCGCTTCGGTCTTCAAATCGGCAAATTCGCGCGGGGTATAGAGCCGCGCCATGGGCAGATGATCGCGCGAGGGGCGCAGGTATTGGCCGATGGTCAGAATGTCGCAGTGGACTTGGGCCAGATCGCGGAAGACCTGCAGCAGTTCGGCGGTTTCCTCGCCCAGGCCGACCATGACACCGGATTTGGTGAGCCCCGCGGGCCGCAACTCTTTGGCATAGCGCAGCAGTTCGAGAGAGCGCTCGTAGCGGGCGCCGGAGCGGGCCGCGCGGTAGAGGCGGGGGACGGTCTCGGTGTTGTGATTGAGAACCGCAGGGCGCGCCTCGACCACGATGCGGATCGCTTCGGGGTTGCCCTGGAAGTCGGGGATGAGAACCTCGACGCTGCAGCCGGGGGCCTGGCGGCGCACTTCCTCGATCACCATGGCAAAGGCGCGCGCGCCACCGACCAGATCGTCGTCGCGGTTGACGCTGGTGATGACGGCGAACTCCAGGCCCAGGGCAACAATGGCCTCGGCCACGCGGCGGGGCTCGTCGAAATCGATGGGCGCGGGGCGTCCTTTCGGCACGGCGCAGAAGCCGCAGCGGCGCGTGCACAGGTTGCCCAGCATCATGAACGTGGCGGTCTTGTGGTGCCAGCACTCGCCGATGTTCGGGCAGTGGGCGCTTTCGCAGACCGTGTTGAGCGCCAGCGAGCGGGCCAGGCGCTTCAGGTCGTGGTAGTTTTCGCCCACCGGGGCGCGCGCCTTGAGCCACTCGGGCTTGGGCGCTGGAGTTTTGCCCGCAGGCTCGATCTGCACCAGTTCCATCACGTTTTCATTGTAACGGCAAGAGAGACAGGGAGAGGCGCAGTGCCTTCCACCTCGGCTGAATGGATCGATACAGCCTGGCGAGAAGGGCTTGGGGGAAACCGGCGAAAGGCCGGAAGTGTCCTGAATCTATACACTCTTGGGGCGTCTAAAGCGCTTATTTTTCCCAATATGAATCGAAAACAGGGCAAACTGTGCATAAATAGTGTGATCGGCTTGACCGCACATCCAATGTTTCCAGTATCATAAGAGTTGCCACTTGGCACGTTTGGAGGTGTTTCCCTTTTGGCGGAAGTTCGTGTACAAGAAGGCGAGCCGCTGGAAAATGCGCTGCGCCGATTCAAGCGGAAGGTCCAGCAGGAGGACATCATCAAGGAAGTCAAGCGTCACTCCTACTACCTGAAGCCCGGCGAGAAGAAGCGCGTGAAGGCAGCATTGGCACGCAAGCGGAATCGCAAAAAGGCTCGTAAAGAGCAAGACTAGTTTCACGACCATCGCGACACGCGCCACCCCGGTTGCTCCCGCAGAAGAAGCGGGCTGAGTTGAACAGACCAAAAGCTGAACCGGGGTGGTCTGCCGCGCTTTTCATTTCTCTTTTTAGCCGTTTTTCTGCATCTGGCTTACATGGTATTGTCCTCGGCTTCTCTCCGGTCTTTTGGTAAGAGGCAGAGTTTGCCGCCGAGCTTGTTGCGACCCGGGCCCTGGTTGTTGATTACAGCAAGTAGACAGGGAAGCGGGACCGGCGAATTTTTGAGCGTCATGGCCGATTTCAGACTGACTCCCTGCCTAGGGAAGCCGGCCATGGACTATTCGGATAGAGTACTCAAGTGCCAGGATTGCGGTGCGGAGTTTGTGTTTACCGCAGGCGAGCAGCTTTTCTTCCACGACAAACAATTCACAAACGACCCCAAGCGCTGCAAGCAGTGCAAGGCGAAGCGCGCCAGCGGCGGGTCGAAGGTGCGACCGGAAACGCGAACCCGGTGTGCCCAGTGCGGCGAGGAGACCACGGTCCCCTTCAAGCCGACCCAGGGCCGGCCGGTGCTGTGCCGACTCTGCTTCAAACAGCAAAGTGCTTCTGCACAACAGACGCTGGTGCACGATGCCAGGCAGGGGCAAACGCCTGTCCAGGTTCCTAGCTTAGCGCAGGACTGAAGAGCAGGTCCCCTTTGAAGCCTGTCGGGTAGCCGGCGGCGCGGACCAGGGTGGCCAACTGAGCCCAATGCCGCTGACTGTGGAAGAGTGCGTGCCCGAGAACCTTGCGCCGCGAGACAGTTCGTGCCTCGGGCGGAACCCAATCGAAATCGAGGGTGAAGCTCTCTTCCCAGCTTTGAGCGGGCGCGGTCAGCAATCCGTGGAAGATCTCGACGGCTTTGAGATGGAATTCAAAGAGAGCTTCCAGCGGTCCGGAAACTATCTCGTCTCTCGATATCACAGGCAAGCCGGCCAGGCGTTGCGACCAGCGCAATTCCGCGCCCCAGATATGCCGGACAAACTGCTGCACGTCAGTGGCTCCGCCGATGCTGCAGGGCAGGTCGAGCAGGGCCGGGTTGGCGTCCAGGTGCGCTTTCCAGAAAGCAGAGGCCTCCACATCCCAGGCCAACAGCTCTTCCATCGTGACTCCGACGCTCATGGTTTCTTCCTGAGTGCGCGGTGGCCGATGTCGCGGCGATAATACATGCCATCGAAGTGGATCAGGTTCATCGCCTGGTAGGCACTGGCCAGGGCCTGCTCAAGCGTGGACGCGGCGGCGGTGACGCCCAGCACGCGGCCTCCGGCGGTCAGCAGTTGTCCATCCTTCAGCACTGAGCCGGAATGAAAGATCTCCACTCCTGGAACCTTGGCGGCTTCCTCGAGTCCAGTGATGGGAATGCCGGTCTTGTAGCTGCCGGGATAGCCGGCGGAGCAGGCTACGACGCACGCCGAGGCGCCCGGACTCCAGCGCAACTCCGTTTCGGCGAGGCGGCCGTCCACGCAGGCTTCCAGCGCGTCGACCAGATCGCTTTCCATGCGTAACAGGATGGCCTGAGTTTCGGGATCGCCGAAGCGGGCATTGAACTCCAGCACCTGGGGTCCGCGCGCGGTCATCATCAGCCCGACGTAGAGCACTCCCTTGAAAGGTGCGTCCTCGCTGGCCATGCCATAGATGGTGGGCACGGCGATGTGGCGGAGAATCCACTCGGTCATGGCGGGTTCGAGCATTTTATCGGTGGAGTAAACACCCATGCCGCCGGTGTTTGGGCCGGTATCGCCCTCGCCGATGCGCTTGTGGTCCTGTGCCGGGACCAGTGGCGTCACGTGCTTGCCGTCGCTCAGGCAGAGGAAGCTGATCTCGTCGCCTTCGAGGAACTCTTCGAGGATGACCTGGTGCTCGGTTTCGCCCAGCAAGGCGCCGGAGAAGATGCCTTGCGCGGCCTCAATGGCGGTTCGCCGGGACTGGCAGATGACTACGCCCTTGCCGGCGTGGAGACCGTCGGCTTTGACCACGATGGGCGCATGAAAAAACTCAATGGCCTTTTCCAGCTCGGCAGCGGTGGTGCAGACGGCGTAGTTGGCGGTGGGAATGTTGTGGCGCTGCAGAAATCGCTTGGCGAAGCTTTTGCTGGTTTCCAGCATGGCGGCGGCCCGCGAAGGGCCAAAGACGCGGAAGCCCTTCGCCTGCAAGGCATCCACGACGCCCAGCGAGAGAGGAAG
>Ga0224530_1001244_pt1 | contig 13891 bp, 7 predicted proteins | sample CBST75metaG_FD_179873 | JGI IMG/M metagenome (GOLD analysis project Ga0224530, IMG submission 179873) | Peat soil microbial communities from Stordalen Mire, Sweden - C.B.S.T75 | ecosystem: Environmental > Terrestrial > Soil > Wetlands > Peat | place: Sweden: Norrbotten County, Stordalen Mire...
GAGCCGGGGGATCTCCCATTGGATTAGAAGAAATTTGTTGGCCATTCCGCCTCCAGGAAAATTATTGTGACAATGAGCGAAGAACCACTGTCATACTATTGCAAGGTTGGTTTCTGAAGCATTGCACGTGCGCGCTCCACGATATCTGGCGCATGAGAACGCTCGGCTTTTTCCAGAAGAGCAACTGCGGCGTGTGCCTGCCCCTGCCGGATCAGGACATCCGCTAAATCAAGTTGGGCCTCTCCGAACTCCGAATCCAGTTGCAAGGCGCGCTCAAAATGTCCAACCGCATCGTTCAGCTGCCCTTGCGCGGCCAGTGCGACTCCCAGAGTGTCTTGCAATTCGGCAGAATCAGGCCTTGACGCCAACGCATTGTCGAGATGGGAAATTGCCTCTTCGTAGTTCCCATTTGCCAGGAGCGTTCTCCCGAGATTAGCTTCGGCACCCATATATTTCGGGTTCAATTCGAGCGTCTTGCGGAACTGCTCGGCGGCTTCTGAGAATTCCCCTTGTCCAGCAAGTGCAACACCCAGATTGTTAAAGGCATCGGAGTATTGGGCATCGAATCGAATAGCCTCTCGATAGTGACCTACTGCCTTTTCTAGATCACCCTTTTTCACCAACGCTACGCCGAGATTATTGTGAGCCTCTGAGTAGTTTGGCCGGATCGCAAGCGCATCGTTGAATTGCGCGATCGCTTCCGTCAGTTGCCCCTGTTCTGCCAAAGCTCTCCCAAGGTTGCTGTGAGCTTCTGCGTTGTCTGGATTATCCTTGACCGCTTGCCGGTATAGTCCGATGGCCTCGGTCGAATGTCCGGAGCCCGCAAGCGCCGTCGCTAAATTGTTCTGCGCTTCAGAGTAATGCGGCTTAGCTGCGATGGCCCTGCGGTACTGTTCAATGGCCTCCTTTGTTCGGCCGGCACGCATCAACGTCAATCCATAATTATTGCGGACTCGTGCATCTTCGGGGTTCATGGAAAGCGTCTTGATCCACTCGGGAACGGCTTTGTTGAAGTCCCCCTTCCTGGCTAATTCTGCCGCAACGTCGAACTGCTTATAAAACTCCATCGCCGGTGTGGCTATATGCTCGATTCCGCCTTGCGGATTGACATTGACAAACTCGGGAATGTTTACGGCTCGATTGGAAGCAGTCGAGTTTTCGATCAGGATCGCGGGCGTGTCCATGCCCTGCTCGTCGATATGCGTCAGATACATCTGCGTGTAGGGCGAACGGCCCTTGGAAGAGAAAACCATCCAGCGTCCGTTGGGAGAGAAACTGTGCCAGGAATTCATCAAGGGCGTATTGCATGTCATCAGGCGCGCCTCTCCGCCTTTGGCCGGAACAATATATAATCTGCTGTCCGGGCGCATGAGTTGCCCATTGCGCGCCCGGACATAGACGATCCACTTTCCATCGGGAGAGATCTTGGGAAAGCTGTTGCTCATGCCGTTCCGCGAGGCGCCAACAATAGCCTCCGGCTTTCCGCCCTTTCCTTCGTTGAAAGGAATGCGATACAAATCGTATTGAATCGGTAGCTCAGCGGGATCGTTCGCGTAGGAAGCCATCTTTCCGTCTTCTGGAACGGGGTTCTTGGCGCCAGCGCGAGAGAAGACAAGATATTTACCATCAGGACTCCACACTGCATTGGTCTGAACAAGTTTGGGATCTTCGGCGCCCGGAAGAGGTTGTAACTTGCGCGTCGCGGAGTCATACCAGGCAATGATGCCGCGGGTCGGATAGAAGACCTGGAGAAACCGGTAATCCTCAAAATTGGCGACGTAATAAAACTGTGAGCTCCTGACTCCCGGCGGCCTGATCGTTGTCACCACGTAACGTCCGTCCGGCGATACCTGCGACATGAATCCTTCGCGCAATGGACTGCCCAACTCGCCGCGAAACGACGACCATGAGATGACATCCCGATTCCCAATCGTCATCTGCTTACGAACCGATACGAGCGTATAGAGTCCCTTGTCGTTCTGCGGACCATCCAGATCCATTCCCATAGCTTTGCCATTGGCGGCAAAGGAATGGCAGTTGCCGCAGGTATGCAGGTCGTGCATCACAACATGGCTGCTTGTCTCACTCACATTTCGCAGCCGCCAATCGATCAAGGGCACAGCGCTTGCCGCCAGCGGCTTGATGACGCCGCCTTCCGTCTCCGAAGGCATCAGTGGGACATCGCGATAAAAAATAGGTGCGCCAACCGGATCGGCAGATATCCGCAGTTGCATACTCCCCTGAGAAGAAGGATTCGCGAAATCGTCATCCGAATAGCCGCGAATGGTGATTGTTGCAGCGCCTTTGACAGCACGCCTTTGAATCTCTGCCCATGTGGCGGGGTCTGGTCTCCAGGTATGCGCCGCGGCTTGTTCGGGTGTAAGCGCGGGAGGCTTATTGGTAGGTGAAACGCACCGTGGATCGAGTTCTCCAAGCATCAGTGATTCGCCTTTCGAGGAGATACGAATCACGGGTGCGGCATCCGCAAAGGTAATTTCAATTCGCCATGAAGTTGAGTCGACGGCGGGATCTCGCCATAAAAACGTGGGAGGGGCCATGTCAGGTGGAAAGACCGATTGTGTTGACGGGTAATCAATGATAATCAGACCTTGGCTATCCTGCCTCCACGCTGCAAGGATTCCAATTCCCAACAAAATGCAAAAGAGCGCTAAGCCGGATTTTAGAATTCGTTGTGCAGTTCGAGATGTAAGCTGCTTTGACCAGTCGGGTCTAGCGGAGGGCTTTTGAGTAAGTGGATTCATGCTTTGCGGATTCATGCTAATGGCCCCCACCGTATCACGTTATCTGACTGTGTGCACTTTAGCGGAAACGGAGAATTTGGAAATTTCTTGCAAGCCGCCACCATGCCGTCGGCTTGCATCTTCATAGCTTTCCAGCTCCCACCAGTCAAGAAGATTCTATTGACTCTTTCCCGTTATTGTTTATCGACTTCAATCAATTGTCGCTCGGACGAAACTCTGGTCGTCAAATTGCTTTGTCAGATCGAATGCAACGTCTGCCTGAGCGATTTCGCTTTTTGCCTAGCTTGGCGGAAGGCCGCCGAGATAATAAACGCTTAGACTGGGAGCGGCCTCTATCAGTCGAGTCAGTTCCGGATTCGGAAAGCGCCGGACATACGGCTGCGCCCACCCGATCTGGTCTCCGCTCACAACTCTGGGAACTTCTTGTTTTATGCCGGTAGCTTTCTCAAAAAGTGCAGGATTACTGAGGCCAGCCACCGACACATTCACCAACCGATGAATCGCGCCGTTTGCATGGCCATACAGTTCGAGACCATTTGCCTCTCCGAACTCCGCCAGCAGAGCCAGCGGCGCGAGCGCATAGAGGTGATAGTGCAGCGCCAAACGGCCGCGAGACATCTCCAGGGTAAGCGTTCCATCCGGTTGTATCTGGTTAACTCCGGTGTCATATGTTGACATTGCCCAGTCAAAATCACCGCGATTGTTTGCGGCAACTCCGATGGCTGCAAGCTCAACTCCGGCCCAGTAGAGATGATTGTTCTTTGCCGCGCGATGCCCCGCTATGTGTCCATCGAAATAGGCCTTGGATTCTTCTCCAACGCTCTGCAGCCATTTGCTAATGTCTTCGGTCTGTTGAGGCGTCGCATCCCCCCCACCACGGACTTTCAGATATGCAATTGCCACCGCTCCAACAACCCAACCCTGAACATAGTAAGCCTGATCGGACGAGATCTTCCTACTCAAGGACCTATCCTGCGCCATTTGCACAATTCGACTCATTGCACATTGGGCCGCTTTGCGCGAGCCAAATGTCCGGTAATCGTCGGCCGCCTTGACAATGGCCAATCCAACAGCCTTCACGCCGTCGGCCGATTCGCGATAGGCCTTCATCCGCACAGGATCGACGATCGAGTGAGTTGGATCGTCCAAGCGATAGAAGCCATCCGTTACCAAGTCAGCGGCGATATGCTCCACGGCCGGACACGGATAGGGAGCTTCGCTACCCGCCATAATTCCTACATCCCACGGTGAACGCAAGGGGTTGGCTAGTGCTGTAATCGGGGCGGAGACACTAATCGCAACAGCAGCTAGCAGTGCGGCAAATCTGAAGTATTGAGCGCTGCACCTGCCGACAGCCAACCAGGATTGAGCAGACCTAATCATTCCAGTTCCTTCGTATTCATTCTGTCCGTTAACAGCGCGGAAGGAGGATTTCTTACATCTGATAAAGCCACCCCAAGGGGTGGCCTTATCGTACATCGCCTGCGAGTAAAGAGTTAGCAAACAATCCCGCCGGGAAAACCGGCGGGAACTCAGGTTCAACTAAAAGAAGATGCGAGTAGATGCTTGCATCTGACGTGGGGGTTGTGTAGAAGTGATCTTTCCGAAGCCGCTTGACGTGTTGAATGTGGCCGCAGTTGTTGTTCCAACTGCGGTAACTGAGAGCGAACCGCTGGGCGCCGAAAAGTTTGTATGGTTGATTACATTGAACGCGTCCATGCGAATCTGGAAATTCATCCTTTTGAAGACCTTGAAGTCCTTTGCAACCGAGGCATCAAAGTCTACTTCTCCGGGTACCCGAAGAACATCGCGCGGAACGTTGCCAAAGCCAGTTGTGACAATCTGCGTTCGAACGCCGCCAATGGTGTTGTAAACCGGACCGGCCGGCGTTAGTGGGAAATTCGTGTCAGTTGCGGTATCGAGCCATTGCATCGCCGATCCATTCATAGTCGGATGCACCTTCAGGAGTTGGGCGTTTCCGTTGGGACGCTGCGAGGAGCCAGGAATCTCGTTGCTCTGCGTAATGTTGAGAGGGACTCCAGTGCGCCCGACGAAGACCGGAGAAATGTGCCAGTTGCGCAGCCACCACGGACCCGGAGTTGTATAGATGACAGCAATGTTGAGTGTTTGCTTGGTGTCGATGTTGCTGGGTGCATAGTCTGAGATCTTGTTCGGACTATCGACAGGGTATTGCGAGTTCGCCGTTCCGTTCGGAGCGGAGAAGTTGTAGATGGTGCTGCCATCGTCCAGGCTCTTGGCATACGTGTAATTGGAGAGCGCAGCGAGCCGAGTGTTGAAATTGCGGCGAACTGTCACCTGCAACGCGTTGTAGTTGGACTTTCCAATGTTGTCGTCTGTCGTGAATCCCTTGAGAGTCGGGTATTCCAATGAATTTTGAGTCGCGAGACTGCTGTTGGCGAGGGTTACAGCAGGCACCGACGCCAAGGGAACTTGGTTCTCGGCGAGATTATAGGCAAGGTGGACAGCATGGTTGCCGATATAGTTGGCCTCCAACGTAAGGGAAAGAGGCAACTGACGCTCGAAGCCGGCGTTCCATTGCTGCACCAACGGCATGTGATTCTGGTTGTTGAAAGAGATGGCAGGGGCGTAGGGGTTGCTGGCTGTAGCAGCCAGGACAACCGCGAACGGATCCTGCAGATTGGCGGGCGCCGCAAGTGGCATACCCTGCGAAAGTGTGAATGGCTGGGCGATCGCCGTTCCCAGGTTGTTGTAGTTGATGGTGTTATCAAATCCCGGATAGGCGAGTTGACCGCCGAGGTTCTGGAAGATGGTCCCATAGAATGTGCCGAATGCTGCGCGAAGCACGGTTTTGTCATTGATGCTGTAAGCAAGACCGATACGCGGCGAAAAATTCTCCTTGGGTGTGGTGATGTTGAGGGAATTTGACGTCCCGTTGCGATCCGCAGCCAGCATGACCCCAGTGGCAGGGTCAATACGGCTGTAGATATCGGTGGCGATCGTTAACGGCGACTCGTACTCATAACGAACGCCCAGGTTGAGAGTCAGCTTCGAATTGAATTTCCAGTCGTCCTGAAAGAAGACACCGAGGTTGCGGTTGCGCCGTCCGGTTGGTGGCTGGGGCTGCTCGTATTGCCCAGTCTTGATCTGACCGAGCAGGAAATCCGCAATGCCGGTGGTGGAATTGCCGGAGGCTCCGTGATTAGTGATGGAGCCGTCGAATTGAAACAACCCGTCGGGGTATGTGGCGGGGTTGTATGAGTTGAACTCGTTCATGCGATAGGACGCGCCAAATTTGTACGTATGACGACCGGCTACTTTAGTTATCGTGCCGAATGGAGTATACGTGTTTGTAATATTGACCTGATCGGTGTTAGAGGAGGGTCCTATTTGGCTGAAACCAGGGTCGGTAATCTGGGGCGCCTGAGGCAAAGGCAGCGACGCAATACCCAATTGCGTAGAAGCGGTCGCGCTTAGCCCAGGAGGAACTCGGATCACGACGTTCCGGAAGTAGCCCATGTTCAAATCCATCACGAGACTTGGAGACCATGTGCGGGTATAGTCGACGGAGGGCAGCCACGCATTGTTGCAGGTGCAAAGCCACGTTGTGTTGAGCAATGGGACGTTATACGTAACGGCCTGCGGCGTCGATGTCGTGTAGCGGTAGACGTTGAAGATCACCCTGTCCTGGGGCGTGACAAGCTCGTCGACGCGGGCCACGAACTTGACAGCAGTGTTTGTGAAGTTTTGTTGATCGGTCCAGTTGTTTATATAACGGTTGCCTACCGGGTCGTAAGATCCGTTGGTGTCCGTCGCTGTCGTGATTGGCAGCAGGGCCAGGATCTTCGCGGCTGCGGGATCGATGGGTCCATAGTTGGTGATTATGTTGCCGGCGATCGCTGTCGACGTTTTTGATCCAGGTCCATAAACAACTTGTGGAGTACGGGCTTTGCCAGTTGCATCGAGAGGAGCGAGAGCGGCCGACAGGTCGCCTTTGACCTCCGCGGTCGTGGGAACGGTTTCAGAGAGGTTTGTTGTGGAAGGTGAGATGGTGCGGTCATAGTTGGCAAAAAAGAAAGTCTTATCATGCCCGTTGTAGACGTGAGGAATCCGGATCGCGCCGCCAGCGGAACCGCCTTCCTGGAAGAACCGGTCGCGTGGTCGTGCGGTAATCTTCCCGGTGGTCGAATTGACCGTCACCTTGTTGAAGAACGTGTTGGCATCCATGTCTTCGTTGCGCATAAGGAAGTAAGCTTTGCCGTGATAGGTGTTCGTACCGGAAACGGTATTCACGGTGATGACAGCGCCTGAGGTGCGGCCATACTCGGCCGGTGCATTGGTAGTGAGGACGCGGAAAGAATCGATACCGTCTGGTGATGGCAGAGTTCCCGGAGTTCCTGTCGAGGCTACGATCGTCGAGACGCCGTTCAGCAATACTTCCGTGTTCAGTGTGCGGCTGCCATTGATCGAAAGCTGGGAGGTGGAAGGCTGATCTCCTGCTCCACCGTGCGCTACGCCGGGAATAAACGCCAGCAGGTTTTCCGAGGCGCGTTGTTGCAAAGGAAGATTCAAGACATCGCTCGGGGTAATGAGGGTCGAGACGTCCGATGTGCTGGTGTCTATCTGCTCACCCGAGGCGATAACCGTCACGCTTTGGGTTACCTCGCCAACTTCCATATGGACGTCCACCGAGGTAACCTGAGCAACGGTCGCGATCAGGTTCTCTAATACAGCCTGTTTAAGCCCCGGTGCGGTGACCGTGATCCGGTAGGGACCGGGAATCACTTGGGGCGCCACAAAGACGCCGGCAGAGTCGCTCTTGCCATTGAAGGCAGTCACGCCGGTATCTTGATTGACGATGAGCACCTGAGCGCCGGACACGAGAGCGCCCTTCGGGTCGATGATCTGGCCGCGAATTGTCGCATTGGTGTTCTGAGCATAGGCTACGCCTGCACCGGGGATAAGACCCGGCAACATGCACAATGCCGTCAGCGCTATTACAGCTGAGGCTATTGAAACACTAGCAAAACCAAGTGTTTCACGAATGAATTTCATAAAGTGGCTCTCCTTGATTGTCGTGCGTGCGGCACCCTCTCGATCCGAGTGTCTTGTGTTCAACGGTGTGTGCAGCGTCATGGCCATATTCCTCCAGTTGAGGCGTGATCTTCGTAACTAAGTTGCAGCGCGAAGGCGCGCCGGTAGTTAGAGATTGAAGGATGCAGTGGGCATCCCTTCCGGTGTAGCTTCGATGGTGCAAGCTCCTTTGCAAATGACTGAGATTTCAGCGCGTCCATTGGATAGTTGCAACTCGCGCGAGGCACGCGTGGTCCCAAGGTTGTCTATGAGACTGCCCGCACCTGTGAGCTGGAACCGGATGGTCTTTGCGGAGTCGACGCAGAGAATCCCCTTTACGTCAAATAGTTTGGCTTCCACGGTAACCAGGTTCTGGTTGCGTGCCTTCTCGGAAAGGCGCACCTGGACAGGATCGCCCCACGATTCCGTCTGGTAGATCAGGTCGATTTCATCTGAAACCTCCGTCTCCCCCTTGGTTGCAATCGTGCTTAGATGATTAGTTCCATGCTGGAACTCAACCTCCCAGCGCAGACCCGCCGCGGGAAAGTTCTGACTGTCCCGATGCTTGGTTCCCATGGAGTTACCGTTGAGAAACAGCTCTGCATGATCGCAGTTGGAATACACATGCACGCTGCGCTTTTCGCCCGCGTTGCCCCATCGAACCGGCCAACTGTGCCCATAAATATGAACCATCGGCTCTTTTGCCCAGTAAGACTGAAAAAGGTAGTAGGACTCCTTCTTGGTAAAGTCCCGTTCTAAAACGCCTTTCTGATTGACACGGGGGACGGGATTGTCCCAGCGCTCTGGCGATGCAAAGTCTTTGAACACCCATTGCGCGGATCCAGTTAGCCACTCTAACTTTTCCTGGGTTTTCAGATGCCAGTCGAAGAGAAGGCAGGCATAGGTCTCCGAGTAGTCGCCATCCTTGGACATGCGCTCTTCGCCGCCGGTCTTCAGGTTGTCGAGGCCGCTTTCATCGGTACCCAAGCCGGTGGGAACCTTGCGCAGAACCGCTTCGGGGTCTTCAGTGTGGCGGCCGGCGTGGCTATCGGCGCCCCACTCAATGTGAATGAAGCGCTTGACCCGTGCGCGCTCCGCATGGAGGGTTTGCTCGTACTCGCGATAGTTGCCTCTATACCACCCCGCCCAAATGGAGGGCGAATAAACATCGGGAATATCGCGGGCAAAATCGCAGCGGCGGAAAGAAGTCAGGCGCGAGTCATCCAGCCGGTGCGCCAAGTCGCGCAATTCCGTCATGAACGCGCGAATCGCATGCTGGTCCAGCTTAGGTGACTCGCCTGGCCAATCGTCCTCGTTGCCCAATCCCCAGAGAATGACTGAAGGGTGGTTATAATGTTGCTCGATCATGTGCGAGAGCATCTGGCGCGCATTCTGCTTGAAGGCTTCGCCGCCCACGCCGGCACGGCACCAGGGAACCTCTTCCCACACCATCAGTCCTAGTTCGTCGCAGAGATCCAGCACCAGGCGGTCCTGCTGATAATGAGCCAAGCGGATGAAGTTGGCGCCCATGGCGCGGATTATCTGCATTTCACGGCGCACCAGATCATCGCTCATGGCGGCGGCAACTCCCGCATGGTCGGCGTGGCGCTGCGTGCCGCGCAGGAGCAAGCGCTTGCCGTTGAGCTTGAAGGGACCGTTCTCGACAAACTCCAGGTGACGAATGCCGAAGCGCTCCTCCAGTCTGGTTTCACCAGCCTTAGTCGAGAGCGTAACCCGGCAGCGGTAGAGGAGTGGTGTCTCGGGTGACCAAAGCTGCGGCGCGGCGAGGTGAAACTCCGACAGAGGAGCGAAATCGGCGAGGGCGGCCGCGGTGGTCAGGCTGCGCGACGCATGGTGCACCGCCATGCCCTGCGCGTCCAGCACCTCGACGGAAAGTGTGCAGGTCGAGCCTGAGCCGGTGGGATTGTAGAGCCGAGCGGAGATCGCCACCTGAGCCGAACCGTCTGCCGCGACCGTGGGCCGAATGTGGACCGCGTCCAGAGCGACGGAGGGAAGATAGACCAGGTTCACGTGCCGATAGAGGCCGCCGTAGAGGCAGAAATCGCTCAGGTCGGAAGGCAACCGGTCCAGATCGGGGGAGTTGTCGCAGAGGACCAGTAGCGGTATGCCATCGTCGTGCTCTTCCCCGGGCAGTTGGCCGACCGCCTCGGTAATGTCGAAGACGAACTCGTCATAACCGCCCTTGTGACTCCCAACCGAGGTGTTTCCGATCCAAACCGTGCAGGACTGGCCTGCACCCTGAAAGTGCAGCAGGGTCCGCCCTCCGGCAAAGGGGTTGTGGATCGCGATCCGCGTCCGGTACCAGCCTTGGCCGCGATAGTAGGGCGTCTGGGGATCACAAGCGTCCATAGCGTTGAAGCAGTGCGGCAGGCTGACCTCGACCCAGGCGCTTTTCTGTTCAGAGGCCCAGACTGAAAGGACGCTATCCAAGGCGCCTTGCCTGTACTGCCAGCCAGATCCTAGACGGATAGCGTTTTGCACCACTCCATCTTCGGAAGAGAAAGCTTCCAGGTTCGCAGCGCGCAAACCCGGACGAAGCAAGAGTCCACCAGTTGAGAGCGATGCGATTTTCATAAACTGCCGGCGGGACGAATCGAACATGAACACCTTTTCCGTTGCTTGGCAGCCAATAACGTTGTCAAGAAATCGAAGCAAATCGTTTGTCTGGATGCCGTCCAAATCGTGGTGAGGAGACCGGAATGAACCCCGTGCTGCACCTTTCAGCAAACTCAGCCATCCTCCGGGCTACCAAGCGTGATTGGCAAGTAACTTACGGTTTGCTCTGCAACCGCTTGTGATCTCCTTTGGAATGTTTCAATTAACGCTGGATTGACGCTTGTAACAAACGTCTTGCCCGGGGTCGTGAAGGGCGTGTATCATCCCTCTTGCCGATGAACAGCGCAAACAGAACACTGGAAAGCTGGCACCCGCAGTCGAGACAGGACTGCGATCTGGTGCTGCGCGAGTTGTACGAAATACTGTCCAGCCCTCACTTCAACAACAGCAAACGCTACCCTGCGCTGCTCGAATACATCGTGAAACACACCCTAGACGGTAGGTCAGAGATGCTCAAGGAACGTACGCTGGGAGTTGAGGTCTTTGACCGGCCACCGACTTATGACACCAACTCCGACCCGGTGGTGCGCTATACGGCGGGCGAGGTGCGCAAGCGGTTGTCGCTTTACTACTCCGAGCATGGAAACCACGCCAGTATCCGCATCTCATTGCCGGCAGGCTCGTATATTCCCAAGTTTTCCCAGGGACGGGTGGAAGCGGAAGAGACCATGGGCGACAACGCCAATGCTGGGCAGCACAGCGGCGAAAACTACGGCCCGGAAGCGCACGCCGTCGAACACCCCACCCTGCGCAGGCCCCATCACCACGAAGTGGGCGGCGAAGGCTCTGAACACTCCGAGGAGGGTCCCCCGAAAGGGGTTCTCACGCTGCTGAAGTGGCTGGCCATTGCGGCTTTGCTCGCGGCGTTCTTTGTGGCAGGATTCTGGTGGAAAGATCGCGGCATCCGCCCCTTGACCGCGGTCGACGATTTCTGGGAGCCCCTGCTGCACGGCCAACATACCATCGTGCTCTGCACTGGCAGCGTGGTCTTTGCGCAAAACAACTACTCAGGCGTACACACCGCCGGCAAGGACATCGATTACCCCTTCATCTCGTTGCAGAACGCCTCCGCCATCGCCCAGGTGGCTGTAGCCATCGAGCGCGGCGGAGCTGAAACCATGCTGGTACCTGCCGGTTCCACCCAGCTGACCGAGTTGCGCGAGCATTCAGTGGCGCTGATCGGCGGCTACAACAACCGGTGGTCGATGCGCCTGCTCGAACCGCTACGCTTTCACTTCTCTCCGGACACCCCCGACTACCTGTTGCCCAACCAGAACCCCGCCATCGTCGACCGCACCCAGCCGCAAACGCACTGGGAGCGCGACCTGGCGTTGCCATACTCCGGCGCCGACGACTACGCACTGGTGGCCCGCTTTCGCAATCCCTCCACCGATGGGTGGGTGGTGGTGGTGGCCGGACTGGGGCGCAACGGCACCGAGGCCGCGGCCCTCTTCGCCACCGACCCGCACTACCTCGATCAATTGCGCGGGCACATCGGCAAGAGCTTCGCCAACCGCAACGTCGAGGTCGTGCTGAAGGTCAACGTCATCGACGGCAAAACCGGCGCTCCCTCAATTATGGCTGTCCACGTCTGGTAGGTGGAGCTTCATCTCTTCACACTGAGAGCGGCGGTTTGCGCCGAGGGTATTCTTAGCAATGAAGAAGGCATCTGAGTTCTCAGGCCATGATCGGCCTCCAGAACGGCAGCCGGCAATCCGAACCAAGGACGAGATGAAGAACGATCTAGGGAACCTCTGAAAAATCGTCGAGTTATAAGGTTTCTCGATCGGAATTTCTCCGCATCCGCTCAAAATCGCGGATTTTGCAACTATTCCACCGCTCATTTTGCCCGCCGGGGGCTCTCTCAGCCTCCGGCGGACACACTACGCCCCTTGTAGGGCAAGCCGTAAATTGATCTTCGCCAGCCTCCGGCGATGCTGATAAATATTGATCGACGCGAAGGCCGCGCACAACCACTCGTGATTCTTCTTCAACCCGCGATAACGCACCTTCGTAAATCCAAAGACCCGCTTCAACACTCGGAATGGCCACTCGACCTTTGCGCGTACTCTTGCCTTCACGCGGTTCTTGCGCTTTTGTTCCTCGTCCACACCGGCCTTCGTCTTCACGCGGCGGCTGGTCATGTCCTGCGCATGCGGCGCAGCCGCGTGGATAGCCTCGGTCTGCCCTTGATAACCCGCATCGCCCCACACCTTCTTCTCGTCGCCATGCAGTAACTCCGGCAACATGTGGACGTCGGAGACGCTGGCCGCTGTGGAGCAAACCGAGTGCACGATCCCTTCCTTCGAATCAACGCCAATGTGCGCCTTCATTCCGAAATGGCGAGTCGGCCGGAGGAATTTCGCCTCCAGCCGCTCTCAGAACCGTACGTGACACTCTCGCGTCATACGGCTCCCATCATCCAACCTTGATCCCTACCAACCTCCAGTGATGAAATAACTGCGGTTCGGCATCCTTCATCTTGCGCAACCACTGCACTCCGGCACGCAGTCTTCCCGATAGGGCCTTGTACTTGCGTCTAGCCCATCGTTCAAGCGCACGGTCGATGTGCATGTAAAGATCGAGCATCGCTGTCGGATAAAACTCCCCATAGTAGTTCCACCACCCGCAGATGATCGGGTTGTATAGCTTGGCCAACGCAGCAAGCGCCACATGCGTCTGACGATTCAGCCTCCACCCTCGCACCGCCGCCCTCATCTTCTTCAAGGCATCTGCGCTTACGCCCGGCAGGAAACTGGTGAATATCCGGCGCGTATTGCTGATGGCCTTTCTCGGCCGAAACGTGAAGCCAAGAAATGTGAAGTGTATATGCGGGTAAGGTTGAGTGCGATTGCTGTCCTTGCAATAGACGATCTTCGACTTTTCCGGGTGCATCATCAGTCCGCATTCTGACAGCCGCGATGCAATCGCTTGCATCACCTCTCGCGCCTGCTCCTGGCTTCCGCAGTGGACTACGGCATCATCGGCATAGCGACAGAACTGGCATTGCGGATAGTTTCGATTCATCCAGAGGTCGAACGTGTAATGCATGAACAGATTCATCAGGATCGGTGAAACCACCCCGCCCTGTGGGGTACCGCGTTGCCGCGGCACTTGCTCCCCGCCAGCAGTCTCGAACGGCGCTGTTAACCACCGTTCAAGATAGAGCAGTATCCATCGTTCCTTGATGTGGCTGCGCACAGCCTTGAGCAGGAGGCCATGATCGATTTGATCGAAGGCCGCCTTGATGTCAAACTCCACCACCCAGTCATATTGCCAACACCGCTTTCTGGTGACAGCAATTGCCTGTTTCGCCGAGCGGCCTGGTCTGTATCCATACGAATTTGGATGAAAGATCGGGTCCAGAACCGGCTCGATGATGCGCTTGACCACAGTCTGTGCGATTCGGTCCGACACAGTGGGGATACCCAGCTTTCTCG
>Ga0224530_1001245_pt1 | contig 13886 bp, 6 predicted proteins | sample CBST75metaG_FD_179873 | JGI IMG/M metagenome (GOLD analysis project Ga0224530, IMG submission 179873) | Peat soil microbial communities from Stordalen Mire, Sweden - C.B.S.T75 | ecosystem: Environmental > Terrestrial > Soil > Wetlands > Peat | place: Sweden: Norrbotten County, Stordalen Mire...
CGCCTGCCCATCGCCATGGACAAAGATTACGAACAAAGTCTGTGGAAACCGCAAAAATGTTATGCACGAGTATCTGGACTTTCACCACGGGCTGTTAGGCGACTTGAGCCTGAACTCAAACGCCTCGGCGCAAAAGTAGAGCTGGATGCTACTGCAGCGATGCGCCCTGATGACGTTAGCCCAATCATTCGCGCTTGGAAAAGGGCTAAGCATTACTGCATTGCAGCTAATGAGTATCCGCTGTACCTGCTCAGAACCACAGGCAAGGGATTCTCTCAGATAGATGAAGTTAACCGTCAATGTACTCAACGGTTAGCCTATGGTGCTGAGATCGATAAGAGCGAGGCACCGCGAGAGAAGGTGTTGGTTGTTGACCTCAGCTTGCGCAACCCTTTCAATGCAGGTTTTGCTGGCCCACTACTCGATACTCTCTTGGCAGACCCGGGTGTGCAATCGCTTGCGGCATCCGAAATAGACAGCGACCTAGCTTGGAATGTTCGCCACCTTTCTAATAAGGAGGTCCGGCGGAAGCTTCTAGCTTTGTTCGCAAGGCTTGCAGAGTCAGGTCATCGCGCAACCGTTCGGGAGCTTTGGATATGGATTACGAGAAGCGTTTTTGGGAACGGGACAGAAGACAACAAGCCGCTTCAGTCCCCCGGGCGCTGGTATTCAAGCAGACTATTTGAAAATGACGATCGATTTGCTATAAGTCACCTTCTGCGTAGCCTTGCGGATCCCGCGGCGCATAGCCACCCTCGGTGGGACCTCCGGCTTGAGTCGGGATCGATCAGTGACGGGTGGGAAGTCGACGGATCTCCCGTCCTCTTGCGGATGGATTCAGATAATTTTGTCGCTGTAAAGCGCAGGTTTTATTTCGAGCATTCATCCGGCGAGGAAGCATTCAAGCTTGGGGGTTCACAATCAGAAATGTTTTTAAACGCCCTCAAGCCCTCTTTTTCGTTAGAAGACGGATTCAAGCAGACCCTGATTGAAGCTATCAACCGAGCGTATTGCCCGGTTCTGTTTCCGGAAATGAGTACGCGACTATACCTTTGGGTTGGTCATCGCTACCAGGAACAACCATCGCATGGCTATGTTGCAAATCAGAGTATTGGCGATTATGAGCTAGAGCTACTCCGTCCCCGCCTCCCTCAGCGGCTTGCAGGAGCGTTTGATTATCGGCCAGATCATCTATTGTTGCGATACCGCCATGCAGGAGATGCTAATGTCTCTCTTCGCGTTGACTACATGCTCTATTGCGCACTCGAAAAGCTTCGCCAAGGTCTTCCTCGGCAACTGCTGCCAGACCGGGATGTTAATCGTCTCGATTCTTTCATTGAGCAGCTCAGACGGATCGAGGTAAGAAGGGAGCGGAAATTCTTCATCCACAACCATGACGACCGCACAGCAGCTCAGGTCACACTCTCTTCAGACTATCGGCGCTATGAATCTGTGAGGAAGCCATGAACAGTAGGGATGTGGCACGTATGTATGGCAACGCTTTCGGGTTTAATACGGATCGGCGAATGAAGCCTATTCATCTCGCGACAGGTTTCTTCGTGGCCCTCCTCGGACGACAAAGTGAGCAGCAACTTCTAAACAAGACTGTTGCCTACTCGGCAGGAAAAAGCCTTGAGGGGGATTATGCTCTTCCGCAGCTACATGCGTTGCTGCTCCAGGAAGATAAGATCTCGCCGGCAATCGACTTAGCCCTCCTTCAGATATTGCGTAAACAGCTGCGATGCCTTGCGAATAACGATGAGGCAGTTTATCCGCTTTATACAGCACATGGTGGGTTTGGATGTGACTACACAACTGCATCCGCGGATATATTGACAAGGACGAAGGACAATGACGGATACTCCGGCTTCTTCATCTTCTCTGTTTTTGATCAATCTCCAACAGGAAAAGCAATTTTAGAAACCGCTCGTACCTGGCTGACACAAAACGATTCCACATGGCATCTGGCAATGACGCCCTTGCTGGAGAACAACACTATTGATGAGGATAATGAAGCCAAATATGAGAACAAAGGCTTCGGAGAGCTCGACAACAGACGAGTCAAGAGAGTTGCCAAAAAGATGGCTCCGCAAACAGATGCAGTGATGACTCTTTGTCGAAGTGCTGACATTTTGATGGCGCCTGAAACCAAGCTCAGGGTGCTGATTGTGGGACTATCCCTGTGGCTCTTCCGTTATTTGGTTATTGAGGGATTTGAGAAGCCCGACAGCGTCGGTATCGCTCTTGTTGACATGCTAGGAGATAGTTCATCAAAGATGCGCTCTCAGAGTCGATGGTCGTTCGCTCGGATTCGTGAAGGGCTTATCGATGCTTTCGCCCGTTTCCACGCGTTGGGGCGCTTCGACGATTGTGAGGATGTCTGGAAGCACATTCAAACGCAAATGGGAGGGCGTCCAAAGTTTGAGGAATTCTATCGAGAATTGACGGTGCGAAGCGGATTAGCTCAGCCACGGTCTGGTCGAATTGCGGCAAAGCACTTTGAACTCCAGCCAGAGACTCTACGTGTGGTCATCATGTCCGTGCTGGGTGTAGAAGAAGGAATGATTCCAATCACGGAACTTCTGGAGCGCGTATTCCGCGTATGGGGTCTATGCTTCGGTGGGCGACCGGCTGATGGGCGACTGTTGACGCAGCTTGGATACACAGGTCTAGACCAAGATCAGGATCTAACCCCAAATTTTGAAGCTCTCACTAGCTTGCTCTCGGATCTGGGGCTTGCGACACGTTATTCGGACGGTCTAGTGATGTGCCATGCAAAGGACGCTTTCTAACAGATGACTCGCGAAGAACTTGCATCCGCAGCGCTCGCCTCTTGGACAATCGCGGCCCTAACTACAGGGTCTCGCGCAATCGGTCGGCAGGAATTGCCGGATATGGATGTGCCCGCATTTATCAGGGCGTTTGCAGAATTGAATGGCCGGCAGAGCGGTCTTTCGCTCGCTCTGGTTGGATTTCGTGTAGAGCAAGCGAAGTTAACTCAGATCGCTAATCGAGAGGCGCCGGGGATTTTTGCCCATGTTGCGACGGACCTTCACAGTGCCGCAGGCTGGCGCAATAGCCGAAAAAAGCATCCCATACTGATTGCATATGCGCGTGGGCGCGTTTCTGGTGTCAACACACTCCGGCATCTGGAACAGGCTTCTTCTCGGTCATTGACGACCACGCTTCTGGATTGGGCCAGGACCCGCCGCGAGTTCACGGGCACTCCGGCGCACGTCCGGCTTCTCGACGCACTACGTATTCTATTTGGGACGGAGGACCTCTTTTCCTTCGAGCAAGTACGAGCATTTCTCGAAGCATGGAGCCACGACAAGACCGGGAACGCTCCACGACGTGCGATCTCGTCTCTGGGTCTTTTTTCCGATCCTAATTTATTTTCAGATGCAGGCCAGATTGGTCAGCGATTGTCGGAGAACATCGGCGTCATAACGCAGCTGAGAGATCGGACGCCGGGGCAGATGGAAGCTATCCGAAAGCGGCTTCAGAAAGGGCGTAAGACTAAGTTATTGAAGCTCTATGACAAGCTTCAGTCACTTAGGCGCAATCCGGATGCAGCGGCTCTTGCCGAGGTGGCGCTGGATGATGCCTTGCTCGTTTTACGCCCTAAGGTGGACAAAGCTCAAAATGTCCCAGACGAAGATGCAACTGGATCTTCTGACCAAGTACGAGCCTTGGACCCGAAGAGAATACAGAGAGCGTGCGCTGATGCGCTACTCGCAAATCGCGAAGAAGAATTGCAACATAACGCGGACCACCTTAGCAAAGCTCTTCACGAAGTCTTGGACGCTGGCGATACCGGCGGAGATGACACATGGGCTTGTACTATAGAGGTCGGTGGCGAATCTGCGCCTGCTGAGGGTAGTATTGATCGAAAGTTCGTAACTTGGGTTCATCAGTTCTGTAGAGAGGACATATGGGGCGGTCTCGTTGAGACTCAGATTCCGGATCTTCGGAAAGCGCTTGAGGACTTTGATGGTCCGACGACATTCTATCTGCGTCCCGATGCCCTACTGCACGTTAGGAACGAAGAATATTCGATGTCGCGGTTACTCGCTGGCTGGGACGAGGACCTCGCTAAGTTAGGCAGACCGGCACCCGGTGTGAAGAATCTCTGGTCCCAATTCAACGAATTGCGTCAAAAGCTCTTATCCAGTTTAGATGAGCTTACTCATTTTCCTCTGGAATGGTTCTCAGGAAAGCTCGCAGTAACAGAGAACGCCGAGAAGTACCTGCGTGTAAGCGGTGAACTCTTTCGCGCTGTCAGTGACAATTACGGCGCAATGTATCAAGAGAGTCCAGATTGGGCTAGAAGTACGATCGACGGATTGATGGCTTTGGACGTCGTGCAGGTTCGCGTTGCAATGCCCGAAGGGAAAATGGCTTGCAAGGCGGTCTTGCTCCCTACACACCCCTTACACCTCTGGCGTTATTGGCGCCTAAGCCGAATTCTGCGCGGCTTGGGAAAAGAGATTTGCGAAGAAGATAAGACCGCAATCATAAAGGAAGCTTCTGAAGCGATCCAGTTTCTTAGCGTAATTTATGCGAGTCCTTTGCCGGATGGAAAAGGCGCAGGGCAAGTTTTGCCAGTTGCCAATGATTTAAACAGGCTAGCGACCTTTGAAAACCTACATAACGCATATAGCGGTGCTGATGGTCAAGACACGCTTCTCTACGCCATTGAGCGATTTGCAGCAATTAATCGTCTGCACGTTAATCCTTTGCGTTTAGTGTTAATCAATCCTCCGCGTCCTAGCTCTCTTCTCATCGATTTGATTACGAAGCTCCTTGATGGTCGGAGGAAGAATTTTCTTCCGCGGTTGCGGGTCGAAATCCTTGGAACTCCGCAGCAGTCAGCTAGACTTCAGCAGGCGCTTCTCTTCGAGACTCGTGAACGGGAAATCATAGAAGACAAATTGGCCAACGGACGTTTAGAGCTCTCAGTGGACCGCAACCCGCGACTGCTTAAACAACTGCTCTCCGAGCTCTCATCGAATCCCGCTCACATCGTGGCAGTTTTCGACGAAGCTCCAGTAAACATTCGCCGGGGCGGAGCCGGACTCAAACTGCCGATGAGTCCATTCTGCGTTCGGAGAAAGGTTCGCTTTCAGAGCCGGTGGAACGAGTTGCGACTAGAGGTAACCGCTGGGGATCCGCCATTCTATGAATTCTTGGAGCTGGTTAAGCAGGCGGAGGGTACGGAAGGTGAAGGAACACTATACGCATGGCCAGAAGCGGAAGGCCTTAAGGATGCTGTTGATAGCGTATTGGCATCCGATGAATTCGGAGCACAGTGGTTCTTTTTAGCAGATCGAGCTTTGCCGGACGAAGGCGAAATGCTTTCACAGAGGCTTCTAAGACGACGCGAAGGGCAGCGTCAAGTCCTCTTGGCAGCACGTGACTATGTCCCACTGGAGCGATTGATTCGTCCTGCATTCGAAGATGAGGCTCCAAATCTGCTTGTTCCGTCACGGGATCTGCAAAACCTTCTCGGCGAGGGCGCTCATCTCATCGGGGCTGGATTAATTGATCTCGCAAAATCTGACGGCAAAATTGTGCCGGCCAGAGCGATTGGCTTGGTCGGAGCTCTGGTTGCAGCTCGTGCATATCGACATGAGCACCCAAACGCTTTGCTGGTTTCAACAGATTCCCAGCTGGCGAGAACCTGGTTGCGGTTGGGAACTCAAGGCGAACGTTGTGACTTCTTCGCAATCAGAGCAGAAGGTGAACATCTATTGGCCGAGTGCGTTGAGGTCAAGACGGCAAAGGGAAAGCCGCGGAAGCCAGGTGATCTTGAGATTGAAGCGGCCCGGCAGCAACTTGTTGCGACCATAGGAGCAGTCCGAGAAGGATTAGGGGACTCCACGTTGGCCGAGGCAACTGGCCACTATCTAGCTGCGCCCCGTAATGAAATGCTCAAGGAAGTCCTTGTCCAGGGATCGATGGCACGGTATACATCAAGGGAGCTACGCGCCATATGGGCAGATTGGCTGGAACGTCTGTTTGGCCAAAAACCGGAGATGCCGGAACTCCGCGGGCTGGTTATTCATGTAGCACTAGGTAGTGCTGAGTCAACGAAGCCCGAGATCATTTCTGAAGACCCTCAGATATCACTCAAACATATCACTGAGGCTGAAATTCAAGCGTTGTTGTCGGGGGGAAGGATCTCAAAAGTTGAGGCAACGGAAGATGTAGATCAAGTGATCTATCAGAGTGATAACTCCCCAAAGCCCGATCAGCCGAACGAGCAGTCAGAACGACACTATGAGACCGCTAGTGGCAATGTTCAGTCCATTTCTAAATCGAGCGAACCTTCAGAGGATTCGTCGAAACTTTCGACATCGACGGGTGTGATCCTCGGTACCACCGACGCAGGCGCATCTGTATCGTGGTTGCCAAGTATCACGGGCAATCCGCATATGATGATAGCGGGTCTCCCTGGAATGGGAAAGACCACTTGTTTGGTAAACATCTGCCACCAACTCGCGGCTCAAGGTATAACGCCGATTGTGTTTTCTTACCACGACGACATCGACGAGGAGCTTGCCAAATGGTTTCCCTCGATCCATTTCGTTGATTGCAGCAACCTCGGATTCAATCCTATGCGCGTGGCTTCCGGCCAAGTCCATGGACACCTTGAGAACGCTGGGCAACTGCGGGACATTTTCGCAGCCATTTTTCCGGAGTTGGGAGATTTACAGCGAGAATCAATTAGAACAGCGCTCAAGTCAACATATGAGGCTAAGGGTTGGGGGAAAGCTAGTCGCAGGAAAGGGGATCCACCCGTCCCTGAATTTGCGGCATTTTTGGCGTTGCTGCAGAACATCAGGAAACCAGACGCGGGTATACGTGCAGTCCTTGCGCGACTCGGAGAACTCAATGATTATGGCTTTTTCACCGCCGCTAATGAGAGTCAGAGTCTGCTCGAATCTAGAGATCCAGTTGTGCTCCAGATTCACCGCACCAACAATGACGCCGTACAGAGGGCCTACGCCTCCTTCGCGTTCTATCGGATATATCAGGACATGTTCGCACGAGGACGCCAAAACAATCTTACTCACGCCATCATTTTCGACGAGGCTCACAAGGCAAGCCGATTGAAGCTGATTCCGACCATGGCGAAGGAGTGCCGTAAATTTGGACTAGCACTGGTCTTAGCGTCGCAAGAATCGCGCGACTTCGATCCAAGTCTCTTCACAGCTGTAGCGAACTACCTGATTCTTCGCGTAACGGAGGACACCGCTCGGCATCTGTCGAAGAACATTGTGGCGTCCGATAGGCAGCGGGCGGTCACAGATCGTTTCAAACAGCTTCCCAAGTACGATGCCCTGTGGCTGTGTGAGGGGCGCAAGTCTCCGATCCAGGTTCACCTTCGCAGCCTGGATGCCTTGCCAAACATTGCACCTAATGCCAAGGACTGACAAATGCGGATTCGCGCTTTCGGACACATCATTCGAGAAGGGGTAACCCACTTGGTCAGGATGGCAAATGAATCTGGTGCCTGAAAGACGTTTGAAATCTGAGTACCGACAACTGCGACGCAGCCCAAGAGGTCAACACCGTATTCTGAAGAAGCTATCCGTTCAAAGGGTTCTATTCCGGCACGAGACGTGTAAAACCGAAAACTACACGAAGATGGGCGGTACGAGACATGAGCAATCCAACGCACCTAGACGAATTGAAGGACGAGCTCAGCAGTCTGCTGAAACAGGAGCCGACAGACTTCCAAAACATTCTTCGCGTTACAGCCGAAATAGCCAAAGAAGAAACCTCCGTTGTGCGCTTCACCACTGATGCTGCGATGGTTCGGCGGCTCGGCAGAGAGCTGGTAGCAAAACAGGAGACAGCACTCGCCGAGTTGGTGAAGAACTCATACGACGCTGATGCCAGTCATTGCACCGTGACGCTTGAAGCTGGTCCGAGTGGTGGATCAATGCAGATCATTGATAACGGCAGCGGGATGTCGCGTTCAGATCTTGAGAACGGCTTCATGCGGTTAGCTAGCGACGCAAAAGTCAAAAGTCCGGTCTCCACAAAGTACCTGAGGTCTCGCGCGGGCAAGAAAGGGATCGGTAGATTCGCGACGGAACGATTGGGGCGTCAACTTACCATTGTCACGCAGACGGAAGCAGAAGACCATGCCTGGACCGTCACGATCGACTGGACAGCTTTCAAACAGGGCGAGGATCTCAACCTAATTGCGAATACGATTGTTCAAGCACCGAAGGAGTGTCCAAATGGAACCCGGCTGACAATCAAAAAGCTCAATGACACATGGAGCGATGCAGAACTTCGGCGAGTTTACCGATATCTCTCCACGCTTTTGCAGCCTGTTGTCGAAGACGTTCAGTCGGGAAGCGTGTCGACCGATCCAGGTTTTGTAGTTCAGTTAGTGCGTAGTGGCGAGAATACAGAGGAACCTCAAACGGTCGTAAACGCTGACACTGAAATCCTTGGCCATGCTCTGGCTGTGATTGACGCAGAAATCGATTCAACAGGGAAAACAACATGGTCGCTTTCGTGTCCTCGGTTTGATATCTCCATTAAGGAGGAACCTATAGGTCTTGATCGCGACCGCCCCGCACTCCTCCCGGAAGCCAAGAATGTGAAGTTGAAAGCCCATTACTTTATTCGCCTACAAGAATTTCTCGGGCACTCCTTGGGCTTCATCAGGGACCAATTGGATGAGTATGGCGGAATTCGACTTTATCGCAACGGCTACCGGGTTCCGCCCTACGGCGACAAGGGTAATGACTGGTTGCAATTGGACCGCAAGCGCTCCAGAACGTGGGCGCCGATCAATAGCAAGGCTTTCATAGGTTTCGTGGCTCTAACGGATCCAATCGGAGATAGTTTTGAAGAAACCTCGTCGCGCGAGGGGCTTATTGAGACTGAAGCTTTCCGAGACACGCGGAATGTGATTTCAGCTGTTTTGGAGGCCGCAGTTCTTCGCATTGAGAGTGTGCGTGGCATCGGTCCAAAGCGAAACACGAGCAGGGATGAGTCGAGTGGAGAACGCGCAGCAGCTGAGACAGAAGCCGCTGCAGCAGAGCTCGAAGAAGCGATGCAGGATTCAGCTGTGAGCGACGCCGTTGCTCCAGCCGACCGCGATCGCCTAGTTAGCGCTGTGTCACGAGCAGCTGAAGCCGCGCGACTAACTGCAGAAGTTGCCCGTGAGCGTGATGACCTCCTTAAGGAGTTAAATCTGCTTCGTATCCTTGCCAGCATGGGGCTTACAATCGCCGAGTTTACCCATGATTTTTCGCACTTTGCTCAGACGATGGAACTCAGCGTCCTCGCGATCAAGCGCGCGGCCGAAACTTCGGCAGAGGCGCTCGACGCGAGCCTTGCCCGTTTTGATAGCCAATTCCGGCTTGTAAGAGCATATACCTCGCATTTCGGCAACATGATGACAAGCAATGCCAGCCGAGACTTACAGCCCATCGACCTCTATGCTTTTGCGCGCACGTTTCGTGAAGACATGAAGGCTCTGTTTGATAGACGAGGATATGAATTTGTCGTGGAACGGCCCATCGAATATGACATCTACACAACAAAAATGCATCCTTCTGAATGGTCATCTATTCTTTTAAATCTTTTGACGAATGCGATTAAAGCTGCAAAGCGCGCGCAGCGCCAAGGAAAGTTTCTCATCCGGGTTGGCACTGCCGGTGCGGGATCTGTGTTTTTGGAGTTTTGTGACAACGGGGACGGAATTCCCAAGGAGAATTGGAGCCGGGTGTTCGATGCTTTTTTCACGACTACCGGGGGGGCGGCGGCGCAGGCTTCCGATATAGCTCAGGTGCTTGGAACCGGTCTGGGGCTGAAGATTGCCGCTGATATCGTACACTCGGTGAACGGAAGCGTTGAGGTTGTGGATCCACCGGAATCCTACGCCACTTGCATCCGGCTGACCGTGCCCGCAGGCTCTCCAGAATTGACTGGACAAGGAGAAGCATGATCAAAACCTATCTCCTTATTGATGATGAGGCGGACAGTGCGGTATCTGTCGCGCTTCATGCTGAGCAACTGAGTGCGGCATCGAGTGGGACCCTAAAGATCAATGTGCGTAATCCAGGTTCGATGCAAGATATTCTTCAATTCGTTGCGACTTCTAAGCCAGACGGACTTCTATTGGATGTCGCATTCGTCAATTCTGTGACTGCTGATGGTGCGCCAATTCCATATGACGGTATCTCGCTCGCGCAGCAGATTCGAACATTGCAGACGCGAGGTCTTCACCAGCAGGGTACGAATTTCCCTGAGTTCCCGATCATTCGCTTTTCTCAGCCAGATGTGATCAAACAGTACATTACTGGAGACACCACAAGCGAAGACCTCTTCGACGCGGAGATTGACAAACCGGATATCATTGCCAATCCTGAACAACCGGCAAGACTTGCATTCAGTATCGCCGCGGATTATCCCAAGTTAAGCGCTTATGCGCGCAAAGAGGCAACCGACGAGATTTTGGCTCAGATGTTGGGCTGCCCTACGGACTTCCTCACTCGTATCGGCGCCCGCGCCCTGCTTGGACTGAGACGAGATGGCGCCCCGACTCATGTTCTATCGCGGTATCTGACGAGCACGCTTCTTGGACGCTCTGGGCCGCTGATCGATGAGTCCCTCTTGGCAGTCCGGCTGGGAGTTGACCGCATTTCTTCAAATGATTGGCCTGCTCTTCGAAATAGTTTGAAAAATGCCGCCTACACGGGCGTTTTCGGATATGGATATCCGCGGTGGTGGATGCCCCTAGTGCTCGATTGGTGGGATTCGGATGTCAATTCAGAATCGGCCCCCTCCCGACTTGACGCGAAGGAACGTGTCAGCCAAATTTCCGAAAGAACTAACCTTCACGGTCTTACCCCGCTTCCTGAAGATCCGTTTAGTCCAGGCAAGCGATTCTGGCATCTCTGTTCGCGATCGAATCGCCCAGTTGACCCAGCATTCGGGTTTCCGTTGATGCCAAAGTGGGGCCAGGAACCCTGGCAGGATGTTGATTATCTCTGTTTGGAGGAAGCCAGACGTGATCGGCTGAACCCACGGCTTGCGGGCACTGAACGAAAGCGCCTCGCATCCATGCGGGAGGTCTAGAACTTCATGAGGACGCGAGAATTCTGGGCCGCATTTGACCAATATCGGGACGAACGTGCCGATGAACTATTCGAAATGGCATCCACCCTTTCCGACGTAGGTCTGAGTCCTGACGCCGCGCCGATCAGTCAGGCGGCTAGCCAGTGTCGTTCGGCGATTAAAGTTGCGGCGTCTAACCAACCAGATGCAGGTCGCGAATATTGGGGATACCAGATCGACGGTTTAAAGATCAATTTGGAAGATCAACGGCACCTCCGCCCGCGTTCGACCGTAATGGAAGGCGCGAGAGGGGTACTCACGATAACCGTCCACGAATATGTACCTCAGAATGAGCATGAAATCGGCGACAGTTACGCACTTTTAAGACAATTCAATACCGACTTTTATGTCGATGCTGTTCAGATTATCGAAGATCGTGAGCATCCAGTGCGCGCCGCATGGCACCTTGATACCCACCTCTACTCCACAACAGTAAGCCGTTCGGCACATCCGCGTTTTCATTTCCAAATTGGCGGCGAACGACTAGACGAGATAGACGATCGAATCCGAGGAGTTCTTGTACCGGAGGCACCCAGGATCCCATGTGCGCCGTTTGAAGCAATTTGCTTTTGGCAACTTGCTTTGGCCCACTTCGGCGGTTTAATCTGGCCCACCCTTGGAACGTTGATGTTTAGAGGGTAGTGTTCGGTTCTGCTGGAGCGGAGCCCGTAGGGCGAAGCGGAAGCAGAACCGAACGGCGATGCCTCCAGGGTTACACTTTTCGTTTCTTCCCCAGCGTTCTGCGGAAGCGATATGACTCAGCGCCGGTCTCGATGATGTGGGCTTGGTCGGTGAGCCGGTCGAGGACAGCTTTGCATAGCCGGGCGTTGGTAAATACCTGTGGCCATTCCGAGAACGGCAGGTTGGTGGTCACTATCACGGCGGCTTTTTCGGCACGTTCAGCGATAACCTGGAAGAGTAGTTCGGCCGCCACCTCGGCGAGCGGGACGTAGCCCAGCTCATCGATGACGATCAACTCTACGGTGGCCCACCGTTTCAGCATGCGAGTGAGACTCTGTTCACGTTGTGCCTCGACGAGCTGGTTTACCAGCGCAGCCGCGGTGGTGAAGCGGACGCGCTTCCGCTGCCGACATGCGGCGATCGCCAGTCCCGTTGCCAGATGGGTTTTTCCGGTGCCGGGTTCACCAACCAGAAGCACCGGTTCGGCACGTTCGAGATAGCCGCCTTCTGACAGGGTGCGGATGCGCGAAGCCGGGATGTGCGGCGACTGTGCGAAGTCGAAATCCTCCAGCGTCTTCATCCGCGGCAAGTGGGCATCCTTGAGGCGCAGTTCGATCGAGCGCCGTTCACGGTCTTCGACCTCGGCTTGGAGTAGTGCTTCCAGGTAGTGGAGATGCGAGTGGTTCTGCTTGCTCGCTTCTTCAGCCAACGACGCGAACTGCGTACCGATCGAGGAGAGGCGGAGCGTTTTGCAGTGCTGTGCGATGCTTGCGGCTTCCATGCTCATGCCTGCACCCCGTTGATCCCGGCGGAGAGCAACTGGTTGTACTCGATCATCGTAGGCAACGGACGTTCGTATGCGGCAAGCACGCCGATTTCGATCGTCTCCTGGGCAACATGTTGCAACTGGTCAGCCATGAGGAGATGGCGAATCGCGGCCACGTCCGTGCAGCCCAGTTCAAGCGCCTGGACAACTGTGGCTTCCAGCTTCGCATGACCGAACTCACGGCCCATGCGGACCACCGCCACCATGGCCCGTGCTCCGGACTGGCGCCCCTGCTTACCAGCCATTAGTTCCCAGAGCCGGTCATAGCTCTCCGGCCATCGTCCCTGTGCTCGCCACTCGGCCAGCGGCTTGGAGCCGCGCAACGCACCGGGCTTGCGTTCCAGCACATCGAGATAGTGTTCTAGATCGAGGATCTGCCGGGCACGATCATAGCTGCGCTCATGCTGAGCGACGCGCACGCCGTTATGGTGGAACTCAACAACGCTGGAATAGACACGAGCCTCGACAACAGTTCCCGGCTTCAGCGGCACGGAGTAGAAGTTCGTGCGGACCTTCGCGCAGCCGGCCTGATCAACCCGCGGGAAGCTCGCCTCAGCCAAGTCGAAGTCTTCCGCTGGAAGCGGTAACAGATGCTCCTTCTCGATAAGCAGCAACGCACCGACACTCTCCGTGCGGCCTGCCACCATGCGGTTCTCATCGCGACGGCAGTCTGCGGACAGCTTCGCGTTCAGATCGGCAAGATCTCTGGCTGCCGGTACAGGCACCCAGTGGTTACGGCGGAAGTAGCCTACTTCGCCCTCCACGCCGCCCTTTTCATGGCCTTCGCCGGGAGTGCAGAAGCTGGCCTCGTACTGCCAGTGTGAGCGAAAAGCGATGAAGCGGACTGTCATCTCCCGCTCATAGCCGCGCAGTATCTTCTTCACTGCGCTTGAAAGGTTATCGTAGCGAAGCTTGCGAAATACGCCGCCGAAGTAATGGAACGCCAGCTCATGCGCTTCCAGAAATGCCTGCTGCGTGGCCCGCAAATAAGCACGATGATAGGCCGCACCGCTGGCCATCGAACGCATCGAGAATACCTGCAGCTTGATCCGCTCGCCATCCAGATCGGCATAAGCTTCGTACCAGTCAATCTGGACCTCGACGCCAAACTCGTAGCTCTGCGGCACAAAAGTCTCGCGACGCCCGAGGCCCTGCTCCTGCTTCCGCCGCTCCACATACTGGCGAACTGTCCGCTCTGCTGCCGTGCATCCCGGCACCTCCAAACGTA
>Ga0224530_1001246_pt1 | contig 13884 bp, 9 predicted proteins | sample CBST75metaG_FD_179873 | JGI IMG/M metagenome (GOLD analysis project Ga0224530, IMG submission 179873) | Peat soil microbial communities from Stordalen Mire, Sweden - C.B.S.T75 | ecosystem: Environmental > Terrestrial > Soil > Wetlands > Peat | place: Sweden: Norrbotten County, Stordalen Mire...
GAGGCGGCGTGGCGAATCTCCAGCAATGAAATTGCTGTCCGTCCTCTGAGCGAGGAACACCCAAAACTCGTAACCAGATTGGCGATGCGTGCCGACGATAAAAAGCGGTTGACGAGCGAGTTCGTTCGCGCAGTCGGGCGCAAGCTAGTCAAGGCGCAATCTCCACAACAGCAAAGCACCGCGTTAGCCTGCTGAACTTCCGCGAGCGGGGTCGTTTGTGTCGGTCGCGGCGGCATCCACGTCGCGAATGACAATATTGAGCGGTCCATCATGGCCGCATTTTGTGCAGGGATAAATGCCGGTGGCGACAGCCGAACCGTCGAATTCATCTCGACGAAAAACACTGCCACAGTGAAGGCACGCATGAAATTGCGACAATTCGCGTTGAGACCTATCCGAGTCGCTTGCCATCTTTCCCCTCGTTTCGGTAGAGTGCCCGCTACAGCGGCCAGCGGTATCGTATTTGACGCACGATTCTGCAATTGGGGACAAGGGCCGGTTGGAGAAAAACCCTACAGCGCGTCATTCGGAGGCGAGGTGAAATTGAAGATTCAGCAGCTTCGATACCACAGACTGCACTATTATCAAACCGGATTCAACGCTTCGAGATCAGCTGCGTCTATTTCTTCGTCGTCACAATGAATTTGAAAGAGGTGCCAGTGGCAGTCAAGAAAGTAGCCAAAAGGGCCGTCAGACAGGCGGTAGCGCGCAAGGTGAACCGTGAGGGGCAGCGCTGGACGGATGAACGGCCAGGCATGACGTTGCGTCTTCCGCTCGATCTCCGTGAGGCTATCACCGAAGAGTCCCGTGTAAAGCGTGATCTGGCCCGGATCGTCCTTTACGCTTTGAGCCACGTTGACCATGACAAGGTTGATATTCAGCAGACCCGCAAGGCCGGCATGGAGCTTTCCAATCCTCAGCTCCTCCACGTCGGCGCAGACGCCCGGCTAAAGCTCAAAGAGTGGGCCGAAGCTGAAGGCGTCAGCGTCAATGCGATTGTGGCAGCGTCCTCGAAGAGTTCTTCAAGCGCCTCAAGAAAAGCAAGGCGCTCCGGGAAGAACTCCGACTGGAGATTCGTGCGCACCGGGGATTCCTTCCGAGTTGAATGGCTGAGTGAAGAACTCCCATGTCTCAGAATCGCGACCTGGTGCACTTGGCAACTGGCGAGAATTCCTACGAAGGAGGAATCAGGTCTCCGATGAGGAACCCGCAAAACTTTCACGGAGAATGGAGCTGTCGCTTCTGACCGCGTGTAGTGGTATCTGCACATAAATGTTCGGGTTATTTTTTGTTAGACTCCTAAGCTCCTCATGCTAAGGTGAGCTTGATAGTGATCTGTGTATTCGTGTCATCTGGAGAGAAGGTGTTCCACCCGCCGAGTCCCCCCCCGGATTATCTGTATCGGCAGAACGTCTATAGCAAACAATCGGATCGAAGTTATTAGTGGTCTTTGAGTCCCATGCCATTAGGTCGCCCTCGTAAAAGAGGGCGTTTTGAGCAAAATCATTTGGATTGTTGCCAGTTCTTATTTCGACGGCCAGCGTTACGTCATAGTCATTGAGGATTTCGACGGGGTAACCCATTTTGTGTCCTTTCGTGAGATTAAGAGGGTTGGTTAAAGGCAAACGCAATGCTGATCGGCTGCCGATCGTTACGGTCGGCAACGAACCATGTAAATTAATTTGCGGTAAGGGGGCAATGGAAGCGGTACGTTGTTCATAGCGGCAGTTGCACCAGACAAGGTATGGGTATGGTCTGCGACTATATACTCGTCAACGCTAGTATCTATAACAAAATTAGGCGCGACACCCGTGGAGCCGCCCGCGTGTTGGTTATACATGATTGCGGTGGATGTCCCTCCTGATACCGGAAGGCTTCCATTGAGTACAGTCGAGCCTCCAGTCGTGGTGGCGTCTGTTGGTATAACGCTGCTTGTTCCAGCATCTGCTCCAAGGACAAAAACGCCTCTCAAATCAGGCAATGTGGTCTTGTTGAGTGGTGACGTGAGGTCGTTGACCACCCGGCCATCGGCGGGAAGCCACATCGGAGCCAATGCCGCAACGTCGGCAGACGAAAGATACATTGGCATCACACTCCCGACTGGTACAAGGGGTGAGAATGGAGTCGCCGTGTTCACGGGGCTTACTTGCACTACGTATTCTCTACTCGTCGTCGAGCCCCCAAGGACAGTGGTTTCGGAAGTCGAGAGGCTCGCTACCTGCTGATTCACACCGGATTTCAGAATGACGACATTTAGAGATGCCGGAACGTACTGCGTGCCCGTCCACTGAATCTTTGCATCACTTGTATTCAGACTGTCATCTGCATGTGATGTATCAACACTTCCACCAGCCGAGCCACTAAATAGTCCTACTACATTCGCTGAGGTATTTGCCGCGACCTTGACACTGCCGCTTGAGCTATTGTGCACCTGCGTACTCAACGACTGAAGATAGCTGTTGATGGTGGTACCCGCGTCAGCTCCGTTGAATGAGAAGTTTGCGAGTTGTTTCATCGCGTCGCCCCAAGCAATGGTCTGAGTTCCCAGTTGCGCCATAATTATTGGCAGCAGGGTGGAAAGCGAATCATGGGCCACTTGAGACGATGTCGTGGCTCCGGCAGTTGTAACACATGATTGCGTTAGGGTGAGAAGTCCCTTGTTGACTGCGTCAGCAATTTGATCACGGGTCACAGCAACTGTCACGGGCTGCCCCGATGGGCCTGGGAGCGGCGCCGTTGTTACTGGTCCGTTGATGGCGTTGGAGAATATAGATTGCTGGCCAACCGCGAGCGAGATGTTGCAGGTTGAGGTGGGTGCATTCAAGATCGGTATCGCATACGTCACTCGCAATGAGGACGTGGCGGCCATCGCACTGATCAGGTCAGGATCGGTGGTCGCCGTGCTAAAACATGCGAGATAGGTGTCGTTCCCATCGGGAAACGTCAGCCCAGCAATCGGAGTATAGGAAGGACTGCTTGCCAAAGCCGGACCCAACGACAAAACCATCCCACCGGTGACGATTCGCGAGACGGTATTTGGGTCAGTGGCAGCAACTGTAGCCATTACCGCAGCTTTATAAGCAGCAGTATCTAGGGACACATCTAGACAGAGTTGCTTATTAGCTGCGCTCTGAGCTGCATCGAACTGAGCAAGGAAGGCTGGCTCATACAAATACTGGACAAGAGGTGCTGGAGCGAGATTCTTGTATATCTGACGTTTAAAATTTTGAAATGAGACAGTCTGATAGGCGCCTCCAAAGTCGATCGTGATGTCTTGACTAGGGGGCTGATTGGTCACATCCGCAGGCGTTAGGGGTACGGCAAATAGTGCCAGTCGGTGTGTCTGAGCATTGGTGGTGGGAACTACTGCTTTTTTGCCGGGCTTCGCGGCAGACTTAGGGACCGGAGCCTTTGGTGACTCAGGTGAAACGGGCTGTTGGCCTATCGCGGAAAGGCAGGTTCCGAGGCAAAATGCATATGCGAGAATTTTGATGACAAGTTTCATTTGCTCTCCAAGGTAGAAAAGTGATCATGTGACAGCTAATTGCGATGGTCCCGGTCAAATAAACGTGAAAGTGACACTATTGTCCCTGGCAATAAGCGTTGCATTGATTTTCAGCGTCCTCTTGCGCTTCGTTGTCATTTCCATACACGACGACAATTTCCTTGACTGGCCTTGGATCACAAAAACATTCGTATGTGTATTCGAAGTTGAAGTTTCCCAGATCCCGTTTCTGTTTCAATGTGAGGTTTGGCATCACTTTCTCTCCTTAAGTGGTCCGCCATCTATGCTCATCGACAATTACAGAGCAGAGCGATCAGACGGAGCGCAAACAGATGTAGATGTTTTTGACCAGGACATCACACTGAGCTGGTCCCGGTTGTTCGTGCAGTTTTTGCTTTGTCGAAAGTGGAATGTCTGCTTCTCGGTTCAGTTCTGGCAAAACTCTTGCCTTGCAAATTGACGCAGGCTCACCTGTGCAGTCGCCGGTTTCTGGCACGCAAACTCGCGACTGCATCCAGTCGCAAAACGATTGGACACACATTTTCGCTGCACAGTGTTCGTAAGGTTGCATGGACCCCAGACTGCTAGAACGGAAGTGTCGGCTAGGATGGTGAAAGGGGAAGCGCCGAAGACCTCGATCTTTTGAGACTACTGATGCAATCTTTTCCAAATCCGATTCAAAAAGTCAAGAGATTTTTTACCGGCGAGTAAATGCGTACCGATATCCGATCAACGCATTGCGCTTTCGCAAGGTGTTCAAGCCCGTCTGGGTGGGCCAAAGAGCCTGGCGCGAAGCGGCAGCACATCACAGGGCGGGAGGACGGGCGTCGGCAATGAAAATGGGGCCCGGCATCGCCGGACCCCGCATCCATCTCAAGGTTTCTGATTGACGCTACGCAGCCTTGGCTTTCTTTGCGGCTGCGGTGTCCGGCTTGCTCGGCTTTGCCTTGCCCACTGCCTTCCGGGTGGCTTGCGACTTCTCTTTCGCGGCGAACTCCTCTTTGACCTTGACCGTGATCGCGGCCACGTCCACCTTGTAGAATTCGGCGGCTTCGCGCAGGGCTTTGGCGGATTCGTTGGGGTTGTGCGCCGTTTGCAGGACGGTGATTGCCACCAATACATGGCCGATGGTGCTTTCGTCCGCTTTGCGAAGAAAGGACGCGAACAGCTTGGCTGGTGCCTCTGCGTTTCCGTTGGCCTTGCCGATGCCGTGAAGCCGAAAGATGATCGCCAGACGGCGCTCGTCCAAGGCGGCGGCAAGGTGTTCGGTGACAAAGAGCAGGTCGCGTTTCATCAGCCGGACGGGGACCGCATCGCTGGTTGCTTTCAGGACGCGAAGGCCGGTCGCCTGGGCGATGGCCTCCTCGCGGCGGCGCTTCTCCTGTTCTGCCTTAAATGCCGCATCGGTCGCGGGCCGCTGCTTGCTGGCGTGGTGAATGGGGCAATCGGGATTCGCGCACACCTTGTGAATCGTGCCGATGTCACTGCCTTCGGTGATGATTGCGTCGGTAGCAAACTTGCACACTTTGAACTCCGGGCGCTGGGCATCTTCCTTCTTTTGGGGCTTGTCATCGCGAATCGCGGTGTACTTGTTGCGCGGCAAAACGGCGCTGCCCTCCTTCTGCCCTCCGTATGCCGTGCTGATCTGCACAAGGTTGGGCTTGGCGGCAACGGCCTTCGCCACGTGCGCCGCAAGTTTTGCGTTGTAGCAGCGGGGATCGGTACATTGGTCGCCCTGTTTGCCGAGGTCGTCGCCAAAAAGCAGTTTGTTGTGGCCGGTGCGCTTGGGGCAGTCGGCGCAACTGCCCGCCGTGGAGACAAGCTGCGCGTCGCGCTTGTCGAAGGGCGCGTCTTTCAGGATGAGCAAAACATTCGTCTCAATCCAGAATTGCAGATTGCGCACGGGCAGAAGAATCCGCGTAGGTGTTGCTCCCCCGCTGTTGTATGCTTCCTTGAAGCAAGCCGCGAGAGCCTGTTCCTGCTGGTCGGCGGGCAGCTTCGCCAGTAGCAGCGCGTGGCCAACGCCGATTTCGTTGGCGTAGAAGGCATCGACCGCAGCGGCTACAAGGTCAACCATTTTCAATCTTGAAGCTACAAATACGGGCGATTTGCCGACACGCGCTCCGATTTGCTCGATGCTGTACTTCGGCTCCTCCAGCGCCAAAAGTCGCGCGAAGCCTTCGGCCTCTTCCATCGGGTGAATTTCGGCACGAATCAGGTTCTCGACAAGCTGCGCCTCCAATACTTCGGCGTCACTCATCTGCTTGATGCGCACCGGCACGGTGACGGTTTCGGCCATCTGCGCGGCGCGATACCGCCGCGCACCGGCCACGATCTCGAAACCGTTTTCGGTGAGTGGCCGGACAAGCAAGGGCGAAAGCACTCCCTGGCTGCGGATGCTGGCGGCAAGTTCTCGAAGACTAACATCGTCAAAGAAACGGCGGGGATTGGTTTTCGATTCGTTGAGCAGAGCGAGCGGAAGCTCGCGGTATTCAGTTGCATTGATAACGGTCGTTTCCATGATTCATTGCTCCTTTCGAGCGGTTGAAGGGTGAGGGCGCGCGGAGCGGAAACACGTCGGGCTAGTCCGCTCCGCAGAGAGCGGACTAGCCACGAATCGACTTGTCCGTGAAGGCTTCGAGAAAACCCTGAGCGCGAAGATTGCGGTCCCACTGCCGCGCAAAGGTTTCATGCTGCCGGTGGAGGTCGGGAACGAAAACATAGTTCTCGCCGTCCCGATAGCGCGAATACTGCTCGACTCCGAGATAGTCATTCCGAAAATAGAAACTCGATAATGACATCTCGCAGAGCGGCGGCTTTGCCAACTCGAAACACATCTCCGGGTCGCGCATCAGGTCGTCGTTCTGTTCGCCGTAGTGCGCGATGGAGATTGCGGGCAGTCCGGTCGGCCCCGGCTCCGGCGTGGCTTCGATGACAAGCGCCATGTAAGGCGGATTCTCGATCTTGAGATAGAGCGTGGGCCGGTAGCCTCCGGCCCGCTCCAGAATGCGAAGGATGGTTTTCATTACGCCACCTCCGCCATTTCGTCCCGCGCCTCTGACGCAGTAACAGAAGCGGCGGACAATTTGCCGTTCGTCTCGTCGGTGATGGCGTCGAGAATGACCGCTGAGGTCCGCTGGATAACTTCGAGGCTTTCGGCCAGAAGCGCCGCGTTTCCGGCGTACAACTGGATGTAGTCCGAAGAGGCTCGGCCCATCTCAAGGCCGATAGCTTGGCCCACGATGAAGGCCACGGCCTCGGCTTCGGTTTCGCGCACGGTGGCGGTGGTCTTGGTGCGCCGCTCTGTTTTGTGAAGATATTCATGCGCCAACTCGTGGACCAAAGTCACGACCTCCTCGGCGGGTGATTGGCCGGGAAGTATTGCAATCTTTCCGCCGTAGCTGACGCCAAGAGCGGGCGCAATGTTCTCGTTGTATTCGAGGGCGATATTCTGCGAATCGAGAAAAGCAATCAGCCGGTCGCGGTGTTCGCCCACTTCGCCGGTGATGTTGTGCTCGAACTCGGGCAGGTCCGCGCCTTCGGTCTGCGCCACATCGAAGACGTAGACCGCGCGAAAGCCGATCAGCATGGGCGTGGGGTTGCCGTTGTCGTCCTGCGTGCGGTTGCGGTCGGCGTTGTCCTTCTTGCGGCGGTGTCCCACCATCGGGGCGAGAATCTGGATACCCTTTTCGCCGCGCTTCACAAACCTGCCCAACTCCTTCCACGTGTGGAACCCGGCGACTCTGGTCGCCGTTGGGCGCTGCCGCGCAATGCTCATGATGTTGCCGAAAGAGTAATTATGGAAACGGGCCATCGCTGCGAGATAAGCGGTCAGAGTTTCGCTCTTGCCCGCTTCAAGCTGCTGGAGCAGGTAATCCACGGCCTGCTTGATGAGTTGCTGTGTTGGGTTGTCCTTCTGACTTGTGCGCTGCTGGTAGGGGGATTCACTGCGGTGCGCCGCATTTTTGCTGTGCGGCGCGGTGGTGGCGGTGTTGGTGCTGGTGTAAGGCATGATGTTCGCTCTCCTGTGCTGCCCGCGTGGGGCGAAATTCTGAAGGAGGGCGTCTGCCTCAAACCCAATTTCTTTGTTTGAGTGCCCCCGCTTCATGTCTTGCGCGGCGGGCAGGGGCGCGGAGGGTTCGGTCAAGGGCGCGGCTTTTCGCGTTCATCGAAGCGCAGCGGAGACCCTTGACGGGTTCCGACCGACTCTGCCATAAAGCCGCATGAAGCGGGGGCACTTGAACGAAGAAGAAATTAGGTTCTCTTCCGAATGGACTTGGGGAGGGGCGTTGCGGGGAAGGAACGGCCCCGCTGATGTGGGTGATGAAAGACACAAAGCGGCTAATGAAGAAGAATAGCGTCGCTGCTTACAGCAGTAACCGCGTAAAATTGAAAACTACGCAGACATCGACGATTTTCGGAATGCCTGCCTTGTGCAATTTCTGGAGGCAGATATGGCTTTTCGTGCTGTTGGGTCAGTCTGGGGAAAGTGGGACTTGCATTTTCATACGCCGGCGTCGTTCGATTACGGCAAGAGAAATGTAACGAACAAGGAAATCGTAGATGGTTTGGTCGCAGCAGGCGTGGACGTGGTCGCGATCACCGATCACCATACGATCGACGTACCGCGCATTCAAGAATTGCGGAAGATGGGCGGAGATAAGCTCACGATACTTCCCGGCGTCGAATTACGTTCCGAACTTGGCGGCAATGAGACTGTGCATTACATCGGCATCTTTCCCGAAGATGCCGATGTAGTAGATCTTTGGACAAAGCTCAGCGGCAAGCTGGAAATCACGGTTGCGGACGTTCTGAAGAAAGGGAACGACAAGGTATACATTCCCTTCACGAATGGCGCGGAGACGATCCGCGAGCTGGGCGGAATCGTCACCGTGCATGCAGGCAGAAAGACCAACTCTATCGAAAATATCGGCAATACTACGAAATTCAAGATGGAGTTCAAAACTGACCTCGCGAAGACACATATCGATATCTTCGAACTCGGGCAGGCCAGCGACCAGAAGGCGTATGAAGAGAAGGTGTTTCCCGCGATTGGTCATCGCCTGCCGCTCATCATGGGGTCAGACAATCACGACATCACAAGCTACCAGCCAAAGACGGCCTGCTGGATCAAGGGCGATCCGACCTTTCGCACCTTTCAGCAACTTTTGAGCGATCCCCATCGAGCGTACATCGGTGATGAGCCACCAGAGAAGGTGCGGATTGCAGCACACCCGACGAAGTACATTGACAGCATTCAGTTCAAGAAGGTTGCAGGTTCCAAGCTGATAGAAGAGTGGTTTGATGGAACAGTGTCGATAAACCCTGGACTTGTAGCTATCATCGGCAACAAAGGCGGTGGAAAAACCGCGCTCGCGGAGGCACTGGGACTACTGGGTAACTGCGAATCTGCCGACTCGTTTTCCTTCCTGAACGCGAGTAAGTTCCGGCAAACGAAGAACAATAAGGCGCGCGAGTTCGAAGCAACGATGACCTGGCGGAACGGGCATCCGGTTGTGCGCAAGCTCTCCGAGTCGACCAACCCGGACATGCCGCGCGACGTGTCTTACATTCCACAAAGCTATCTCGAAGAGATATGCAACGAAGTGAACAACGTACCCGGCAGTCAGTTCGATTTAGAGCTGAAGTCGGTCATCTTCTCACACGTTGCAGAGCACAAGAAGCTCAATGCGGAATCGCTTGAAGAATTGATTCAGTTTAAGACGGGGCCGCTTGAAGAACAGATCGAGACGCTCCGCGGAGAGCTACACGAGATCAATGGAAGGATTTTGGAGTTGGAGTCGCGTTCATCCGCGGCGAGCCGCCAACTCTTGCTTAATCTCAAGGCAAGCAAAGAACGCGAGGTCGATGCCCACGATAAGTTGAAGCCGGCTGAGGTGGTCAAACCGGAAGCCGATCCTGCGCAGCAGGCCGCTATGGAAGCCATTGGTCAGCAGATTGCCCAGGCCAACACTGAGCGGGACGCCTTACAGGAGACTATCCGCGCATCCGATGGTGCGAAGAAGACAGCAGCTGCGCAAGTTGCCAGCGCCGCACGTGTCGTCCAGTTGTTGCAAAACTTCAATTCTGCGCATCAGACGTTATTGCGCAACATGGGGAATGATTGCAAGGTGCTAGGCATCGACGTTGCGAAGCTCGTGACGGTCGTGATCGATCAGTCAGCAGTGACGACGGCTAATGACGCGGCGGTGAAGGTTCTGGATGAGCAAGATGCGAAGATTGAGGCTGCTGACACGAAGCGGAAGGCGCTTAAGGAAGCTATCGACACACTGACCGAGCAGCTCGATGCGCCAAATAGTGCGTATCAGAAATATACAGAAGCGTTGCGCGAGTGGGAAGAGCGCCGGGCGGAGTTGGTGGGCGAGGCGAACACACGCGACAGTCTTTCCTATATTGAAGCACAAATCAAGGAACTGGAAGATGTGCCGAACCTTCTCATGGCGGCACGAGCGTCCCGCGTGGGGAAGGTGAAGGAGATCTTTGCGCAAATTGAGGCCATCGTGGCAATCTATCGCGAGCTCTACCATCCCGTACAGGAGTTCATCCTGCGTCATCCTGTCGCAAAGAAACAGTTTCAGTTGGAGTTCGATGCATGCATCATCGCCTTAGGGTGGGAGGAAATCATCCTTGGCAAGGTCGATAAGGGTCGTAAGGGCAGCTTTTGTGGCGTGGACGACAGTAAGCGGGCGCTGAAAGAATTGATCGATCAAGCCAACCTGCAAAACTCAGCCGGTGTGACCAAGTTCTGTAGTGACCTCCTGGAGAGGTTCGAGAGCGATCATCGCACGAAGCCGTTCACCCCGTGCTCCCTGGGCGACCAGCTTCGCTCTGGCGTAGAGCCAGTCGTACTCCTCGACGCTATTTTTGGCCTCTCCTATCTAGTGCCCAAGTATCAGCTCAAGTGGGCGGGCAAGAGCATTGATGAATTGTCGCCTGGCGAGCGTGGAACGCTCCTATTGATTTTCTATTTGTTGATTGATCGCCGCGACGTGCCTCTCATCATCGACCAGCCGGAAGATAATCTCGACAACCAGACTGTCTATGACATGCTCGTGGCCTGTCTGCGGGAAGCGCGCAGCCGTCGCCAAGTTATTATCGTTACACACAACCCAAACCTCGCCGTGGTCTGCGATGCTGATCAGATTATCCACTCGCAGATTGATAAGCAGAACAACCGAAACAAAGTAACCTACACAGCGGGTTCGCTGGAAAATCCTGTGACCAACCGCCTGAGTATCATGGTGCTCGAAGGAACGCGTCCTGCGTTCGTGCACCGCGACCAGAAGTATCAGAGTGATACCTAATGGACTGTCGCAGTGAAATTGTTAGTTTTACCAATCGCACTGCGACGAGCTTAGAGCAAGTGTAATTGCCTCTGAGTTACCGCGATAGCGTTACAGCAATTCGTCAGATGTCATCTGTAGAACCGGTTACGTCGGTTTCACTAGCCGAGCCAACGATGGATCATAAACGTATTCGGTAATTGAACCGTCCTTGATCCGCTCGACGGCTTCATTCACGATGAACAGTGGAACAAGAAACCATTCGCGTGGCTTGACGGGGTTGCCAAAGCGATCCTTGATTTCAATATCCAGCTGCGCGGGATCAAAGACGCGGTGGATGAGGTTTTCCAACCTCACGCGATTGACGTTGTAGAGAACATAAGTTGCGACGACTTCCACTTCGGCGAGCAGAAATGTTGGGTCCAGGCTCGCGTTTGCGAGGCGGGTCTCCACCTTCCCTCCCGTGACGCCGATTTTATGCAGTACATCGCGATTGGCGGCGACGAGCGGATTGTCTGACTTGCTCCGCAGAACGTAGATCGTGCCGCTGGCGAGGTCGTCGGCGTCGTGTTCATCTGCAAATAAAGGTCCGGCGCTGGAGTCGGTAATGATGCGGCCTGCATTATCTTTATCAGGATAAAGCGAGCGTTGGAAGGATCGCGCCAACAAATTGCTCTCGGTGCCGTTATCGTAGATGACTCGCAATCTGCTGTCGCGCCGGTCATATTCAGTTCTGAAATCCTGGCCGACCTCGGCGACATATGCGATTTGGCCACCGACAATGAAAAATTGCCCCTGCTGTATCTTTGCCAGCTTGATTTCGTCCATTTTGTCAACAGGAAGTGATTGGCGTATGCCTGATTTCAACTCTCTCTGTACGCGCTCGAAGAGCGGCTTGAATGAGTCGAAGTCCGCGCACACAGCACGATTGGCGATTTCCTCGGCGGCACGCTTTTCGACACTCGCTCGAACATGGCGCAATTCAGTGATGGTACTGTCGCCCGCTGCGCCAGCAAGTTCTGCCATAAGCTCGTCCTCGTCGATGGCATCATGCTGCGGGACGGGAATGACCGCGCCGGAAAGCAATCCTTGATGGTCGAGCGGCGCAAGAATTGTGCGGCACTCTTCCAGCGCACGCAAGCGGTCGAGACGCACTGCGTACAGCCGTTCAAAAATGTCGCGGCCTTCGCCGTGTTGTGGAGCGCATCCATGCTTTTCGACAAAACGCTGTATTTCCTCGAAGCCAGCGATGATGCGCTCTTCGCGGGGCGGGCGTACACCCTTCTTTTCTGGCTCTGCAAATTCCGCGAGTTCTGCGGCTAGTTCGTCGAGATTCGGGTCACTCATAGCGCCCCTCTTTCTTATAGCGCATGAAAGCGGCGGCACCTTCGGCCATGCGCTTTTCCCATGCGTCCTGAGAGTCGAGCGCCGGAAGTCGTCCGCGTTCCTTTTTGAACCGGAATGCGCGCACGGCAAGATCTTTTGCCTCGTCCGGCGTCAGGTTAGTTCGCTTGGCAGAGATTGCCGCTGCAACCTGTTTCAGGCTGTCCTCACTCATGCTCTTGGCGAGGATGGCATAGGCTTCGCCAAACGGATTGATGCGGTCGATCAGATCGATATCGAGTTCCGTAACACTGAGAGCAAAACGCCGTACTCCCTCAATGAGAGCGGTATTGGGACTCGGTTCACCGCTGCCGGTATTCCCTCCCAAAACATTTTGCTTGGCCTGTTGCGTGATGTTAAGGGCGGCAATAGCGTGCTGGCGCACGGCCTCCTGGTCTTCCTCGTCAAGTTCGGGATATTTGTCTTTGATGATTTTTCCCATGCGGACTTGCGTAATTTCTTCAGGCACCAATTCTTCGTCGAACAAGCCGCGCTCCAACGCGGTCTTGTCCTGAATGAACGAGGCAATCACTTCGTTCAAATCTTCATTGCAAATGCGCGTGGCTTCCTTGCTCTTCGGTTCGGTAAGGCCCTTGATCTCGATCTGGAATTGTCCTGTGTCGGGGTTGAACCCGACGTTATTCTTTTCAGAATCATAGCCGCCCGTGCCGTAGTCGAAACCCTCGGTCGGGCCGATCTCAGGGTGCTTGGGCTTGAAATCAAAGCGCGGAGCAAGGACCTGCTCCATCAGCAAGCTCGCGGCGATAGCTTTGAGCGTGTCGTTTATTGCCTCGGCGACGGCTTCTTCGGAAGCGTCCGGCGCGGCAATCAAGTTAGTAAAGCGAGCGCGGAGTTTTCCAGGCGCGTCGCGGGTAGCACGTCCGATGATCTGTACGACTTCAGTCAGACTGGCGCGATAGCCCACGGTCAGCGCGTGTTCGCACCAAATCCAGTCAAAACCCTCTTTCGCCATGCCCAGCGCGATGATGATGTCTACATAGTCGCGGTTATTCTTCTGCGTAGAATCTTTTAGAGCGGCCATCACACGGTCGCGCTTGCCGGTATCATCATCGACTAGGTCGGCAATTCGCAGAACTCGGCCCGTGGGCGTTCTTACCAGTTGAAACCCGGTCGCAGAGTCGGTCCCATCCCAGGCCCCGAGGCCACCCATAATGTCTTCCACTTCCTTCTGCTTTTGCTTCGTGCTTTCACGCGAATTTACGTTCGGAATATGGATGATGGTTTTTTCGTTTGGGTCGAGGACGTCGAAAATCGTTTCGTCGCTTTGCCGCTCCTTTGTTATGTAGGAGCCGGAATAAAAGAAGTAACCGATGTCGAGCTGCTTGAGGTACTGATAACCGTTGAGCTGTTCGTAATAGGTATAGGTGATAGGCTCGAACTTCGCCTCGTCCTGCGGGGCAAGCACAGCCTCCGCGTCGCCCCGGAAGTAAGATCCGGTCATGGCAACGATATGCACACGGTCGCGGGCAATGAACTGGCCCAGATGCGCGCCCAGCTTGTTGTCGGGGTTCACGGAAACGTGGTGGAACTCGTCCACGGCAATCAATCGGTTGTCGAACTTCTCCACTCCGAACTGATCGACAGCGAAGCGGAACGTCGCGTGAGTGCAAACGAGAACCTTGTCGTTGCTTTCAAGAAATGCGCTGACGGCGTTCACCTTGCCACCGTTGT
>Ga0224530_1001250_pt1 | contig 13864 bp, 12 predicted proteins | sample CBST75metaG_FD_179873 | JGI IMG/M metagenome (GOLD analysis project Ga0224530, IMG submission 179873) | Peat soil microbial communities from Stordalen Mire, Sweden - C.B.S.T75 | ecosystem: Environmental > Terrestrial > Soil > Wetlands > Peat | place: Sweden: Norrbotten County, Stordalen Mire...
CGATGGACCCGGCCAGCGAGATGGCGAAGAACAGGAACGCCACCATCGCCGAGGGCACATGGTAGTAGAAGATGCGCTGCACCTCGTGCATGGTCTGTTCGTCGGGCGCAACGTAGATGGCCTGGTAAAAGCCCCAGATCATCAACGCGACAGTAACGGCTGCGTAAAGGCCTATGGCGGTCTTTTTCATTGGGGAATCCTGTAGCATTTTCCGAATTGGCGTAGCGGAAGTTGATGCTATCGAGTGGCTTTTTCCCTCTGGGGTCCCCGGCGAGCGATCTCGTGCTCGCTGGGGTGGAAGTAAAAGCCACCTTGCACGCTTTTTGCTACTGCACGTGTATTCGGAAAATGCTCTAAACCACTCCAGTGTACGACGGCTGCGGGGTTTGATTGGAGGATGTGTGCCCTGCTCAGGCGGCTTGCTGGAGGGGCCTGACTTTATTCAGGGACTTGCTTCTGGAGGCGACCCAAAGATCGTGCCCGCTTTGCAGGCCAATCCAGAACTGGGCGGAGTTGCCGAAGTAACGGCTCAGACGCAGCGCTGTATCGGCCGTGATGCCGCGCTTTCCGCGCACCAGATCGTTGACCCGCGAAGCGGAGATGTGCAGATCCTTGGCCAGCCGGTAGGCGCTCAGGCCGAGTGGTTCCATGAACTCGGTGAGGAGAATCTCGCCGGGATGGATCGAGAAAGCAAAGGGAATCTCGTTCATGGAATTACCGACTTTCATGCATGGCATTTTTCAAAGGCATAGCGCTTTTTGGACAGCAAAAAGGCCCCGGATAGTCAATCCGGAGCCCTTTTGCCATTCTCTTGCTACGCCAATAGGTGACGCGCCGCCTGATACACTGCTCTTAAATTACGCCTATTCATTGCATAATGTCAAGGGAGGAAAAGAGGAGGTTTCTCATGCAAGTGTATGAATAAAAGCGAGTTAATAATATCGTTGCACATTTTGTAAAATTACGACCATTGAAAAAAGACCATGTGGAGTCGGAAAAATAAGCCGGTCGTAGGCTGGCGGAGGGCAGGAGAGTCGAACTCCCAGAGCTGACTAGGCCCTGCGACCGTGTATCAGACGGCGTCCAGTACCTACTGGAAATACCCTCCAAACGCTGATGCCTGATATGAACGAATCGTATCACACGTTGAATCAACACGCGGGTATAAGCACGACGAAAAATTCCTACTCCGCCTCAAACACCACGTCGAACAGCAGCAAACTTGCCGTCGTGAAAATAATGTCGTAGCCGGTGAGCAGCTTGATCCAGAGTGTCGGGTCACTGTCGCCGGTCAGAATCGCAGTTGTCGCCCGCACCATGGCCAGCAGCGCCGGAATGAAGATGGGAAACAGAATCAGAGAAAGCAGCAACTCGCGGTTGCGGCTGCGGATGGAGAGCGCTGCAAAGAAAACGCCGTTCGCCACCAGCGCCCACGTCCCCAGCGGCAGAACCAGCGCCAGAAGCCATCCCTGCCCCTCGATGTGCAGGTTATAGAAGACCAGGAAAAACGGCGCCAGAATCACCTGCACCACGGTGACGAACAGGAAATTTGCAATCACCTTGGCCAGGTAGAGTTCCGCGCCAGAGCTGGGCGCCATGCGCTGTGCGTCGATCACTTGATGCCGAATTTCGCGCGCCCATGCCTGGTTCAGCGCGCTGACTGAGGCAAACATCGTGGCCACGCTGAGCACACCACCGGCAATCTCGCGAGAAAATTCTCCGTGCGGGTCAAACGCAATCGAAAACAGCACCACCACCAGCAGCGAGAAAAACAGCATGGAGATCAATGCGTCCAGCGAGCGCATCTCGATGCGCAGGTCTTTTACCAGATGAGTCCACAGGGCGCTCGGCATCAGGCGTGGCCCTCCCATGCGTTTGCGCCCGCAGTCACATCCTTGGTTAGGTCGGCGGTCTGTGCTTCGGCGGCGCGCAGGTAGTCGTCCGGCTTCATGAGCAGTTGCTTCCCGCGCGCTCCTGCCGAAACGGCGATCTGGTCGAAGAGAATGATGGTTTCATCGACGAAGACCGGGTAAGCTTTCTTTGCGCCGAAGACGGTCACGCCCCCGCGAATGTAGCCGGTCAGCGGCTGCACTTCCTTCAGGTGCGTCATCTCCACTTTGCGCACTCCGGCGGCGCGCGCCAGCTTTTTCAGGTCCAACTCCGCATCGCCGGGAATCACGGCAAAGAGATAAACTCCCGGTCCGCCCGTGGCCAACAGGGTTTTGAAAACCTGTTCCGGCGGCATTCCAACCTTCTTCGCAACGGCGACGGCAAGGCCCGACGAATCATCCTCGTCGACCTCGTATTCGCGAAGTTCGAAATCGATGCCGAGATTTTCCAAAAACCGCGCCGCGTTGGTTTTCATAGTTGAGGGCTTCCCGGCTCAAACGAAGCCACCCGTCCGGCATGGAGCGTCAGCACGCAGTCGGCAATCGGAGCGGCCAGTTCGCGCTGGTGCGTCGTAATCACAATGGTCCGGTTGCTCTGCCGGAATCCGGCCAGCAGCGCGACCATCTGCCCGGCGCTTTCCACGTCCATGTTGGAGAAGGGCTCGTCCAGCAGCAGCAGTTCGGGCACTGGCATCAGCACGCGGGCCAGCGAAGTTCTCTGCCGCATCCCCTGCGAGTACTGGCCCAGCGGGCGGTTCAATTCGGGGTCCAGCCCCACCTGCCGCAGCGCCTCGTCTGGCTCCAGGCAGGCGCGCCCGTGGTAGAGGCTCGCAAAGTAGCGCAGATTTTCTTCAGCTGTCAGCTCGTCGTACAGCATGGTCGCGTGGCTCATGTAGCCGATGCGCGCGCGGGCCTCATGCGGTTCCGATTCGCCGAAGACCTTCACCGTGCCAAAGCTGGGCCGCAGCAGCCCGGCCAAAATGCGCAGCAGCGTGGATTTTCCCGCGCCGTTTTCGCCAATCACCAGGTAGCAGCGGCCTGGCTCCAAATCCACTGTCACCTGTCGCAGCGCAGCAAAGGAGCCGAAGAGCTTCGAGACTTGGTCGAGCCGGGCGCTGGGGGGGGAAGTTATGGATGCGTTCGCGGTCATGCGCGTCAGTTTGCGGTGGTCCGTTGGGCCGGAGGAAGTGCTGCGCCTGTGGCAGTGGCTGGTTTGGTCGAGCCCGGCTGTGCGGGCTCATATTTGCTGGCGCACTTGGCTTGCAGCACGGTGGCGTGGAAAACGCCGTCGCGTCCGTACGAGCCTTCGGCCAGCGCCTGCGCGTCGTCCTTGAAGGTGTCCGGCGGCGGTTCGGAGCCTTTGTAGCTCACCCGGAGCAGGCGGCCCGTGGCGGCCTTGGGTGTGTGGCTTTCAAACTCGTTCAGTACAAAGTTGACGTGGGTGCCGTTCTGCTCAATCGAGCCCGGCTGCACAAAGCCCTCCACGCGCAACTGGCTGTGGTACGCCTTGTTTCCCATGCCGCCCAGCTCCGCGATGGTCACGTAGTAGCTCTTGTTGGCTCCGTAGCCGCTGTAGGCAAGCCAGCCGATGGTGCCGATGATAACGGCCGCCGCAATCCCAATCCGCATGGTGTTTCCGGAAATCTTCATACTTAGTTCTTAACAATACGGGGGGAAGCAAGCGCGGTCAACCATCCGGAATGCGGATTCCAGGAAGAAAAATCAGGCATGGAAGGGGAATTCCGTCCGCTTCAGGCGTGGAATTCCCTTGCCTGTTGCGGTCAAAGAAATGTCTCAAGCGGGTGCCAGCTCGAATATGTGGCTGGGGAGTGCGCAGTAGGGCGCATGGGAATCTTTGGGAAAAAATCTCAGAGGTCGCCGTCGTGCTCCGACTTGGACCGCTGAAAAGAAGCAACAATAGCCGGGGAAATAATCATTGCGACAAATGCGAGACCGATCAGAAAATCTACCATAATTAAGGCCCTCCCAAGGTACGAACGCTTGTGTGTAGCTGGGATTTAATTTAATCCGGACAACTACCGCGGAACCAGAGTCGATGTATCCCGAAACCGTAGCGTTCAAGTCGACACGACCCTGCACAAAATTTAACAGGATATAGTTACTCTGGTTTTGCTCTAAACAAACCTTAGCGTAGCAGCCGGGAGAAGTGAATAGTTCCTCTGTGGTAGCAGGCATGGCTCGTTGGTAATCAGTTGCGGCACGCGGCATGGCTTGCGCACTTCAGACGCACAAAAGATCTCAGCTGGCGTTCATGGGGGAAGCCGCTGAAATCTCTACTCTTTCTTGCCGTCCGTCGGGCTCGTCTTCTTCATCTTTCGCCGGCCAGGCAGCCACGATCGCCGGGGAGGCGACCATGGAAACAAATACGAAAGCTACCAACAGGTCATGCATCGCAGGCTCCTTTCAGAGAACGCATGTACTGGGAGGGAAAAACCTGACGAGTAACGCAGATCATTCCCTCAAGTAATGCATATAATCCACTCTATGGTAATCAAACTCATGTTGCCACTATAGGAGTTTTCTGCGCAAATTTAACCAAAAAATCCGATTTATAAGCGCGTCTATTGGGTAAACCGTGGCATACTCACCCCCACGGAAGGGCATAAGCCGACCATCAGGTCTTCGCTGGGCAAGTAGAGGATAGGTTACTTAAGTTCTGCTGTAAGGAGAGGAAAAGCTGCCGAGCGTGAAAGCATTACCGAATCTCTACAGCGGAACCAGAGTTGATGTATCCCGAAACCACAGCGTTCAGGCGTCCGTCAGCGCGCGGTGTTCAGCGTGGCCGCGGCGCGTTCCAGCGCCCCGCTCAGCACGCTTATTTGCTGTGCGGCGAGCGCGGCGTTGCCCGCGTCCATGGCCTCGTTCACGCCGGGAATCACCACGGCGGAGTAGCCGGAGAACTCGCCCGGCGCGTAAATCGTATGCCGGTACCAGGACCGGTTCGGCAGCCCGGCTTCAGACAGCAGCGCTGTTTCCACCTGCCGCAGCGCCCGGTTCATCCTGGTCATGTCTCCTGCGGGCGCAAGCTGCCGCTCGTGCACTCTTCGGGCCGCGGTCAGCAGGTGCGTCGCGGCGGATTCGGCAGGCGCAAAGTCCAGCGAATAAAGGCCGTTATCCTCAGCCTTCCGCTTGGCCGCTTCAACGTAGGTAACAATTTCGCGCGCATACGTCACGTAGTCGTAGGGCAGCACGTCCGCATCGGCCATGCGCAAGGCTTCCAGGCCGAAGACGCGCGCCATCTCCTGCAAATAAAGAAAGTGCGGGTCGGCGTTTTTCGTGTACCAGGCAAAGTCGTCGAAAACCGAGTGGTAAACCCCGTAAGGTCCATCGGAGCTGATGTCGCTGGAGGGCACGCCCACATGTTGCAGGAAGGCCGTGAAGTCCGAGCCGGAGCCGAGGTTGCCCACGTGTGTCTCTTTCGGAATGGGCTGGCCGTCGGAGCCGCGCGGCTCTCTTCCCGTCGAGTGGCTTGCCTGCCACTGCTGGTAAACCGTTCCACCCTGCGGGCTGGGAACCGAGCGGGCAATCTCGCGGATAAACTGGCTGAGCGAAGGCACGGCGGAGGCGGAAAAATCCGGGCCTGAAACCCCCACGTCCATATTGAAGTAAGCCACGGCTCGTTGCAGGGCGCGGGCGTGCTGTTCCACCCACTCCGTCGAACCCATCATCCCTTCTTCTTCCGCGTCCCAGTTGCAGAAAACCAGGGTGCGTTTGGGCCGCCAGCCCTGCCGCAGCAGCGCGCCGATCCCGTGTATGGATTCCAGCATCGCGGCGGTGCCGCTGGAGGGGTCCACGGCGCCATAAACCCAGGCGTCGCGGTGATTGCCAGCCACCACCCACTCGTCCGGATATTCCGCGCCCTTGATCTTGCCGATTACGTCCCAGATGATGCGCCGCTGATAATCCTGTCGCGAAACCAAGTGAACCCGCACGCTGCCCGGTCCGCCGGCTTGTCCAATGTGATAGCGGAAGGCGAGTCCGCCCTGCCAGCTCTGCGGCGCCACCGGCCCGCGCATGGCTTCCAGAATCGGCGCGGCGTCGTGGTAGCTGATGGGGATGGAGATGATGCGCGGCTGGTTCCCCTTTGGCCCCTTGAAATTTTTGATGCGGGCGGAGTCGGGCAGCTCCGGCGTCGAAGCCACGCCCGGAGTCTCCGGGTCGCCTGCATATTTGAACAGGTATTGCACAGAGCCGCGCTGTACGCCGGTTTCAGGCCGCCACGGACCCTTCGGCCACGCCTCGCCGCGTTTGTAGCCGTCGTCCTGTGGATCGGAGTAGAGCAGAACCCCGGCCGCGCCGCGCAACTCTGCCAGGTAGACCTTGACGCCGCGGAAGTTGGCTCCATACCGGCAAAGCACGATCTTGCCGCGCAGGTTCACGTGCTGGGCGGCAAGATCGTCAAAGTCTTCCCGGCGTCCGTAGTTCGCGTACACCACCTCGCCGATTACGTCTCCCGAACCCGAGGAGCCGTTGAAGGGCATCACCACCCGCGGATCGTCCTGTCCCGCGTCACCCTTCACATGTTCGCGGGTTGGCCCCGTCATCAGCCGTCGTCCTGCCGCGTCGTAAGCCTCCACACGCACTGCTTTGGGCTGGTTCAGCAGCACGCGGTAGGGAACGATCTCGGTATCCAGCCCGGCCGCGCGAAATTTCTGCGCCACATAGTCCGCGGTCTTGCGATCCTCGGGCGTTGCGGCCATGTGCGGCTCGGCGGTCAGGATTTTCAGATGCTGCCCCGCCAGCCGGGCGTCGGGCACGGCCAGAAACTTCTTTTCGATGCGGGCTTGTTTGCTGAAATTGGCATAGCCGAAGACGGCTGTTGATTGGCTCGCCATCAGACCGGGCGCGAGAGAAAGAAAAACCAACAGGGCAAGTACGTTGCGCACAGTCATCCTTTGAGCCGCATAGAAAAAATGTGGTGACAGAAAACTTGTTCAGAGCTTCCCTAGCTTTCCGGACAACACTTCCCGGCCTTCTCCATCGCCTTCAGCGACTCGGGATACGGCTCGCGCAGCAATCCGCGCTCGGTCACAATGGCGGTCACATATTTCGCCGGAGTCACGTCGAACGCCGGGTTGCAGATGCCCACGCCGTTCGGCGTCAGTTGCTTGCCGCCGTGGTATGTCACTTCAATTGCGGGCCGCTCCTCGATGGGAATGGCGTCTCCGTTCGGTGTTGCCATGTCGACCGTGGACCAGGGCGCGGCCACGTAGAACGGAATGCCGTGCTCATGCGCAATGATGGCCACGTTGTAGGTGCCGATCTTGTTTGCGACATCGCCGTTGGCTGCGATGCGGTCCGAACCCACCACCACGGCCTGAATCCGCCCGGCCTTCATCAGGCTGGCGGCCATGTTGTCGCAGATCACGGTGGTCGCAATGTTGTCGGCCATCAGCTCCCACGCGGTCAGCCGCGCCCCCTGCAAAAAGGGCCGGGTCTCGTCGGCGAAAACGTGAATCTTCTTGCCCTGCTCCACGGCCGAGCGGATCACGCCCAAAGCGGTTCCGTAGCCGCAGGTGGCCAGTGCGCCGGCATTGCAGTGAGTCAGCACGCCGCCCTCGGCGGGCAGCAGCGCCGCGCCGAACGCGCCCATCGCTTTGCACGCCGCAATGTCTTCGTTGTACATGGCGTTGGCTTCGGCCAGCAGCCTGTCCTTGATCAAGCCGAGTGTCGCGCCGGAAGCTGCCAGATTGCCAAACAGCCCCTTCATGCGGTCGATGGCCCAGAACAGATTCACCGCCGTAGGCCGCGTTCCGGTCAGCCGCGCGCAAATCCGCTCGAACTCCGGCGCAAACGCCTCCGTCGTCGCGGCTTTGGTCTTCCGTGCGCCCAGTGCGACGCCGTACGCGGCGGAAACGCCGATGGCCGGCGCGCCGCGCACAACCATGGTGACAATGACCTCCGCCACCTCTTCATACGTTGTGGCCAGTACGAAGCTTTCCACGAGTGGGAGCTTGGTCTGATCGATAAAGCGAACGCCGTCTGCGGTCCAGGTAAGTGTAGGAATCATGCCAACTCCAGTGTAAACTGCGGCGGAAAGCGAGGCTGCTTTGCGCGCCACAGTTTGAAAACCTTTTCAATTACCGCTGGACTTGCCTCCGCTCCAATGCTTACAGTTAGTTGGGTACTCTTCCAATCGGTCCTCCAATGCTGGCTTTCCGCCTGTTCTCCTGCCTTGCGCGGGCCGGCGTGCGGAAAAGGTCGCATTCGGCGAACCGCGAAGACCATGCAATTTTTCTAGAAGGAAGCGGGGAATACTTCTTATGGCAACACGATCCACACCTCCGGTCGCCTCTGGCGCGTCCAACTATCTTGTCCCGTTCATCATCGTTACCGCGCTGTTCGGTATCTTCGGGTTTCTGACCAATCTGAACAGCAACCTGTCGAAAGAGCTGGAGGACATCTTCCAACTGAACCACGCGTGGTCCAATCTGGTGACGACTGCGTGGTTCTTCGCCTACCTGGTTTTCTCCGTCCCCTCAGCCAAATTGATTGAGGCTGTGGGCTACAAGCGCACCATGGTGATCTCGCTCTTCGTAATGGTGGCCGGGGCACTGTTGTTCATTCCAGCGGCCGGTCTGGTCAGCTTCCCGCTCTTCCTTACCGCCAGTTTCGTGTTGGCCACCGGCGTCTGCGCATTGCAGACCTCGGCCAACCCCTACGTTTCGATCCTGGGTCCGGAGCACAGTGCCCCCGCGCGGCTGACTCTGGCGCAGGCATTCAACTCTCTTGGTTCAGCCGTCGCGCCCTTGGTGGTGGGGCACTTCATCCTCACTGAGCGGAGTGTCGTGACTGACAAGGCGGCTATTGCGCACACCGTGCAAGGGCCATACATTGTGATTGCCATTGCGTTGTTTGTGCTGGGCTTTGCCGTTATGTTCATGCACCTGCCGGCCATTACCTCGACCCGCGCCTTCCGCCCCGCCTCAGACGGCGACGCTTTGCTGGGACGCAGCATCTGGAGCTACAAGCACACGGTGCTGGGCATGGTGGGCATCTTCTTCTATGTGGGCGTTGAAATCGCCCTGGCTGCCAACGCCATCCAGTTCTTTAAAACGCAGGGAGTCGACAGCAAGGAGACCGCCGCCCTGCTGGCCTCGTTTTACATGTTCGCCATCATGATCGGCCGCTTTGCCGGCACGGTTGTGATGAAAGTCGTCAAGGCTGAAAAGCTGCTGGTTGTGCTGGGAATCTTCGGCGTGGCGCTGTTGCTAGTCGCCATGTTTACCACCGGTACGGTCGCCGTCTGGTGCCTGATCCTCTGCGGCTTGGCCAACTCCATCATGTATCCGACCATCTTCGCCCTGGGCATCGCCGAACTGGGACCGATGACCAGCAAGGGGTCGGGTGTCATCACCATCGGCAACGTGGGTGGCGCTGTGATTCCGCCGCTCTTCGGCTACCTGGCCGTCAAGTTCGGTGGGTATCAGTACGCATTTATTCTGCCCATCGTCTGCTACCTCTTCGTGGCCTACTACGGCCTCAGCGGCTACAAACCAACGCACACAGCCAAGGCATAGTTCGCCTTCTGCGCGCTCAACTTTCAGGGCCCTCTGGTTTTTGCCGGAGGGCCCTGCTGTTCCCGCCGCCATTCTGGACTTGCCCTTTCGTCCTGCTTACAGTTGACTCAAGAACGTAACAGATTCCAAGGAGCCGCCCGTGCCCAAACTTGTCGCCGTTGATTGGCTGATTCTTCTGCTCTACTTCGTCTATGTCCTGGGCCTCGGCTTTTCCCGCAGGCTGACCATCAAGACCGGCGCGGATTTCCTGCTGGCCGGGCGCACGCAGCCCGCGTGGTTCTGTGGCTTGGCTTTCCTCGCCGCGGGCCTCGGACTTCCGGGCGTACTCGCCATGGGCGCTGCGGGAGCCGGCTTTGGCCTTCGCAGTGCGCCGGTTTTCCTCATTGGCGCCATCCCCGCCATGCTCTTCGTGGGCTTTTACATGATGCCGCTCTACTACGGCTCCCGTGCGCGTTCGGTGCCGGAGTTCCTGGGCCTGCGCTTCGATGGCAAAACCCGCCTGCTCAGCGCCGTCTCGTTCGCGCTCATGGCGTTCGCCGCAGCCGCTGTCTCGCTCTATCTCGTGGCCCGTCTCTTCCAGGCTCTGCACGTCTTCGATGAGCTTTTCTTCGCGCTCGGCTGGTCGTATCAAGCCATTCCCGCTTTTGCACTTGTCCTCGCAGCGGCCCTCGTCCTTGCCTATGTGCTGCTCGGCGGACTCTCCGGCGTCCTGCGCAATCACATGCTGCAAGTCTTCGTCCTCGTCGCCGGTTTTCTTCCCGTGACGTTCCTGGGCCTCAAAAACATCGGCGGTTGGTCCGGCCTCAGTTCCTCGGCGTTCTTCCACGGTTTTCAGGCCTCGGCCCACTCTGGCGCAATGGCTCCGTACGCCCTTGTCCTTGCTCTCGGACTCCTGCTCGGCGCGGGCTACTGGTGCACGGACTTCCGCGTTCTCCAGGCTGCTTTCGTCGCCAAAGACATGAAGTCGGCGCGCCGTGTTCCGCTCATCGCCGCCGCCTTGTGCCTCGTTCTGCCTCTGTTGTTGACACTGCCGGGCGTCATTGCCATCGGGCTGCCCACTCCGCACTCCACCACGGTTGTTAGCGAAGAAAACGGCGTCATCTACCACAGAATCAACGTGGTTCCCCGAGCATCCGAAGCGGGCCAGGGGTTGGTCCCCGCGCGGCTCGACCCTGCCACAAACAATGCGATGCGCACCGCAGATGGCCGCGCGCAGTTGGATTACGGCATGGCTTCGCCCAACATGCTTGCCAGTTTTCTACCGACGGGTCTCTTGGGGTTGGGCTTGGCTGCGCTGCTGGCCTGCCTGATGAGCGGCTTGGCCGCCAGCGTTACAGCCTTCAACACGGTGTTTACCTACGACCTCTACCAGCCCCTGCTTGGCAAAGAGGGAAGCAGCGGCAAAGACGCAAACGCCAGTGATGAAGGAAGTGTAAGCAAGAAAGCAAGCAGCAAAGATGAACGCGAACAGCAACCCCTTGCCGCGCAGGCTGCGGAAAAACTTGCAGGGCGTGTTATGAAAAACCGTCTTGTAACAAAGAGCAGCCTTGTAACAGGGCACGACCTCAGTCGTGCCGAAGGTTCCGCAAAATCAACGCGGCCTTTAGGCCCTGTGGAAACCCTCACCGTAGCTCGATGGGCCGCCGTAGGCTTCGTTATGCTTTCCGCCGCCGCGGCCCTTGCGCTGGTTTTCCTTAACAAAATCGGCAGCGGTTCCAGCAACATTCCCTTCGACGGCACGGTCGCCGCGCTTCTGCTGATAATTTCGGTGGTGAATCTGCCGCAGTTTGCCGTTCTTCTGCTGGGCATGTTCTCGAAGCGCTCCACCGGCCACGGCGCATTTGCGGGCTTGCTGGCGGGCGCGGCAGCGGCCCTCCTCCATCACGGCCTCACGCTGCCCGCCGCATCGTACCCCGGCCTCTGTGGCGGATGGATCGCGCCGCTCTATCGCTACCCCACCCACACCGCGCAAATCTTCGGCACAGCAATTCTCGCTTTCACCGTCAGCTTGTTCGTTGCTGCTCTCGTAAGTCTCAGCACTCCACCCCGCCCGGAGAAGGAATTGACAGGACTGGTCCGTTCGCTCATGCGCAAGCCAAAATCGAAGCGGTCAAAACCGTTTTCTCAGCGAGGATAGATGCATGAAGATTCGTCTGGCCACTCACGAAGATCTCGATCCGGTCCTGCTCTTGATCGGTCGCTCTGTGCCGCTGATGCGGGCAAGCGGCAACTTTCAGTGGAGCTCGGATTATCCGAACGCGCACGTCTTCGACCGCGATCTTGAACTCCATCAGCTGTGGGTTGCGGAAGAGCGCGAGACGATTGCGGGCCTGGCAGCCATCACCACCGATCAGTCGCCCGAGTATGCCGATGCCGGTTGGGACCTCTCGGAGACAGCCATCGTCGTGCATCGTCTGGCTGTCGATCCCGATTTTCGTAGCCAGGGCCTAGCACGCGCGCTAATGCTGCAGGCTGAAGCTATCGCTCGCGAGTGCGGCATCCGGCAGTTGCGCGTGGATACAAACTCCCAGAATCAGGCGATGCAACAACTCTTCGTGAAACTCGGCTACAAATTCGCTGGAGAAATCGGGCTCGCCTCGCGGCCTGGATTACGTTTTTACTGCTACGGAAAAAACCTTTCAGGGACCCCCTGAACCTACCGGCTAAACAGGCTGCGGAAAAACTCGATACGGAGGGAGGCGGGGGTTTCAACCCCCGCATAACGCCAATAAAAGCAACGGGACCTTTAGGCCCGGAAGGGTGTTTTCCGCTAATTACACAGAATTTCTGAGCTTTTCCGCAGTCTGTTTAGACACGCCATAAAGCGGTGAAGCTGTGAACCGCGCAGTTGTCTCCAGCGCGTGTTCCCAGTTATCGGACGAATCCGTATCAGAATAGATACTTCGTCGCAGGAGCTCGTCGGCATACACTGAAGTTGCTCTCGACTGTCCGCTCACTCCTCAGTGCGCAGGACTTTATATATCGCTCTTTTACTGGCGGCATTTGCAATGCAAGCAGCCAGCGCCTCGTCTGTTTCCCACACAACAGCCCATAAGAAGTCCCTGGCCACAGCCAGCACGCATCGCTCTGGCAAGGCCGCTTCTCGCGCTGCGCACGCGGCAGACTCCACAACTTCTTCAACTTCCCGCAAAAAGGCGCAGCGCCCGGCAGCCCGCGCAGCGGTACGCGGCACAAAGGACAATTCGACGTACGCAGGCGGCTACAAGGACGGCTACGCGGCTGGTCAGGCGATGGCAAGCGCAAACAGTTGCACGGGAGTGTCCCGGCAGCGTTCCTCATCCGTCCGGCCTGGCAAAAACACAAACAAGGAGCAGCCGTCTTTTCCAACTGTGGACGATACGTCATCGATGACCAAGCCCATATCGCTGTCTCTGCGCCGGCCGGGAATAACGCCATCACTGCGCGGCTCGACGCAATCGCTGGAGCGGCAAAACGCGCGTTTGGAAAGCGAAGGGCTGGAGCGAATCGAGGACGATAATGATCTGGCCACACGCATTGCGCACAAGTTGCTTGTGCCTTTACCTGCCTCTGCGGCCCTGACCGTGAATGCAAGCCTGCCCGCGAACCGCCGCTATTGCCGGCCATGGACAGCGCTTTTTCTCGCGGACTTGGCGCGGGCGCACAAAGCCGTATTTCGCAAGCCGCTGGAAGTCAGCTCGGCGGTGCGAACCGTGGAATACCAGAAGCGCTTGAGAACGGTAAACGGAAACGCGGCGCAGGCCGAGGGCGACATCGTAAGCCCGCACCTGACCGGAGCCACCGTCGACATTCCCAAGGACGGGTTGAGCCGCAAGGAAATGGACTGGATGCGCCGCAACCTGTTCGATCTGCAACAGGCGGGCAAGATTGATGTGGAAGAAGAGTTCCAGCAGTCCTGCTTCCACATCACGGTTTACAAAAGCTATGCGCCGCCCAAAGCGGTGCGCGCGACCGGCCAAACAAAGACCGTGCGGGATGCGGCTGGACAGCATAAATCCACCGACCAGGAAGCGGAACCGCTGCCATCCACGGCAACCGACGGAATCGCGTCGCAAGGGCAGTAAAAATTGCCTCATTGCAGTGCGTTTTTCGTCGCGTCGGCCAATTCCAAAAAATTCATTACGCTTGGTGTCTCTTTCAGGGATACAATCGCCTGCAAAGCTCTAAAGAAACCAGAGGCGAGAGGCTAAATCATGAGCGAAATGGAAGTGCAACCCGCAAACCAGCCGGCCCCGGGACTCACCCAGTGGCAGCGCGTGACAAACACGTTTGCAGCGCCGTCGAAAACCTTTGAAGACATCAAGCGCGGCAACCAGAGCTGGTGGATGCCGCTGATTATCCTTTCACTGGTCAGCTATCTCCTGTTTGCCGCGATCTTCGTAAAGATTGGCATCCAACAGACCGTGGAAAACCAGATGCACTTCAACCCCAAGG
>Ga0224530_1001261_pt1 | contig 13740 bp, 16 predicted proteins | sample CBST75metaG_FD_179873 | JGI IMG/M metagenome (GOLD analysis project Ga0224530, IMG submission 179873) | Peat soil microbial communities from Stordalen Mire, Sweden - C.B.S.T75 | ecosystem: Environmental > Terrestrial > Soil > Wetlands > Peat | place: Sweden: Norrbotten County, Stordalen Mire...
ATTCAGGCCGGTAACTGCCTTTTCAAGCAAGGGCAAGAGTTCTTCGCCTCCTTCGGTGGCGTTGCATTCCAAGTCGGCAAGCTCTTCGCCTTCGGTCTGCGCGTAGTCAAAAACCGAAACGGCCCGGAAAGAAACGGGCCTAATCACTTCCTCGGTTATGCCGTTGCGTTCCTGTTCCACCTTGCGAATGATCGGCGCAAGAATGCGGATGCCGTGTTCGCCTTTCTTGACTGAACGGTTGAGGCTCTTCCACGTATGAAAACCGGCTACGCGGGTAGCGTCTGGCGACTGGCACCAAATAAGAATCTGATTACCAAAGCTGTAACGATAAAAACGGCTAACAGTGTTGAGCCATGCTTTGTAAGTCGCGGATTGCTTGGCTGCGTCGGTCTCGGCGCAAAGGGTGGCGATTGAGTCGTTGATTGTCTTGGTCAATTCCTGCGCTTTGTCGTTGCTCATCGGTGTAGCTCCTTTGTTGTTGCTTTTGAATTGGGGCAGTGTAGTTGCTAACAACTACGCCTTGGCCCTGGCCCACGCCAGCGGGGGTAGCAACTGCAAGGGGAGGGGAATCACCCAGGGCTTGCAACGGAGCGCAGCGAGAGTGGAAAGCCCCTTGGTCTGCACAAACGGAGCGCAGCGCAGTGCGGAAGACTGGGGAAACCCCTTGCGGGCGCGGGCGGGCAGAGCCCCCTAGTTAGGGTTTTTGTTGTTGCTGTTCGTCAAGAGGGCAGGCGTTGCGGACAGGACACAGATCCGCTAGAGGGGGAAGCGGTAGACGTGCCGTTTATCACTGCGGCGCGGCTAAAGCGTGGGGCAAGCGCCCCAACAAGAACAAGGGAAAGGTAAGGCTTTGAATATAAAAGTATAGGTGTGAAGAGAAAACAGTTACCAGAATCGACTCGTTGCTTTCTTATGATCTTTGTGAGTTTGTGAAGGGTGTCGAGTATCTAAGCAATGTTTTTTCAGCAAGTATGAAAAAGGCGGCTCCGAAGAGCCGCCTCAGAATGCGCGGGCGCTATTTGCGCTTTCTCGTGGACTTGGCCGCGGTGCCGGCGCCGTCTTCTTCCAGTTTCGTGTAGTTTATCTTGCGGATGTAGTCGGCCTTGATCGAGAAAGTCTTGTGTTCCACGCCGTCTGCCGTGTAGGTCTCAGGCTTGATCTTGCCCTCAACGATGACCGGCGTTCCGGCCTTGAGGTGGGCAGCAATCTTCACCAACGGCCCCCACACCTGAATCTGGAACCAATCGGTGTTCTTGTGTTCGTTGCCGTCCTTGTCTTTCCACTCCTCGTTGACTGCAATCGAGAAGTTGACCACATCGCCGTTCGGGGTGGTTTTCTTTTCGGCGTTTTTGCCGAGGTTGCCTTCGAGACGGACGTTGTTTTTGTAGCTGGACATGATGTTTCTCCTTATTGAATTTGGTCGCGAGTGAATCGGGACATACTGCCGGAACGGACATGGGGCGCAGTGAACTCCCAAGTGCCAAGCAGAGTCTTTTGCGGAGAGGGACCACAGCTTGCCTGGGGAGAGGAATCCGCAAAGCGCAGCGGAAGGTTTGCGCCGTGCCGCAGGGCGAGAGCGTTCTTGACGCCTCCATGATGGCCGATTTGATTGTGTCCAAAAAAGGAGATCGTGTCCCAGCCCAAAGAAGCCCGCCGCAACCTCGCGTACCGGGCCGAAAAGCCCCGGCGTGGTGGTCAACCGTTGCAGTAGGTGGAAAGACCTGGAAGCGAGCACTACCGGCTTGGTTCCTTGTTTGGGGGCGTTCGTTGTGTGGGTACTCGCTGCCTCGATCGGAACGCCTGTTGAAGGGAAGGTCGGGACATACACGGCAGAGTGGACACTGGAAAATCAAGGCCATCCGCATGATCGGCAGAAACGGGAAAGGTGTCAGCGGAGCGGTCGCGCTGGCCTCGATAGGGCATTGGTGGCAGCAGAGGGCGGATCTCGGCTGCCGAGCTGCGACGCAGCTCCACGAGGGGGCTGTAGGCCCGATGGCCGGGGCGTTGCGGGGGATCCCCGCAGAGTGGGGAAGAGAGAGACAACGGCTCTATCGTTGGCTCGACGGGGGGAGAGACTTCTCCCCGCCCTGGTCATTTGCAGTTGCTTTTAAGGGAAACCGAAAGGCAGAAACTAGATCGGTGGAGTGCCACTTCGTGGCGTCTTGAAAGGTGAGTTTTGAAAACAGGCATCGGGAAATCTATGTATCCGATGTATGGTAAAGAAATCGGTGATAGGAAACCATCAGGAGCACTTCGCGGAACGCTTATAGGTCATCCTAGAGCCTAGTTATTTGCTTTTTATACGGGGAAATCTATCAATCCGATTTACCGGCTAAATAAATGATGCAACAAAAACCCTGGTCTGTGTCAACGATAGGGGAACAGATTGCGCCTGGCTTTGCGAATAATGCGATTACGAAAGAACGGCTTCATGATCCTCAACAGGAACACAAGGGCGAGAACGGCTCCAGACAGGATGACTCCGACGAACATCACAAACCCAAAAACGAGATTCTGAGCCTGATTCTGTACCTGGTGCATGTGTCCTCCGATCGCGCCATTATACTGGCCGTCAGTTCTCAGTTTTGAGTGCTAAGACAGTTGCCGTCAAGTCGGATAGTTGTTGCTCAAGCGTTTCTGCGACCACGATCAACGAAACACCGCAAAGAACAGAGCCAGGGCCAACACGAAGCACCCGGCCCGAAGCCACTCAGGTATTGAACGACTGGCCGACTTCAGCCAGGCCGCAAGGCCCAGTCCCACCATCACAACCAGGGCGAGACCAGAAATCAGAGCGTGGGAGTAATCCCGCCGCACGAGACAAAGCACAGCGGTCAATCCGTACAGCATCCCAAGAAACACGAGACCTCCAGCCACGATGCAAAGGTTTCGGGGTGTCCTGAAGAACTCCACCATCTCACGCCTCAGCATCTACGGCTAGCCAATCTTCGCCGACTTCTAACAGGTCCGCGTAGGCGTCTTTGTCGTCTTCGCCTTCTGCCACAGGGATGACGCCGCCGCCCATGTCGATCTCTTCCCCTGTTTCCTCATCGCGGCCTATCAGCCGCACTTGCCAACCACCGCCAACTTCGGCAGGACGCGGATTGATCTCAAAGCGTTCACGTTTCATTGAGTCTCCAGTCACACACGGCCTTTATTGTGGTATAGAAATCCCAGCCGCACGTAGGACCACCGCGGCCCTTTTTATAGCGGCTGCATGAGTGTTGCACGCATTCTGATACCGATCTTCATGCTGCTTCATTTCCGCATCATCACAAACTCTGAATGCGGCGCTTGCATATCGATCTGCTGCACTCTTGAGTGTGGCAGACGTAGTAGCAATATCAGCTTGGGCTTTGTCGTAAACAACCTGTTGTTCTTTCGTCATGACTTTTACAATCCTCCTACATCTTTGCTCCACAAAGGACCGTTTCTGAGGGCTATTTGAGCAAGGCCGCTATAGCGGGCTTGCCACGCTTAAAAGCCGTCATAACTCACTACCATAATCATCATATCATAAAGGCCCGTTTGTGATACACTATTTTATATGATAGTTGGGTATGCTCGTGTTTCGACAAAGGATCAGCGAACCGATGGGCAGATTCCGGCGCTGAAACAAGCGAAGTGTACGCGCATTTATGAAGAGAAGCAAAGCGCCCGTACAATGGATCGCCCTGAGTTGCGTAAATGCCTGGATGCGCTTCGGGATGGAGATACGCTCGTGGTGTGGCGTCTGGATCGGCTGGCCCGGTCACTGCGCGACCTGGTAGAGACTGTGGAACGGCTGAAAAAAGCGGGGGTTGACTTCCGTTCGCTGACAGAGAACTTCGACACACGCGGGGCGTCGGGGCGTTTGATATTCCATGTCTTCGCATCCCTGGCTGAATTTGAGCGGGAGTTGATTGGGGAACGAACGAAACTTGGCCTTGCGGCAGCAAGGGCAAAAGGTCGGATCGGTGGACGAAAACCAAAGCTGAATGCGCAGCAGATACGGCAGGTGAAAATTCTGTGGGGAAGTAAGGATGTGTACAAAAAAGAGATTGCGGAACAGTTCGGCGTGTCGGTATCTACGATAGATCGAATCGTCCGCCCGCCTAGCCTGAAAGGCTAGGCGGCGCTGGGAAGGGCTGGGGCATGGCAGGAAAGGGAATGGTTCAAAGTTCGCTCAGTTGCCCGTGTGGGCGAACGCCTGTCGTTGCAAAGGGCCTCTGTCCGAGTTGCTACACAATGAAGCGGCAAGATGAGGAGTATTTTGGAGGTCTGCGAGAGAAAGTCCTGGAACGCGACGGGTACAAGTGTCGCGTGTGTAGCAAGCCTGGTGTGTACGGTAAAAAGCTGACGGTTCACCACCGGAAACCGGGGGTGTCGATTATGCGTTTGCTGATTACCCTTTGCCGGGGGTGCCATTCAAAGGCCCATAAGCAGAAATTGATGATCGGTGTGGACATTCCAGAGCTATTGCGGGTGCTCTGGCGAGAACTTCATCCGGGCGGTTCGGAACAATTCTCAATGGACTTTAGCCCGTTGGGAGCCGAGGCCGTAAATGGCTCACTGTTTGAGTGAGCGAAAATCAAAACGGTAGTAGTGCTGAGAAAGGAATAGGCAATGCAAGTGAAAGGGAATCTCGGAAAACGGTGCCGGGTGATGGGTCCGGCAATGATCGCGGCGCTTCTATGCGTTGTGAGTCACGGAGTGGTTTTGGCTCAAGACAACGTTGTGCCGGCGACGGCGAATGCCGGGGCCGTGCCGGCGACGGGTGCGGGCGAATTCAAGCCGGATCATTCCTTCTGGCTGTACGATGGGGAGCAAAAAATCAGGTTGCTTGAAACCCGCGCCACGATTGGGGCGAAGGGCGGCATTCTCACAGCCTACGGGGCATCGGTTCATGCGTATGCGATTTTCAGCGATGAGGGGCCGTCGTCGCCGACTAGGAGCACTAACAGGATGCCTAGCTTTGGGGATGTGATGGTGCCGGATTCGAGACGGGTGGGAGAAGCGGTGCAGCTTGTAAAGCTGGAGGTTGAAAAGGGACATCGGCAAATACAAGTTGGGAAGTCGGGCGCTTTCAGCGGAGCGCAGACCGGGATACCGGATGCTGCGCGTATCCCGTTGGTTTTCGATGAGGGCCGCGCGGTGACTTATGCGGGGCGCACATTCATGATTTACAAGTTCAAGCCCGCGTCTGCTCTTGCGCCTGGGGAATACGCCGTGGTGATGGGGGGGAGTCATTACCTGGATTTTGGAATAGACTAGGCGGCGCTGAACGCGATCCACTATAGCCGGGGCTGACTATGCCAGCTCGTGGCCAGCATAGCCGGGAATGACTATGCGAGATCCGGACGCAAGAACACGGCCATAGACACGAATGTCTGTGTCGGCCGAAAATGAAATGAATGCGAGAATGCCGCGCCGCTCTTCTTTGCGGCGCGGTTGCTTTTTGCGGTGGGGTGCCGGGGCCGCATTCTCATAGCTTGCGTTGATATTGCTGTAGCATAATGCAATCCTCGAATTGGTAGTCGAACAACGGTCGCACCCTCCAGCCTGTATTTTCTCCAAGGGTGAGGCGGGCGCTGAATGTCCGTTCTCCGTCTTTAGACTGAAAACCTTCGATCACATCAGTCTGGCCGGATTGGAGAAGTCGCTCGGTTTCCTCTACCAGCATCTCGTGACCGTAATACTCGAAAAACATCTGAAACTGGCAGGCCGGGTATCGGACGCATCCGAATCGTTCTGGCTGGAGGTCGTAGCGAATCCGCAAATAGCTCACAATGCCCTTGGATGCACACTGAGGGCAGGGGTCGGCGCCGGGAAAAGGTGGAGGGATTTCGGGCATGGAAGCTCCTTATCTGGACGTGTTTTGGAGAACGGTGGAGGCATAGCCGTTTGTGATGCCGACAGAGTAGGTGCCGCTGTTGTACAGGGAGAATGCTTGAAGGAGTCCGTCTTGAGTGTGGGGCACGGTCGCATAGTCAGACAGGAATATCTTGGCTCCTGCGGCAAGGTTTATGCAGGGATCGAAGAGAGCCATAGGCGGAACTCTGAGCCTGGGGGCCATCTCCACATTGACCTGTACGAGTCCGATCGACACGGTGTATCCCTTCGATAGATACCAGTTGGCCCAATGGATCGCCTCAGTCTTGCTGCGCGGCTGGCGTAGCAAGAGTACCTTACCGTCATAGCCTCGGCGGCGGGCGCTCGTCTCCGGGTAGTTGATGGAAAGAACATAGGGATACATGGCGCTCTCGGTCTTCGCCAGGGCGCGCATGATCTCCGGGGAGACGGCTGGCGCGCAATGACGCGCCAGGTTGTCGAATTGCGCGGGGGAGAGTTGGACGTTGACCGGGGAGCAAGGCGGGCGGGGTTCGCCCGCCGTAACCGGCAGGCAAGCGGATAGCAGGATGGCGAGAGACAACGCCATGCACCTACTCAATGGACATGCTAAGGCCATCGTCAATGTCTCCCTTCTGCGCGGCGGAACCGGCATTGTCGGGGGATGTGTCGGGCAAGGCGACGTTAAGAGCGGCGTCCGCTGTAAGGGCCGTGGCCAGTTCATCTACAAACGGCGCAAGGTGAGGCGGCGAGTTGACGGATAAGGACTCGTCTACGAGCTGGTGTCTCAGTTCGCGGATTTCTTCCGAGCTGGCGACTTGAACGTGTTGAGTGCTCGAACCATACTCGTGATATACGCCTTCACCAATGGCGAGCGTCGCAAGCCCTTGGGCCTGTCTGTAGGCGTCGTCTGAGATGCGCTTGGAGTCGAATTGCTGTTGGAGGGAATCGGTGAGTCGATCTCTGATTTGTTCATAGCTTCCTCTCTGGAGTCTGTCGAGTTGTTCCCAACCCGGTAGCTCGGTGCTGTTGTTTAAGCCATTGGATCGGTCAATGAGGCGAAAATCTACCTGGTCGCCGAAGCGGTCGCGGATTTGCTGCAATCCATCGGGTAGACCGCTCTGGATGGTCGCTATGAAATGAATCGTCGCGCCTCGGCCGTCAATCTCAAAGCGGTTGAGTGTGTTGTCGAGAGCGACTTCCGGGGGCACGTTGATAGCGACGATGGTAGGGGTTAAACCTGCCTCAAGTGCGGCCTCGATCTTGGGGATTGAGGATTGAGGGTTGGCTAGCTGGCCTTCGTAGATAACCTTCACATCCTGGGCGGGTTCACCGTTGGTCATGACGGCTGTGGTCTTACCGGCTCCTGGTGCGCCGGTAACGAAAATGGCCTGGTCGCGCTCCGGGTGCGACTGGTCGGCGATTGCTCTGGAGTATTGTTCGTCGGCTAAAACTACGGCTGAATTGTGGACAGGGCCGTTATACCTGGCGCGGGCCTCATTTGAGGCGGCGAAGTCGGCAAACTGCTCTTTCATCAGGTCGCTGCACACATAGCGGCCTTCAAAGGAACGGGAATCAGAGACGTACTTCTCCAAGTACGGGTCCGGGTCGCGTTCAACGGACTCGGCAAGGCGTTCTTGAACCTCCTGCCGGCCGGGCTGGGAATACTTGTTGATGCTGATTCTCTTCATTCGATACCCATGTCAATCACATATTCGGAAATGTCGGGGTGTTTGATGTTGGCCAGAGCGGCGAGATTGGCGTCGGCTGGATCGAGCGTTTGCAGGTTGGTTGGGTCGTTCGGGGTGAGTGGTGCGTGTGAGAGGTTGTCCAGTGCGGCGTCATGTTGATGCGATGGATCGGGGCCGTGGGCCGCGCTGGGAATGGTAAGCTCCTGGCCGTGTTGGATCGCTTCGGCCTGGCGGTGTGTTGTCGGCTCCTTGAGGAGAGCCTTTGCGTCGATGGCGGATTCTTTGGTTATGTCGGCGCTTAGGGTCTGGGGGAGACGGCTTGCGTCGTTCGTGTAGATTTGGGCGTCTGACTGGCCGCGCGATAGCGACACATAGGCAAACCGGGTATTGAGGAGTTGGCTGGGGGCGTCCGTGTCCATGTTGACGAGTACGCGGTCTGAGGTAAGCCCCTGGCTGGAATGGCTGGTCACGGCGTAGCCGTGATCGAAATTCCGCATCGTCTGAGGATCGAAGGTGATGGAGTGGCCGCCGTCCATCTTCACTGTGATTTCGGACGGCTGGGCGGCGGTGGCCGGTGTGATGGCCTCAATTGTGGCGAGATCGCGGTTTGCAACTCCAAGTTTCTTGTCCGGGGCGGTGAACTGGAGCCGGTCGCCGGTCGCAAACTCGCGGTCAAGTTCCTTGTAGATGTTGACTCCCTTTAGGCGTTCGGGATTGTATTCGACGCGCTGGCCGTCCTGCTTCTCGACGGTTAAGAGGTTCTTGGCGGAATCTACATCTACAACACGGGCAAAGCTCTTGGCGGCGATGTCGTGTTCCCTGCTCCCTTTCTGGTACTGAAGCACATCGCCGATGTCGTAACGAGCGGCCCATGCGCGCTCGGTGCCGGTGATGTCGGAACGATTGACGAGTACCTTCATGGCGTGGTCTTGTTTCGAGACTGCGCCACTGTCTTGTAAGCTCTCGCGGATGGCTAGATTCAGTTCGCGGCGTGTGGCGTTGTCCGGGGAGATGACGAGTGTGTTTTGAGGGCGTTGAACGTAATCCGCGGCGATTGCCTTGATGCGCTCGGTGGCGTCCTTGATCTCGTGTACGCGGCCTTGGGCTTCCAGTAGCTTGATGCCTGCGGCGGTTTCGTTCCTGGAAAGGTGCTCTACGGCCTTGAGCAACTCCGGCTCGTTCCTCTGGCGAACGATCTGGTCAAGCTGGGATGTCCTCATTCCGGCTTGCTGGAGTTGCTCAAAGGGCTTCCCAGCGTCTACGCCTTGATGCTGGCGGGTGTCGCCTACAAACAGAATCCGGTCCTCGGGGCCTAGTTTATTCATGAACTGCCGCATCTGTATGGTGCTGGCGAGGCTGGATTCGTCCAACATATAAAGGTGCTTCGCTCCGGTGTGTTCTCCGCCTTTGGTGAGGAATCCTTGAAGAGTGTCCGCCGAAATGCCAGCTTCCCTTAGCTGGCCTGTCGCCTTGGATGTGGGGGCGAAGCCTTGGACAACATACCCGTTTTGTTGGGCGCCGTCGCGGATGGTTTCTAGGACGGTTGTTTTGCCGGTCCCGGCCATCCCTTGTAGGCCGTGTACCCGGTCGGGAGAGGTTAGAACCTCCTGAATGGTGCGGCGCTGGGCTTCGTTGAAATAGTCGCGGGTGTTGCTTTGGGCGGTGGCGGCGTCCTTTTGCATGATCGGCTCAACGGAAGACTGGCCGGTTTGCATTGTGTGGACAATGGATCTTTCCGCGTCTATTGCGTTTTGCGATGTAACGAGTCGGGCGGGGATCTCGGGCCGGTTCTCCCTGGAAACGGTCTGGAGTTCCCCCTTGGCGAAATTGGCGGCAAGGGCGGTTTCAACGTCTCCAATCCTCACCTCGCCCATTCCGCGCCGGAGAGCATCACGGGTAAGGGCGCGCTCGTCTATGACGGCCTCGCGCTCGAAGTTCTTGTCCTGGGAGAATTGAACGGCGGTGGTTCCGGTGGCCTGGTTGCCTACGGCGTGGCCAGCGGTTTGTAGGGCGTGGTTTCTGGCAGCCTCGGACACAACTTTGTCGGCCTGGTTGCCGTAGGTGGCCGCAAGTTCCTTGTGGGCCGCTAGAATCTCCTCCTGGGTCATCAACTGCTTTTTGTCGCGGGTGTTTTGGGCGGCGTTGGCGGCGGCGGCTGGCCCTGAGAGTCCATTCTTGTCGAGGTAATCTTCGATCTGTTCGCGCCGTGGGCTGGACGCCTGGAGGTATTCTTTCGAGTATCCCTTGATCTCTGGAGCGCCGCTCTTGCCTGTTTCGAGGGTGTAGCCGAGATTGCGAAGCTGGTACGTCAATTCAGCTTGGTAGATCGCAGTGGCGTACTGCTGGCTGTCAAAAAGCGCCTTCGTCTGGAGGGCGTTGAATTGTCCGTCTGCGCGTTGGGTCATGTTGAACATGACAACGTGCGTATGGAGTTGAGGGGCGGTGTATCCATCGACCGGGCGAGAGGTTTGATGCTCGAACTTGGCGGCAAGCATCTTGCCGGTAGTCTCCGCTGCGGCGGTGCTTACGCGGGCCTGGGTGAACGCCTCAAGGCGGCTGAGTGCCACATCGACGGCCTGCCGGTGAGCCTCGATGATTCGCTCATCGCCTCCAACCAAAGCGGTGAGCGAGACGGACTTTGGCGCGGAAAAAACGGCGTCCCATGCCGCTCTGTGCTCCACGGGACGCACGAATGTACCCTGCTCGTTGGTGTATCCTTCGCGGTCTATGTGCCGTACAAGCTGGGTGTCTCCTGCGGCATTCCTGCCGTCTGCGAGATTGGAAAACGACTGGTAGTCTATCGCGCCGGTTAGGCCCATGTCCTCGGCTAGTTTGCCGTGCCACTCGCCCGGTGCCTCGGCGTCCTGTTGCCAATAGTTCTCCTTTGCAAGGTACTCCTTGGTGTAATAGTCCTTGACCTGGGACGATCCGAGGGATTGGGAAATCTTGAGCATGGGTATCCTTAGTTGAACGTGAACACGGCGGAGGTATTCGACTCGGAAGGCTCGGAAGAGATTGCCTCGTCGGCTTCTGGATCGGGTTCGGACTCCGAGTCTGCATCATCGGAAAACAGGGGCAGTTGGTCGGTACTTGTAAGCAGCTTTTCCGGCGTTATTGGATGCGTTTGGGTGGTGGCCTGTGCTGCTGGCATCGGCGCTGGGGTAGACACGGGTGGAGTGGTGGGCGGCGGCACTGCTGCGGGCTGTGGGGCGCTTGGAACGGGGTTCTGGTCGGCGGCGGCGCTCAATGTTGGATCGAAGTTCAACTCGTCGTTCGGGACGGACCTGGGAACTAACCCGGTCTGAACTATCGGGATGTTTGGATAGGGAAAGGCGAAGCGTACAACGTGGTTGCCGTGCTTGAGAACTGCGTGAAGATCGGGCAAACCCTCGATCTCTGACGGCATGATAGCCGGGTCAATTTGTCTGTCAACGGAGTAGTTCTTGCCTCCCATTCCGCCTTCGTGGTGCGTCAGCTTGACTCGCTCGATCTCTACATCTCCGATGGTCTTGGAAACCCAAAGGGCGGCTTTCTCTTCGCCGGTTCTGAGAAAGATTTTGGTTGCTGGCTGGGACAGCATGACCTCGGCATAATGGCCGTAAATCATCTCAAGCTGGGCTTTCCCCTGGAAGCCCATAACGATGGGGTTCCCGCTCTTTCGGTTCTCCGTCAGTGCGGTGTGTAGCTGGGGGAGTTTTTGCAGTCCAGCTAGATCGTCGATGATGAACCAGACCTTACGCTGGCCATCCTCTGGCCTGGTCATGAGACGGAGAACCAACCAATCAATCCAGAGACTATGAAGGGGGCGCAGCGCCTCCCTGACGGTCGCCTGTGAGGTCATGAAGATCCAACCTTGGCGCTTTTCAGACCATTGTGTCGCGTTCCACACCCTCTCTGTTTCCGTCTTTGTCGGGAGCATCCGTAGGCTTTCGGCGACCATGCCAAGGCTAGAAAGTACGCCGGTCCGCTGCTGTGGGGCGCTCCTATCAATCAAGAGCGCATATTCCGTACCCTGCACTCTTCTCTCGATCTCAATTGGATTTGCCATCCACTCGGCCAACTGTTTGGGGGTTGGTCCGAACGTCAGTAGGTGAGCAAAAATCTTCTGTGGGCTCTCAACGAAAAATTCCCCCTTCTTGTCCTGTGTGCTCTGAAAGAGAGAAGCCGCAAGCGTTTTTGCCTCGGCTCTTCGTCTCAATTCGTCTGCCGGACTCCAATAAGGACAGCGGGCATCTATGGGGTTGAGAATCACGTCGCCGCGGTCCAGGTCGAGAAATTTCTCGACGAATTCGCCGGCAGGATCGTAAATAATGGCGCCTTCATTCCGATCTCTGATCTGTAGAAGCATCTGCATTATGAGGGCTGTTTTGCCGGCCCCTGTGTCGGCGATAATCTCGAAATGCTGGGCTTCCGCGCTTCGTGGAATCAGGACGCTCGTACCTTCTTCGGTGGGAAAAACGATCCCGTCTCCTTTGATCGCCTCGTTGAATTTCGCCGGGGTACAGACAATCGGTCCGCGTAGCAGCCGCCCGTACTTCATTAACTTCGTGCGCTTGATGTCCAAGTAAATGCAGTAGGGGAACAAAGCAACAAATATGCAGAGAGCCGTCAAGATCGGCGGCAGGAAAAGCGCCTTTAGGCCGAGTCCGCCGTAAACAGAAAGGCGCAAGTATTGGTGTAGCGCGGCCTCTACATAGTCGGCTTCTGGTCCGCGAAGCACGGTCCTGTAACCGCGCGCCTGCGCTTCCTCGGACGGCGCAAGATTGAACTTCTTCCCGTTGGGGAGAATCGTTTTTCCGCGCACTACCTCGGCGGGTTTAGCAATATGAGTGTGTACGCCGTCCGAGATGCAGACTAGGCTAAATGTGGCGGTGGTTGTCGGGGAGAAGTACGCGGCTACTCCGGTTCTCACATAGATTCCGATGTCCGTTTGTCCGAGCGGAGAAACGGAGATGTCCATGCGGAGAATCAGAAAAAGGATGGTCAGCATGATCCATAAAAGCAAGTTGCCGATGGAATAAATGGGCTGGTGAGGGGGGAAGTAGAACGTCTCGCGTCTGCCCCATTGTGTCGGTGTCATGGCCGGTCCTTTCGAACTGTGAATGCTCTGAGTACCTTCTTTGCGGCGTCCGTCTTGGCGGCGTCACAGTCGCGCATCAGCGCGGCGGATTGATCCTTTTGCATCCGTGTACCTGCCAGAATCGGCGGAACGGTGGAGGCAAATATGAGCTTGATCGCTTCGATTTCTTCGAGCAGGACGGTCATCGTCGGCTCGTTCTTGGTGGCGAGAGAATCGAGTACAGTTCGGCGAACAAAATCTGCCAGCGCCACATTCTGGCCGTTGGCGGCGGCGGACAGCAAGGCCATTTCGTCGTCTGAAAATCGGGTATGAACACCGTGGGGCCTTCGGGTTTTGCTCGTGTATTGGTCGGTTGGAATTGGCACTGCACGTCTCGCTTTCTTGTCTGGAATGCCTGATACCGCACGGTATCAGGCATTCCAGTATCTTGCTGATTCGAGGCGGTATCGCATGATACCCGGACTGATACCGTGCGCTACCATAAAATGGGTGAAGTGTTCAAAATCAACTTGTGCGAAGCACAACCCCTGCTCACACTTAACCCTTGTTGGTGGAAGATGAATCTGTTTGCCTGGATGATGTCTTGCGCCGCTTCTGTGGGGTCTTCGCTTCCTTCACGCGCAACAAAGCCGGATGATCCTTGTGCTTGTCAAAGAACGCTATGAATTCTTTGTCTGTACCAAACACGTATTCGAGTGCTGCAACGATTACTGCATCTGGTGTTGATGACGTAAATGCTGCATACGCATTCAAACGCGGAACGATCTCAGAATTGACGGTCACTGTTGCAGTTGTCATCTGAATGCTTTTGACTGTGAGAAGTGCTGCCATGTGTTCCTCCTAGTGGTGTTGTGCTTCGTCTTTGCGCAACCTAAACACGTCATCGAATTGGAAACTGTTCTCTGTTCTGTCGTATCCGGTGACGTGAATCATTTCAGTTACGCGGCGTCCTGCACCTGTACGCTTCGCCTGGATGACGTAATGTACACTTGCAGCGATTTCCTTAGAGATGTCGTCCTTGTTGCTCTGTTGGTGTCCGCGCATCGCAAGCTCGGCAAGCCTACTCAACGCGAGTACGGCGGATGTGGCGTGAATTGTTGCAATGCTGCCGCCGTGTCCGGTGTTGAAACTGTCGAGGAG
>Ga0224530_1001272_pt1 | contig 13678 bp, 9 predicted proteins | sample CBST75metaG_FD_179873 | JGI IMG/M metagenome (GOLD analysis project Ga0224530, IMG submission 179873) | Peat soil microbial communities from Stordalen Mire, Sweden - C.B.S.T75 | ecosystem: Environmental > Terrestrial > Soil > Wetlands > Peat | place: Sweden: Norrbotten County, Stordalen Mire...
AGAAAAGTTGAGAGAGCCATGCTGCTAGCGATCGATGTAGGCAATACGAATACGGTGCTGGGACTTTACCGGCTGGACGGCAAATCGGCGTCGCCGGCGACTGGTTCTGGTCGCGATGCTGGGCAAAAGCCCGAACTGGCTGCGCACTGGCGCATCACCACCCATCGCACGCAGACCGTGGACGAGTACGGCGTCTTCTTCGTCAAGCTCTTTGAGATGAAGGGGCTGGCTCCGAGCCAGGTGACGCACATTATCATCTCATCGGTGGTGCCGCCGCTCGATTCGACTCTGCGCGACGTCTGCCAGGAGTATTTTCATCTGCAGCCGCTCTTTGTGGAGCCGGGCATCAAGACGGGTATGCCGGTGTTGCAGGATAATCCCGCCGACCTGGGCGCGGACCGGCTGGTGAATTCCATCGCCGCGTTTGAGCGCTATGGCGGCCCGTGCATCGTGGTGGATTTCGGCACGGCGACCACCTTCGACGTGATTTCAGCCAAGGGCGAGTATATTGGCGGGGCGATTGCGCCTGGCCTGGGCCTGAGCGCCGATGCGCTTTTCACGCGCGCGGCGCGGCTGAGCCGAGTGGACATCAAGCGGCCGCCCAAGGCCATCGGCTACAACACCGTGACGCACCTGCAGAGCGGGCTCTACTACGGCTACATCGGCCTGGTGGATGGCATTCTGGAGCGCATCGTTGCCGAGCTGGACGAGAAGCCGAAGGTTGTCGCCACCGGCGGGCTGGCGCGGCAAATCTCGGAGGACTCGCGCTACATCTCCGAGATCGACGACATGCTCACGCTCGACGGCCTGCTGATTCTCTTCGAGCGCAACCGCACGGCCAAGCCGCGCGGACGGGCGCGCTGAGAACCCCGGTGCTCAACTACTACAACTATTTTACGGAGATCGAGGAACGCTTCCAGCAGAGGCGTGGAGCGCTGTTGATGCTCTCCACGCTGGACTGGGCGCTGATCGAGACTTGGCGCGACGCGGGCATTCCGCTGGAAGCTGCGCTGCGCGGCATCGACGCGGCCTTCGACAAGTACGATGCGCGGCAGAAGCGCGGCCGTATGCGGTCCATCAACGGCCTGGCCTGGTGCGCGCAGGCGGTGATGGACGCCGCCGAGGAAATGAAGGAAGCCGCCGCAGGCAGCAAGCGCCCCGAAGGCGATGCCACTCCCGAGCGCGAATCGGGCTTTGAAGAAGATCGAGTGGCGGCCCACCTGGAATCGGCCGCAGTGGCTCTGGACGCGGTAACGGTGGCCGGGGAAGCCTGCACTGCGACTGCGCGGCGTCTGCGCGAACTGGCGGCAGAAGCGCTGGCGGCGGGCAAGGAAACCGAGGACGCTCAGGATCTGGAAGCGCTGGAACGCACTCTTACTGTGCTTGAAGAAAAACTTTACGCCGCGCTGACGGCGGCCGCTCCCGAAGAGTTGTTGGTCGGGCTCAAAGAGCACGCAGCGCGCGAGCTGGCCCCTTATCGCAGCCGCATGGGCGTGGTGCAACTGCGCCAGGTGGAACAGCAGTTTGTGCAGAAACAATTGCTGGTCCACTACAACCTGCCGCGCCTCAGCCTGTTCTACATGAGTCAGCAATGAAGCCTCCCCGCAAAACCTCCGCGCCCGTTCGCGGCGTTGCCGCTCAATCCGCAAGGTCCCAGGCCGTACAACTTCAGCTTGCAGAGCCGCAACTCGTCGAAATCGAGAAGCCGGTCTACGGAGGCTCGTTTCTGGCGCGCGTGGAGGGCAAGACTATCTTTGTGCCGCTTGCGCTGCCCGGCGAAGAGGCGCGGGTGCGGGTTGTCGAAAGCAGATCGGGCTATTCGAGCGCGGAGGCCGAGGAGATTGTCTCTCCATCTCCGGAGCGCGTGCCTCCTGTCTGCCCGCACTTTGGCGTCTGTGGCGGCTGCCACTATCAGCACGCAGACTACGCGGCGCAAGTGGGCTGGAAAAAGACGATTCTGCGCGAGACGCTGGAGCGCGGGGGCGTCGAAGTACCTGCAGAGCTGGACGTGCTGGCCGCAGAACCCTGGGGCTATCGCAATCGCATCCGCCTGGCCTTCGATGCGGCAGGAAATCCCGGCTATCGCGGGCGTCGTTCGCACGCCGTGGTTCCGGTCAGCGAGTGTCCCATTGCCGCGCCGCTGCTGGTGAAAGCCGCACGGACGTTTGCTGAGATCGCGCGGAAATCTGCGCCCGTTTTGCGGCCCACCGAGATTGCGCTCTTCTGCAATGCCGACGAATCCGCGCTGCTGGCCACGCTTTTTGTGACCACGCCGGCCAAGGCTCGTTTCGACCAACTTGCGAAGGCAATGCACGAGCGCATTCCCGCGTTCATTGGCGCGGAACTGGTGATCGAAGCCCGTGCTGCTTACCCACAGCGCAGACTCGCGCAGTGGGGTGTCGCGTCGCTCGATTATCGCGCTGCCGGCTTCGACTATCGCGTGGACCACGGAGCTTTTTTCCAGGTAAATCGCTGGCTGGTGGACGCCCTGGTCGAGCGCGTGACCGCTGGGCAAAAGGGCATCTTGGCCTGGGACCTGTTTGCGGGAGTCGGGCTCTTTGCGCACAAGCTTGCTGCGGCTTTTGAGCGCGTGGTTGCGGTTGAGTCAGCGCCTTTCGCCACCGCGGCCCTGGCTCACAATCTTCGCGGCAACGGCGGCAAGGCCGTGACGGCGGAGACGCTGGCGTACCTCAGCCACGTGCGCGCGGACCAGCACCCCGATCTGATTGTGGTGGACCCGCCCCGCACCGGACTGGGCGCGGAAACCACGGCGCTGCTGGGGAAAGTGGCCGCACCCGCGATGGTGTACGTTTCCTGCGATCCCGCTACGCTGACGCGCGACCTGCGCGCGCTCGTTGCTTTCGGCTACGCGATCGAGTCCGTCGCCCTCGCCGACCTCTTTCCGCAGACATTTCACCTGGAAACAGTGGTCCGGTTGCGTCACGGCTGATAGGCTGGAGAGCCAGACAAGCTTTTCAACTTTTCAGGCGCGATGCAAACCGATTTCCCGAACTCGGTGGCAGGCATCGCCGGCGCCGCTTCGGCCGGCCTGGGAGCGGTGCCGCTCTTTCATGCCGCCTGGCTCTTTGCCGCCGGAATTGCAGTCGCCCACTGGCTCTGGACGCCGCCCAGCCTGACGTTGCTGGCGCTGGCTGCTGTGGCCGTGCTGTGCTGTGTAGCGGCGTTTGGCGCGCAACACATTGCCTGGTTTCCGTTAGCCGTGCTTTGGTTGGTGCTGGGCGCGTGGTGCGCGGAGATGGAGCCGCATCCGGCCCCCGCACCCGCCCTGGCCGCGCTCTCTGACGGGCTCATGCGTACCGTCGAAGGCACCGTCGTTGATGCCGGGCCAGTGAAGGGCGAACTCCAAGAGAACCTGGACCACAACGAACAGGGCGTTCCCGCTGTGGTCCAAAGGCCTTCGCAGCGAGTCGATCTGCGCGTCGAGAACATGGAGGTGGTGACCGACGCCGACGACTCCCAGGCGCCTGTTCAAGGCGGCCTGCGTTTGAACGTGCGCTGGCCCGCCGACCAAGCGGCAAGCGCAGCTCCTCCATCATTTCAGTGCGGAGAGCGCATCCGCTTCGTGGCCCGTCCGCTACAGCCGGAGGCGTATCACGATCCGGGTGCCTGGAGCCGCGAGGATTTTCTTCTCGATCAGGGAATCACAGCGACGGCTACAGTTCCTGTCGACCATGTGGAGCGGCTGGGGCAGGCACACGGTCTGCTTCTCTCCTGCCGCATCGCCGCCCTCCAGCACATTTCCAGCTCACGCCTGTTGGCCCTGCCCGCGGCCATGCGCAACTTGCCCGCACCGTTGCGCCTCAGCCAGGACGATGCCATCATGCTGGCCGCCATGGTGACCGGCGACCGTACCTACCTCACGCACTCGCTGCGCGTGGGCTTTGAGCGCACCGGCTCTTTCCACATGCTGGTGGTCTCCGGCTTTCACCTGGCCATTGTGGCCGGCTTTCTTTTCTGGATTGCGCGGCGACTGCGCTTGCCACGCGTGCCGGCCACGCTGCTCACCATTGCTGCTTCCTTCGGCTATGCGCTCTTCACCGGCTTTGCCACGCCGGTGCAGCGCTCGCTGTGGATGGTGACTCTCTACCTGCTGGCCCGGCTCGTCTACCGCGAGCGCAGTCCACTGAACACCATCGGTTTTGCCGCGCTGTGCCTGCTGGTCCTGAGCCCGCGCAGCCTCTTCGAGTCCAGCTTGCAGATGACATTGCTGGCCGTGGTCGCCATTGGCGGCGTTGCCCTGCCGCTTCTCCAAGCCAGCATTCACCCCTATCTGACCGCGACGCGGGATCTGCGCCTGACCGAAATTGACGGCAAACTCGCCCCGCGCCAGGCGCAGTTTCGCCTTGCCCTGCGCGCCTTTGCCGCAGACGTGGAAACTGCCTGGAATGGGCCGTTGGGCAGCCGGTTCGCCTGGCGCGTTTTTCCCTGGACGGTGCGCTGGCTCCTGCGCATCGGCGAATTGCTTGCCGTCTCCTGCATCGTGGAACTGGCCATGACGCTGCCCATGGCTATCTACTTTCATCGCATCACGGTCTTCGCGCTGCCGGTCAACGTCTTCATTCTGCCGCTGCTTGCAGTCCTTATGCCCGCGGCGTTGGCCACGCTGCTGGCGCTCGCGGTCTGGCCAGCCGCCGCCGTGTTTCCAGGCGCCATTGTGGCCGTTTTTCTCCATTTCGGCGCCGGGTTGGTGCGGCTCTTCGGCTCGCTACCCTATGGCGATTTCCGCATTCCCGCGCCGCTGCTCGGTCCGTCGGCGGCCTTTTGCGCGCTGCTGGCAGCGGCCATTGTGCTTGCCCGCGGAGGCCGCTGGGCGCGCCGCGCGGCCTGGGTGGCCCTGGTGATGGCGGCGGGGGCTGCCGTGCTTCCCCGGCCGGTCCAGCACCCCCGCAATGCGCTGCTGGTGGAGGCCATCGACGTGGGACAGGGGGATTCCCTGCTGCTGATTACTCCGGAAGGCAAGACCCTGCTCGTGGATGGAGGCGGCTTTGGCGGCGGTCCGCGGCAGGCTCCGCAGGACTTCGACATCGGCGAGCAGGTGGTCTCGGAGGCGCTCTGGTCGCGCGGCATCCGCCGGCTGGATGTTGTCGCCCTGAGCCACGCCCACTCCGACCACATGGGCGGGTTGCCCTCTGTCCTGCGCAACTTCCGTCCTGCCGAACTGTGGGTGGGCAATAACCCCCATGTCGCGGCTTACAACGCGCTGCTCGACGAGGCCGCCGAGCTGCATGTTCGAGTGAAGACCCTGCGCGCCGGCGACAGCTTTCCGCTGGGTGAGACGCAGGTGAGCGTTCTGGCGCCCTTCGCGAGCTATCAACCCGGTCCCGAGCCCGGCAACAATGATTCGTTGGTGATGCGGGTGGCTTTTGGGGCCACTTCGGTTCTTTTGGAGGGCGATGCGGAGGCTCCGGTGGAAGAGGCGATGCTGGCCGAGCCGGGGCTGGCCAGTACGCTGCTGAAGGTGGGCCATCATGGCAGCATCACCTCCACCCGGCCCGAGTTTCTGGACCGCGTGGCGCCGCAGTGGGCCGTCATTTCCTGCGGCCTGCGCAACCGCTACGGGCATCCGCGCAAGGAAGTGCTGGAGGAGCTGGAAGCCGCCGGGGTGCGGACCTTCAGCACCGACATCAATGGCGCCGCCTGTTTCCGCCTGGACGGAAAGAACACTCAGCCCGACGCCTCCTGCGGCTGGCGGCAGAGTCCCTGAATCTAGCGGGATTTCCGGCATGCGGAACCGGGACCGAATCGGTCAGTTGGGGTCGGGAATCAAAACGGTCAATCGCATCCGCTGCTCCCGCGGTCGACGAATTGGCCTATAATCCAGGCGAGAAAATCATTCAAATGCACGATGCCTGAAACCGGACACCTGCAAATGAGGAGGCTGCCATGTTGAAGCCGTTATTGTATGTTTCCGCGCTGATCTTGTTTGGTGTTACCACATCGTCCACACCTGGGCTGACGACGCAGGAAACCGGTGCAGGTGCCAAAAATCAGAGCAAGCCCACCGCCCAATCCTCGACGCGCGCCAAGCAGATTTATGCTGTGGATTGCTTGATTTGTCACGGCGAAAACGGAAACGGAAAAACCGATATCGCCAAGGACATGAACTTATCGCTTGCGGATTGGACCGATGCCAAGTCGCTGGCCGGCAAATCCGATGAGGACCTGTTCAAGATCATCCGCAACGGCAAGGACAAGATGCCGGCCGAAGCCTCAGGCCGGGCCAAGGACGACGAAGTGCGGAGCCTGATCCACTACATTCGCAGCATGGGCAAGGACCAGCCGGACGCGACGCCCGCGCCTGCCGCCGAGCCAACACCCACGCCCGCGCCTGCGCCAACCAATTAGGGTTTTTCAGGGAGCCGCGGATGCCCATCGAGCGGGGCAGCCGCGGTTTCGATTCTGCACTTTCGAGATACCTCGAGGTCAACGGGCTTTTTCCTTTCCATGGCCCCAGCGAGAGGTCCTCGTCGGCGGGGTGGAAGAAAAATCTAATTGGCACGGCCTTCTGATGGCCATGTGAATCGAGTTTGCTCTAGAGCTACCGTCGCACTTCGCCAGAATGCTGCGAGAGGACAAGGGCCCGGGCTCCTCTATTTTGCGGCTGTTTCAGGGTCCTGAAGGCCCCTGCTCCCTCCGCAAAAGCCGATCTACAACTGTAGTTCTAAAACGGAAACACTCCGAAAAGGCGCTTTTTAAGCGGCTTGGGTCCCAGAGCCGGAGCCGCCGGTGATGGAACCGGGGCGGGCGGGATCGGAGTTCCGTCTTTCTCCGGCGTTGGTCCGGTGCACGCATCGCTGCTGCCGGGTTCCCCTGGGGACAAGGGGGAAGCCCCAGCTTCGAGAGACTCCGGCGTCTCCGCGGAAGTTCCCGGTGGCTTCAAGCTTTGTATCAGGGCTTCCGGAATCTCCAGATTCAAGGCCTGTTCCGAGGACGGGGCCGCGGAAGCCGCTACCACCGCAGCCGCCACCACGTCGGCAGCACTCTTGTCCACCAGGCACGTCAGCAGGCCGGCGAGCTCATTCTTGGATCGTTGACTGGGGTGGATAAAGCGAACCCCCACCAGGTTATTCCGGCTGGTCCATTGGGTGATGCCGGTCATCTTCAGCAACATCCCATGGATGGGCATCTCGACCACGACATGCGCCAGATTCCCGGCATCAAAGTGAGTCTCCGTGCGGATGCAGCAGCCCCCCAGGCTGACATCGACGATGGCGCAGGGGATCTTGTTCCCGTTGTACTTCAGGCTTCCCTGCGGGGTGTCCACCCCGTAGCGTTCGAAGATGCGGCGGTCGCGATTGCGCGTGTCCTGGCTGTTCTCTTCTCTCAACTCGCACGTCCCTGATGGGCCCTGTATCCGTGCCGCCCCTGCCTGCCGGGGCGCTTTCCCCAATCCACCTCGGCAGGCATGGGACGCAAACTTTTTGCGGCACGGCGCGGATGAAGCAACCCTAGCACTCGTCTTGCCATTTTCGACAGATTACATTGGAGTTTTCTAAAACCGAACCCTCAATCCGAACTGGATCTGCCGCTCGCGGTAAAAGTCGGTGGCGTTGATATTCACCGGCTGCCCGAAGGCCGTGCTGTTTGCCTTGGCGCCGTTCAGAAAGGTGAGAGTTGAGGGATCGCCCAGCGAGGAGCCTCGCTCGATGGAATAGCCGGTCGTCTCCAGCTGGGTCACGTTCTGGTGGTTGAAGAGGTTGAAGCTCTCGGCCAGCAGCTCCAACTGACGCATCGCCCCCAGGTTGAAGCTCTTGCCCAGGCGCAGGTCGGCCTTCCAGGTGGAGGGATAGCGGAAGGTATTGCGGCCAATGTTGTAGGCGTGCTTGTCGTTGCCCACGCCGTAGACGCGATTGTCGCCGCCGGAGCCGTTCATTCCCGGCGCCAGGGCTTCAATGGTCGATCCGGCCGAGGCGAAACCCACCGCCAGCGAACCCTCGGTGCGCATGGTGTAGGGCAAGCCGCTGCGGAATTGCCCGACGCCCGAGACTGTCCAGCCATTCGCCAGCCGTCCGCCCAGGCTGCGCAGCTTCCACGGCGTCTCCCAGGAGGCCATGACGGCAGCCGAGTGGCGCGCATCCAGGTTGCTGACGCCGTATTCGAGCCCAAAATCGGCGGGGTCCAGCACGTCGCTGCCGGCCACCTGCGCGCTTTCGTTGGGATTCCAGTCCATGGCATGGGAGTAGGTGTAATGGGCGCGCAGGCTGGGACCGCGCCGCCCATAGCGAACCAGCTTGATGGTGCCTGCCTCGTAGGTTGAATTGGCGCGGCTGAAGATTTCCGCAATCTGCTGGTAATTGGGGAGCAGGCGACCACACTGGCCCGTCGCGTCCGCTTGCGTTGCACTGGCGCAGTCCGCAAACGGCCAGGAAGCGTAAAAAGGAACCGTGATCTTGCTGGCCTTGATGGGGCCCAGCCCGTCAGGGTCGACCACACGGTAGGTGATCGCTCCTGGATTGACCGCGGGGTCGTAATTGGTGTCGATGGAGACGGGAAGCCGGCGGCCCAGGCTGGCTACGGCGCTGGCGGTCAGTTCGATGTGGGCGGGCAGGGTTTCCTCTAGAGCCGCGACCCCCTGGTGCACCTGGGGATTGCGGAAGTTGGGGGCAAACTCGACCGCTCCGGGCTTCACGACGGTTGCCGGGTCGCCGGTCAGGACGTGGGGAAATGGCGGTGCGCCTCCGCCGTAATTGGGAAGGTCCAAGGTAGGCCGCATAAAGAAGTTGAGGTCGCCCTTGAGCGACCCGGTTTGGGTCAGCACGTTTTCGAGAGTCGCGTTCTGGGTGCGGCTTGCGTACATTCCGTAGCCCAGGCGCAGCACCGGCCAGTGGGTTTCGGCGCTTCCCACGGCCATGCTGAAGCGTGGACCCCAGCTATTGCCCAGAGACGGCAGCTTCCGGGTCAGCGGCAGATCGGAGTTTGCCAGCGCGGCGATCGGCGGCGGCAACTGCTCGCGTTCCCAGCGCAGACCGGCGGAGAAGACCACCAGCTTGTGCGGTTGCCATTGCGCGGTTGCGTATCCGGCCCAGTCGTTGGTGCTCAGGTGCCAGTCGGACGGGCCCAGGGTTTGAGAATAGTAGGAGTAGCAGGGCAGATCGCCCAACCCGCGCAGCGTGCCCGCTGAGTCGCGCCACACCTTGCCCGTCTGGTCGCAGTTGTGCTGGTCCATGGCGGAAAGCTGGCCGGCCAAGCCGAAATTGCTGAAGGCCAACGCATCGGAGATGAAGTTTTCCACGTTGGCGTAGTGGTAGGTGCCGGTCTGGTTGCGCAACAGGCTGGTGACGTCGGCATTGTGGCTCATTTCAAAGCCGGCCTTCACCAGAACTTTCCCGCGCACCCAGTCCACCCCTTCCTGTGCCTGGTAGAAGCGTTCGTCCGGATAGCTGCCTGCCCCAAAGCGCGTGGGATTGCCGATGGTAAAGCCGTAGCGCGAGTCCACCACCATTTGTGGCAACTGGCCCCAGGCGTTCCCGGCCAGAAACCCTTGCTCGAACGAGGAAGGCGTATCGGGCCGCGCCTGCTGGATGGTGCGTCCCGCCGAGGCCTGGGTCACGGCCAGCAGGTTGGACGTCAGAAAGGCCTCCCAGCGGCCCAGCAGCCACTCCTCGTTGGCCTGGCTGGAGCCGAAGCTGTGGTTTCCGTACGCCTCCGAGACGCGGGTCAGGCCACCTCCCGGCGAGTTCCACAGCGCGCCAATCCCCTCAAGTGTGAAGCGGTGGCGCTCGGCCGCCTCCCAGTCCAGACGCCCAAATCCCGTCCACTGCGAGGCGGTGCGGGGAGCCGGTCCCAGCAGGCTGGCGAGCGATTCCAGCTTGCTCGAATAGGCGGCGATTCCATCTGTCAGCGGATTCTTGCTGGCCCCCAGCCGAGCGCTCAGCGCCAGCATCTGGTCCGCTTCGGGTTGCGCGAAAAACATGTCGGGATGCTTCACGGTGGCAACGCCCGGATCGTTGCGCCGGTAGCCGTCCACGGCCGCAAACCAGAAGAGCCGGTCGCGGCGGATGTGCCTGCCGACGCCGATGCCCCAGGTGGTTTCGCGGTCCGAAGGGGTGTAGGGCTCCGACGTGAAGACCGGTATGGTGGTGGCGGTGGCCGGTGCGGTCTCCTTCACCCACTGGGTAAACGGGTTTTGCGCGCCCCATACGTTCTGGCGATCGTAGAGGAATCCCTGGCCGTGGAAGCCGTTCGCGCCGCGTTCGGTTTCGACGTTCATCCGCCCGCCGGCTGCGTGCGCGGTTCTGGCCTCCAGGTTTCCTGAAACCGTCTGCACTTGGCGGATGGCCGCTTCGCTCAGCGCAAATCCGCGTCCCCCGGCCCACACCCGCGCCATCCCCGCTGGCTCGGTCTGACTCCGAGCGGACGAGCCGCTCCCCGAGCCGCTCCCGGACCCGGCGGTGTGTCCAAAGGCAAGTTCGGTTGAGGCTCCGTCCACGGCGATCGCGGCCGGCTGTGTCCCTGCACCCCGCAGCGAAGTCCGGCCCTGGCCCCCAGACGGTGCGGAGGCCGTGGGCGCATTGTCCAGCACAAACTCCTCCCAGCGCCGCCCGTTCACCGGCATCCCCTGCAACTGCGCGGCGGTCAGCGTGGTGGTCACCGCGCTAGATACTGGCCCGCCGTCTTGCGAGGCCACCAGAGCCGGTGGGTCCGGCGGGCTCTGCGCTGCTTCGCCGGCGGGGCGTACCAGTGCGTCGCCGCTGCCAGGAGCGGAGATTGCCGCGGACAGCCGCGCAGGATTCGCGCTCTCTCGCGCAGCCAGGGAAAGAATCTCTAGCGCCACGGCAGGCAGCGCAGCATGGAGGACCGGCGCTTCGGTCTGCGGCGTCTCCCGCGGCGTGTACATCAGCCAGCGCCCTTCCTGAATCAGCGCTTGCGAAGCCTCTTCAGCGAGGGTTGCGTCGAGTACCGGAGTCTCAGTCGAGGGCATTCCCCGTGCCCGTTCCCAGAGCCCGCCCGAGCCAGGGAAGAGCGATCCCTGATTCCTGTTCCCTGTTCCCTGATCCTTGTTCCCTGGCTGAATCTCCGGCTGCTCAGCCCTATGCGGCTGCAGAGCGGGCAACGCCGCCAGAACCGGCCCGGGAGCCAGCGGCTCAAATTCCATGGCCGTCTGCACACGCGCCTCGTGGCCCGCGTCCACCACAATCTCTTCCACTTCGCCGCGCCCCAGTTGCTCGCTCTGGGCCACCAGCGTGTATTCGCCGGGCTGGAGTTGGCTGAATCTGTAGTTTCCGTTTTTTGCTGTCGTGGTGCGGGCTTCCTGGCCGGTGGCCCGGTTGCGCACCACCACCGTCGCGCTGCCCACCGGCCTGGAGTGCAAATCGGTCAGCTTGCCCGCCAGGCTTCCGGACAGGGGGTCACTGGGGTCGAATTGGGCAAAAACCACCATCGGCGCGCCCATCAGCAGCGCGCCCACGGCCAGCTTTCTCATCCAACAGCGCCCAAACCCTGCCATCGAGTCACCCGCTCGCGGCAGACCACGGGGATAACGCGCAACAAGCTTTGTGACCGGCCAGCTCTGGAGACTGGTCCGGATAGGACAGCTTTACGGGGGCCAGGGGGAGGAAAATCTCTCCGATTACGCCCCACTTACAGCCCCAATCGTGGAGTTGCAAGCGATTCTATGCCGGTTTCCGGTAAACTGAAAAGACGGCATCATGAATTTGTTTCCACCTTGGTGGGTGGAAACGCGGATTCTTAGCCTATATTCTCTATTCCCTGGTCAAAACTATGTTCATAGACGAAGCGAAAATTCGTGTAAAAGCAGGCGACGGCGGCAACGGTTGCATGGCCTTCCGGCGGGAAAAATTCGTTCCCCGCGGCGGTCCCTCGGGCGGCGATGGCGGCCACGGCGGCGACGTCATCATGGAGTCCTCGCAGCGCCACAATACCCTCATTCACTTCCGCTATAACCCGGAGCACAAGGCGCAGCGCGGCGAGCACGGCCTGGGCTCCAACTGCAGCGGGCTCGAAGGCCACTCCATCGTCCTACAAGTGCCCGTGGGCACAGCAGTTTACGATCAGGAAACGGGCGAGTTGATCCACGATTTCCAGGAGCCGGACGAGCGCGTCATCATCGCCAAGGGCGGCCGTGGCGGCCGCGGCAACCAGCACTTTGCCACCAGCGTTCACCAGGCCCCACGCGAGCACGAACTGGGCCGTGAGGGCGAAGAGCATTTCCTTCGCCTGGAACTGAAGCTGCTGGCCGATGTGGGCCTGGTCGGCTACCCCAATGCGGGCAAGTCCACGCTCATCTCCCGCATCTCCGCCGCCAAGCCCAAGATCGCCGACTACCCCTTCACCACCCTCGAACCGAACCTGGGCGTGGTCACCGTGGGCACGGAACCGGACCTCGAGTCCTTCGTGGTGGCCGACTTACCCGGTCTCATTGAGGGCGCGCACCTGGGCCAGGGCCTGGGCGTCCAGTTTCTGCGCCACATCGAGCGCACCCGTCTGCTGTTGCACCTGGTGGACGTCTCCGACGCTTCCGGCAGGCCCGATCCGGTGGAAGACTTCAAGGTCATCAACAAGGAGCTGGCCAGCTTCGGCAACGGGCTCGAGAAGAAGACGATGATCGTGGCCGCCACCAAGATCGACAGCGCCAACCCGGAAAGCCTGAAGAAGCTCAGGACTCATGTGAAGCGCCGCAAGCTGGAGTTTCACGCCATCTCCGCGGTCACCGGCCAGGGCATCGACGAGCTGAAGTGGTCCCTCGCCCGCCATCTGCGGCCGGTCGGCGATACGAAATAAATAGCGGTCGCAAGATCACCATGCTCTAAAACTTCGGCTGCCAAGCCGCCTCCCACAAGGATGCGTCACCTGGCAGTCGAATTCTTTTGGGGCTGGATGATCCCGGTTTCGCGGACTGGGATTGAAGCGTGCCGGAAAGCTTGTCAGATAGTCTCTGCGGCTTACTGGTAATACGCCCGGGAGCCGGAACTTCGCACCTGATGCCTCGATGATTGCCTCGCGATGTTGGCATCAATCCAAAACCGTTCTACTTATGCGCCGTGGCGATAGACTGTACATAATATGACATTCAGTTTTCGGAACCTTGAATTCGTTCAAGATATCTCACATTTGACACGTGAGATTGCGGTATCAACCTTCAAGGGCCCTGGACCTATGATCCTCTGTCACTATACCCGGGAAGAATCGTCCAAAAAGATCATAACCACACGTACACTTTGGGCAACATGTTTGACAGAGCAAAGCGACAAGATGGAGTTGCGACATGGGATTGTACTGGTTGAAGACGTTGCAATGAAGTTACTTGATAGGGAGCACAATCCTTTCATTCAAGAGGTGCTATCCGGATTGGCTGACTATATGCGGACTCGCCGCTCCATGCTATTCATCACCTGTTTTTGTGGCGTAGATGCTTCACCGTATCATATGGAAAAATACGGACCGGTCTGCTTTCGTTTTACTCGACCATGTGGAGGACCCCCACCTCTTACACTCGATGGCTTAGGATGTGATCGGTGGTTCAGTCCCGTCATTTATGGCGAGTATGATCAGCGGCGAGCAGTCAAAAGCTTCTTAGAAGCTGCCTCGACGTTACTGTTAAAGCACTCCAGCGGATCATATGAACGGGGGATTACTAAATGGATGGCATCAACTCCTCAAAGGGATCTGGGGCAATGCTTACTGACGATCGTCGCAT
>Ga0224530_1001275_pt1 | contig 13674 bp, 6 predicted proteins | sample CBST75metaG_FD_179873 | JGI IMG/M metagenome (GOLD analysis project Ga0224530, IMG submission 179873) | Peat soil microbial communities from Stordalen Mire, Sweden - C.B.S.T75 | ecosystem: Environmental > Terrestrial > Soil > Wetlands > Peat | place: Sweden: Norrbotten County, Stordalen Mire...
TTCCCGATCAGTTGAATTTCGCCGGTATTGTCATCACTGGCATCGGCAGCAGCCTGGCCATGTTCGGAGTCTACAATCAGATGAACGGATACTTCGCGTTTAAGCCCTCGAAGCTATTCGATGAGCTTCGTCGAATTATCGGCTGCTTCCTTATTCAGGGAAAAGCTGCGGGAATGAAACGAATTCAGGTTGCGGCAGAACTCTCTGAGGGAAAAATAGAGGATCGAGCAAAGTCACTGATCGGGTTCTACTGTGTTTTGTTCGGGTTTTTCTTTCAGATGCTCGGCTCGGTTTTGCTTGTTGCTGCACTATTCGCGGGCAGCAGCAAGCCCGCATCGTAGATTGGGCGGGAGAAATTGAAACGCGAAATATCCGATCCAATCAGGCACTTAATGTGGCTTCAATTCCAGCAACAGCGCGCTGAGGTTCCAATTAAATGTCTGCCAGCAAAGAATCCAGTATTCCCGGCGTGAGTCCCTTGGCCTGCGCCTTCCGACCCGCTTCGTCGAGTGCTTGCTCTAAGGACGGAAACTCGCTCGTCGCCAACTCGCGTAGCCAGAGGCTTAGCAGAACCTGAATCTTCCGCTTTTCCTTATCGCCAACGGCACCATACGCCCGCGCTGTTTGCGGATCCAGTGGAATCGTAATGGTCCGAGTCCGCATAGTAAAACTCCCGCTTTAAGTATACGGTGGGACGCGATTGCCAGTACCACGAGGTTTCTATGCGTTATCTGAGGGCGGTCCGCACTAATCTCGTTGAGATTCTGTTCCGCAAGGGGCGTGAGGACAAATCGCTTCATCTTCCTGGACGATCCTATCGAGTGCTCCGTTCCCGAATCCGGGCAAATGCTTCCGGTCCATCCACGAACTGCCCCTGATCCACCTGCTCTATGCCGGCGGCAATTTCTTTCCGCAACGCACTCAAACGCATCTGCTTAACCTCTTCCCGTTCCTTTCACAAGCGCAAGCCCTCTCACAAAATTTCACTCTGAGACTGGTAGTGGCCTCCTTTGAGAAGATCGGCGACAAATTCATCGAAAACGGCCCCCAAACGGACATTCATAGAAAGAAGGCTAGCGGATATGTCAATAGTTATCAATTGTTGATAGCAAGCGCATCTCTACCCACTCTGCCTCGTCCGACTCAGGCGAGGCTTTTATCCGAAATAGACGAAGTTTGATTCCGTTTCGGACGGGCCGAGGTTGCCGAGCTTAACCTTCACTACAGTTCGACCTTTGCCGGTTGCAACGCGGCCAATAGGGAATTCACAAATTCTTTTACTTCGCCGTGCATCTGATCTCGGCGGACAAAGAGTACGGTCTCGATCTTGATGAGTTTGTCCGTTAATGGCTTGAAGAGCACGCCGGTCCGGTGAAAACGAGATGCGGATTGCGGCACAAGCGCAATGCCCAGTTTGTGCGCTGCCAAATCAATACCCTGGATGATTGCCCGCGCCTCCTGCAAGTTATAAGAGTGAATGCCCACCCCATGTAAATAGTGCACCACCTGATCGTAGAAAGCAGGATGCGCCGTGCGCGGCATCCAGTAGATGGTTTCGTTTACCAGATCGTGGGCCGAAAGCCGCAGCTTATCTTTGAAAGGATGATCTGCGGGGATGCACATACTGAAGTATTCTTCCAGAACCGTCGCAACCCAGAGATCCTTATCGACAACTGGTGCAACGCCGAAGCCGATGTGCAAATCACCTCTCAGTACCCGCGCTTTTAGATGAACCGTCGTATCGGCTTTCAAGCAGAGACGTGTGAAGCCAGAACCAGGGGTTTGCTGCTGTTGGAGAAACGGCAGAATCTTCTCATGCATATAGAGAGAGTGTCCAATGCGAAATGGCCGACGGTTTTTGACCGCTACGTAAACCGCATGGTCGAACGCGCGCCGAATGTGCTTGACGGCTTCGCGTATATCCCGCATGGAAGCGTGGCCCTGTTCGGTGAGTTCAAATCCGTTCAGGGTTTTGTGGAAGAGTTCGACGTTCCAACCTTTCTGGAGCATTTTCAATTTTCTGCTGGCGTTGGCGCGGCTGGTATGGAGGCGTACTCCTGTTCTGACGAGATTGCCCTCTTCTGAAAGAACAAGTGCGCACACTAAGGCTTCTGTGGAGACATGGGGGAACATGCTTCACCTGCTTTTGTTGGAGTTAAGGCGGGCGCGCCGACCCGACACCTAAAGGTGTCTACATAGATTCAGTATCCGAGAAGGAGAAATCAGTCATGGTCCGGCGATTTTTTTTGTTAGAGATGCTCCGGGCGAATTCGTCTTCCGGTTTGTGGCTGCGGAAGACGTTTACGCTGAGGGACTTCCGTTCGGCTTGGCGAGAAAGAACTCTGCGACCGGCGTTCGGAGAACTCTGGCAATCCGCTCCAAAGTGTCAAAGGAAGGCGCACGCTGTCCTCGTTCGACCAGATTGAGGAAGTTCAGAGACACGTCGAGTTTCTCTGCCAATCGTTCCTGAGTGAGGCCGCGTGATAAACGCACCTCCCTCAGCCGTTTCCCAAAACTTTTGCGAAGTTTGCTCACTTCTAAGAGTCTTGGGAATGGCGGTCGATGTGACCACCAACATAAAGTGTGTGTATCTGATTTACACACACTTTATGTAAATGTGGTATGAAGAATCCAGCCGGTCGGCTGGCGCCGGGAGGCTGCGCGTTGCTGGGGGAACAGCGACGCGCGGCGCCCGGCATTTCACGCAGATTGTCCCTTGAGCATTTCAAAAAGCACAGGCGAAATTTCGGCAAAGCGAGGGAGCCTGTTTGATGAATCGGTGGGCGTCCGGCTCCCGAATGTTAACAGTTGAAGAAATGCGGCCCCTTGGATGACTGATTTCTCCTGCTTTCGGACTGAAGCCATGTAGAGACACAAAATGCCTACACCATACCCCACTCGCGGACGGCGAACCAACGAAGAACTGTTCTTCGATTATTACCCGCAGATTCTGGGGTGGGCCGCTCAGTTGACGCATCTTGACCGTGCGGATGCCGAAGACCTGGTGCAGGATTTTTATATTCAAGTGAAGTGCATCAATCTGTTTTTGGCAGATGTAGATGAAATAGAACCCTACCTGTTCAAAATCCTGCGAAATCTCCATTACACGCGTCTTCGGCGAAAGGGTCGGAGCCCAATTGCCGAGCTTTCGATTGCAGAGTATGACTCGCTGGAGCGCGGTCTTGTTGCGACAGATAGGCGTGATCTTTTTCTCGTTCACGCTAATCTCAAAGAAATCTGCGAGTTCGCCTGTAAGCGTAAAAACACCGCCGTTCGAGCAAGCATTTTCATTCTTCGCTTCTTCTTTGGATACCGGCCCAGTGAGGTAATGAAGGTTACGCTGGCTTCGAGAACGGCGGTGGATAGATCGCTTCAGTTGGCTCGCCGTGAAGCGATGCTTTATCTGGAACAGCCTACTTCGGCCCGGACGGTCACGCATCAGGAACAGCAACGTATTGCCTCCGATACAGCTCGCGATCATTCTCAAGCGTTGTTCTTTGAATTGCGTCAGACCATCTTCAGTTCCTGCGAAGGCCAGTGCTTCGATACGTCTGCGTTGGAGCGCCGCTACCAGGCTAAGTCTCCAACCAAATACACAATTCAAGAGCTTTCGCATCTGGTGAGCTGCAAGGCTTGTCTGGATCGTGTCAACACCATTCTTGGATTACCACTACTGGATGACCGCTCTCCGGATGACACGATTGGGCGCGATACACCCCCGGGAGCAGGTGATTCGAATTCCGGTCTCACTATCAGCCACAAGACAAAGCGAAGCGCCGGACCGAAAGAGCGCAAGACTCTGGATCTCAAGATGCAGGAATTCCTTGAGCATCGTCCTGAGCGGCTGGAGATTTCTGTCAACGGAGAAACCCGCACGTCGCAACGTGTGACCGCTCAGATGAGCGAGCTTCACCTTAAGCTGAACGGTGCGGAAGAGCCGAAGTTTATTGAAGTATTCAGTGAGCAAGGTATTCGCCTCGCTTATCTGCACGTAACTGAACCGACGCTTTATCCGGGACTTGAGCAGCGTCAGCATATTGCACTGAGTGATGGCCGGTCTCTAAGCCTTACTCTTGCCTATGCCAACGATCTGCCAACTATTCATGTTGTCTACAACGATCCTTTGTTTGTCCATGTTTCGGTTTCCGACAGTGCAGCAGATGAGTTCGATGTGGCTGATGCGTCCCCTGAGCAGCCCGATCAGACAGACCAAATCGCTAAGCCGAAATCCGTCATCAAGTTTCCGATCCGTCATTGGATTTCCTCCAGAGGTTTGAAATTCTTTGAGATCCCAACCCTGCATATGAATCCTCTCTTCACAAGTGCCATCATCCTGGCGTTTGCCTCAGCCATCTGTATGTTCTTTTGGCTAAGGAGTGGTCCAAGCATTACTGCCAACACGTTCTTGAACCGCGTACAAACGCGAGATGCGAATGCCGGGATCAACTCGCAGCCAGGAGTGATAGTCCAAAAAATCCGTATCAAGACGCCTGTACGAATAACCGAGAGAATGCTTTACCGTGATGTGCAGCGTCATCGTCGAGCTAAGGAACAGGATTTGGATGCGAACGACTCTCAACTTAGAGCGCGGCTCATGACGGCTGGCGTCGATTGGAATGATCCTCTTTCGGCTGGAACATATAGGGACTGGCATGACCATGAAGCCACTTCCGTTGATTCTGTAAAGCGCACTGGTAGTAATTTGCTGACTTTGACGACAGCGGTGAACGACAGTGCGGTCATCTCGCAATCGTTTACCGTGCGGGAGACCGACTTCCACCCTGTAGGAAGAACCGTAGAACTGCGCAACTACGGGACTGTCGAGATCGCTGAGTTGGATTACAGCGTCCTGCCCTGGGGTTCTGTCAATCCTGATTTGTTCGAACCGTTGGCAGTCGCACCATCGCCGCGCGGTGGAGATGTTCATGCTGCTTTCGTTCCCCATTTGCCGGCGGTACTTACCGCGGATCAGATTGACGAGAGTGAACTGGAAGTACGTCTTGTTCTGAATCGCCTTCATCTGGATTCGAGTGGGCGCATCGAACTGAGCCGTGTAAATGACGGCGTTCACGTTCGCGGAGTTGTTGAGAGCGACAGCGAGAAACACCAGCTTCAGTCGGAACTGCACCTTGTACCGCACGTTCAGTCCTCGATTTTGACCGTGCGGGAGATGGCTGCCAGATCAAATTCCGGTTCAGAGATCACAAGCATTCGGCAATCCTCTGTTGCTGCTGCTGAACCATCTGCTATCGAGAAGTATTTTTCTGAACGAGGCATGGACAAAACAGCAGTCGGTGTTTCCGCACAGGAATTTGTGGATAGTTCAATTACGGTCGGACGGGAAAGCCGCGCAATGTCAGACCTCCTTACGCGGTTCGCCTCTAGTGAAGCTCTTTCCGGTTCGGCGCGGACCTCGTTGAGCGAACTCTTGATACAGCATAAAGCGGCACTGCTGGCAGCTCTTGGACAAGAAGAGCGACAGTTAGTGACGTTGCAGTTGATCCCTCACCCGGCATTCGTGCCGGATGAAGTTCAAGGCAATGCCGATGCCTTAAAACTGGCGGCGGAACGTAATTTCTCTCTTTGCGTTGAACTGACCTCCGGCAATGCCGCTTCGCCGCGCCCAGCTCAATCCATAGCACCTCAACTCGCCAACTCCATCGCGCAATTGCGTGGAGTTGTGCTGCGCATCTCTGCAACGGCTCAATTGCGTCCTCCGTCATTTCCCAACTCCGCAACCGCGAATCAGAACAGATAGGAAGTCATCCTGCATGTATCGATTGATCGTTCGACTAGTGGCCTGTGCCTTCATCTTTGCTGCCGGATTCTCTGCCTATGGGCAGACGGCCCGTTTTTCCGGGGAGGTTACCGATCCTCAGAATGCTGCCGTTCCCAATGCCATCGTGCATGTAGTCAACGTCGATTCCATGACAACGATTGAGACAAAGACGGATGATCACGGCTTGTATGTTGCCCCTTATTTACCTGCCGGTCATTATCGGGTAGAGATTCAAGCGCCGGGCTTTACAGAGGCAGTAAGCGAGAATCTCAATTTGTCAGTGGGCGAGGCACACATCTTGAACGTCCAGCTCGGTGTTGCTTCCGCGAAATCGACAGTCGAGGTCAACGGCAATAGCGCCGTAACCGAGATCAATACCGAAAATGCTGAGGTTAGCGGGACCATCACCGGCAAAGAGGTCCAAGGTATTCAGCTCAATGGACGAAATTTCTCGCAACTCATTGCTCTGGCACCGGGTGTCAGTAACCAGACCGGCCAGGATGAGGCACGTGTCGGCATGGCTGGCAGCGTGTCGTACTCAGTCAATGGCGGACGTACAGAGTACAACAGCTTCCAGGTAGACGGCTCCGAGACGTTGAATGTGGGTATCAACAAGGACCACACTTCACTCATCGTTACACCGAGCATTGATGCCATACAGGAAATCAAAGTTCTTACCTCCAACTACGGAGCACAGTATCCCAGCACCGGCAACGGCACCACGATCGTCACGACAAAATCCGGCACGGATGCCTATCACGGCAGCCTCTACGAGTTCTTTCGCAATGAAGACTTCAACGCGAAAGGCTATTTCGATGTAGGCAACAGAGCGCCACTTTATCGACGCAATGATTTCGGTGGCACCATCGGCGGCCCGCTTTCCATTCCGCACGTCTACGATGCCAAGGGCAAAACACACTTTTTCTTTTCTGAAGAAGCGCGCCTTGAAAAGGACCCTTACGCCTATCGTCAGGCAGTTCCGTCTATACAAGAGCGGCTTGGGGACTTCAACGAAAGCAATATTTGTCCTGTGGTAGCCAATGGTGAGCAAGCCGAGTTTTCCCGAACCCAATATCCCGACTGTCCCAGGGACGGTACGGATAACTCAGGTAACATCTACACATACCCAAACAATCAGCTAAACTACGGCGCGCCAGTCCCTGGTTTGCTCAACCAGAACGCGCTCGCCATATTAGGTACAGGCATTTTCCCTTTACCGACCGCCACCAGTGGGTGCAATTCCGGAACTGGTACATCCTGCTACAACGGAGAAGTTTCTCTACCGACCTACTGGCGTGAGGAGTTATTTCGCATCGATCATGCGCTCAGTTCAAAGTGGCAAATCGGCGTCCGTTATATTCACGATGAATGGGACGAGACAACGCCGGTCCCACAGTATGCCGCTACCCAGAATACCTTCCCCACTATCCAAAACAGGTTTTACGCACCGGGCACCAGCTTGGTCGCACGCTTGACTGGGACGATTTCACCTACGTTTCTGAATGAATTTGTCGCCAGCTTTACAAATTCACACATAACTCTTGCCGATGTAGCCGCTCCAGGAGTGAGTTTAGCTCGCCCCGCTGCTCTCGATGTGCCCTGCACTTCGACATCAACGCCATGCGGAATGACCACTATCTTCAATAACAACAACGCAGGAACCAATGGTGTGCCGAAGATTCCCGGAATTGCCATTGCTGGCAACAATGCCGAGTACGGGGGATATGGATTCTCCACCGATCCAGGTTACATGCCGTGGGAACACAGCAACCCGACTTACAGCTTTGCCGATAATCTGACCAAAACATGGAGAAGGCATAATCTCCAATTCGGCGCGCAATGGGTGATCTTCCAGCGGAACCAGACCAATGGCCCGATTGGCGCAAGTACGGGCGATACCCAAGGGCTGGTGACCACAAGCAATCTACAGAACAGTACAGGAAACGCATTCGCCGATTTCCTTCTTGGCGGAGTTTCAACCTTTCAGCAGGACAGTGGTCAGGCACGATATCGCCAGCGCTACCAGATCGCCGAGCCTTACTTCCAGGATGATTGGAAGGTCACACCACGCCTTACCTTCAATCTTGGACTGCGTATGAGCCTGTTCGGTACCTTCCACGAGTTGAACAACAATGCCTATAACTGGGAGCCGTCTGCTTTCAGTGCTTCCGAGGCACAGACCGTCATAGTCGATGCGAGCGGTGGCTTGCGGCAACCTAACTCTCTTACTCCCATTCAGACCTACCTGGGTAATGGAAGCGTCAATCCGGTGGTTACAAATGGGATCGTGCAGTGCGGCAAGAACGGTATACCCTCCGGCTGCATGTCCAGCCATCTCTTCAATCCTGCCCCGCGCATTGGCTTTGCCTGGGACCCGACCGGAACAGGAAAGACTGCGTTGCGCGGCGGGTATGGAATTTTCTTCGAGCATGGAACGGCTGACGAAGCCAATACCGGCTCATTGGAGGGCGGCGCGCCGGTTGTACTCAGCATGACCCAGCTCAATACAAGTTTCAGCACCATCGGCTCAACTCCGAATGAGGGTCCCCCTTACGGCATCAGTCGAGGAATCGCCTTTCCCATTAATGTCACCGAAATTCCTACCAAGGCGGTCTGGCCCTATGTGCAGCAGTGGAGCGTGAGCATTGAGCACGAACTGCCCGGCAATGCACTCGTCAGTTTTGCGTATGTGGGCAGCAAGGGAACTCATCTCACGGCGGAACTGGAAACCAATCAACTGGCTCCAGCCGGCAGCAATCTATTTGGGCCTCATGAACCGCTCAAAACCAAGGGTGCAAATCCGGCAGTAGCCGGGAGTTCCTCCGATGGTGATTGCTCCGCAAATCAAGGAGCACTATCACAGAACACCTTTACTTTGACCAATGGCAAGGTCGTCCGGCCGGGCGAAGTGGGTTATAGCAATTTAGTTGCAGCATGTTACGCCTCGGTCGGAGCAGCGACCGGGGCATCGCCCAACTCTCTGCGTACCTATGCTCCAGGTATTGGAGAGATTTATTCTCTTCAGAATGTCGCCAATTCCAGCTACAACGCCTTTCAGGCCACGCTGCGTAAGATCCAAGGTCCTCTTACGCTGGGTGTTGCATATACCTACAGCCACTCACTCGACAACGCCTCTGACCGGTCCGATGCCACCTTTGTCAACTCCTTTAACTTAAAGGGGAATCGCGCCAGCTCCAACTTCGATCAGCGCCACCTGCTGCACATCAGTTATATCTACGATCTGCCCCTGCTGAAATTCTTCAACGCATTCTTGCACAGCGCCGATGATGACTCAACCAACCAGAGCGCAAACTCTCCCGGTCACAGTTACGATTCCTCGCGCTGGCAAAACTCCAAAGTTGTGCAAGGTGTGTTGGGTGGATGGCAGTTGAGCGGACTCACGCTCTTTGAGACTGGCATACCCTTTACCGTGGTCAACAACGGCAGTCCTACTGGTCTCAGTGCTCTCGATAACGCAGGCGTTGCCAACGGAGTGGGATCGGGTTCCTATCCAGACCTCTCTGGAATCTCGGCCCATTCGCATAAACCTGCCGGCGGCAATAACAGCAAGAGCTTTGGCCCACTACTGCTCAATCCCGCGGCCTTCGTTGCCCCGCGTGGACTGACCTTCGGCAATGCAGGGCGCAACGATCTCAACAATCCTCGCCGCTGGAACTCGGACATGGCACTGCTGAAGCATTTTCCTGTGTACGAGCGAGTGAATGCAGAGTTTCGCGCCGAGGCTTTCAACGTCTTCAACACAACTCAATTCCGCATCTACGATCCGGCGTTGGGTAATCAGGCGCAGAACGAAGTGAGTTGCTACGGAGGCTATCTTGCCTATTACAGTGCCGCTGGTGGAGATGGCACGGACTGCCTTACCGGGAGTTCCTTCCTTCACCCGGTGGATGCTCACCGTCCACGTACCATTCAGTTCGCGCTCAAACTGTCATTCTGAGAAAGGTGACTTACGAATCATGCGCAGTCTACAGAACGGAAGTTCGCCATCAACACGGGGAAAGTATGAGATGAGATTTCTGACGAGTATTGGTACTGCTGCACTCTTTGCTTTGGCGATTCTTACTACTGCACTTGCAGGTTGCGGAGGCGGTAACACCCCGCTGATCGTTCCCAATCCATCCGCTCCCATCGGGCTTCCCACGCCACCGTTGGCAGGGCCGGTAAACACCTATTCTGGCGCGCAAAGTCAGGGAGCGTGGACTTTGACTCTCGACAATACGAACGGGGTCTTCAGCTATCAGCCAGTCACCTATCCAGTAGCCGCGACTACCGGAAGCATTCAGTTTGTGAATGGATTCACTACGCTGGGCGCAACAGGCGGCTACGCGCTTGAGGTCCAGGGCAGAGCTGCCATTTTGCGGCCTGGAGACGTTACCATGCCACTGGTCTTCGCTGTTCCGCAGACCACGTGCTACTCCATCACAGGAAGAGTTCGCTTTCCGTACGTTACGATGTCCATCGGTCCATCGCAAACAATTTATGCGGCGGGTGCCGGGCTGGACTACGGAACCATCGGTGCCAGCACGGATGCTACCGGCAAATCATGGCAATTCGACGATATGGCGGGCACCGTTGTCTCCGGCCCTACATCCTTCGCCGGAACATGTACTACGACCGGCAATCAGGCCGCTATTAGCTTCACCGGGCAGCAGAGCATATTGAACGATCTCTGGGGAGGCGCTACCCCGACATTAACCCCAACCATGCAATCCAACATTTGGATTGGTCCTTCCGGTTTCTTCGTAGCCGATCAGAGCGATCCGAATGGAAACCCATCGGGGCTACCGTACTTTGGATCTTCTGTTGCCGGAGTGGTGGAACCTTCCTCGGCCTTGAACACAACGGATGTGGCTTCCAAAAAGTATCTAGGGTTCGCTTATGAAGCCGCTACAGCCAATGGTGTCGGTGGACCTGCTGCCCCAGCTAATACCTCACCGGTCTCCTTTGGGCAGATGGCTTCCTCGGGTACAGCGATGACTGGTGGAGAATTCCCCAACGACGATGTCACTCAGCCACCGAACGCTGACACTGTGATCAATCTGGGTGCCCAGAGCTCGACCTACAACGGGGTGTATCTCTCCGTGTCCATCACTGTTCTCGATCCTGCTCAGAATTGCGCAAACTACACCGGATCATTCAAAGGCGGAACTTCCGGGATCAACGCCGACGGCTACATCACCTGCACCTTCCCTGGGATCGCTATCGCCGGCAATCCGGAAGGAAAGTACGCGCTGTTCATCAGCACCTATAACTGGGCAACTCGCCTGGGCGGAGCGTATTCGCAAATTTACCTGTTTCAGCAGTAGCGTAGGCGCGGGCAGTATTTTGACGCACGCGATTTGATCGAAAGCAAGCTGGTTCAATTTTAAGGTTTACTTGGGAAGGTCGTATGAAACTCTCTTTGATCGATGCGAAATCTCGTTGGCGCTTCATCCGTCATTGGCCCCTGTTCTGTGCACTCGCATTCATGCTTGTGCCAGTGTTGCATGGTCAAACGCCACCCGATATTCCTTCCGGATTCATGCCGGGGATCATCAATGATTTTGCCGGCAACGGCACAAATGGAGGCGCGTTCTCAAACGGTTCGTTGCCTGCCCAGGTTCCCATCGGGGGAGGCCTCCCGTACATGGTGACCGATAGCAAAGGAAATGCTTATATCGCGGTTAACACAGTAAGTAACAATGCCATGTATATGGTGTATGCGGGCGGTGCCATTCCGGCTGCGCTGGCGAATGTAACCACGAACGCCTCGCCGTCGGTGACACCGGTAGCTGGCCGTATTTACCAGATCGCTTTCCAGCAGTATCGGTGCAGTGGTAACGCAACCGTATGTGGTGAAGGCAAGCCTCTGAACCAGGTAGGATTTGTCGAAATTGTGGGATTGGCCATCGACAGCCAGGACAATCTGTACTACTTAGACAGTGCAGCCTATGGCCAGACGTATGCCGACGTAGTGCGCAAAGTGGATGCTACAACCTCGAACGTCACTACTGTTGCAGGGCAATGGGGTCAGGCAAGCTCTTCCTCCAATCTTGGAGATGGAGGACTAGCCACAAGTGCCACGCTCAACTACCCAATCGACATCAAGTTGGATTCTTACGGTAACTTGTACATCTTGGATGCGGGAAACTATGTTGTGAGGGTGGCCTATTTGGGAAGTCAGCCGCCGCCGATTCTAGCTGCCGAGAACGTCACTGTCGGTCCAAGCCAAAAAGGCTTTATCTACACGGTTATGGGTCAGGCAGACAATAGCTGCCAAACTGAGGGCTGTGGCGACGGAAGCTCGGCAGTCACTTCTGCCCAACTGGATTACCCCGATATGTCGATTGACGTCGATGCCGCCGGGAACCTCTACATCGCGGACATTGACTTCAATAACTACTTTAATAATTTCATTGACTCCGCATACATTCGGGTCGTCTACGCGGGCGGCACGGTCCCGACGATCCTCAACCAATATCTGAACCCCAGCGGCGGGACGAGCGCCACTCCAATGAATGGGTACATTTACCCGGTGACCGGATACGGTGCCAACACACAATATGCATCTTGCACAACTGCGGGGTGCGGAGACGGGGGACTTGCTGCGGATGTGGAATTCGGTTCCTCAATGTATGGCTATGCGCAGCTATATATAAGGGTGGACGATCCGGGCAATCTATACATTGCTGATTACTATGGCCCTGCTGTCCGCAAGATTGATACTTCCGGATACGCCTCTACTGTTGCCGGAATCGACGACCCTAACCTGGCAACTCCTGCCACATGTTCCGCGCTCACAACTGCTCCCAATTTTTCAGCAGACTGCCTCGCCTATAACGCCGCGTTGACGGATCCCACTTTTATCTCGTTTGACGCGCAGAACAATCTCTATATAGCCGATAGCGGGATTGTCTGGGAGGTGGCGCCGCTGCTGCCGCAGACTATCGATTTTTCAACTCTGAATAGCCCAGTAACCTACGGCGTCGGTAGCATCGCGCTGGGCGCGACCGCCAGTTCGGGTCTTGCCGTACAGTATTCAGTCTCCGCCACGAGTCCTGCCACCGTCAATGGATCCAGTTTGGTCATTATCGGAGCCGGAACCATTGATGTTACCGCCTCGCAGACAGGCAACACAAAGTATGCTGCGGCCACTCCCGTGACGCAGCACGTCACAGTGGACAAGGCTCAGCTTACAGTCACAGCTAATGATGCCTCAAAGGTTTATGGGCAGCCCAACCCGGCATTCAGTGCGACCTTCAGTGGGTTTGTTCCTCCGGATACCCTGGCTAACTCGGTCACAGGTCAACCTCAGTTCTCGACGACGGCTACCACCAGCTCTCCTGATGGCACGTATCCCATCGTCATTACACAGGGAAACCTGGCCTCGAACAACTACACATTTGCCAATGCCTTTGTTGATGGCACACTTACCGTCACCGGCAATACGCCGCAAACCATTGTTTTTAGTCCCCTCGCACCAATTACTTACGGTCAGGTGAAAACAATCAACCTGACGGCAACTGCAAGTTCTGGAGCGCCGGTATCGTTTGCGGTGACGAGTGGGCCGGGTACGATTTCAGGCTCAACGCTCACCATTACCGGCGGCGGAACGATTGGAATCACGGCTAGCCAGCAGGGATTTGATCAATATGAAGCGGCGACTCCAGTGGTACAAAATCTTGTAGTCAATCCCGCTCCGCTTACCGTAACCGCGCCAGCTCTTTCCTATCCGTATGGAACGATCATTATTCCTGCTAATTTTCCTGCACCCACCATCACAGGTTTCGTGGTCAGCGGCGATAGTTCCTTGGTGGTTGGCAGTGCAAGCTACACCACCCAACCCAACGCCTCCGGCAAAGCGGATGTTGGAACTTATACTCTTACCGTCGCGC
>Ga0224530_1001277_pt1 | contig 13668 bp, 7 predicted proteins | sample CBST75metaG_FD_179873 | JGI IMG/M metagenome (GOLD analysis project Ga0224530, IMG submission 179873) | Peat soil microbial communities from Stordalen Mire, Sweden - C.B.S.T75 | ecosystem: Environmental > Terrestrial > Soil > Wetlands > Peat | place: Sweden: Norrbotten County, Stordalen Mire...
ATTGGGTTCGATTGCCATCAACGGCGATCCGAATACTCCGTACTACGACGCCAAGGTTCTTGCCTACAACGCCTCGAAGGCAGCGCTCAATATGTTCACCGTCGATCTGGCATATGATCTGCGCGAAACCAAGATCAAGGTCAACTCTGCCTGCCCCGGGTTTACCTCGACTGACTTGAACAACCATACCGGACATCAGACAGTAGAAGAGGGAGCCACCGCAATAGTGCGCCTGGCCCAACTGCCGGACGATGCTCCATCCGGTAGCTTCATCCATAAAGACGGTGTCTACTCCTGGTAGGTGATCGCGTATCGAAGAAGAAACCAAAGAATAGGTGGACACGTTTGAAGATGTGCACCACCTTTCTTTAGTCCCGTAAAGTCGGCCAGCGGGGTGGAATTTATTGAGGTCCCACCCCGTCTGGCTCCAGGCCAACTCGGTCATTGACAGCATTGCGAAACCGCTGCTTACAGTCCAAGTAGCGTTCTGTCGTCTGGACAGAAACGTGGCCCAGCAAAAACTGAATTTGCTCCAATTCACCGCCAGCCTGATGGCACAGGCGGGCGCATGTGCGTCTGAGATCGTGCGGCGCGAGAGCCGGAATCTCACAGTCTTTTGCCTTCTCCTTCACGACGCCCCAGATGACCTTGGGGCTGAAGCCGGCTGCCCAGATCCTTCCAGCCTTATTGATCGAGCGAAGGAGAGTGCCAGTGGTGATTCCGTAAGCCTACATCCAAGAGTCAACTCCAGCTTTTACCCAGTCCGGAACCGGAATTGTTCAAATGTGGCCGCCCTTGCCGACAAGATCGGCAATAACCCAGCGCTCCTCCCGTTGCTGGATATCTTCGACGCGTAAAGCAGTGAGTTCCGCGTGGTGTAGCCCGCAGCCCAGCAGAATCACCAGTGTGGCATAGTCCCACTTGCTTCGGAGGCTTGCACTGTCCGCTGTCAACAGAAGGCGCTTGCCCTGCTCCGCAGTGAGCCAATTGCCGACAGGCACACCCAAGCGCTTGGCACCCTTTACCCGGCGAATGCCGGCAGCCAAGTCTGCACTGAGCAGACCGCAATCGGCAGCCTCGTAAGCCAATCTCCGGACGGCAGCCAGTCTCAGATTGATGGTAGTTGATGCATAGTGCCGCTGTTCCAGAGAAATGCGGTACCGGGTGACCACAGTCTTGTTGAAAGCAAGCCTGGGTTCCGAGCAATACCATTCGATGAACTCACGGATCGCATGATCGTAGGTTCGGTGCGAACCTGGAGAAGTCAGACTGTTCGGGACAGCGGACCTGGATTGTTCAAGATCCGGGAGCTTCAGAACAGATTTGGGCGTCCGTTTGCGCTTGCTCTTTGCTATCGGTACGGCCTCCAATCGCCTTGGCAAAAGCATGATCCAGATCGCTACCTCGGTCTATCGCACCCTGCGGCGTTTACCGTTACCGATCCGGATTTTGGCAAGTAAGCCACTCTGGATGAGTGCATTGGACGCGACAACTGACATCCACGTGTACGTCATCGTTCGTCATAAGCCGACTTGGTCGGGACTGACCGGATGGGAACATTAACATTCCCGAGCAGCGGTCCTCCTAAGGCGCGAGGTTGGCAGTAGCGCAAATTACTGCCATGATTGATTCAATCCTGCACGTCGCCGGATGGACCGCGATGCCGAAGCTTCTTCAATTCGACGCTGGTTTCCAAGACCTCATGGGAGAGGTGTCAGGGGCGCGCCGAAAGGCCGTTACAGTCGGCATTGAAACTGAGACAGCGGGTTGGGAACTGAAGTTTCATTCGCATCAAAAGGCGCAACTCATGCTCGCTGTCCGCGGCGTCGGTCTGTGCGAAGCGGAGGGCAGCATCTGGCTCGTCCCGCCACAGTCTGCCATCTTGATTCCAGCTAAAGTCATGCATCGCGTCGCCGTCTCAGGCAAAATCGAAGGCTACGCCGTGTTTATCGAACCAACCGGGACGCAGGCCGGGACCCGGGCTCATCCTCGCAAGACCACCACGATCACAGTCACTCCTCTCCTGCGGGAACTGATCATCCGGTCGGCACAGTTTCCCGCGAAATATAAGCCGGGCGGCGTCGAATCGCGTGTTACGGCCTTGCTACTGGAAGAAATCGCCGCCGCCCCGACTGGCGGACTTCATCTGCCGATGCCTTCCGATCCAAGGCTGCGTAGGATCTTTGAGGACATGATCGCAAATCCGGCTGACCGCAGAGATATTTCGTACTGGGCAAGACGCGCTGGTTTGGGTCAACGTACGCTGGCGCGTGTGGTCGCCTCCGAGACCGGGATGAGCTTTGGACGTTGGAGACAGCGGCTGAACATCATCCTCGCAATGCAGTGGATGGCGGAGGGGGCCACGGTCGAGAAAACTGCGATCGATCTCGGTTATAAGAACGTCGGCAGCTTTATCACCATGTTTCGCAAAGCGCTGGGCGCCCCACCGGCGAGCTATATGGCAAAGCGCTCTGAGAATCGCTGAACCACCTTGCTTGGACGCCCCCACACGCACAAATCGATTGGCAGGATTTGCGCATAGATTGTCACGATCGCTTATGGTTGTCGCCGCCGACAGAGCCTATCGTGGGTTTTGAGGGCACAATCATGAATGAACAGAAGATCGGTGTAGTGTTTGGCGGGAGCGTGGGAATCGGCGAGGCTACCGCAAAGGTACTGAAGGAAGATGGGACCCGCGTGACCATAGTCGGACGAGATAAGGCCAGGCTTGTCGCGGCCGCTGCACGCATTGGCGAGGTTGAGATTGCGGTGGCCGATGCCCTGGACGCTGACGCCATTTCGCGGGTGTTCGAGACTACGGGTCCGGTCGATACGGTCGTGATCTGCGTAGCCGGAAGCAAGGGAATAGGGCTGTTCCGGGATCTCAACCTGGATGAGGTCAGGGCTGCATTCGTGGAGAAGACGCTCGCACAACTGCGTGTCGCGCAAGTCGCCGCACACCATATGCACGCCAACGGATCGATCACATTCGTGTCCGCCGGCTCAGCTCGGCAGGCCATCCGAACCGCTGTTGGGCCTGCCATTGTCAATGGCGCTATCGAGGCCGCTATCCCGACTCTGGCTCTTGAGCTTGCACCGATCCGCGTAAATGCCGTGAGCCCGGGTCTCATCGACACGCCTTTGTGGGACTTCATGCCAGCCGAGGCGAGAGCAGGTTTCTTCTCGAATCACGGCGCGAAGCTGCCCGTAGGCCGTATCGGTCAAGCTGCTGAAGTGGCGGCTGTCATCGCTCTTGTTGCGAATTCCGGATTCGTCACTGGCTCGGTCTACGAGATCGACGGCGGCAGCCACTTGGTGACGATGTGACATGCAGATAGCAACAAGCCCGCGCATTGTCCATTCGTGACAAATCACTCGTCGACGACAGATTAATTCTGGGGTGTTCGCCAAGTGTCCGCAAAATTGCATGCGTCCTGCATGGCAAAACCTGACCTGTTGAATTCCCATATCGAGCGGGGATGCAGGTCATACTTTTCCTCGGGCCAAGAAAGTTCAAGGCGCTGCCCCCCCTGACGAGGATCTCGATGGTCCACGCGAACAATCGTTGTCACAGGCGGTGCATCGAGCCCCATTTTGGGGTACTATGGTCGCGGACAGTTGCGGAGCATATAACGTGTTCGTTAATGTTGCTGGGATTCGTTCCGATGCATTCTGATTTTCAGCGATTCGTTAGTGTTGCGAGTTGGGCCACGGCTTGCTGAGCTGTGATTCACCAACAACTGAACTTGGCCATGTTTCCGCCAAGCCGGTTTCTCGTCCACTTGCGCTTGATGAGCCCACTTATAGAAAGTGGGGAGCGGAAATCAGGCTCGCCCGCGCTTGAGACTGGCTCTTATCAGCAGCCACGCCACGATGAGAAGGATCAGCGCGATCACGATGCCGGCGATGACCGATCCCACCGCGATCATGGCGATCAGTATGCCGATGGCCAGAGCACTCACCGCCAGTCCGCTAAGAATGCTCCTTAGGCGGGCAAACAGGCCGCGCGGCAAGCCGGCATCCAGGGTTCGCGGGTTGGACGAGGCCGCCCGGTTGCTGATCTCGATGTGGAACTCCCGTTTCATTGACGGCCCTCCAAAGCTGCTATTTCGCGGCCGCAAGATCCCTGACCAGGTCGAAGCGCAGCCCTGACCAACCCGGACCTTTGCCTCGTTCGGCATAGCGTGCCATCCACACAAAGGTACTCCCATCCGAGGACCGCGTGCGCCGGAAGTATCGATCGACTTGGAGGCCAGAGCGGGAAATGACGCGGTCAGCTACAAAGAATGGATTTGCCGGGTCGAGAATGAGGGCATGGGGCTTTAGCAGTTCAAACCCGGACGAAGTGGGAATCTCCATGGTGCCTCGCCTGAGAAAGAGCTCGCCCTCGGCGGTTTGAACAGGGACCATCGGAATCCAGTTATCCGGAGCGAAGTTCTCGAGTGTGTAGTAGATCTGTGGCCCATCCGCCGATGCTGCTGGCGGACCGGGAGGGGGATCCGCCTTGATGCGCACGAGATAGAGATCGTAGGCATTGAGCGCGTGATCGAGGTCACCCTGAAGTTGATGCTCGACCGCCCAGGCCATCGCAGCCTGGTCATCGCGAAGGAACAAGACTTCCTCGATAGCGTCGGCATCGTCGGTGATGCCAAGCGTGGAGGCTAGAACAATGAAATCCGAACGCTGTTGATTACTCCCCGTGAGTTTGAACATTGACCAAGGAGATTCACCGGCATTCACGGTGGTCTGCTCCGCCGGTCGTATGAGCGTTCTGACTCCGAAGGTATCGGTCACGACCAGCGTAGTCACTCGTTCGAGAGAACCCAATGGCGTAGGCACCGGGACGCTGAACCAGTCATTTCCGTAGACGAGCGCGAACTCCATGACGAGCAGCTTGGCTAGGTCAACGTGTTCCGCGTCGAGTTGCCCAAAGTCTGTGACGGCATCTTCGAAGTTCCACCAGCGCGGGTCGGGCATTCCGCGAAACGTAACATGATTGGGAAGGAAGTTGAAGGTCTGCGCGGTGATCTGTGCGGGAGTCGTCGTGGGCAGCTGCGCATCCTGTACAGTTTGCAGATCGAACGAGTACCAGTCGAGGTGTCCGCCGGGAAAGTCCAGAGCATTGAGTACGAGATTGTTTCCAGCTATCGGCGAGCCGAGAGCGAAATCATAATCGAGCGTCTGCTGTTGCCACGCGGAATCGGCCACCGGCTCGCTGAACAGCGACTGGCGATAGGCGACAAAGTCCTTGAGAACTTGGGCCATGCCAGGGTTGCCGGCTTCAGGTGGCAAAGGAATAGCGGGGACCTGCCCATTGGATATGGCGAGGAGTGAGCGGTAGAGAGCCTCGCCATCTGTCACGCGGCCGGCGGCGATGGCACGGAAGCGCAGAGCATCATTGTCAGAATAAGTGGGGTCCGCGGGAACGACCGGGATGGGGAAGGCCGTGCGGAAAGCCGCGATGACGGTATTGGCGGAGGCAATTCCTCCTTTGTCGACAAGCGCCTCGAAATAGATTCCCATCTGGATGGAACCGCGCATGCGCAGCAGGACCGTCTCCCGCTCCACATGTACTTCGACTGGAAGCACCGGATCGAGAGGGGTGGTTGCGGAGATATCCGGGCCAGGACGATAAGTGGTGACCGTGCGCTGCTCCACGCCGAGTGTTGCCTGTACGGGCGAGCCGGCATCGTCACCAAGGAACTCACCCATCTGCCACTGCCGGCCTAGAAACCATAAGGGATCGCGCACCTGCGCCTGGAGGCTCCGCTGCATAGACCCTTCGCGGGGAAGAGGTTCGAGCCTGGTCCATGATGTGATGGACGGAACCCTGAGGCTTGCCTTAGCGAAGGTCGAGAGCGACATGTCCGTACTCCTTCACTGTTGCAAAATTCGTGCTGACGGTTGCGCCCTGCAGGTTGAGTGCGAAATAGAGCGCGGGAAGAATCTGTCCCACTTGTTGAATGCTGTCCAGATCGACGGTACGGATCTTTGCCAGTTCCAGAGTCTCCTCAAGAATATCCAACAGCAGCGCGTTGTCCCACGTCTTGCGATCATCGGGGCAGACGCCGAGCAGCAAAGCCTGCGGCGCGCGGGCCTTGGGCTCCTCATAGTGAAAAGCTACCGCTGTGTCCTCTTGCGTTGACGGAATTCTCTCGGGCCATTCGTCGATCAGGAGCCCGGCGTATGGGCCGTTGTTCACCGGATCCCCCTGAGTAAGACATGCGAATGCTACCCGGCCCTTAGACGGTGGGTTGGCGGGATCGATGCCAAGTGCGAGCCATTTATCACCGGCCACCGAGGGCAATTGTCCGAGCAGCAAAGATGGCATTGCGGTTCCCGCAGTTCCAAGCAGTTGCGACAAGGTGAGCGCGGCATCGAGACGCGAAAGCGCGGGACGAATATACGTGAGTTGAGTGAGCCAACGCTGAGGCGCCAATGGATCGCTGGCCACCAGGCTTGTCGACTGGCCGAAGGCGGATTTCAGTGAAGCGAAATCAGGCGGAGTGAACAATGGGAGTACAACGAAGTCCGCTCCGAAAATAGTGGTGAGTACTCCGGTGAGATCGGCGGACTGCGCAGTGGCAAGGTTGGCGGCGGAAGCATTGTTGAGCCGCTGCTGAAGAATGCCCGCGACGGATGTGGCCTGAGCACCCAGTTGTTCATCTGCGCCAGCGCCCGTCAAAGGAGTCGAACCCGGCACCCCGTATAGGCTGCAGGACAGCAGCGAACTTCGCACTGAAGCGGCGGTACCGGGCAGCCCCGCCGCGGCCGTCGTAAGGGCCCCTAAGTCGCCTGTCAGCGAATTGATGGCCGCGGTTGCTCTTGCTTTCAGATCGCCAAGATTCACCGCACCGCCCAGACTGTCTGCGTTTTTCTCGGGTAGGGTCAAATCCTGCGGAGCAAGCGCGCGGGCCGAACCAATCAGCGCGCGCAGATTCTTTGCGAGGTAGAACGCATCAGGAAACAGGACCGATCCTGCAGGAAGTCCCGCGGGGTCGAAGACGATCTGGATATCCGTTGCATCGGCAGGCAGGGCGGCGGCAAAAAGGATTCGATTTTCCAGTTCCCCGCGCTGCGATGTCTGGCCCACGTCGGAGATGGCAAGCACGTCGAGAGGCTGAACCTGAAGCTGGCTGAGAGCAATGGTCGCGACCTTAGCAACCCCTTGTTGATAGGTTACGGTGCAGCGAACCGTTGCAGGATCGGGCAGCAGACCACCGAGCCAACTGTTGAGCCATGGCTCGGCCTTGGACCGTGGAGTGGCAGGTATCGCGCTCCAGGCCGCCGCTGCCGTTGGAGTTCCCGCAAAGAGCAAATTGAAGCGATGAGTCATGTCGAGTCCACCGCGCGGAGTATTCACAATTTCGGGATTCGGCGGACGCGCGCCCTTCGAGACCGCGTCCATCAAGGTTCCGGCCTGTCCGAAATTGCCGCGAACGATTTGGAAGACCGCTTCAGAGATGGAGAGATCGGCAAGCGCATCGGCATAGTCGTCGAGCGCCTGCAAGACGCCGATCACGCTGGCTTGATCGGGATTTCCCGGGCCGGGAAGGTTCGTGCCCCAATTCTGTCCGGAGGCGAACTGTCCGCCGTCCCATGCCGTCCGCAGTGCCAGACCATCGACGACGTTGGAGGCGGCAACCGATTCACTGGGATCACTGGATGGGTTCAGCTTGCCGGCCACCACAGGAAAAAGATCGCGGAAGGGCTGCACATATTTATCCAGTTGCACGGCATGCAATCCATCTTCAAATAGATAGCCGAGCAGCGCATTCAGGCTCTGCCCCTGTTGCACGCCTTCGAGCAGCAGCAATGCATTGCGCACACGTTCGGACGAGAGATCGATTGAGAGCTGACCTTCCTCGGTTGTTCCCTTGTGCGTCATGTAGCCGTTGCGAAGCACCGCAGCGACAGCCGCCTGCGCCTGCGACGGCGCGAGGATGAAGCCGCCGTTATCGTCAAAGGGCTGCACCGGAGTAGGCAACGAGATCGCTTGCCGTTTGAGAGTCGCGGCGCGGCGTTGATCCAGGAGCCGAACGGCCTCCAGTTCAGTTCCCTGCACCAATGCGCGCTGTGCTGTAGGCCGCACTTCCTCTATCCATCCATAGGCGCCGAGATGAACACCACCGACCTGTGCGTTGCGGCGACGGCTCAAGATCGAGGATGCGATCCCGGTGGCCCACACGTCCAGGCGATGGCTGCACGCGTCCAGGGTTTCGGTGAAGAGGCGATCCAGTTCGGCAGTCGGAAGAGAAGCAAGATGATCGAGGCTGGTGCGGAGATCCGTCAATTGCGCGAATGGAGACTCTGGTGCGGGATCGAGCTGCACCAGGTAATCCGCCCAGCTCAATGCCGGATTTGGAATGGAAGGGCGGGCCAATATTTCCCAAACGCTGTAAGTCGGCAATGGACCCGCAGGCGTAGGCGCAGGAGATGCAGCGACCGGAATGACGCCGATGATTTCCTGCTCCTTGACTTGCGAGAATTGCAGGCGCGAAGCAGTTACTTCAGCGAGCGTGGCCAGCTTTGCATAGTCGAGCAGCAGGGACTGGCGCAGGATCTTATACAGCAGGGCCGTCGGCTTTGGGCCCGGATAGTTCTCCGATTGCAGGTCGCTGACCGAGGCCTGGCGCAGCCACTGGATGTAGTTGCCTTGAATGCCACCGCCGAGCGCGGCGTCCGGCTTGAGGGGATCGGTCTCGGAGAGGGGTCCGTTTTGCACGGTTGGGAAAGGAACACGAGGGGCGTTCTCCGCCATTCCAAGGTGGATCACCCGCGGGTCCCACGCCTGGTAAAAGTAAGTGTCAAGCAATTGCCGGCCGCGCTGCAGATGGTCGCTCCACCACGCGTTCAACACGGGCAACTCGACTTTTTGAAAGAGCGCATAATTCCACAGGAAACCGTCCCCCAGCACTTCACGTCCGCGGAAGGTCATCGAGCTCGCGTCCATGCCGAGTACATGGACCAACTGTGCATCCGGATCGCCGGAGTTCTGCATGTGCGGTGCGGAATCCGAACTGGCCAGCCAGCTTGGCCACATGCGCAGCAGAAAATTCACAAGCGCGGGTTCGATGATGCCGGCTTCGCGATTTCCCTGCTGCGGATAGTTGCGGAGCGATGTAACGGGAAGGACACCGTAAGGCACGCGCCCCACGCGAAAGGGAGGGACAGGGCCGCGCGGCAGAACGTTCGCCACAGCATACTGTCTGGCCGTCTCGATCTGTGCTGGAGTGAAGACTTCCGTCATCATCTGCGAGAGGAAATATCCGAGCGTCGCCGGCCACAGTGCGCCAAGCATGTCCTTTCCATTTCGTTCGCAAGTTCCATCGGACTTTGCGACGTGCGCCATCGTGGCAGGATCGATTCCGACGATCGTTGCGAATGCATTGCCATCCGCATCCTCATTTGCATTGAGCGGCGTTTGGCGCTCCACTTCAAAGCTAGATTTGAAATCGACGTCTTTGCGTGAATAAGCGGAGTCGACGTCGGAGGTGTTGTTGGTGGGCGCTCCCTGGGCCAGCAGGGCGAAACCGTCGGAGTAATGATGAGCGTCGAGTAGCGAAGCGAGAGTTTGCGATCCGTTGTTGTCGCTCGCGCGTAATCCGTACACGAAGATGCGGTCAAAACCAACAGCGCGTTGCTCGGCAGTGAGTGTAGTTTTCAGTGCCATGCCCGCCTGCATTGCCAGGTCGAAATCGACCAGCCACTGCATGGAAGCGTCGACTGGCGAGCCCGGTGGAAATGCGCCGGCAGGCGGAGTGAGCCCGACCGCCAGATCGGGTGTGATGGCGCTCCCGGTGAATGACGCGGTCGTTGTCCCGGAGACGGTAACGACGGTCCAGGCATCGGGTAGCGCGCTTGCGATAGCGGGCGAGCTCCAGGAAGTGGCGTGCGTGGGAGGCGAGGGATACGCGGGCGCGGGGCTGGGGTCGCTTCCATCCGCAGTGGGCGCAGCGGGTTGCGCGGCCACATTGGTCGGAGTCATCTGCAGGGCGATCCACGCCGCTCGAGGAGCGCCGTAACGTGAGGCCAGTCCCCGCCAGGGAGCTTCAACCGCATCGGCAGACGCAGGCGGATTTCCGGCACGCCACACCGTATCCCAGTAGCTCGTGCCATCAAGAATCTCCTGCGCGGTGAGCTCGGGTTCGTGATTGTTGATCGCGATCTGGTCGGGATAAATTCGCACCCATAGTTCACTCTGCTGGTTTGCCCCGGTCATAAAGCGCGTTTCGATGTTGACCGGAAGCAACAGAATGGGCGTTGCCGCATCGAGCTGCGATGGGCGCGGCGGGACAACTACGGGACCCTGCGCGGGTGCTCCTGGTAAATTCGGGTTTGCGTTTGCGTTCATGATGTGGGCAACATGAGATCTGCGTGAATGAGAATGCGGAACGGCTCGCGCAGCAGTATATGAGCAGACTGCGCACTGTTAACGCCCCAGTTGTTTTTGGCGTCATCCGGGCTGTAATCAGGGTCGGCGGGATTTCCGCCGTCGGCAGGAATCGCGACACGCACCGTCGATAGGTTCGCAGTCAGGAAATCGGGAATGGTGTTGCCGGCAAGCACCAGAGAGAAGACCTGGGAAGCCAGTCGCCACGGGCTCTTCGCAATCGTGAGCCCACGCGTCGTACGGCCGGGATCGGGCAGCGTGTACACACCGCCTCCGCCACCTTTTGCGGCGCCAAAGTTGGTCCATGCCAAATCCGCCCAGTGCGTAACCGGTGTCGCCAACGGATCTTCCTTCGGTTCAAGGCCGAAGCGTGGCTCCGAGGGCTGCTGCTGAAAGATGAAGAAAAATCCTTCAGGAGAGGAAGCGGTGCCTCCACGCGCATCGTCGAGATCCAGGTTGAATCCCAGGAAGGTGATGTCTGTCGGCAGCACGCCGCGGAAGATCGGGTAGCGCTCGTCCGTCTCGTCCAGAATGCGCGTTCCCTTCGGCCCCATCGTCGCCTTGCCCGCGTATACGACCGCGTTGGGATAGCGCTTGAATAACTCGCCACGCACGAGCAGCACCACGTTATTCAGCGGAACATCGGTCCTGTTTGGATGATCTCCGAGCGGGACCGGTTTGGGCCAGGTATGAATCAATGGAATATCCTTGAGCAGTTCGGTGAGCTTTACCGGATCGGTAGGATCACCCGCCTGCGGGACATAGGCGCTCACATCCCAGAACTGCCGGAAATAGCTGCCGCGCTGATCGGTAGGGTAGTCGTTCCATAGCAACTGCCGCGCCATCTCGTAATTCAGCCCAACCATGTAACCTTCGATGAAGCCATGGTTGGCCAGCAGCAAACCGACCGTGTCAGGCTTGATCAGTTCGACGCCGGGCAGGACATACTCCGCGGAAAGATCGCGTAGCGGCGCATACATCGGCTGAGGAAAGTCAGGAGCCGCCATGATCGGCTCGAGCAGGTCGGGTGCCTGCCAGCTAAGCCGCGAAGAATAGTTGATGAAGTATTGCATGCGCCGCGCGACTGTTGTCACCGGATCCAGCCGTGTCATCAGGGTGGTCTTCAGTTCCGCGAAATCCAGGGCAGGTGCCGGGGCCGGCTCCGCAGGAAAATCCTGAAACGCGGTGAACAGATCTTCCGCCGCGCTGCGGAAGGCGGTTGCCTGCACTGAATCGGCACCGGTGGCACTGCTGGCGCCCGGCGAAACGCCCGGGGCAACCACGGCAAATGCCGCATTGGGTGCTGCCTGCGAGGCAGCCTGCGGCGTAAAGCCTGCCATGGTCAGATCGGCAGCTTCCTGCTTCTGGTGTAAAGCGTCTTGTATCTTCTTCCAGAGTGCGACGCCCGCAGCGACCACTGCGACAATCGCGACGACCGCAGCCGCCACGCCGGCCGCCGCGGCCGCCACGATCACTGCGATTGCCGCCAGCACAATGAACAGGATCAGAACCCATCGCCAGTTCTTTGCCAGCCATTGCTGTTCCGGGGGCGTCGCCGTGCTCGATACCTGCTCGATGGAGACCAGGCCACCCGGCGGTTTGGCCGGAGGCACTACCGGCACCTCTCCCGAGTTCACGCGCGTGATCAGGGATGTACGCTTGACCGGCGAGGTTCCTAGCCGTCGCCTTGGCCGCGTGGCCCGACGGAATGTGCCGGACACCATCCGCTCAGGCAAACGGCTGGCGCGAATCTTGGCAAGAATTGTGATCGGGCTGGCCAGCAGCTTGGCATGCAAGGGAGCGGTGAGCGTCAACACGGTTTCGGGTTGAGCGATTACGAGTTGATGGCGATAAATCTGCTGCAGAACGGAACGCGCAAGCTGCGCCTGATGCAGAACCTCGTTTGCCTTGCGCACGCCATCCACCTGCTGCCAGGCAGATGCCATCAGCTGCGTCCGCTCTTTCTGAACCACCTGCGTTCCCATACCCGCGGCGGAACGGTTGCGAGGGTCGAGGTTCAGATCATTGACCCAGCCCGCCGCCGTTCTGTCGACGCTCTGCACTGCGGCATGCCAGCGTCCATAGATTGGAGCAGTGATCACCGGGTCGGGCCCAGGATTGTTGACATCCAGGGTCACCGCCAAAGGTTGGTTGATAAACTCCTGCAGCTTGGTCTGAAAGTTCGTCTTGTCCGGATCGCTCCATGGCGTCGGAACCGTCAGCACGCTGTGCAGTGCGCCTTCCAGTTCCAGCGGAGTCCCCGCGGACGGAAAGTCCGCCGCAGGTTGACTGACATCCATGAGCCGCTGGCCCACGCCTGCGGGCAGCACAGTAGGAGTCAACGCTCTTACCAGCGATTCAAAATCACCCTGGTCGCTCGTGTTGAATTCAAATGTGTAATAGAACGGAAGCCGCAGTGGGACCGCAGTCGCCGAGGTCCAGGCAACATTCGTCGTTGTCACGGCTGAAACATCCTGCCCCAGGCCGACTTGTCTCCCAATCTCAAAGGCGGGAACCAGGAACACTGTGTAATGTGTTTCGGGATCAAGCCTTCGCGGGCAAAGCAGACGGGAGATGACATTGCCCGGCGCGCTGGCCATGGAGTCGGTGAGCGAAGCATCGCCGCTCACCTGGGTGTGGGCCCAGTTCCACGAGTCGTCGAGGCTCTGCAGAGCTGATATCTTCAAAACGTCCACATGCGCCAACGGGCTTGGAACGCCCGAAGGGGGAACGAATTCATCTGGCTTCAAAGCAATCAATGCAAGCCAGGGCCGGAGCTTGTCCCCATTCGGCTCCGCCGGTGTAAACAGCCAGGGCATATCTGGCGTGTCGAACTCGATGCCGCACAGATAGTTCGGTTCAAAGTTTACGGTCAGGTTGCGAGGTTCGGTCCGGATGATGTGGCGAGGGTCGATGCCGATCACGTCGCCGGGCCCGAAGAGCTGGACGTTGTTGGGAGGTGGCTGCGTTGGCGCCGGCGCATTGTCTACCGTAAGCGCCAGTTGCACATCAAGAACGGCGCGGCTTGGCAATGCACCGCCGCCATCCTTTCCCTTGATGCTCGCGCCGATGCCCCGACGGGCCCACGACAAGAAGTGGTAACGACCAATGACAGGTTCACTCATGCGGCCACCTCGTGGACGGCAAGGATCTGCAGATTGTCCGACTCTTCGGGATGAAGCGCAAGATAAGCGTTGAGCGTGGACTGCGCACTGTAGAAAGTCTTTCCTTCTGCCGTGAGAATGTCGGAGCGGACTGCGAGATCGGCAACCTGC
>Ga0224530_1001292_pt1 | contig 13597 bp, 8 predicted proteins | sample CBST75metaG_FD_179873 | JGI IMG/M metagenome (GOLD analysis project Ga0224530, IMG submission 179873) | Peat soil microbial communities from Stordalen Mire, Sweden - C.B.S.T75 | ecosystem: Environmental > Terrestrial > Soil > Wetlands > Peat | place: Sweden: Norrbotten County, Stordalen Mire...
AGCTTTCGAGCCGACTCCGCTTCTTGCGGCAGGCTTCGCAGGTGCCATAGATCTGAAAACTGTGCTGGGTTGTCACGTAATGAAATTTCTTTCCAATACGACGTTCGATCTCCTCAATCTCGGGAGAAAAGAACTCGACCGAATCGCCGCACACTGTGCAGATCATGTGGTGATGGTTGCGTCGATTCATGTGATGCTCGAACCGGGCTACACCGTCGCGAAACTCAACTTCTGCCGCCAAACCGCATTGAATAAAGATCTTAAGTGCGCGATAGACGGTGGTGTAGCCAATAGTGGGCTCTTGCTTTTTAACCAGATCATGCAGTTCTTCAGTGGTAAGGTGATCGCGGGTTGCCAGGAAGACCCGCAGAATCGTGTCGCGCTGAGAACTCCGCTTGAGTCCAAGTTGAGACAGATGATCGTTCAGAACCTGCTGTGCGGCCGCGACGTTATTGAAAACGCCGGACCGGGCATCTACTCGTTTCTCTGGCATCTTTTCCAAGAACCCTCTTACCTGAAATGGATTATATGAGGATTGTCTGCAAACGGAGGCAATGGAAGGAGGTTTGTCCGGGCAATAATCTGTAAACCTCACTGAATTGCACAGACCAGAGTTCTTGGAACCTGGAAAGGCACGGTTCGTTATTGCCCCCACGTGCGCGTGGTCAGGACTGATCACCATCCCGACGTTTCCAATGTGAGGATGGCGGTTTATGAGGCAAAACCAATTTTTGAAATACGCTTTAAGAAAGGAACAGGATGGAGGCTCAAGGGTCAAACAGGGATAAGAGACAGCCGAAGGTAAGCGCCCACGTGTGTCCACGATGTGGGTTTTCGATTGATCTGAAAGGCATCGGATTTCGGGGTAGTGCGACAGGACTTGTTACCTGCCCCAAGTGCGGGTGGTCAGGTCCCGTCACCATCGGGATCGTTCCGAAAGAACCAGCCGGCTAGAACAGTCGGCGATTGTCGAGTGCTCTTATGCGGGTGCGCGCCCAGGAAACGAATCGACCCGAGTCAACGCCGAGAGCTTTCGCATGAAAGCTCTGACCAACTCGCTCATGACTTTGGAACTGTCGTCCGCGCGCGAGGCAAGATAGGTTTTGAGCGTGAGCGCATCCTCGGCGAGAGGCCGCACCGTAATCCCCTCGTGCGCAATCCGAATCGCGCCCGACTTCACCACGAAAGCCACAGCCCCGTCGTCGGCAATGAACGAATAAGCGTCTTCAGGGACTACGACATGATAGAGCTTGACCGGCGCGACCTTTCGCTGCTCGGCCAGCCGCATCAACGCGTCGTACACCGGAGGGTGCATCCGCCGCTCGAAGAGCACCCAGGTCCGCCCTGCCAGCAGATCAAAGGTGACGGAGTCCTCATACGCGAGTTCGTCCTCGTCCGACATGGCGATATAGAAAGGCGACTCCGCGATCTTCACCGTCGTAAGGTGCTTGGACTCCGGCGGTTCCGTTGTGATCGCCAAGTCCAGCACGCCGGCAAGAACCTCACGAACAAGATCGCACGAGAATAGTTGGGATACCTCAGTCTTCAATTGTGGAAACAGCGGCAGCCGAACCGATAGCAACGTGGTTAACAGAAACGGATCGGTGTTGGGAGACCGTCCCACGTTGAGGACGGCCTCGGCATCTTCATACGCGGAACGCCCGCTCGCGACAGCCCGATCGACATGCAAGAGCGCGAGACGCGCCTCTTCGACGAACTTGCGTCCGGCGTCCGTCAACGAGACAATCTGGTGATTGCGCACGAAGAGCAGGTAGCCTAGCTCGTCTTCGAGCTCCTGAATTCGCCTGCTGACCGTGGCCTGTTCGATGCGTAATCGTGCCGCTGCTCTCGAAAAATTGAGTTCTTCGGCAAGGACAATCGCGGTTTCGAGCAATCGGATCTCTGGTAGCGCCATAGTAGTCCTCCAAAATGAGAACACAAGGCATGAAGACGACAAGATCGAACAGGCAATACACCGGAAGCTGGGGTTCCCCGCGACTAGGGTAACTTTTGAGATGCAAGCACGGTTCCGACGGTTGCAAAAAAAAAAATCAGGATGCGTCCATGCTGCGTGATGCGTTTTGCGTATGACGCTCTCCTCATTTTTCATTGGACTCCGGCGTCCGGAGATAGCAACCATTGACCAGATTCGTGGCGCGAAGCGAGATGACCTGACGGATCTGAAATAGGGTCAACGGCCACCTGGTAGACCGAAGTGCCGTTCCGGAGCCAGAGCTATGACAAACCTTCTCTTGAATGCTGAAGAAGCTGCCCAAATTCTTCGCATGGACCGTCGGACCCTCATTGTCTGGGCGCGGCTTGGGTATGTCCCTGCGCACCCTCTGGGTGAGGGCAAACGTAAGTCATGGCGATTCCTTGAGCGCGAACTGCTGGACTGGGTCGAGGCTCAGGAGAGCAACAAAAAGCGTCCGCCGACGAGTACCATAGAGGTAGCCATCGGCGCTCGTGCAAGGAGAACTGCATGAGTCGCTTTCAACAAGGAAGTCTCTTGAAACTGAAGCGTAAAAGCGGTCCGGACGTATGGGTGTTCCGCTGGTACGACGAGTCCAGTGGTACACGCACATACAAGAAACGCACCCTCGGCACGGTGATCGATCTGCCGCAACGCCGGGATGCGGAAAAAGCCGTGGCCGATTTTCGCGCCAACATCAACGTTGAGGTCAGAGTGCCGGTAACGGTCTCCGAACTCATTGCCCACTATCGCAAACACGAACTGACTCCTGACAGGAAGGCATTTGCCACGATTGAGTCAACGTCGATCTATCTGACCAACCACATCGCTCCGAGGTGGGGCGAGAAGTGGTTGTCAGATGTGCATACCGTGGAAGTCGAAGAGTGGCTGCATTCTCTCCCTTTTGCTCCGGCAACAAAGAGCAAAATCCGCAACATCATGTCGGCGGTCTTCAATCATGCCATCCGGTATGAATGGATGCACCACAACCCCATCACCAAAGTTCGGGCTTCCGCAAAACGCCTGCGGGAACCGGATGTCCTTACGCCTGCTGAATTCGCCGCGCTGGTTCACGAACTACCGCTCCGTGAAAAAGCGATGGTAATGCTTGCAGGCAGTACCGGGTTGCGGCGATCCGAACTCGTCGCGCTCACCTGGAGAAACGTCGATCCTGTCCTTATGCAGGTCAATGTTCTCCGTTCCTGTGTTCGCGGGCGCTTCGGGGATACCAAGACCGAGGCCAGCCGGAAGCCTGTTCCGTTACACACGTCGGTCATCGAATGCCTGTACGCATGGAGAAAGAAATCTCCATACCAAGGGGAGGATGACTTTCTTTTTCCTTCTGTTCGGAACGAGGGTAAGACGCCGGTGACACCCGACATGATTCTGCAAAAGGTCATCCGCCCCGCTCTTGTCCGGGCAAAGATTACCGGCAAGGTGATCGGATGGCACAGCTTCCGGCATTCTCTGGCAACCAACCTGAGAGCGTCTGGAGCTGACCTGAAGACCGCCCAGGAACTTCTGCGTCACGCGAACTCACGGATCACGCTTGAGGTGTACACGCACGCGATCTCCGCAACGAAGCGTGAGGCCAACAATAAAGTCATGGAGATGTTGATCGGAGCCGGTAAGGCCGAGATTTCAGCACCCTCGCCAGCACCCTCGTTACGGGAGCCCTTGCTGCTGGAAAGCAGCAAAAAGGGCGCTGAGAACTCTCAGCACCCTTCCGCACCCTCACGGGTCTCAACCAATCTTGTCACTGTGCCATAAACCATTCGTTCTCTTTGGTTTATGGCGGGGACGACGAGGCTCGAACTCGCGACCTCTGCCGTGACAGGGCAGCGCTCTAACCAACTGAGCTACGTCCCCCAATGAAGCTTGCATCCCAGCAGCAAACCGTGCCGATCAGGCCATCCTCCCTTGAACGGAGGCTTTTCTTTTCAGCTTGCTTGCCACTCTCGACCGCGTCCATGCCCTGGCGGGCAGGAAGCAGCGCTTGCTTCAGCAACATGAATGAGTGTATCAGAAAGGGCGTGTCTTGTGAGGCCATCCGCCCGAGGAAAATGCACTCCCAACGACTCGGTAAAAAAACCAGCGCGCCTAGGCTGACCAGACAGCGCGATTGCCGCGGCCACTTGGAGTGAACCCCATATCCGCTGAAATTCTACGAACGCACTGCAACAGGTGGTTGGCAATTGAAGGCAGCTTCTGCGCCGTGACGCGGAACGACGGCCCGGAAACGCTCACCGCCGCAACCGGCATCCGCTGCGCATCCAGCACCGGCACAGCGATGCAGCGCAGACCCTCCTCTAACTCCTCGTCATCCACAGCATAGCCGCGGCGGCGAGTCTTCTCGATCTCCACGCGCAGGGCTTCAGCCGTGGCGATGGTGCGGTCCGTGAAGCGCTCGTAGCGAGTGCTGCGCAGTACCTCGGCAATTCGCTCCTCGGGCAAAAACGCCAGTATCGCCTTACCCACCGAGGTGCAGTGTATCGGGTTGCTGGCGCCGATGCGGGTAATCATGCGCACTGAACGGGCCGGCTCGATCTTGTCGATGTAGATCACGTGGGAGCCTTCCAGGATGCCCAGGTGCGCGGTCTCCTCGGTCTCGGCCACCAAGCGGCGCAGGTGCGGCTGAGCGCGGTCGCGCAGGTCATATTGGTCGATGGCGCGATTCCCTAAATCAAACAGCCTCAGGCCCAGGCGGAACTTGCCGTTGGTGGTGCGTTCCACCATGCGGTGCCTCTCCAGAACCATCAAGAAGCGGTGCGCGGTGCTCTTGTGCAATTGGAGCAACGAGGCAACCTGCGCCAAGCCCTGCGGCGTGTCGCTCTCTCCAAGTAGATCGAGAATGGCGAATGCCCGGTCAAGGGCCTGAACTTTGTAAGTGCCTTGCGGGGCTGCGTCTCGCATTATGGTTCTCCATTTTGCACAGCGATTTAATATAAGTTTGCTGAGATTGGGACGATATGTCAAGTTCTGATACGTGATTTCTTCTTGTGGGAAATGGGGCCAACGCCAAACGACTAGGAAACAGCTATTCTTGAGCGTCCCGGCAGCAGAGAGCCTCCATCTCACGCAAGGATATTTTCAGAAGCGCAAATGCCATTTCCTCTGCTGCCCATAGTTCAAATGAGCGACCGTTTGTGTCGCCGAGAGCAGGACAGTCCATCGGCCTCTTTCACAAGAAAAGCGCGATCAGCCTGCTGAACGCGCAGAAACATACCACACAACTGGAAGCAGTGACTCCGCCATGTCTACTCCAATCCAGATTCCCGATGCTCTCACCCTTAGCGCAGACAACTTGTCCATAGCGGTCATCAGCCCGGACGAGAAACGCCGCAACGCTGCGATGAGTGCTCTGAGCAAATGCCAGACTGGCAAAATTCAGGAATTTACCTCCTACCCTCCGGGACTCGACAATATACAGCGGATGCTCGGGCATGACTTCGACGTCATCATCGTTGACCTGGACAGCAATCCGACCTCCGCCCTCGATCTGGTGGAGGCTGTTTGCACAAATGACCTGGCTACCGCGGTGGCCTATTCGGCGCAGGCCGATCCTGAACTGCTGCTCCGCTGTATGCGGGCGGGGTCCCGCGAGTTTCTCTCGATGCCCTTCGCCCCCGGCGCCATGGCTGAGGCTCTGGTTCGGGTCTCGTCCCTTCGTTCGGCAGTTCACCCCTCCAATAAGACAGCTGGCAGGCTACACATATTTCTCAGCGCCAAAGGCGGTTCCGGAGTCACCACGCTGGCCTGCAATTTTGCTGTTTCACTGGCCCAGGAGTCGAAGCAAAGAACCCTGTTGATCGATCTCAACCTCCCGCTTGGCGATGTGGCGATCGATCTGGGAATCAAGGCTCAATACTCGACAATCAACGCGCTTCAAGATCCCAGCCGGCTCGATTCGAATTTTCTCTCCGGCTTGCTGGTAGAGCATAGCTCTGGATTATTCGTTCTGGCGGCGCCCAGTGAACTGGCCACCACGAAAGTCTCTGAGGGCGCCATCGATAGGTTGCTTAAAGTTGCCTGCCAGGAGTTTGATTATGTGGTGGTCGACGCGGGATCGAAACTCGACCTGCAGCATACATATCTCTTTGATGAATCCGCCACCATCTATCTGGTTACGCAGATAGGCATTCCCGAACTGCGTAATTCAAATCGCCTGATTTCAATGCTTTCCACCATCAATAGGCCCAAACTCGAAATCGTGATCAACCGCTATGACCCTCGCTCCCGGGAAATCGATGAAGAGTATATTACGAAGGCTCTCACCAAGCCGGCCGCTTGGAAGATTCCCAACAACTATGCCGCTGTGCGGCGGATGCAGAACACAGCCACATCGCTGATGCAGGATGATTTGGAGATTTCACGGGCGATCCGGAAGATGACCAGATCCGTTTGCGGCCAGCCAGATATTCCCAAAAAGAAAAAGGGGTTCAGTTTCTTCCGGTGAGGGCTCTACCTTTGCGCTTTGCTCTTGCCGATGGACCTTGAGGAGGTTCATCGGCATTTTCATCGATCTTTGGAAGCCTCCTGGGGACGTCGAGAGCGTGTCCAATATCGGGAAAGCCCTCGCATTTACTCGGATAGCCTGGCAATCGCCGAGGCCGGCTAGCTCAAATCAGCTAAAAAAGCCCTCGCACAAGTCCGATTTTCACACTCTGCTTGGATAAGATGATAAGGGAGGTAAAGACTATGCAGCGTCAAGCACCATCACCAAAGTCGAGATCTGAGAGATTTGGCCGGAAAAGCCAGCGGGAGATATTCCTCGACCGCGTGGAGCCGGTGGTGCCGTGGAAAGAATTGTTGGCGTTGCTGGAGCCGCATTATCCGGAGGCAGACAGCAGTCAGACTCCGGCCGAGCTGTCGATCATGCTTCGGACTTACTTCGTGCAGCAGTGGTTCAACTTTTCCGATTCCGGCACCGAAGAGGCCCTCTATGAGTCTCCCGTGCTGCGCCGCTTCGTGGGAATTGATCTTCGCGTAGCTGCCGCGCCAGACGAGGCGGCGATCCGCCAGTTTCGCCATCTATTGAAAGAGCACAATCTGGACGGCGAGTTGCTAGCGAGAGTAAACCGTCAACTGGATGCAGAAGGCATCCTCACCCCCCCTGGCTCGAATGCGAATGAGGCGATTCCCAAGGCTCCCTCCTCGACCGGGAATAGCGCGAACGAGCGCGATCGGCAGATACCTCAGCCCCAGGGGAACGACAAGCAACACATCATGACTGACGCGCATAGTTTGCCGGAGTTTCTGCGAGGCAACGACCTGCCTTTTCATCCCAACGAGCCCAGCTCACTCGCCCGGGATCCCGAATCCACGGAGACACCGGAACCGGAACACTTCTCCTATCAAGGACAGGCGGAAGCGCAGAATCCGAGCGACAGCCAGACTCAGTCCAATGTTATGGACCCTTCCTTGAATGCCTTGTCCATAGCGCTCATCAGTCCGGACCACCCGCGCCGCTATGCCGCGACAAGTGCGCTGGGCGAATGCCGGAACGGCCCAATCCAGGAGTTCACTTCCTATCCCAACCCCGACGAAGTACAGCAAACGCTGGATCACAACTTCGAGGTTGTCCTCATTGACCTGGACAGTGACCCCGAATACGCTCTCCGTCTGGTGGAAAGCATCAGTGTCCATGGTTTGGCAACCGTAATCGTCTATTCGGAACAGACAAATCCGGAGATATTGCTCCGTTGCATGCGTGCAGGCGCTCGCGAGTTTCTCACTTTGCCCTTCGACTCCGGCGCCATGTCCAAGGCTCTGGTCAGGGCCTCGGCCCTCTGTTCCGCAGTCCGCCCCCCGAAAAAAGCGTCCGGAAAGCTGCTCGTATTTCTCAGCGCCAAAGGCGGCTCCGGAGTCACCACCCTGGCCTGCAATTTTGCTGTATCGCTGGCTCAGGAGTCCCAACAGAAGACCCTGTTAATCGATCTCAATCTTCCGCTTGGAGACGCGGCGATTAACCTCGGAATCAGGGCTGAACACTCGATTGTCAGCGCGCTTGAGAATTCCAGCCGGCTCGATTCGAGTTTTCTTGCCACCCTGCTGGTAAAGCATAGCTCCGGGTTATTCGTACTCGCAGCTCCCAGTGAACTGGCCTTCACACACGTTTCCGATGAAGCCATCAACAAGCTGCTGGAGGTCGCCCAGGAAGGCTTCGATTATGTGGTGGTCGACGCTGGATCGAGACTCGATCTGCAGCATACACACCTTTTCGATGAAACCACCACCATCTACCTGGTCACGCAGGTCGGCATTGCCGAACTGCGCAACTCAAATCGCCTGATTTCCCGGCTTTCTACTGCCGTCGGCCCGAAACTCGAAATTGTAATCAACCGGTACGACCCTCGCAGCCTGGAAATCGCTGAAGAGCACATTACAAAAGCTCTTACCAGGCCGGCTCAGTGGAAGATTCCCAACAACTATACCGCTGTGCGGCGAATGCAGAATACAGCTGTCTCGCTGATGGAAGGTGACTCGCAGATTGCACGGGTGATCCAGAAGATGAGCAGATCTGCCTGCGGTCAGCCGGACATCCCGGAAAAGAAAAAAGGGTTCAGCTTCTTCAAGTAGGAAAGGCCATCCTTGGACCTGCTAGTGAGCCAGGGACGCAGTTCCCCGTCCAGTTTCTTGAACTGCTTGCTCAGGGTTCTGGAGAAGCTGTGTCCCCGGCATTTTTTGTTCCAACCCTGCTTTTGCTCCTCCTACCGGCGCAATAAGCCGCGCAGCGCACCCCTTGCGGTATCATTGCGTCTATAAGGATGAGCGGTCTGGTTCCCCTCAAGGGCCGCCCCGGTGGTGTGTGTGTCTCGACTTTTCCAGCGATTTGTCTTCGTTCTTTCCGCGACGATCTTTGCCGCCCTGGGCCTGGGCTTTCTCTTTGGCCAGCTTGGCTGGTTTGGCGTTCATGCCGGCGGCCAGCAGGATGGCGCCTACCGCCAGATGGGCATCTACGCCGAGGTGCTCAAGAAGGTCCAGACCGACTATGTGACCGAGCCCAACATCAACGATGTGACGACCGGCGCGCTGCATGGCCTTCTGGATTCTCTGGACGCCAACTCCAGCTATCTGACCCCGGCTGAGTACAAAATTTACAAAGAGCATCCGGCGACGGTTGCGGCGCAGGTGGGCATCACCGTCTCCAAGCGCTTTGGTTACGCCGTTGTGGTCAGTGTATTGCCCGGTTCTGCTGCCGACAAGGAACACATCTCCGACGGCGACGTCATCGAGTCCATCGGCGAGCAGTCCACGCGCGAGCTGTCGCTGCCGGTCATCCGGTTGCTGCTGGAGGGCAAGCCGGGAACCACGGTGACCCTCTCGGTAGTACGTCCGCGGAAGACCGACCCCGACAAGCTGACGCTGACCCGCGCCATCGCCGATGTGCCTGCGCTCGCCCGGCAGCAATATGAGGGCGCGACCATTCTCTATCTGAAGCCCGGCGCGCTGACCGCCTCCCGCGTAGACGAGATTGCCACCGTACTCAAATCGACCAAGGGCCGCAAGGTGCTGCTGGATTTGCGCGACTCCTCTGGCGGCGACACTGCTGCGGGCCTGCGGCTGGCCAATTTCTTTATCAGCCAGGGCACGCTGGCTTCACTTGAAGGCCAGAAGTTTCCCCGCCAAACCTTCACCGCCGACCCCGCGCAATTTATCTCTGCCGCGCCGCTGGCCGTGCTCGTCAATCGCGGCACCTTCGGCCCAGCCGAGTTGACGGCCGCGGCAATCGAGGACGCCAAGCGCGGCGACGTGGTGGGCGAGCGCACCTTCGGCGAAGGCTCCGTGCAGAAGACCTTCGATCTGCCTGACGGCTCTGCCCTGCTGCTGACTGTGGCCAAGTACCAGACCCCAGGCGGCAAGAAGATTCAAGACGAGGCTGTGACGCCCACCGTACTGGTCGGCCAGCCGTTCGATGAAGAAACCGAGGAAGCGCCTCCCGCCAAGAATGACGATGCGCTGGCAAAGGCTATCGAGCTGCTGAAAGCCAAGAACGGCTGAGGAGCGACCGAAAATCCAAGGTCGGCTTCATTGAATTTGCGAAGGGTACGGGCCTTGGCCCGTACCCTTTTTCGCTACGGCTGTCGTATGCGCCGCAATGGGCCGATCACTACACCGCGTTCCCGCCCTTGCACGGCGTGGTACGCGGAAGCCAACCCAGCCAATTCTTCCGGCGCTCCCGTGCTAGCCTTGGGCTGGAGCATTTCTCCGCTGCATGGAAGAGAATTGCTCATGAGGCCTGACTCGTTTGGCTGCCCCCAGTACCCAGCCCCCTGAATTCCGCGACTCTGCCCGCCCCCGCTGGCTTCAAGGTCAGCCGCTACCCACGCATCGGCGGCGCAAGCTGGCCGGCAAGGTCGCGCTCATCGTGCTGATTGTTCTCGCGGTGATTACCGGCTCGCTGGCCGGGGTGACCCTGGTCTACTCCGTCGATCTGCCGCAGATTCACGATCTGGAACGCTACAGGCCCTCCACGACGACCGACCTGTATGACCACAAGGGGCGCATCATCGGTTCCTTTGCGCTGGAGCGGCGCGAGGTGGTCAACTACGACGACTTTGCGCCGGTGCTGCGCCAGGCCGTGATTTCGATTGAGGACAAGAGCTTCGAGTCGCACTGGGGCATCAATGTACTGCGCATCGCCGGAGCGCTTTGGCACGACCTGCGCAGCCACGGACGCGCCCAAGGCGCATCCACGCTGACCATGCAGTTGGCGCGCAACCTGTTTCTCTCCTCCGAACGCACTGTCGGCAGAAAAGTACAGGAAGCATATCTTGCCATCCAGATCGAGCGCGCCTTCACCAAGCAGCAAATCTTCACCCTCTACGGCAATCAGATTTATCTGGGCAGCGGAATGTACGGCTTTGAAGCCGCTTCCCAGTTCTACTTCAGCAAGCACGCCAAGGAATTGACGCTGACCGAAGCGGCTCTGCTGGCAGGATTGCCCAAGGGGCCGGTGGCCTTCTCGCCGTTGCTTGCACCGGAGAAGGCGCTGCGCCGGCGCAACCTGGTGCTCACGGAGATGGAACTTGACCGGGTCATCTCCCACGAGCAGGCAGAGCAGGCGCGCAACGCCCCGCTAGGGCTGCACATCTCCCAACCCTCCATGTCGGTGGCTCCGTGGTTTCAGGAGGAGGTCAGGCGAGAGCTGGAAAAACGCTTCGGCGCCGAGCAGGTGCATGAGGCTGGCCTGAAGATTGAAACCACGCTCGATCTGGACTTGCAGACAGCGGCCAATCGCGCCGTAGTGGATGGTCTGGCCACTTACGAGCGGCGGCGTGGCTGGGTTGGCAAGCTGGAGAACGTGCTAGCCGGCGGCAGCACCATTGAGGCCTATGAGCATCCCGACTGGGTCATGAAAACCGGGCCGGGCGACTACGTTCATGCCGTGGTCACACGCGTGCTGCCGACAGAGATTCGCGCCCGCGTGGGCAAGGGCGAGATTGCACTGATGCCCGAGGATTGGCAATGGACCGGGCAGCGCGCCGGCGACGCCCTTGTCAAGCCCGGCGACGTGATCTACGTCCATCTGGCAGACGCAATGGCGGGCACAGCGCGCCGAGCCACGCTGGAGCAGGACTCCGGCGCTCAAGGGGCTTTGATGGCCATCGATAACACAACCGGCGACGTGCTGGCCATGGTGGGCGGGCGCGATTATGCGCTCTCGCAATTCAACCGCGCAACACAGGCCGAGCGGCAGACCGGCTCCAGCTTCAAGATCTACGACTACACCGCGGCCATCGAGGACGGCGCCAAGCCCAGCGACATCATCGTCGATGGGCCGGTCAGCTTCGGCAGCTACACCCCACATAACTACGAAAATGACTACAAGGGCGCGATGACCCTGACCAATGCATTTGCGGAGTCGCGGAATATTCCCGCGCTCAAACTTGCTGCGCACGTGGGTATTCACAAAGTCATTGACCTGGCGCACCGCTTCGGAGTGACGTCAAACATTCCCGCTTATCTGCCGGTGGCCATCGGCGCTGTGGAAATCACACTCCAGGAGCAGGTGGCCAGCTACTCCGTCTTTCCCAATGATGGAGTGCGCGTGACGCCGCGGCTGATTCGCAAGGTGGAGAACGCCGACGGCATCACGCTTTGGGAAGAGACGCCCGCAGTGAACGAAGTGATCAACCAGCAGACGGCGCGCACCATGATGACCCTGCTCGAAGCCGTCACCCAACACGGCACGGGCGCGGCGGCGGCGCAATTGAACCATCCACTGGGCGGCAAGACAGGCACCACGAGCGACTATACCGACGCATGGTTCCTGGGCTTTTCGCCCTCGGTCACCTGCGGCGTCTGGGTTGGCTACGACAACCGCGAATCGCTCGGCGACAAGGAAACCGGCTCCCGCGCCGCCCTGCCGATCTGGATGAACGTCATGCGCGTGGCCATCGCCGGCAAGGAGAACGAGAAGTTTCTCGGCGATGAAAAGGACGATTCCAAGCAGGTTGCTGAACCGCCGGGCAAACCGCAGCAGCCCGCAAAGCCAGGCACGGCCAGCGTCCCAGCCAAATCGCCAGCGGTTCCCAATTCGTCAGCGATTCATGGCGTTGCCGGCTCGTCCGCCAAGCCCGTCAAGACAAACGGCCTCGTGAAACCGCAGACAACCGCGCCCTTGACCGGTTCGGTGGCAAAGACGCCCGCGCGGCCCGCCGCCAAGCCCACAACGCCGCCAGCAGCGGGGACGAAGCCTCTGGTCAAGCCCGCGCTGCCCTCGAAGATTGCTCCGGCCAAGCCTCCGGGGACGGTTAAACCGGCTCTGAATCCCAGCTTGAATCCGCCAAAATCACGGAATCAGCCATCAGCGGGCAGACCGCTCGCAGGTTGACATAAAGCACGAGCATTGCCAGAGCGGCAGTGACGCTCGAACGACACGTTTTTGCGGGTGAGCGGGGCTTTGCGGACAGAAAAAGGTGTGCATAGAAGTACATTCAATTCTGTAATCATTGATGTAAAAACGAGGAAATTAAGCGGTTATTAAGGTGAATTTGGGTGCAATTGCGTGTGCTCTGACCTGTGAGGCTGTGAGCCTGTGGTGTAAGCCGCTCGGCCTGTAGGGAAAATAAAATTGCAGATAGGACTTGTCACAGGGGTTCAATTTTGTCCCTGGGGGACTCAGCCATTCTCTCCCGTTCACCTTGTTTGGAAATTGAAAATGGACAAATCAGGGTTCGTGGTTTCCCACCCTTTCCGCAGAAAAAAACGGAAAGGATGGGGCACCCGCAGTTATTGGTTAGTTTAAGGGTGGGCCACCCGCCTGCCCGACTTGGGTCAACGAATAGGAAGCCGTCGTCTTGCCTCCGTCGGGAGAATCTACCTCCGTGGGGCGCAACATCGAGTCGTAGGTTGGAATTGTCGTGGTCTGCGAATTTGCATCGGTGGATGCGAACGGCAGGCCGGTATGGGAGGTGTCCTCCCCCTGCCCATGCGCAAGCATGGCGCTTTTCGCTGGTCGCGTCGATGCTGCCGGATGGAGCCACAGACGCAAGCAAGCCGCCCCGGAAGGCGGCTTGCGGTTGAGATGACTAAAACTGCGGAAGTCCAAGGCGGCGATTCAGGAAGGCGTTAACGCCGACGATCAGCAGGAAGATAGCCAACAGAATCCCGAACGTCAGC
>Ga0224530_1001298_pt1 | contig 13532 bp, 9 predicted proteins | sample CBST75metaG_FD_179873 | JGI IMG/M metagenome (GOLD analysis project Ga0224530, IMG submission 179873) | Peat soil microbial communities from Stordalen Mire, Sweden - C.B.S.T75 | ecosystem: Environmental > Terrestrial > Soil > Wetlands > Peat | place: Sweden: Norrbotten County, Stordalen Mire...
GCTCATATTGTGCTGGACGGCGCAGGCGCTGACTCCGCTGTGACCCAAGCCCTGGGTAGCCGCCGCTTCAGGGTAACCATCTCCGGCCCCGGCGGGCACAGCTTTACCGATGCGGGGACGCCCAACCCCATTGCCGCGCTGGCCGCAGCGCTGGCTCAAGTGGCCGAGACTCCGCTGCCGGAGGAGCCGCGCACCACGCTTAATCTGGGAACGATCAACGGCGGCACCAGCGTGAACGCCATTCCCGAAAACGCGCGCGCCGCTATCGATTTCCGTTCCACCAGCCCCGAGCAGCTTACTCGGCTGGAGGTCGCGCTGCATCGCGCCGTGGAAGACGCCGTGGAGCACTGCAACACACAGGCAAAATCTCAGGCCGCGCGCGCCGGAACTCCGGGCAGGGGTCTGCTGGCCTTCAAAATAGACAAAATCGGCGACCGGCCCGCCGCGCAACTGCCCGCCGGCTCGCCGTTGCTCGAAGCTCTGCACGCCGTGGACCGCCATCTTGACCTGCGCACCGATCTGCGCATGGGCTCAACGGACGCTAACATCCCGCTCTCGCTGGGAGTTCCGGCATTGTCTATGGGCGCCGGAGGCGAGGGCGCCGGCGCACACACTCTAGGCGAATGGTACTCCGCCAAAGATCGCGAAACGGGGCTGAAGCGCGTGCTGCTGCTTACCCTGGCTATGGTGGAATGGGCCGCCGAGCAGTAGCCTTTTTGACGGGGTTCCCGCACGCCGGGAACTGCCCTGTCCGATTGACTGGCCGCCGCTGGCGCGGCCTCTGCTGCCATAATTCAAACAGATGAAGTTGCGCGCATATTTTCTGATGCTGCTCGTGGTCGCCTTGTGGGGATCCACTTTTGTGCTCGTCAAAGGCGCCCTGGCCGATGCCACGCCGGGGCTCTTCAACCTGATGCGGATGACGCTGGCCTTCGCTGTGCTCGCGGTGGCTTACCACCGCTACTGGCGGACCCTTCGAGGCTGGCAAATTGCGGCTGGGGCGATGGTGGGCCTGTTTCTGGCCGTGGGATACCAGTTCCAGACCACCGGCCTGGCCCTCACCACACCCTCGAAGTCGGCGTTCATTACCGGGTTGATGGTGGTGCTGGTGCCGCTGCTCTCAATGCTTCCCGGCCTGCGGCCGCCAGGAGCCCAGCAGCCACATTGGAATGCCTTTCTGGGCGCAATGCTGGCCTTTATTGGGATTGCACTTCTCACCGCGCCAGCTGCCGTTCATACGCAGGAATCCACATCCCTGGTAGGCAAAGCGGCCTGTCTGCTGCCCGATCCAGCTTCCATCAACTTGGGCGACAAACTCACGCTGGGCTGCGCTTTCGGATTTGCATTTCAATGCCTGGCGCTGAGCCACTTCTCGCCGCGCATCGCCTTCCAGCCGCTGGCATTGCTGCAAGTGGGCTTCTGCGCGCTTTTTATGGCTCTGAGCACGCCGCTGATTGAGCATCCGCACATTGTGTGGACGCCACGACTGGTCCTGGCGCTGGCGATTGTCGCCGTGCCGGCCACCGCGGCTGCCATTTCCATTCAGAGTTGGGCCCAGTCGATACTTCCTCCCACGCACACCGCGCTGCTGCTGACGCTGGAACCGGTTTTCGCCTGGATCACCTCTTTCCTGGTGACCGGCGAACGGCTTGGCTTGCGTCCCGCCAGCGGCGCAATACTGATTCTGGCAGCCATTGCACTTACGGAATTTGGGCTGCCCCATGTGGTTGCCGCGCAAGAAGCGTGAGAAGGACAGGAACCACATAACAAGAAACAGCTTCAAAACGGGATGCCGAGGTCAAGCGAATGCGTCCGGCTCTGCGTCCAGTCATTGCATTTGAAACTCAATTCGCTTTCAGGTCGAATGAATATGTGCTCTCGCCTTTCTTGCGCAGTTCTTGCCGGTATCTTCCTGTGTTCGCTGCCGCTCGCTGGGCAGGTTCATCACACGCGCCACTCGCGTTACCCCAACTCGCCCTCCAATGACCCGCAGTTGCAGATTCCCACCGACCAGGCGCAGTCCTGCTATGTGCCGGAGAACAGCCCTAGCACTTACGAGCAATACCAGCAGTTCGACACCTATCCGCAACCGGCGAGCAAAGGCTATCTGTGCATCGCCATTCCGGCGGGCAGAACCTTCGTCATCGACCATCTCTTCGCCGAGGCCGATTACGACCAGGCGCTACCGGCCCCGGCAGAGTGGTATCTGGACACCGTGACCGGAGACTATGAGTCGATGACCGGCTTTGCGGCCAACAGAGTCGGTTCCACGACAGCAAATCCGCATTACGTGCTTTCGCAGCCCGTACATATTGCGGTTACCGGAGGAACCAGGGTGACGCTGATCATGCATAACTATTTCGTGAGCGCCAACAACTCAATCACCGAGACGCCCGGAACCGCGAGCCTGCTGCTGATCGGACATTGGGAATAGGACACCCGCCCACGAATAGGTCGAGAGCTACGCTCCGCCGCGGAACTGGATAATGCGCCGCCGGTCGCGCTTGGAGGGACGATGCTCGGGCAGGGGCGCGTACAGTTGCATCGCCTTGCGCTCCTCGGCCGCCTTGGCCCGCGCCTCTTTGCTTGCCTCGCTCTCGCGATAGAGCGTCTGCGCCGCCGCTGCCGGGCCACGCATCTGGCTCAACTCCAGAACCTCGATCTGAAACTCGCCGCCCTCGTTCTTCACTCCGAGCTTGTCGCCCACATGAATCTCGCGGGCGGGCTTGGCGGCGAGATCGTTCCAGTGAATGCGGCCCAGGTCGCAGGCTTTTGACGCCAGCGCCCGCGTCTTGAAGAAACGCGCCGCCCAGAGCCACTTGTCAATGCGCATGGAATCCATGAGGATATTTTCGTACAAGAACCCGGCCTCACGCTCAAGTAAACTGGTTCACGGGAGCCAACTTTGCCGAGCTTGTGGGCCAAAATGCGTACGACTCTGGAGATGATCAAGTGGGAGCACTCGATCTTCGCGCTGCCTTTTGCGCTGACGGCTGTGCTGCTGGCCGCGAACGGCCTGCCAAACTGGCGGGTGCTGGCGTGGATTCTTGTCGCCATGGTGGCGGCGCGCTCGGCGGCCATGGCCTTCAACCGCTGGGCCGACGCGGATCTGGATGCAACTAACCCCCGCACGAAAAACCGCGCCATTCCCGCCGGCCTCTTGTCGCGAGAGTTTGTGCTGGGCTTCACGGTGCTGTCAGCAGCGGTGTTTGTACTGGCCGCTGCGGAACTGAACCGGCTCGCGCTTTGCCTGTCGCCCTTGGTGCTCGTCGTGCTGCTGGGCTACAGCTACATGAAGCGCATTACGCGCTGGTCGCACCTGGTGCTGGGCCTGGCGCTGGGCTTGGCCCCGTCGGCCGCGTGGATTGCGGTGCGCGGCTCTCTGGATGCGCGCATCCTGGTACTGACCGCGGCAGTGACGCTATGGGCGGGCGGCTTTGACGTGCTCTACGCCTGCCAGGACTTTGAGCACGACCGCGAAGCGGGACTCCACAGCCTGCCCCAGGCGGCTGGCCTTTCGGCGGCTTTCTGGACGGCGCGGGCGATGCATCTGGCAATGTTGGGGCTGTTGCTCTGGCTCGGTGTACTGTTTCAATTTCGGACACTTGGCTGGCTGGGCATCGGGGTTGTGGGGTTGCTGCTGGCCTATGAGCACTCGCTGGTTTCACCGCGCGATCTACGCCGGCTGAATGCCGCATTCTTCACCATGAATGGCGTGATTGCGATGGTTTTTCTTGCCTTTGTGGCAGCCGATTTATGGCTGAAATAAGCTGGGCTGGTTGAGGTTCGTGGTTCCCACATTTGGCGCGGTGAAGCTGCGCCAGATGTGGGGCACCCAAAGTTTGTTGGATTTGTTGATAGCTGGTTGAGGTTCGTGGTTCCCATATACAAACAATCTGTATCTGGGGCACCCAGCTTGCAATGACAGAATATTGAAGGACGGAGAACGAGGAATCGCATGAAGATTGCAATTCAGGGAGAGCCTGGCTCATTCAGCCACGAAGCAGCGATGAAACTGGTTCCCGATGGGACGATCGTTCCTTGCGCGCTTTCAGCCGACGTCTTTGCGGCGTTGGAGAGCGGGGCCGTGGAGATCGCGGTGATTCCCATCGAAAACAGCCTGGCCGGTTCGGTTCTGGAGCACTTCGACCTGCTGCTGACCCACGATGTGCGCGTGGAACGGGAGACGCGCGTGCGCATCCGGCACAACCTGATCGCCCTGCCCGGCGTCGCTATGGGGGAAATTGAGCGCGTTTTTTCGCACCCGGTGGCGCTGGCGCAGTGTCGGCGGTTCCTGGCCGCGCACCCCGCGATGAAGGCGCTGGCTGCCTATGACACCGCAGGCAGCGTGAAGCAGTTGGTGGAACTGCACGACCGGCACGCGGCGGCCATCGCCAGCGAAGCGGCAGCCCGCCATTACGGCGCGCAGATTCTCCAGGCTGACATCGAGGACAATCCGGAAAACTATACCCGCTTCTTCCTAGTGCGGCGCACAGCGGAGGCCATCAACGATCCCGAGTCAAACAAGATCAGCCTGGCATTTTCCGTAGAGAATCGCCCCGGATCGCTGGTGGCGGCACTGGCCGAACTGGCGGGCATCGGCGCCAATATGACCAAAATCGAATCCCGGCCGGTGCATGGCAAGCCTTGGGAATATATTTTTTATGTGGATTGCCAGATTCACTCCGCCGGGGAGGCTTGGCGGGCCGTCGAGGCGCTCAAGCCGCATTGCGCGATGGTCAAGGAGTTGGGGCGCTACAGGGAGGCAGGACGGTAAAAAGACGAACGGCCGGGAGCGCAGGCGATTCGCTGCTTGCGCCCCGGCCGTTCGAGGAGGCCACACACATTCTGTCTCTGCGTTTGCCGTAATTCCAATGTCGCACAGACGGCAATAATTCTACGCAAATCCTGCTCAGTTTTTTCGCAGCACCCTTACACCACAAAATACTTGGCTTGGGGATGATGCACCACGATGCAGTTGGTACTCTGCTCCGGCTCCAGATGGAAGCCCTCGGTGAGGTGCACGCCGATGTTTTCCTCGGGCTTGAGCAGGCGGAAAATCTTCCTCTGATCCTCCAGATTCGGGCAGGCCGGGTAGCCGAAGGAATAACGCGAGCCGCGATACTTCTGATGAAACAGGTCCGCGACGATGGGCGAATCTTCTCCGGCGATGCCCAGTAACTCGCGTGCCTGCTTGTGCGCAAACTCGGCCAGCGCCTCCGCCGTCTCCACCGAGAGGCCGTGCAGATAGAGATACTTGGTAAAATCACCGTTCTCGAAAAGGTACTGCGTGCGGCGGCTCGCTTCTGATCCGATGGTCACGATGGAAAAGCCCACCACGTCGCGCTGGGCTGCGCTCACAGGCTCAAAGAAATCGGCAATCGAGAGCCTGCGGCCCTGCGCCTGACGCGGAAACGTGATGCGATCCAACTCGCGTTCAGGATCTTCTGGATCGAAGACAATCAGGTCGTTGCCTTGGCCCGCGCAGGGATAGAATCCGATAACCGACTTAGGCCCGAACCAGCCCGCCGCCTTTACTTCTTCTTCCAGACTGAGCAAAATCGGGCGGTATTTTTCTTCCACCAGCCGCAAATAATCGCCCTGCGCGGCGCTCTTCAGTTGCCACTGATTCTTGAAGAGAGCCGTCTCGTTCAGGTACGGAAAGATGTCGCCGAGCTTGTAATCCATGAAGACACGCGGCCCCCAGTAAGCAGGCTTGGGAATTGCCGCAACCCGCTCCACGACTGGCGAACGGCCCTCCGGCGTCAGTTCGACGAGGGGCGACTCGGAAGCATCCGCGCCGCCTTTGTTGAAGAGCTTTACCGTCTTGCCTTCCGCTTCGCGGCTCTCGCGCACGACCGCATCGCCGGAGGTTAAGTCGGCCATTGCGCGCAATCCGGCGAAGGCGTCCTCGGCATAAAAGACCGGCCCCGCGTACTCCTTGCGCAGGTCCTCTTCCACGTACTTGCGAGTGAGCGCGGCGCCGCCGCAGATGACAGGCACGGTCATGCCAAGCCGCTCCAGATCCTGTAAAACGTACTTCATTTCCAGCGTGGACTTGACCAGCAGTCCGCTGAGGCCGATGGCGCTGGCGTTCGCTTCTCGCGTAGCGGCGATAATCGAGTCCGATGGCTGCTTGATGCCCAGGTTGACGACACGATAACCATTGTTGGAAAGAATGATGTCCACGAGATTCTTGCCAATGTCGTGCACGTCGCCCTTGACCGTGGCCAACACCATGGTTCCTTTGCCGCCGCCGTCAGACTTATCCATTTTCGGTTCGAGGTATGCGACCGCGGCCTTCATCACCGAGGCCGAATCGAGCACCGAAGGCAATTGCATCTTGCGCGCGCCGAAGAGATCGCCAACGGTCTTCATGCCGTCGAGCAAAACCGTGTTAATCAGTTCGAGAGGAGTGTGAATTTTGAGCGCCGTTTCAAGCGCCTCTTCGAGCGATTGCTTCTGCTCGCCCAAGCCAATCGTCCGCTCGCCGCGAATAATCAACTGCTTGAGCTTCTCATCCGTGGTGAGATTTTCGACCGGAGTCTCCTCTTCCTTTACCGATCCCTTGCCCAGGCTGGCGAAGTAAGCCATGTAAGCCTGCAAGGGGTCGCCGTTGTCACGGTCCTGGAAGATGAGGTTGCGCGCTAATTCGACTTCTTTCGCAGGGATTTTGTAGAGCGGATAAATCTTCGAGTAGTTGACGATGGCCGCGTCGAGCCCGCGGTCCACGGCCTCCTTGAGAAAGACGGAATTGAGCACGCGGCGCGAATAGGCTTTCAGGCCGAAAGAGATGTTGGAGACGCCAAGCACGGTGCGCGAGCGCGGCAGTTCGAGCTTGATGCGCCGCACCGCTTCGAGCGTCTCAATGGCCGCTGAACGGTAGTCTTCCTGACCGGTGGAGATGGGCAAAGTGAGCGCGTCGAAGATCAGATCTTCCGAGCGCAACCCGTATTTATTGACGGCCAGATCGTGGATGCGGTGAGCGATGGCCACCTTGCGCTCGGCGGTGAGCGCCATGCCCTGTTCGTCGATGGTGAGCGCGATGACCGCGGCCCCGTAGCGGCGCGCCATGGGCAGCACAAGGCTAGTACGCTTCTCGCCATCTTCCAGGTTGATGGAGTTGATGATGGGCTTGCCGGGAATGCGCTTGAGCGCTTCTTCAATGACGCTGGCTTCTGTCGAGTCCACCAAGATGGGCGCGGGCACGCGGGTGGCAATCTTTTCAAGCACCGCATTCATGTACGCCTGCTCGTCTTCGCCCACGATGGCGCAGCAAAGGTCGAGCATCTGCGAGCCTTCGCCGGCCAGCCGCTTGGCCATGGCCAGAATGCCGTCGTAGTCGCCCGCACGCACCATGTTGCGAAACGTATCGAGGCGGGTAGTGGTGTTCATCTCCTCGGCGATGATGACCGGCTGCGCATCCGCTTCAAGCGGCACGGCAGAGAATGCGCTGGCAGCGACCGACTGCTGTGCAACTTTGCGCGGCGCGGGTTTTAAATTTTTGACGGCCTCCACCACGGCGCGCAAATGCTCGGGCGTGGTGCCACAGCAGCCGCCGACGACCTGCACGCCGTATTCAGCGACGAAGCGCCGCAGATACGACGCCAGTTCGGTCGGAGTGAGCTTGTAGACCGCGTGGCCGCCCTCGTTTCGCGGCAGGCCGGCGTTGGGCAGCACGCTGATGGGCGTAGTCGAGTTCTGGCAAAGGAAGCGAACCGCGTCGTTCATCTCCGCCGGGCCAGTGGCGCAGTTGAGGCCGATCACGTCAGGCTGAAAGCTTTCCAGCACAGCCAGCGCCGCGCCGATCTCCGAACCGAGCAGCATGGCGCCGCTGGCTTCAAGGGTGATCTGGACCTGGATGGCCACATTGCGGCCAGTCGAGGGGATCTTGCCTTCGCGAGCCTCGCGAACCGCATCCTGACAGGCGGCAAGAGCAATCTTGGCTTGCAACAGGTCCTGGCAGGTCTCGATCAGCAGCACGTCCACGCCGCCTTCGATGAGCGCCTCGGCCTGCTCGCGATAGGCGGCAGCCATGGCATCGTAACCGATGTGGCCCAACGAAGGAAGCTTGGTGGTGGGCCCCATGGAGCCAGCCACAAAGCGGGGCTTCACCGGGGTCGAGTAGGCGTCGGCCACTTCACGTGCAAGGCGCGCCGCGGCCAGATTCAATTCGCGTGTGCGGTCCTGAAGGCCGTACTCAGTAAGGACGATGGTGGTCGAGCCAAAGCTGTCGCTCTCGATGACATCGCAGCCGGCCTCAAGAAACGAAGCGTGAATGCCACGGATCACATCGGGGCGCGAGAGCACCAGCAGTTCGTTGCACCCCTCTTTGCCCCAGAAATCCGCCGCTGTGAGGTCGAGCTTTTGCAGATTGGTGCCCAGCGCACCGTCATAAACCAGCACGCGCCGCTTCAGTTCTGAAAGAAAGTCCGCCAAAATCACTCCTGACCCCAGAACCGCCGGGGAATATGGGGAGAACAGCCAACACTACAGAATATACGGTTACCGAGTCTGCGCAGGAAGAACGGCCATCGGATTGGGACGGCGCGGGAAATGGATGGCCGCGCTCTATCTGAAAGTGCAGCGAATCTTGAAGGCGGGCTGACGCTCGTCTCCTTCAAGATTCGCTCTATTTGGTTCGGCCTCTAAACCGCTTCGAGTGCCGCCAGAATCTGCGGTGCCAACTGGTTCACGCTACCCGCGCCGAGGGTCAGGATCAGGTCGCCGTCCTTGGCCTGGGCGGCCACGGCGGCTACAGCGGCGGGAAAATCCGGAGCGAACTGAACCTGCGGGCCTTCAATCTTGGAAGCAAGCAATTCGCCCGTCACGCCGGGGATGGGTTCCTCGCTGGCGGCGTAGATGGGGAGTACGATGACCGTGTCAGCGTCAGCAAACGCGCCACGGAACCGCTCCAGGAGATCCCGCGTGCGCGAGTACCGATGGGGCTGGAAGACGACATGAATTTTTTTGTAGCCGCACTCGCGCGCCGCGGCCAAGGTAGCGCGAATCTCGGTGGGGTGGTGGCCGTAGTCATCCACCACGGTGACGCCGCGCGCCTTGCCGCGAAGCTGAAAGCGCCGGTCCACGCCGCGAAAATGATTGAGCCCCTCGGCAATCTTCTCCGAGCAAACACCGAGTTGATGAGCAATGGCCACAGCCGCCGTGGCGTCAAGCACGTTGTGGCGTCCGGGTACATGCAATTCAAAGGGTCCGAGCGGCCCGGCGGCGGTAACTACCTGGAAGCGCGCGAAACAACTTCCCTTCCCGGAATCGAGAAACTCCAGCCGGTAGTCGGCCTCTGGCGCAACTCCATAAGTAAAGACGCGGCGTTGAGCGCGGGGCAAAATGGCGGCCAACAGCGGATTGTCGAGGCAGGCGGTGACCGCGCCGTAAAACGGCAGCTTGTCAATAAATGTCAGGAAAGCATCTTCGACGTCGGCCATGTCCCGGTAGCAGTCCATGTGTTCGCGGTCGAGATTGGTAACCACGGCCAGGATGGGCGAGAGCTTGAGGAAGGAGCGGTCACTCTCGTCGGCCTCAGCCACCAGATATTGCGAGCTGCCCAGCTTGGCGTTGGAACCAAGAGCGTCAACGCGGCCGCCGACCACCACCGTTGGGTCCAGGCCTCCAGCAGCCAAGACCGCGGCCACCATCGACGTGGTGGTGGTCTTGCCGTGCATACCGGCGATGGCAATGCCGTACTTGAGGCGCATCAGTTCGGCCAGCATTTCAGCACGCTGAATGACGGGAATCTTGCGGGCGCAGGCCTCCAGCACTTCCGGATTGGCGGCAGAGACAGCGGAACTGGTGACCACGACCGTGGCTCCGGCGATGTTGGCGGCATTATGGCCCTGGTAGATGGCGGCACCCATTTGGGCAAGGCGGTCGGTCACCGGACTGCGGCGCAGATCCGAGCCCGAAACCTTCATATCCAGGTTGAGCAGAATCTCCGCAATGCCGCTCATGCCGATACCGCCAATACCGATGAAGTGCGCGTGCTGAGAGGTGGCAAACATAGAGTGTGGAACTCTCCTTTAACGTTCTTGCGGGCAGAGGCCCTTTAGCTTGCGAAAATGGTTGAGCACTTGCGGTGCGCCAGCAGGGGCAGCACCTGCGCCTGGGCCTCGTCGACGGAGACGCCGTACTTGGCGCGCAGGTCATCGACCTTGCCATGCTCGATGAAATGATCGGGCCAGCCGATGCGGACCACCGGAACCGCACTGCCCAGCTCGGCAAGGGTTTCAATCACCGCCGAACCGAAGCCTCCCATCTTCACGTGGTCCTCGAAGGTGACAAAGGCAGCCACGCGGCTGGCGTATGTGGCGAGCATCTCGCGGTCAATCGGCTTGATGAAGCGGGGGTTGATGACCGCGGCGGAGTAGCCATCGCATTCGAGGCGCTCGGCGAGTTCCTGCGCAAGAGGAGTCATGGGGCCAAGGCCCAAAATGGCCACGTCGGAGCCGTCCTTGAGGACTTCAGCCTTGCCGAGGGGGATGACTTGCGGCTCGGGCTTGCGGGCCACGCCAGGCACCGCTCCGCGCGGATAGCGGATGGCGCTCGGCCCTGGAAGCTGGAGGGCAGTCTTCATCATGTCGGCCAGTTCGTCCTCATCTTTGGGCGCCATGAGAACCATACCTGGGATACCGCGCAGATACATGATGTCGAAGAGGCCGTGATGCGTGGGGCCGTCGTCGCCGGAGAGGCCAGCGCGGTCCATGCAGAAGAGCACAGGCAGCTTTTGCAGCGCCACGTCGTGAACGATGGGGTCAAAGCCGCGTTGCAGGAAGGTCGAGTAGATGGCGCAGACCGGACGGAAGCCGCGAGCGGCCATCCCGGCAGCGAAGACGACCGCATGTCCCTCGGCGATGCCCACGTCGAAGTAGCGCTTGGGAAAGTTGGGCCGGAAAAGATCCAGGCCGGTGCCACTGGGCATGGCGGCTGTGATGGCCACAATGTGCTCGTCCTGGGTGGCCAATTGGACCAGCGTGTTGGCGAATGCCTCGGCGTAGGTAAGCTGGTCTGTGGGCTTGGTTTCGCCGGTCTCAGGGTCGAAAGGACCGAGGCCATGAAACTTCTTTTGCCGGTCGAGCGCCGGCTGGAAACCGCGGCCCTTCTGCGTGAGTACGTGGAGCAGCACAGGCCGGTTGACAGTCTTGAGAAACTTGAAGGTCTCCACCAGTTGCGGGATGTTGTGTCCGTCAATAGGACCGTAATACTGCAAGCCGAACTCCTCGAAGAGGATCGAGGGCCACAGCATACTTTTAGCGGCCTCTTCGGCGCGGCGCATCACCTCGATGGCCGTTTTGCCGCCCATCTTCTCGATAATGCGGTGGGCCGAGTCGTGCAGATTCTGGTAATGCTCGTTGGTGACGATGCGGTGGAAGTAGCGCGCGATGGCGCCCACGTTGCGGTCGATGGACCACTCGTTGTCGTTGAGCACCACAATCAGCCGCTTGGTCTGCTCGGCGATGTTGTTCAGCGCCTCGAAGGTAATGCCATTGGTGAAGGCCCCATCGCCGGCGACGGCAATCACGTTCTCCGTGCCGCCAGCCAAGTCGCGGGCCACAGCCATTCCCAGAGCGGCCGAGACGGCCGTGCCGGCGTGCCCGGCGCCGTAGCAGTCGTGCTCGCTCTCAGTACGCAGCATGAAGCCGTTCAGCCCGCCGGGCTGGCGAATTGTGTCCATGCGGTCCAGTCGGCCAGTGAGCATCTTGTGGATGTAGGCCTGATGGCTGACGTCAAAGAGAATCTTGTCCTCGGGGGTGTTGAAGACCGTGTGCAGGGCCAAGGTCAGCTCGACAACTCCGAGGTTGGGGCCCAGGTGGCCGCCGGTCTTGGAGAGCGTCTGAATAAGGAATTCGCGAATCTCCCCCGCCAGCACCGCCATCTGCGCGAAGTTCAGGCGCTTCAAATCGGCGGGCGAGTGAATGGATTCCAGCAGTGTTCCCATCGTCTTCCTTCCCAAGGTAAAAAAGGGCCGGGCAGCCAAGCAAAAAGCCCCATGACTCCGGGGCCATCAAAAGCAGCTTTGTTGCCAACCGTTAGTATACCAATGCGGCGGAAGCGGGCGCTGAACGGTTGATCGGCGGCAGGCTCCGGCGCTGGCGCGCAGATCGAGCGCAGCCGCCACTGGAATGATCAGACTATTCAGCCTTTTCGATCAACCCCTATTTCTTGGGCGGCGCTGGAAGGCGGACAGCGGAAAATATCTTCACGATGTCAGTGGCCAAGCCGCCTGAAGCGATGGTTCCGTCGAAGGCCGTAACTTTGCCCGAGGCGAGAACGATTGTCGTCTTCTTGTCGGAGATGACGAAGGTGTGAACATAAGTAAACAGTGGCCGGTCGATTTCGATGAACAGGTCTGCCACACGCGGGTCACCTACAATGGTCAGGCCCAGCTTGTCCCAGTCCTTTTGCCGCGCAAGAGCCCGATCCAGAGTATCGACAGTCAAGAAGGATGTTTTCGAGTGAATGAAGATGGTCTTCGCATTCTTGAGGATTTGTTTGGGGTCTGAACCGGCGATGGCTGCGCTCGATTGCGGCACCTCCGCTGCCTGTTGCGAAGGCATTTGCAGGGCGGCTCCTGAACCGAGAGCGATATGGGAACCGGAATCAGGCAAACCAAGTAGATTCTCGATGGGCACGGCGAAAGCGGCAACGCCCTTCTTGCCCGTAATAATGCCAATCAGCGCTCCAGAACGATCAACCAGTGCGCCACCACTGGCACCGGGCGCAACTGGCGCGGTGAATTGCAGCAGTCGAAAGCCAGAACCAGCTCCAGGAACCTCGTCGGCAGGACGGACGGCGGATAGAATGCCCTCAGTGGCCGACCACGTGAGCCCGCCGGCATTGGTCACCGCATAAACGGGATCGCCTTGTGCAATCCCCACCGTGCTTCCTGAAACAAGCGCCGGAAGCGCACCGGCAGAGATTTTGATCGCGGCCACATCACGGCGCTCGTCGGAACCGAGCAGAATTACCCTGTCAAAGACGTCTCCGTTGGCCATGCGGACCTGAACCTCTGCCGCGCCTTTGATGGCGTGCAGGGCGGTCAGAATCACCCCATCCTTCGAGATGACAACGCCGGTGGCAATGGAGTTGAGGCGGCCAGCGCCTTCGCCCGCCAGAATGATCACCGTGGCAGCTTTCGTGTGCTCGAAGATTGTCTTGGTATCCGGTGTTGATGTGGCTTGTTGGGCAACGAGGGAAAAGCTGAATGCGGCGACGGCGACAATTTGGAGAGCATGAGTGAGGGTTTTCATAAAGTGCCAAGGATTCTAGCAATCAAGGGACTCAGGCTGTCAAATCATTCTTCCAGCGCCCAACGGAAAAGGCTGCCCGCAGGCAGCCTTTTCAATTCGTTTCAGACAGCTATGGAAAGCGCCGCTCTACGGCCGATCCTGCGGCGAGGACGCTGGCGAAACGGAAGCCGTGTTCTGCTGGCCATTGGAGTTGAACCAGTTGTGGTTCCAGAGATTCTGGTAGAAGGCGCCGGTGAGCTCGGCGGCGCGGGGGCCGAAGGTGGGCCT
>Ga0224530_1001299_pt1 | contig 13526 bp, 6 predicted proteins | sample CBST75metaG_FD_179873 | JGI IMG/M metagenome (GOLD analysis project Ga0224530, IMG submission 179873) | Peat soil microbial communities from Stordalen Mire, Sweden - C.B.S.T75 | ecosystem: Environmental > Terrestrial > Soil > Wetlands > Peat | place: Sweden: Norrbotten County, Stordalen Mire...
ACATACGGTGAAACGCCCCCCCCTTTAGCTGTTTTAGTACGGTGAAACGCCCCCCCTTTTAAATAGATAAATAAATAGATTTTTTAGTAGTTGCTCACCCCGAAGCTGTGGACAATTCCGAAGCATCCCTGCTGCTTCGCTTCGCTACGCAGAAAAAGGAGCGCCCTAACGGGCGGTCAGCGAGCTACGCTCGCATACGGTGGGAGGGCGTTGAGCGCCCCTCCCACACCCTCCCCGCCAAAAAACAAAAAACTTCCTGTGGATGGTGGGATTGATCCAGCCTTTGAGCCTGAGTGTAGAGCCGTGCTGAATCAAACAGAAAGCCCCGGTAACGAGTCCGAAGACGTTCGGCCTACCCTTTCCCTATCCAAATCCGGTCTGAGGGCATTTTGCCATTGAACTACGGGTTATGAATCCGTCGCTCTATCGCCGTCCAAAATCCAGATTCTTGCCAAAGCAGCGGTGGCCTGCGGCGGCTTTTTCCGCTCAGTCCGGTCCGGCCGCCCGCGCTTGCGCGCTCCCCCGTCCGTTCGGGTCCTGCATTCGTCGCGCCAGGGTCGTGCGTTCTGTCACGCCGAATGCCTGACAACCTCCGTCCGAGCGGCCGTACCCTCCCTCGCTCTGCCCCTTTCTTCGGAACTCTCTGCGCGGTCCGCTGCGCTTTTGTGAAGAACCGCTTCGAGCGTTTCCGAACAAAGGGGACAAAAACATGTCATTTCAAGCGCAGTACCAAACGCAAAAGCCTTCTACGCAGCAGATTGTCGCCGCCGCCGCCGATAGGCTGCTCGATGCTCTCCGGCAGGGAAGAAGCGAGGCCATGGCCGACTATCTCCGCGTCATGGGCCGATTCCATCGGTATTCCCTTAACAACGTTTTGCTGATTGCCCAACAGCGCCCGGCCGCGTCCCAAGTATGCGGCTTCAAGACGTGGCTTTCCCTTGGCCGCCACGTTCGCAAAGGGGAGAAGGGAATCAAGATTATCGCCCCCATCGTCGGCAAGAAAAAAGCCGACGATGACCTGCCCGAAGACGGACGGAAAGAGCAAACGCACGTTTACGGATTCAGAACCGTTTCCGTTTTCGATCTGGAGCAGACAGACGGCGAAAATCTTCCTTCCGCTCCCGGCGTCCAGGGAGACGCGAGCGAGCACTTGAACGCGTTGTTTGCGTTCGTCCAGAAGCAGGGAATTGCCGTCGAGTTTTCCGAAGGCATTGCGCCGGCTTTGGGCGTCAGTTACGGAGGCAAAATCCTGCTCGCTCCCGGTTACTCGGAGGCCGAGACTCTGGCCACTTTGGCGCACGAATACGCGCACGAATCCATGCACAAAGACGACCGTCGAACCGGGACCACAAAGACCGTTCGAGAGACCGAAGCCGAGGCCGTTGCCTTCGCCGTTTGCTCCGGGCTGGGGCTCGATTGCGGTTCCAGCTCCAGCGATTACATCGGCCTCTACGACGGCAACGCGGACACCCTCATAGCTTCACTTGAAATCGTCCAGAAAACCGCCTGTCAGATCCTCGACGCCCTCACTCCAGCCAACCGGCCGGAGTGAGGGCCGGTCCAGCATCAAGCATAACCGCTATTCTGGTAAGAATAGCGGTTATGCTGATTCATGGGCGCGGGTATCGCATGGTGGAGGACCTTCGCCTGCATGTCTTGCTCACATTGATGATAGAAACTCGCCATTTCATAACAACTCGGTGGTTCCGCAGAGTGTCGATTGGCACGGTTCTCTTGCTCGCCGCAATCAGTGGCGCTTGTTCCGCACAGAACAGGGGTGTCGCCAGTGAACCTCCTGTGAAGTGGATCGGCGATGGGATAGACCGCCAGGCCATTCGAGAAGACATCGTGCGGGCACAACAAGCCCTACGTTCCTTTGCCTCGACAAACCATCTCGAAAGCGGACTGGAAGCTTTGCGAATCGGCCACATCGAGATTTTCAGTAGCAAAACAATGTTCGATCAACGCCTGATCGCAATCGATGGCTTGCCCCCTGATACGAAGTTCCCACTCTCATACGTGGCGGTGGTCGATGGAAATGTGCTGTATGCATGTAGCGAACAGGCGGCGATTACCTCAAATCCAGCGGTGAAATCGCGGACGGACTACGTAGAGCTACTTACCCATGAGATGGCTCATGCGCTTCATATCGCGCTGCTGGACGGGGACGAAGCGCGCATGGGGCCGCGATGGTTTTACGAGGGTTTCGCTGTCGTTGCGGCGGGGCAGTTTGTCGACCAACCGCCGATCTCAAAGCAGGAATATCTTGACGTGGTGTTCCCCCGCACCAAACCGGACTACCGGCTATACGGAGCGGCGCTACGAAAGCTCGCGCAAATCTACCCTCTGGCTGAATTGATAAGCCGGGCCAGTAAACCTGGGTTCTGTGATTGGGCAACCTCCGCTGTGAGCTTCCCCTAATAAGCCATAGCTGTGCGCCAGTTTTGCAGTTCCGACCGGCTTGCACTACTACGCTGCTTCGCATCGGCAGAATGATTGACACATCACCCCCAAATGGGAACTGCGGCGCTACCGAAAAGCGCCCCGGCGTTTACATATGAAAACGTGTTTGTAATCAATGCTTTATCCGTTCGGTGAATTCATCCGGTCCAGCCGGCTCTGCGCGTGTAAACGCGGCGCGCATTATCGCGTAAACGTGTTGATTCCGCACGACTTGAACGTAAACGAAGAAAATTAGTTCTTGACTGTTCGAGTCTGCGGGAGCAATCTGTTTGGCAAGGCGGGCTTCCCATGAATTCTTCCCGCACGCTCTCTCCGGCCGGTTCCGACGCCCCTTCGAGCGAAGAGGCGAAGCCCGGCTTCCGCACCAAAACTATCGCCACGCGGATCACGCCCGAGGAGCTGGCCGAGGTCGAGGCCGCCGCCGAGCGCGACGGCAAGAGCTTGGCCGAATGGCTCCGCGAGCTGGTTTTGAACTCCGCGCGGCAGCGCCCGGCCGATCCCATCGAGCTGCTGCTTTCCGAAGTCGCCGCCACTCGCTACATGCTTTTGACTCTGTTTCACGCGACGGCAGAGGCCAGGCGGGACGGCGTCGATCTGCTTCCCGAAACCGTTCTTAAAATTCGCGACACCGCCGACCGCAGGAAACTCCAGACGGCGCGCAAGATGCTTGAGGAGTTTTCCGCCCAGGGAGCCCCGGAGGCAAACCAGACCGGAGGCCGGCCGTGAGCCGCCTACTGCGGTTCCCGCGCCGCCCTCTCTGGCTCCTGATCGTTCTGCCCCTGGCCGTTGTTTTTGTTCTTCCCGTGTTTCTGGTCATTCCGATCTGGCTGGCTCGCTTTGGGGTCAATATCGATTCCCCGGAAAAGGTCTTCCGGGGGATTCTTTGGGGCTTCGCGGCGGTGCTTGTGCTGCTGGGAGTTCTCAGTTCAAGGAGAGGGCAATCCCGCTACGAAGAGCGCCACGGGCGGCGCACCAAAGGCCCGGAGCTGACCCTCCCGGCATGGCTGAAACGGCCATCCCGGGAGGATGGAATCCGGTTCCGGCTTTGCTTCGAGCGCCCGCCGTTCGACGGGTTGCCCTTCGGTCCCGGCTACCGGGTTCCGCGCCGGCTGGAGTCGAGCCACATTCTGCTGATGGGCGACACCGGCAGCGGCAAGTCCTCGGCGATCCGGCAGATTCTTCGCCAGGTCGAGGAGCGGAATGAAACCGCCATCGTCTACGATCCGGCGATGGATTTTGTAGGCGAGTTCTACTCGCCCGCGCGCGGCGATCTGATCTTGAACCCGATTGACGTCCGGTGTCCGTATTGGGGGCTGGGCGACGAGATCGAGCGCGAGGAAACGGCCACGGCTATTGCCGCCGCGTTCCTGCCGGAAAAGGAATACGAAAAAGAGTTTTTCACCGACGCCCCGCGCCGGGTGCTGGCCCATCTGCTGAAGAAAAAGCCGCAGCCCAGGGACATTTTGAAGTGGATGGCTGAGCCGGAATGGATCGAGCGCATGGTGAAGGGAACGCCTCTGGCGGCCCTGCTTGATCCGGGCGCGCCGGCGCAGCGGGCGGGTGTTCTTTCGAGCTTGAATATGGTGGCCGACTGTCTGGAGCTGCTGCCCGAGTGGGACGAGGCGAAGGGAAAAACCTTCGCGACGGCCGAGTGGTACAAGGACCGCACGCGCTGGGTTTTTCTGACTTCGCAGCCGGCCTACCGCGAGAAGATTTTGCCGCTCCATTCGGTCTGGTTGGACCTGTTCATCCTGCGCATGATGGGCTATTGCGCGGACCCGGCCGCGCGCCCGGTCTGGTTCGTTCTGGACGAGCTGGCGAGCCTGCACAAGCTGCCCCAGCTTCACACCGCCGTCACCGAAAACCGCAAGTACGGGAACCCGGTCGTGCTGGGGTTTCAGGGGCGCAGCCAGCTCGAAAAGCGCTACGGCCAGGACGCCGAGGCGATGCTTTCGCAGCCTGCGACCAAGGTTTTTTTCAAGACCTCCGAACCGCGCGCGGCCAAGTGGATTTCCGAGGCTATCGGCGAGATCGAGGTCGAACGGCTGAAGGAGTCGCGCAGCATGGGATTGTTAGCCGGCAAGAAATCCTATGCGATGGAGATCGCCACCAAGCCGCTCATCATGGCTTCGGAAATCTCCGGTCTGAAGCCGTTGCGCGCGTTCATCAAACGGGAAAACCAGGTCGTGCCGGTTCGCTTCCAGTTGGCTAAGAAACGCGGCGGGCAGCCGGAGTTCATCGAGCGCAGGATGCCGGCGCTCGCGCCCCGGCCCGCGCTGTCGATGCTGGCGGTTCCGGCGGAACTACCCCGGAAGCCGGCCCAGGCCGCGCTTCCGTTCTCCGATCCGTCCGCAGCCCAGCCCAAAAAGGCTTACGTGTGGGATGAGTCAAAGGGAATCGACTGACGGCATCCAAGGAGCGGAATATCCATGCTCACCATTTCCAAACCGCTTTCGGCAGGCCAGGCGCAGAGCTATCATGAGCGCGAGTTTGTCTCCAAAGAGCAGAACTATTGGAGCCGCGACCAGCAAGGTTTCAGCGAGTGGCAAGGGCAGCTCGCCCGGCAATGGGGCTTAGAGGGGGCAGTCGGCTCCGAGCACTTTGCCCGGTTGAGCGAGGGCCAGCACCCGGAGACCGGGGAGCAGCTCATCCGGCATCAACCCCAACGAACCTACGACGGCAAGTTTGGCAGGGAAGTGACCAGCGTCGAGCACCGGGCGGGTTGGGATGCGACCTTTTCCGCGCCGAAGTCGGTTTCGCTCACCGCCCTTGTGGGGGGCGACGAAAACGTTCGGGTGGCCCACCGGGAGAGCGTGCGCACCGCTCTGGCCGAGTTGGAGCGGTACACGCAGGCGCGCATCGGCAACGTTCATGCTCCGGAGACGACGGGGAAGTTCGCCGCCGCGACCTTCGAGCACGACACCGCGCGGCCCGTTGCGGGCTACGCGGCGCCTCAGCTTCACACCCATGCGGTCATCTTCAACGTCACCGAGCGGGAGAACGGCCAGGCCCGCGCCTTGCAGCCGCATGAAATCTTCGCTTCGCAGCACTACGCGACCAGCGTCTACCGCGCGGAGCTGGCCATGCGGTTGCAGGGGTTGGGTTACGAGCTGGAGCGGGGCAAGCACGGGCAGCCGGAGATCAAGGGCTATACAAAAGAGTATCTGGAGGCGTCCAGCCCGCGTCGGGAGCAGATCAAGGACCATCTCCGCGAGCAGGGGCTCGACGGCGCGGGAGCCGCCCAGGTGGCGGCCCACCGCACGCGCGACCGCAAGGAGCTACTTTCGCCCGAGGAGGTTTTAGCGCGGCACCGTGAGCTGGCCGCGCAGTTCGGGCATCAGGCCGACAAAGTAGTGGTCCAGGCCCGCGAGCACGGACAGCGGCACGCATATGAACCCGACATGAGTCGCAGCATGGGGGCGGCGCAGCGGGCCGTGACCTATGCCCGCGATCATCTCTTCGAGCGCGGAGCTGTGCAGGACCGCCGCGACATTCTGGAGGCGGCGCTCAACCGCGGCATGGGCGAAACGACTCATACCCAGGTGCGGCAAGAGTTCGAGCGCCGCGCGCAGGACGGGGAATTCCGCCAGGTCGAACATGCCGGAGCCGGCCGGCGGTACACGACCGCCGCCATGGCCGGCATGGAGCGAGAAATCGTCGCGCGCATCGAGGAGGGGAACCGGCGCGGCTACAGCGACCCGATGCTGGTTTCGCCCCAGGCGCGCATCGCCGCCGAGAACCGCCACTCGGAGCTGAACGCCGGGCAGCGCCAGGCCGTCGATGAGATATTCCTCTCGCGTGAGAGAATCGTCGGTTTGGACGGTCTCGCCGGTACGGGCAAGACGACGACGCTGGCCGTGATCCGCGAAGGCGCGGAGGCGGAAGGGTACAAGGTCGAGGGTTTCGCGCCCACGTCCCGCGCGGCGCAAAAGCTGGCCGAGGCGGGCATTGATACTTCCACGTTGCAAAAGGAACTGGCGCGCCGGCCGGGGCCGGACACGGGGGCGCGGCGGCTTTACGTGCTCGACGAATCCTCGCTCGCCTCCACCAAGCAAATTCACGAGTTCATGAACCGGCTTCATCCGAACGACCGTGTTCTGATGGTCGGCGACCGGCGGCAACACGAGGCGGTCGAGGCCGGGCGGCCCTTCGCGCAGCTCCAGGAAGCGGGCATGAAGACGGTCAAGCTGGAGCAGATCGTTCGCCAGAAAGACCCGGAGCTGAAACAGGTGGTCGAACAGCTCGCGCATGGAGAAGTGGGGAAAGCCGTACAGGGGTTGGAGCGGCAGTGCCGCGTCCACGAGGTGAAAGACCCGGCCGAGCGCGTCACGGCGATCGCCCGCGAGTACGCGCGATCGCCGGAGAGCACGCTCGTTGTTTCGCCCGACAACCGTTCCCGCGCGGAGATCAACCGGGCCATTCACGCCGAGATGCAGGGCCGTGGCCTTGTCGGCAGGGAAGAACATCGCGTGCAAACGCTGGTTCCGCGCCAGGACCTTACCGGCGCGGACCGCGCCTGGGCCGCGCGCTACGACGCCGGCGACGTGCTGCGCTACTCGCGGGCGTCGAAGGAAACCGGCATCGGAAAAGGCGAATATGCGTGGGTGACCGGCATCGATGCGCCCAATAACCGTATGACGGTGGAGCTGAGAGACGGCACGGCGCGGAGCTACGATCCGCGCCGGCAGCAGGGCGTTTCCGTTTATCGAGAGGAGCCGCGCGGCTTTTCCGTGGGCGACCGCATCCAGTTCACCGCGCCGGCCAACGACCTGAAGGTGGCCAACCGCGAGTTGGGAACCGTCGAAGCCATCGGCCGAGACGGGCGAATGAGTTTGAAGCTGGACGGCGGCCGCGAGGTCGATCTCGACCCGCGCGCCCATCCGCATCTTGATCACGGCTACGCGGTCACGAGCCATTCCAGCCAGGGGCAGACCGCCGAACGGGTTCTCATCAACGTTGATACCGAGCAGGGCGCGCGGGATCTGCTCAACAACCGCATGGCCTATGTTTCCGTCTCGCGCGGCGCGCACGATGCGCAGATCTTCACCAACGACCGCGAGAAACTGCCCGCCGCGCTCGGGCATGACGTTTCCCACGAAAGCGCCCATGTGCCAGAGATGAAGCAAGAGCAGGCAGTCACGCCGCAGAGGGAGATCGCACCGAAACAAGAGCTAGGACAGAGCTTTGATATTGGCTTGGGTCGATAGACCACGGACCAACGGCTGAACTGTCTATGCAGACTTGCGTTAGGCTTGGCGAATTGCATCTACTCACGCGCATAGACAGCGGTTTATCATGAAGTGAACATAGGCCACCAGTCATTCAGCCGCCCGTGTACTCCCTATAAAGAGGCGAGCATGTCCGAGCCGCGCGAACTCTTGGTGGGTCTTCTCGACTACATCAAGGAACAAGCCAAGGTTGTTGACCCGCGAGGATTCGTCCTTGGAAGCACAGGCGCATTTTTGCGCAGACAAAAGGCTGTTGCGGGCCTAATAGGCGTTGAATTCGACCTAAAGGTAGCATCCGATCACATCTGGATGCGTGTGCCCAGGCTGGCCGCTGAACCACCACCCACTGTACCTGAGAGCCACAAGGCGGTTATCAGCCTCAGCGCGAACCCGGATGGCCCGTTGCCTTCGCTGGACGAGCGGGTTCTCAATTGGGACCTGAACAAGGCCGTTCAGAAACACTTCGCCGAAAAGAACACAGACGACCCCGATGTACAGGAAGAGATTCAACGCTTTCGCGCAAAGTGGTGGGAGAAAGCTCGCCGTGCGCTGGAGTCGTATACCCTTGCATGGAAGTCTTGGGCAAACAGCGAACGTGAGCGCCGGAAAATCATTGCCCTCTATGGCGATCTATTTACGTTGATGCACCAGATGGAGGCCGAGCAAACCAACAAGCCGCAAGAACTGGTTTGGGGAATCGGAATCTCTGCATGGCGTCTTGCATATGAAAAGGGTGCCTTTTCGTTTGAGTACCCGCTCCTGACTCAGGCAATCGAAATATCGCTGGACGACAAGTCAATGGCTATCGAGTTGCGCCCGCGTGCGACTGATACTCAGGTAGAGTTTGACGCCATCACGGCCTGTCATGTTGAAGGTGCAATCGAAGTTGAGAAAGCAGTAATCGAACATCTCGATAAGCACAAGGAACGCCCGGTCACGCCTTTTGACTCTGGCAGCTACTCTGATGTGCTCAAACTCATAGCCGGAAACCTCGACAGCAAGGGGCAGTACAAGGAAGTGCTCTTGAAGGGCGATCCTGTGCCCGCTGCTGGCGAACATCTGGTGGTCACTGACGCATGGGTGTTATTCAGCCGCCCGCGAACCGTCAATTTCCTTTTTGAAGACCTGAAACGCCTTGAAGAGAAACTCAACGGTGGATGCACCATTCCAGATGGGCCAATGGCTCTTGTTTCAGAACCTTCGGACGAGCCTCTGACGTTTCAAACAGTGAGCTTTCGCGGAATTTCCAGCCGGGGTGAGTCGGGAGGCTCACAGAAGCCGCAAGAACTTTTCTTTCCTCTTCCCTACAATGAAGAGCAAGTCACCATTGTCAAGAATCTTACTCACGCGGCTGGCGTGGCTGTGCAGGGACCGCCGGGGACCGGCAAGACCCACACGATTGCTAACATTATTTGCCACTATCTTGCACAGGGGAAACGGGTGCTTGTTACCTCTCGCGGAGACGCCGCGCTGAATGTTCTGCAAGAAAAGATTCCCGATGAAGTGCGCGCTCTTACCGTTGCACTTCTTGCCAGTGACCGCGAAGGGGTTCGGCAGTTTCAGGCTTCTATTGAGACAATTCAGCACCGCGTATCGCAACTCAACCCGGAACTGACAATGAAAGAAATCGAGCGTTGCCAAAGCTCCATTGATCGGGCACACGCCGAACTCTTGTCCATAGACCGGCGAATCAATGAAATCGCTCTGCATCAGCTATCCGAGATTGAAATGGATGGCGTTCCAATGCGTGCCCAGAAACTCGCCGAGCTGGTGCATAGTGGAAACGAATTGCACGGGTGGTTTGATGATGCAATTTCACTGACGCCCGATAATGCTCCCCCCTTCGATGACAGCGAAGCGGGAAAAATACGTGGCGCAAGGCGAATCCTCGGTGCCGATCTCGTGTACGTCGATAAGCATGTTCCCTCTGCGGATTCGTTTCCATCGGTCGCGGACATTTCCCGTCTCCATGACCTGCTTGTCGAAAGAAACAGAATTGAGCATGAACTCCACAGTGACCAGTTGTCTACGCTCAAGACGTTCACGCCGCAAACGCTCGATGGCGTGCGGGCGCTCTTGCAATCGACCGACGAGGCTATGGCGCTGCTCTCGGATATAGAAGAGACAGGCGAAGAATGGCCGTTCTCTCTTCGTGTGAAATGTCAACAATCGTCGTTCGCCTCGGAACGACGCGCCTTGGAAGAATTACTCAACGGACTTGACGAGCTTATCCATGATCGGGCTGAATTTCTCATGCACCCTGTAAGTGTCCCCGATGAGATATTCGACAGCCCGAAAACCATTGACGCAATCAAGAATGCAGCTTTAACAGGAAAGCCCTTCGGTTTACTGTCGTTCGGCGCGGCTGAGGCAAAACGCCACATTCAGAGCGTAACAATCGATGGCAGAGTGCCTGTTAGTGCCGAAGAGTGGGCGCATGTCAATCGATTCGTAATCCTGCATGGGCAAGTACGCGCATTTTGCATACGCTGGAATGGTGTCACAGAATTATTGTCGATTCCTCCTCTGCATGGTGGACTTGCTGGGTTGCGACAGATTGAAGTCACGGCAACACTCGCACAAAAGGCGCACCGTCTCGCCACTCACTACGATGTTTTGCTGAGTTCCCAAGCATTGGAAATCTTCACGGAGATGCCGCACGAACTCTCGGGCGGTACGCGTTCTGAACTCGATGCCCTGCGGCAAAAACTCATCCAGATCTTAACGCTGGACGAACTCTCCCAAGCTCCGATTCGGCTCGCTCAACTCACGGAGAAACTTGCCGGATATTCTGGTCCTGTAGTCGATGCGATGCGTTCATTTATCGAGTTATCTCTTGGAAATGGCGCATTATCCAACGCCTCTATTGCATCGCAATACACAGAGTTGATTGCCGAACTTCGCCGCATTGCCGGGCTGGCTTCAGAGATTGGCTGCATTCAAGAAGGCGCACAGAAAATTGAAGAGGCAGGTGCACCTAAACTTGCGGCGCGTGTGCGTTCTGTGCAGGTTGCATCGGCAGGTGATGACGAGACGTTCCCTGTGACTTGGCGTGATGCTTGGAACTGGGCACGAATGCGCGAGCACCTCGACCGGATAGAAGGTCGAGTCGAGTTGCGTAACCTTGGAGAACGAAGGCGTGATCTCGAAGTGGGGCTGTCTCGTTTTTATCGTGAGATAGTTGCCAAATCAGCGTGGCTAGCGACTAAACGAAACGCCACTCCCCGTACCCTACAAGCTCTCGCCGGGTATGCAATAGCAGTCCGCAAAATCGGGCAAGGAACAGGTCCAAACGCCACAAGGTATCGCCGAAATGCCCGACAAGCGATGTACGATGCTGCTGGTGCTGTCCCTTGCTGGATTATGAATCACACGCGAATCTCCGAGGCGATGCCACCGGACATAGGAATGTTTGATCTCGTCATTGTGGATGAGGCAAGTCAATCTGACCTGTGGGCACTTCCGGCTATTTTGCGCGGCAAGAAGATTCTCGTTGTTGGTGACGATAAGCAGGTATCTCCTGACGGCGGTTTTATTCAGAGCGGTCGTATTCAGGAGTTGCTCGAAAGATTCTTGCGCAATCAGCCTTACGCGGCGGAGATGACTCCAGACAAGTCTCTTTACGACCTTGCCGCCCGCGTCTTCGCCGCGACTCAAATTATGCTGCGTGAGCACTTCCGTTGCGTCCCGCCAATCATTGCCTATTCAAATCGCACCTTCTACAAGGGACAAATCCAGCCGCTTCGGATTCCACGAGCATCGGAGCGCATTGAGCCGCCACTTGTGGATATTTACGTCGAGGGCGGAACGAGGGATGCACATGATTGCAACCATCGAGAGGCCGAGGCGATAGCCGATGAAATTAACGCAATTCTTGCTGACGACAAGCTCAAGGGAAAAACTATCGGCGTTGTTTCGCTGCTCGCAGCGGAGCAAGCGAAGCTAATTGATTCCGTTGTGACGCGAAAGTGCGATGCGGGAGAGTTGCACAGACGCAAATTTCTGTGCGGAGATGCACGAACCTTTCAAGGGAGCGAGCGCCACATCATGTTTTTGTCGATGGTGGTCGATCCTTTGAATTGCAAAGCCCTTTCGGGGAATATGTTCGATCAGCGATTCAATGTTGCAGCGAGTCGTGCCCAGGATCGTATGTATCTGGTTCGGTCCGTTCAGCTCTCAGACCTTTCGGATAAGGACTTGCGGTCCGGGCTTTTGGCACACTTCGATAATCCGTTGGTAGTTGATAAAGCCGAGGCGGAAACGCTTATCGACCGCTGTGAGTCGGGCTTCGAGAAACAGGTGTACTCCGAACTTGTCTCCCGAGGGTATCGCGTAACGCCGCAGGTCAAGACCGGCGCTTATCGTATCGATATGGTTGTCGAGGGACAGGGCGATCTTCGCCTGGCCATCGAATGCGATGGAGATGAATTTCACGGGCCTGATAGATGGCAGCACGACCTCAGCCGTCAGCGTGTACTTGAACGTGCGGGCTGGGTTTTCTGGCGTTGCTTCGCCTCTACTTGGGTACTCCGCAAAGATGAGGTTATGGAGGAGCTTGTTGAGTTCCTTGACCGGATGGGCATTGAACCGTTGGGCGCTATCGAGACTGCTTCCCGCATCGTTGAGAAACGAACGTGGAAAAGTCCCGTGTCTGCTGAACCGGACGGGGAAGAGAGCACGGTGCAGAGCGAACCTATAGCTGACGAAACACCGAACGAGGAAGAAGCAGCAGAACACCCTGCAACTACACGCGCGCATGAGGAAAAACCACGCAAACAGGACCGTGACCGCTCACAAGAAAACGGTTCGCAAGGAAACTGGAAATTGCGGTCCACACCAAGGCAGGGCGCAAAAGCAGAACCCTCGGAGCGCCCTGTCACGACGCAGCTTGAATTGCTTTCTGACGAAGGAAATCAAGAAGCGCAAGACGGCGAGTCTTCGATGGCCAGCCGTTTGCAATCTCAGGATTGGTTTGCTATTGCCAAATGGGCACGGGAAAACGACTATTTAGAAAGTTGGCAAAGACGATTTGCCTTCACGTTAGGCGTCCACCTGAATAAGGGAAAGAGCATCACAGACAGGCAACTACCACACGCCGTCAAGATTGTTGATGAAGCCTTGCGATTAGGATACAAGTTTAGCGACTAGGCTGCGAAATCTTGCGCTAATATGGGTCAGATCACGCATGATAAAGGACATTATCATGCGTATAATGGAGCCATGACGACCAGCGCCATTCAGGTCCAGTCCCCTGCCCTGCCCTCCATCTTCACGGCCCAGCCTCAGGCCCGGAAGCGGCTGCGGGATTTCTTCAGCTCGCACATCCGCAATAAAAATACCCGCCGCGCCTACCTTGAAGCGGTCCGCCAGTTCTCCGCTTTCTGCGCCGGCGTCGGCATTGAGGATCTGACCCAGGTCGAACCGATCCACGTTGCGGCCTTCGTTGAAGACCAGCTCCGGGAGCATTCCCGGCCGACCGTAAAGCAGCGGCTAGCCGCTTTGCGGATGCTCTTCGATTGGATGGTGGTCGGCCAGGTGATTCCGTTGAATCCCGCGCACAGCGTGCGCGGGCCGAAGCACACGCAGAAGAAGGGCAAGACGCCGGTGCTTACCCCGGAGGAGACGCGGACGCTGCTTGACTCCATCGACACCGCTTCCCTGCCCGGTCTGCGCGACCGTGCATTGATTGGCCTCATGGTCTACACCTTCGCCCGCGTGGGCGCGGTGATCGGTATGCGTGTCGAGGATTTCTTCGTCCAGGGACGGCGCGGCTGGGTGCGGCTCCACGAGAAGGGCGGCAAGGAACACGAGATGCCCACCCATCACAATCTGGAC
>Ga0224530_1001304_pt1 | contig 13505 bp, 9 predicted proteins | sample CBST75metaG_FD_179873 | JGI IMG/M metagenome (GOLD analysis project Ga0224530, IMG submission 179873) | Peat soil microbial communities from Stordalen Mire, Sweden - C.B.S.T75 | ecosystem: Environmental > Terrestrial > Soil > Wetlands > Peat | place: Sweden: Norrbotten County, Stordalen Mire...
AAGCAACGCCATCCTGCACCTTGGAGAAACTCTGGTTTAGTTGATTCTGAATGGCTGCTGCCTGCAAACTCGCGGCGTGACGAGTGTCCCAGTGACGCAGCTTCCCGAAAAGAATGCTGGTGTAGGTGTTTTGCGTGCTGCTGATCAGGTCAACGCCGCTGATTGTGGCCACGCTTTCGACACCCGGCGTGTGACGGAGAATGTCCTCCGCTTTACTGGCGGCTTCTGAGGTGCGTTGCAACGAGGCAGCCTGCGGCAGTTGCAGACGGACCATGACATATCCCTGGTCCTCCTCCGGCACAAATGAGGTTGGCATCCTGCCAACGATGAGCCATGCAGCCGCCGCAACGAGGGCGAGGAAGATCATGCTGAACGCGCTTTTGCGGATCATCACCGCCGAGTATTTGACATAGCCGTTTTGCGCATGGGCAAAGGTCTTGTTGAACCAGTCAAAGAAACGGGCGAAAGGACCGTGCGCCTTGCCGGGCTTGAGAAGAATGGCGCATAGCGCCGGGCTCAACGTGAGAGCGTTGAATGCGGAGAAGATCACGGAGACGGCAATTGTCACGGCAAACTGCTGGTACAACCTTCCCGTGATACCCGGAATAAAGGCGGTCGGGATAAATACGGCGGCCAGGACCAGGGCGATGGCGATGACCGGGCCGGATACCTCTTCCATGGCTTTGACGGACGCATCGTGCGGCGACAGCCCCTCCTCAATATGGCGTTCCACCGCTTCGACGACGACGATGGCATCGTCGACCACCAGGCCGATGGCAAGAATCAGGCCGAACAAAGAGAGTGTGTTGATTGAAAAGCCCAACATCGGGAAGACAATGAACGTGCCAATCAACGAAACCGGCACTGCCGCCAAAGGAATCAGTGCCGGCCGCCATCCCTGTAGAAAGATGTAGACCACGATGATGACGAGAGCCAGGGACTCAAACAACGTGAGTACGATCTCGTGCATGCTGGAGGTGACCGCCTCGGTGGTATCCAATGTCACGTGGTACTGAAGATCCTTGGGGAATCGTTTGGCAAGCTGGTCGAGTTTTGCATGCACTCCGGCAGCGGCTTGGACCGCGTTCGATCCTGGCAACTGGTAGATCGCGAGCGCCCCAGAGGGGGAGCCATTGTATTTGGCGTCTATGTTGTAGGTCTGGGCGCCCAACTCGATGCGCGCAACGTCCTTGAGATGAAGGATGGACCCGTCCGGATTGGCGCGAATTACGATATTACCGAATTCGTCCGCTGATGTGAGCCGGCCTTGCGATAGAACTGTATAAGTAAATTCTTGACCTTTCGGCACCGGATCTCCGCCGATTTGGCCGGACGGATTGACCGTGTTCTGACTCTGGAGAGCCTGGACGATCTCGGGTACCGTAACCGCGAGCTTGGCCAGCTTGTCCGGTTGCACCCAGACCCGCATGGCGTAATCGCCGCCAAACACCTGGACGCGGCCAACGCCGGGAACACGCGCCAGTTCATCTTTCAAGTTGATGTTGGCATAGTTGTCCTGCCAGTCCCGGTCATACGTACCCTGCGGCGAAACAAGGTTAATCACCATCAACGGCGTAGACAGGGACTTCAGCACTTGCACTCCCTGCTGGGTGACTTCGGCCGGCAATTGGGCGGCGGCCTGGTTGACGCGCAGCTGGGTGAGTATCTGGTCTATATTCGGATCCGTCTTTACATCGAAATCCGTATACAAGGTTGACCAGCCATTGTTCGCATTCGTGGAATACATGTAACTCATGTTGTCTACGCCGCTCATCTGGCTCTCGATCGGCGTCGCCACCGACTGCTCCACCGTCTTGGCGTCGGCTCCTGGAAAGATGCCGAGTGTGAGAATCTCCGGAGGCACAATCTCCGGGTACTGCGAAATAGGCAGACTGACCATTGCCACAGTCCCAACAAGGACCATCAAGATGGAAATTACGATTGCGATCGTGGGATGGTTGATAAAGAATTTCGAGATCATTCGTTACCCTCCACCTGTGTTTGCGCCATCGTTGGGCTGACGGTCATTCCATCCTGTACCTTGGTATTGCCCTCTGAAATCACCTGCTCCCCGGCATTCACGCCAGACTCGATAATCCACAGGGAACCAACGCGCTCACCCACCTTCACTGTGCGGATAGAAACCTTGTTATTTCCACCCACAACGGCAACTTGATAGGTTCCCTGTAGCTCGGTAACGCTACGCTGAGGAACGAGGATAGCGGAGCGGTTGACGGCCGTGGCCGCGTGGACACGGCCGAACTGTCCTGGGCGAAGAACATTTCCAGGATTTGGAAATCCGGCAACCAGCCGGATGGTGCCTGTTTGTGGATCGACTTGCCGATCTACAAAGATCACTTTGCCTGTATGTGGATACTTCGTGCCGTCGGAGAGTTCCAGCTGCAGTTCCAGCGCTTGGGTACGGCTCTGTGCGCTACCTCCTGAACCCTTTTGCGGCCCGCGGCTGAAGCGCATGTACTCCTGCTCACTGATGGAGAAGTAGACCTTGATGGGGTCCACTTTGGAGACGGCGGTCAGCGGTGTGCCCGGTGCGACCAGGTTTCCCACCTGCGTTGTGGCGATACCGGCTATTCCATCGGTAAGTGAGCGGACATGAGTGAAGTTCAGGCTGATCTGCGCCTGTTCTACTGCAGCCGCTGCTGCCTGCACAGTAGCCTTGGAGACCCGTTCATCCGCAACTTCGGAATCAAGCTGACTCTGTGCAATGGCTCGTTGCTGCGCCAAGGGAGTGTCGCGCTTCACGTTGATCTCTGTGAGTGCGAGTCTTGCCTGAGCCTGAGCCAACTGCGCTTTGGCCTGATCTAGATTGGCTTGGAAAGTCTGAGGGTCGATCTGAAAGAGAACCTGGTCTTTACGAACATAGGAGCCTTCGCGATAAAGCTGCTGAATCAGATAACCACTGACTTCGGGTTGAATCTGCGCATTCACATATCCATCCAGTGTGGCTATCCAATCTCCATAGACGGGTACGTCCTGTTGCACCGCCTTTACCACCTGTACGGACAAGGCTGGGGGCGCGACCGCCGGCGGCTTCCGGTTGCAGCCGGAGAGCATTACAACGGAAAGGACCACAATCCCTAAGCAGATTGCTGCCACAGTCTGGCATGGAATCCATCCCGGGCGGTCCATCCAGACGGCGGGAAAATTCCGGAAGTAGGCTGGAACCTGGTCTCCTACGGTAGTAGAGTCGTTGCGCCAATTCATCAAGAGAACCTTCCTATTGTTTTTGCGATTCGTCCGATTGGGAATGAGACGATCGCATCATCGCCTCTGCCGGGGAATGATTGCCTCCACGCAGGCTGACACACTTCTAAACTGGGTACATTCCCCTCATGAGGGAGTGCGCCGCGGTAAGAATGATGGAGGAGGAATATCTGGTGGATCTTTTCCACCCCTCCGGTTACGCGGACACGCTGCGTCCAATTTGGAGGTGGCTGCGCGGCGCAGATGCAGACGCCGACAGAGGTCTTTGCCGTAGACGTTCTCAGCGATGAATGTGGCTCCCCGCCCGTTAAGCCAGAGCAGTGTTTCCTCGCCGAGTGGGTCTACGTACGAGACCTCTTCAATGTCGAAAACACTGGTTGTTCGCGGACCGAGCTCGTGGGTGACCCGAATGAGTTCCTTCACCCATTCTCCCGCCAACCGTCCTTCGAGGATGAACAATGGATGGTCTTCGCAAGTTGGCAGTGTGATTCGCAGCATGCCTATTCATAGGCACATAGATGGCCATCTGTAAAAACACATGTTAGTCGTTGAATAAAAAGTAGATGTAGCTTTTCCTCGACGTGACACCGCGCGGGCAATTGCCGCGTCTGCGGCAATTGCCCGCAGATTGCCCGGCAGCGCATCTCCGTTTGAAACTGAATTGTGGCGGAATTCCAGGAGGAAAACGACTCTCTATGAGAACTGCCCCCAAGCCTGCCAACCGAACTGGGAAGAATCGCATCGAGACTAGAAGATTAGAAATATTCCTTCGAAATATTCAACTTGTTCATCCGCCTTTGGAGCGATGTTCGCTTCATTCCCAGCCGCTCGGCAGCTCCTCCATGTCCGGAGATTTTTCCCTGGGCTGCGCGTAACGCCTGCATGATCGCTTCGCGCTCAGTCGCGTGCAATGTAATTCCCGGCGCGACCTTGGGAAGAGTTCTCCGTTTCAGTTCGGAGATGGGCGCAGCCAGCGTTTCATCCCGCGTGAGAATTACTGAACGCTCCACAAAGTTTTGCAGTTCGCGCACATTGCCGGGCCACGGCCAATCCCTCATAGCTTCCATCGCCTCACGCGGAATAATACGAATGGATTTCCGCATTTTGCGTGAAAGCAATGAGACGAAGTAATGAACCAACAAAGGGATATCTTCCCTCCTGTCCCGCAGAGGCGGAATGTGAATGGGGAATACGTTCAGCCGATAATAGAGGTCCTCGCGGAACTTGCCTTCGCGCACCATTGTGAGCAGGTCGGGGTTGGTTGCGGCTATCAATCGCACGTCCACCTTCACGGTCCTATTACTGCCTAACCTCTCAAATTCTCTTTCTTGCAGCACGCGCAGGAGTTTTGGTTGAAGATCGGGATCGATGTCTCCAACCTCGTCAAGAAAGAGGCTGCCTTCATGCGCGAGTTCGATCCGCCCTCGCTTTTGTGTCAGAGCGCCAGTGAAGGCGCCCTTCTCGTATCCGAACAGTTCGCTTTCCATCAATCCCGATGGAATCGCTGCACAATTCAACCTCACAAATGTCCGGCCTTGTCGGGTGCTGAGGTTGTGGATGGCGCGCGCCATCAGTTCCTTCCCGGTACCGGTCTCTCCGATCAGCAATACTGTGGAATCCGTAGGCGCAACGATAGACACTTGCTCGAGCACCTTTCGCAGGGCGGGACTCCTCCCGACAATATCTTCAAAGTTGTATTCCGACTGAATCTCCGACTCCAGATAGAGCCGCTCGTCCTCCAGCCGATTGCGCGAAATGCTCAAACGTCCGTAAGCGAGAGCATTCTCGATAGCCAGCGAAATCTGGTTGCTTACCTGTGCGAGCAGATCAAGATCGGGCTGGCTGAACGCATCCTCTTTTCTACTGCCCAGCGAGATCATACCCAAGGGATTGGCCGAACCCGTGAGCGGGACGCTCGCGATGCTGACGATCGATTCGGCGCAGAGAGGCTGCGCTACGAAATCCGGCAATGCTTCGATTTCTCTGTGATTAAACAGAGTCGGCCCCCGCATACGCATGCTTTCGAGATCGGTCTCGGTGAACTTAGGCGCCGGAATGTTCTCTACGAAACCGCGGCTTCCTGGAAAATCGAACATGATGCATTGAAGCTGGTTGGAAGCTTCCTCAAAGAGCCAGAATCCTGTGAAGGCATTCTTGAAAAATTCACGAATGGACGTGGACGCCGCACGAAAGAGTTCACTGACCTCTAGGTGCGTGATGATATGGTTATTGATCTCCAACAAGAGGTTCAGCCTGTCCCGTTCATGTGCGAGTTCCTGGTGTTCACGTTCGAGTTCCTGGCGATACACTTCAGCTGCCTCAAGAGCAAGAGCGCTTTCCAACGCTACCGAGACGTGAGCTGCAACCGAGCCCATCAACTCGACATCTGCGGTGCTAAATTGCTCGTGGCCGACTGCAGCAAAAATCAAGACTCCGAGCTTTCTTCTGGAGCTGACGATTGGAAAGATATAGGAACTTTGGATTCTCTCGAAACGAATGCGTTGAGCGAACTTCGGAATCTTCAGCAATTCTTGTCGGGAATCCGGCACAAAAATGGGCTCTTCTCTCTCCAATGCCGACTCTATGGCTGTATTCCTGAATGGCAGCTCGGCTCCAATTTCAATACCGGGATCGTGAGCGCCCGCTTCCAAGGCGTAAAGCTGGGCAGTGTCCTGGTGTTGATTCAGGAGCAGCAGGGAGATCGAATCGAACGGCACAACTTTTGACAACAGAGCCGATATGCTATGAAGAACGGCATGAACATCTGGCTGTGAGGCAATGGCCGTTGAGACACCGAGCAACGCCCGGTATCTGCTTCCATCCAATGGATCCAAATCGTTTTTACCCGGCATCCTTCACCTGTATAGCAGCGTGATTGTTCACTTTGGAACCGTGCGTAATCTTGATTCTAGAATGGTCAACACCGGAAAGAACTTCCTATCAGGAATTGGCGAATGCCTATTGTCCTGTTGGCGCCATCCATTCTGAGCATACAAAAGGAGACCTAGGCGGATGAATCGTATGCTTCACGTGAGCAAAAGAGCGGGGGCAAGTAGTTCAGAGCGGCAGTCTGGAAGACACATCCAACCGCCGTTGAGTTCCCCGAAGGGTCTTCTCTCTATCTGTCCTTACCTGGATTCTCCAATGTCTTCCGCCTTTATCGAACGCCCAAGAGCGCACATGGAGATCGTTCGGCAACATCCTGCCCAGTGTGGCCCATCAGCAACGTATGCCTTCGCATTCCCAGAACGAGTAGATCTGACTGGTATTTTCGTGCACATTCGATGATGCTCCCGACCTCATCTCCATGGATCAATTCGGTGTCGAAGTGCAAACCGGCGGCTTCAGCTTGTCGTCGGGCTCGTTCCTGAAGTGCGGTATATCTGGCCCGCTGCTCATCCTTCCAATCGACTGCTAATACGGCTGATACGGCGAAAGAGAAGCACGCAGGAAGGGGTTCCAGAACCGTGACCACTTTAAGCTCCGCTTCGAGCGCTCTTGCCAATTCAATTGCAACCTCAAGCGCCTTTGCTGCTTCCCGCGACTCATCATAGGCGACCATGATTTTCTGAAACATACGGCACTTCTCCTGGACAATCAACCCTGTGTCAGGGGGAGACAAGCCTCACCGGAGGTCCACCGCAATTCACCAGGCCAATTTTCCTTGCCATATTCAACAGCAGTTGAATAATATACCGGAATTAAGTACTATGCCAGAAAGGACGGAATTCCACGAAAAAATCACGAAAACCAATTGTCCGCCGTCAACCCGGCAGGCCGGGCAAAGCCGAACCAGATGCAGCTCTGCTTTTGCTCCGGGCCGCCCAATCCGCATTCGCCAACCACGGATTCAAGGCAGCAACCCTCAGGAAAATCGCTACGGCTGCACGAGTGGACCCTGCTTTGGCGATCCATCGTTTCGGCTCCAAGGAGGCTCTTTGGAGAGCCGTCATCGAACAACAAGCTCTTTACTTGGCACCTTTTATCACCGAACTCAAACTGTTGCAGACCCAGACCGAAGTTCCCATCCGGACGCGCATCGAGACCGCCTTTCGACAACTGATAGCAGCAACTTTCGGGGATCCGGAATGCGGGATGTTGCTCTCCCGTATCAGTTCCGAGCGAGGAGAGAAGCTCGACCTTCTGGTCGAGAAATTGCTTCGTCCCTCTCACGATGCCTTTTACCCCCTGCTCGTGGAGGCTGCACAAGCAGGTGTCATAAAGGATCAGCGGATTGAGATGTTTTACTTCATGCTCATCCACGCTGTCACTATGACAGTTTCGTATCGGCATGTTCTTGAGTATTTTGACGACATCTCGCAGGATATGGATCGGCTCAAAGAGGATATGACGAAGTTCCTGATTGTGAATTTCCTGGAAGACTCTCAGCCTAGTGCTTCTAAAAAAGGTGCTTGGTCCAATGAGAGAATGCCCGCTTCGATACCTGAATTGGCTGTCCACGGTGCCAGGCCTAAGCGTAAGGGATAACGTAACGCACCAGCGACCCGACATGAGGGAGCAAGGGGGAGGACGTGAAAACACAAATCAGCACTATATTGTTGGCCACAGACTTTATGCAGAGTTCAAGGCTGGCGTTAGACTACGCACTGCTGCTGGCGCACCGTCTTAGCGCGCACTTGGTCATCATAAACGCATTCGAGTTAGGCCCTGAGGCGAGCACTGTAGAAATGGTGGACCATGTGCCTAGCCGAACTCGCAAGGAAGCCACTGCAAGGCTCCAAGCGTTTGTTTCAGGAAGCAGCCGTGCCGGCGTATCTACAGACTCGGCGCTTGTTGAAGGAGCAGTCCCCGATGCGGTACTCGATGCCGTGAGCAAATTCAAAGCCGATCTGCTCGTGATGGGTACACAGGGTGTGCACAGAGGATTAGCACACTTGTTAATCGGTTCAAACACGGAAGCACTGATGCTACGTTCTCCATGCCCAACCCTCACCATTGGTCCACACGTACTTGCCGGAGTCAATCTTGATGGCCGCTTCAAGAAAATAGTCTACATTTCGAATTTCAAACCGGCGTCGGCTGCGGCGGCACCATTTGCACTGCAGCTGAGCCAGATGTTGGCAAGCGGCATTGAAATCTGCCAGGTTGTGAAGACCCAGGAGCTTAAGGAGAACCCCACACAGTTGCGGGGAATCGCAGAAGAATACTGTTCTCGATTGCGTTCATTCGTCCCAGATATCAAAGAAGAGTGGTGCGATCCTGAATTCCAACTTAAGCAAATCATCACTCCGGAAGAGGTACTACAGAAATCTCTTGATCCCTCTGTGTTGATGGTCGTGGGCGCACATAGCGCAACCATATTGGACCGCCATATTCACACAAGCTACCCCTATCGGCTACTGGCAAACGCCGCGTGTCCCATTCTTACAGTTCGGAGCTAAGGGAATGGAACGTAGGACACGAAATGCGGATAACGAACAAAGAGTAATGCAGTGACGGCACGGAGGTAGGAAGCATGTTCAACGCGGCGACAATTGCAAGGGAATACGGCAGCGGAGGCGCCGACATCGGGCGCAAAGTGGCGGAGCTACTGGGCTGGGAGTGCGTGGACAAGCAGATCATCGAGCGGGTTGCAGCGATGGGAAAGGTGGAAACCTCCTGGGCCGAGAAGGCCGACGAACGCACAAACGCGTGGTGGGAACGAGTGATGAAGGGCTTCAACTTCGGGGGCCTGGAGTCCTATTCAGTAATAGATCACGATACGCTGCAACAATTGACAGCGAGCGTGATTCAAGAGGCTGCCAGGGTGGGCAAATGCGTCATCATCGGACGCAGTTCGCAATGCGTTCTACATAACGACCCACATGCGCTCCGTGTGCTGGTATATGCGCCGCTCGCGGAAAAGCTCAAGCGGATGAAGCTCCGGCATCCGCACGAGCGCGATTTGGAAGCACTGCTGCACCGCATGGACACGGAACGTTTGCACTATGCACAGAACTACTATGGCTGCGATTCGTTGAATCGCGGCCTCTACCATCTCTGGTTGAATAGCACTCTGGGCATCGATGCTTGTGCCGAACTGATTGTGCGGATCATCCAGCCATCATAGGCAGACGAGGAAAGCAGCGTGCGTGAATTTATGACTAAACAGAAATGCCGCAGCATCTGATCTGGAGATAGCGGGACGCAGATACTTCGATAGTGTCAGGCGCATGGTCGCTTTGTTACCTTCCACACGTGGAAGGAGGCGCACAAGAAGACAAAGCATATGTCAGCGGCGGCATACACCTTGTTACACGCAATACTCGGGCTCGTTGGAATCGGCCCGTGAATGCCGGCATGTCTCGCGTCGGGGCACAAATCGGCCTTGCACGCGATCTCGGCAAATGCTCCATTGAATTGAAGGGATGTCTATGCCTTTGAAAACGTTGTTCCTGAATCCGCCCTCGTTCAAGGGCTTTGACGGTGGCGCCGGCTCGCGCTGGCCGGCAACCCGCGAGATTGAGTCGTACTGGTACCCGGTATGGCTGACGTATCCGGCCGGCTTGCTGGAAGGATCGCGACTGCTGGATGCGTCGCCCCACCACGTCTCTGCCGAGGATACCATCAATATCTGCAAGGACTACGAGTTCCTTGTGCTGTTCACTTCGACGGTCGGTTGGAAGAGCGACCAACGCTTGGCTGTGTCCATCAAGGCGTCCAATCCTTCGATTCGCATCGCTTTTGTCGGGCCGCCGGTGACGACTGACCCGGAGCGGGCGCTGAACGAGTGCGCAGCACTGGACTTCATCTGTCGCCGCGAGTTCGACTACTCGGTGGTGGAGTTTGCCCTGGGCAAGCCGCTCAGCGAAATTCTCGGTATCAGCTACAAACTCGACGGCAGGATCATCCACAACCCCGATCGCCCGCAGGTGGAAGACCTGGACGCTATTCCGTGGGCCACAAAGATTTACAAGCGCGACATGGACGTGACGCGCTACAGCGTGCCCTTCCTGCTGCACCCCTTCATCGCCCTCTACTCGACGCGCGGCTGTCCGGCGCAATGCACCTTCTGCCTGTGGCCGCAAACCCTGAGCGGGCACGCCTGGCGCAAGCGCTCCACCAACGATGTAGCCACCGAGTTGGCCTGGGCCAAGCAGAACTTCCCCGAAGTCAAGGAATTCTTCTTCGACGACGACACCTTCAATATCCAGAAGGCGCGAACCATCGAGTTGTGCGAGAAACTCAAGCCGTTGGACCTCACCTGGAGTTGCAACTCACGCGTGACCACTGACCGCGAGACACTAGAGGCCATGAAAAGATCCGGCTGCCGGCTGCTTATCGTCGGCTTCGAGTCCGGCGATCCGCAGATTCTCAAAAACATCAAAAAAGGCGCCACTGTTCAGCGCGCGCTCGACTTTGCCCGTGACTGCCATGAGCTTGGCTTGGTCATTCACGGCGACTTCATTCTCGGGCTGCCTGGCGAGACCAAGGAGTCAATCCACAACACCATCAAGTTCGCTAAGCGGCTCGACTGCGAGACCATCCAGGTCTCCATCGCACACGCTCTTCCCGGCACAGAGCTTTTTGATTACGTGAAGCAGAATGGCTTCATAACCAACGCGGCCATGTCCGACGAGGCTGGGCATCAGATGGTCCACATCGAGTACCCCGGCCTGCCCTCCGAATACGTCATGGAGATGGTCTACAAGTTCTATGACGAGTATTTCTTCCGCCCAAAGGCCGCTTTCCGTGTCGTCTGGCGGGCTATCGTCAACCGCGACATTCCCCGCCTCTACACCGAGGCACGCTCCTTCATGAAACTCCGCGCCCAGCGCAATAGGGCCGTTCGTGCTGTCAAGGAAGCCAACGCGCGCGCAGCATGCTTAGGCCTTCCAGAACGAAGCAGAAAACCTTAAAACCGCGCCATTAGTCGCTCTTCCGCCCAAACCTGAGTTATCCACTATCCTTTTGGCAGAAGCATTTCAGGCAAAAAACGCAACGCTCTCCGCAGGGCATCTATCGAGAGAAGAAAAAGTTTTGCGAAAAACGGAACAGCTCGACTGTTACCAGCCTATTTTGTCTTTAATGTTTTGAACTTTTTCCCACAACTCCAAACCGGACACCCATGTCCTCCACTTCTCAACCTCTAACGATGCGTAGTTGTTGAAAGCTTCCAATTCGCGTGGCCACATATTGGACATGACGAAGCGTCGTGACTCTGCTGTCTTGGGCATCGTTTCCTCCCCGTGTGCCGTCTGTTCCCGTGCCGCCGCGACCATGAAGTGAAGCCGATTCAGTATGTTGACTTCGCTTGACCCCGCATCCATGTCAAGGGAAAGCAGATTTAAACGAGGAAACATCTCCTTTAGCTTTTTCTCTACACCCCTTCCGGTAATATGGTTAGCAATGCAGCCAAATGGCTGCAGGCAGACGATGTCATTGACCTCTTGCTTGAGCATGGCGATCATTTCTGCAGTCAGGAGCCACCCTTCGCCGAACTGGTTGGCCAGGCTTACCACCTCGCTCGTGATTTCGGACAGTTTCCTGAGATTGTAGGATTTTCGGTAAAACCTGAATTCCTGCATGACTCGATCAATTTGTCCAAGGTGGTATTCGGAGAAAAACTCCAACAGTCTGAATTTGATGCGATCGTGAAATGAACGTTTGAAAAGGGCCTTCTGATCAAAGGTCTCATTGATGAAACATTGCGAGAAATAGCTCTGCAAGGTCGGGAGAACCACCTCCACTCCTTGGGTGGACAACCAGTCGATGATGTTCCCGTTGGCAAAGAAGTTGTATTTGACGAAAATCTCGCCTACGATGCCGATTCTAGGAATAGGTTCCTGGCGGATCTCGATTCTATTGAAGTCCGCTACGGCCTTTCTAAGAAGATTGAGAAGGTAAGGGTAGTCGGCGTTTTCGATACCCGTCTCCATTTCGGAAAGATATTTGCCGTGAAGGTTTTTAGCTGCGCCGGATGTTTTTTCCCTTGCCACGGTAGCCAGATACATCCGGGCAAGGGGATCCGCGAATACGACGCCCAGGGCAAGCCGCTTGATCAGCTCCTTCGCGTCAATTATCAATCCAGCCTGGGGATCGATCCCTTGAGCGAGTAAAGAGATTACAGGGACATTATCCAGACCCGCTGCGGCCAGTCCCTTCCTGATGAGGGACACGTATGAGGATGCCCGGCATTGGCCGCCGGTTTGGGTCAGAATAATCGCGGTGTTTTCAGGATCGTAGCGACCTGACTTGAAAGCCTTGATCATGTCGCCGGCTATCAGGATGGCGGGGTAGCACATGTCGTTGTTAATCGTTTTAAGTCCGAATTCAACCGAGGATTTGTCCTGAGGCGGAAGTACCTCCACCTTATGGCCAAGGGGTCTAAAAGCCGACGGGATCAGCGGCGAATAGAATGGTGAGAAATAAGGGATGATCAGCGTTTTCTTGCTGCCCTTGCCCATGATGGAGCGGTTGATTTTCTTCTGGACTTTCCCTGTGGTCTGTCTGGTGCCTTTATTCTCTTTTTCCGCCTCCAGCATCGAGCGCAATCGGATCCGGACTGCCCCCAGATTGGCGATTTCATCCATCTTGATTAGGGTATGGATCTTGCCGCTGCTCCGAAGAATATCCCTGACTTCATCGGCAGAGATGGCGTCTGGTCCGCAGCCAAACGAGTTCAGCTGAACCATCTGGGCGTTGGGCTTCCCGTTTACCCACATGGCCGTGGCATACAGTCTATTGGTATAGCTCCACTGGGTCAGGACGTTGACATCGCTGAGGGATGGTAGGTGCGTGTTTAAGAACGCGGCATTTTCGCTGATGACATCCACGCCCAAGTCCGCCAGAAGGTTGGGAACGCCATGATTGATGAGCGGATCCACATGGTAAGGGCGACCAGCAAGAACAATCAGTGTCCGTCCCTGTTTCTCGGCTCCGGCTATCAGAGATCGCGCCCGTGCCTTCAGCTTTTCCCGGTAATCCTTTTGCGCAGTCATCCCCTTTTCCACGCCGCTGGCCACCGTCTTGTAATCTATTCCGAACTGCATAAAAAACAGATATAGCTGATCCCTTAAGAACTTTAAATTCTTGAAGCTTATGGCAGGATTATCTAGCGGGATTCCGAATTTTCGCGCAGGATCTATGGCGTTTCTTACTAGGTCTGGATAGCCGGTCACGACTGGGCAATTATAGGTGTTCAGTGAATCCTGATATTCCTCTTGCTCATAAACCACGGTGGGGTAGAAGATCCTGTCCACCTTCTTCCCAACAAGATCAAGAATATGGCCATGAGCCAGCTTGGCTGGAAAACATATGTTTTCCGACATGACGGTCGA
>Ga0224530_1001308_pt1 | contig 13446 bp, 10 predicted proteins | sample CBST75metaG_FD_179873 | JGI IMG/M metagenome (GOLD analysis project Ga0224530, IMG submission 179873) | Peat soil microbial communities from Stordalen Mire, Sweden - C.B.S.T75 | ecosystem: Environmental > Terrestrial > Soil > Wetlands > Peat | place: Sweden: Norrbotten County, Stordalen Mire...
CTCAGACTCGACATTGGGGTTGCAAGAATCGTTGTGTAAGGCACATGGCAATTCATCATGGCTGACGAGCGGGCCACCTGCCTGGAAGATCGGGTACCCCCACCCCTATTTTGTACGCAAATTCCTTGTTTTCATCAGCTTACGAGCATGGTTGCGCTGTAAAATCCTGAGAACAAAGAAGTTCCCTGCAAAATCGTCCAGGATAAGGAGTTACGCGACGTTTCAGTCTCTGCGGGCTGAAAAGAGGCCCGAAGAGTACGTCCGGGACGATGAGTTGAAGAAAGACTTCTAAGGATGATTGTGCAACAAAGTTGGGAAATCATCTGCAAGGACAGTGGTCAGTGAACAGTGATCAGTTTGGCCGGTTGGGGTTCGTCGTCTCCCACTCTCAGAATCGAGATGTGGACCCGCCGCTTCCGTCATCGCTAGTACGTCCCAGTCGGGAGCATAACTAAAATGGACCAATTCTACAGAATCCAATAACTACCGATCGAGGTTTGTTGTCTCCCAAGTCTGAAAATCCAGACCCAATCAACCCGCCTACTGTATCGACTTCATTGAGTCCACTTTGGCCAATTTCTTGGCTGTAACTCGAAGTGTCAGATCGTTAAACTGGTAGCCTGGAGTTTCCGCCGAGAATGATGTCGTCGGTTCGACATTCACTGCAACAACCTTAATACGTATCTTTATTCCTAGCTGTGGAAGATCGATCACCCTTGTATCGCCGTAGATGGAGTTCGGAGCGCCGTGCGCGAAATCGGAAGCGGCAAAGTCATACTGTTGATATCCATGCAGCTTTCCTGTTGAGTCGAGGAGATTCGAGTCATCCTTATGTCTACCCGCTCTTTGAAGAACAAGGTCAAGGACAACAATATGCTTTCCTACATCGAGATCCGGGATCAGCGAAAGCCGATACATCGTGCCTGTGGGTGATTTAAGGAGAGACGAGCTTATCTGTAAAGGCGATTGTCTGGAATAGACCAATTCTGTCTGGGACAAACCAGCCTCCTCACTTCCTGCCGTGCAAATTCCCACTATTACGGTGATCAGCATAAGAAAAGACCGGGAAAAACTCGTGAATTTTGTCATTAAAATCCTCCTCACTTTGGTTATTGGTGTAGACAAACCGTCACCGTAAGATGTTGCGCTCCCCAATTGATGCCTTGTCGCGCCGTCGGGAACCATACATCTATGTGAGAGTTCTTAATTGCTCCTCCACGATCCAAGACGGTACCATGGCCGTAGGCGGGCAGCCCCGGCCTCATACAGCATTTTATTAAGTTGAGGGTGCCCCCGGTTCCTCGCGAGGGACCGGGAGCCCCTCAACTTGGTTTGAAAACATCACCGGGACCGAAGCCACCCGCCGCGCAATGAGAAGAAGGGGCGACTCTCAGCGGTACACTGTTTTTATTATGACGAGTGAACGGTTGTCTGTTTCCACGATGAAAGATCCCGTTACCTGGCTTTATCCTCCGATCGAAGCCTACCACGAGGACCGGCGGCGGGTTTCGCCCGTGCACGAACTCTACTTTGAGGAAAGTGGCAACCCCGCCGGCAAGCCGGTGGTGTTTCTCCACGGCGGTCCCGGCGGCGGCTCTGATCCTAAACAGCGCCGCTTCTTCCACCCCGAAAAATACCGCGTTATCTGCTTCGACCAGCGCGGCTGCGGCAAGAGCACGCCCTACGCGTCGCTGGAGGACAACACCACCTGGGACCTGGTAGCAGACATCGAGAAACTCCGCGCCCACCTGGGTATCGAGCGCTGGCAGGTATTCGGTGGCTCGTGGGGCTCCACGCTTGCCCTGGCCTACGCCGAGACGCATCCGGAGCGCGTGACGGAGCTGATTCTGCGCGGCATCTTCCTTCTGCGCCGGCAGGAGATCGAATGGTTCTATCAGCGCGGCGCCTCGATCCTTTACCCGGATGCCTGGGAACCGTACCTGGCGCACATTCCGGAGGCGGAGCGCGGCGATCTTCTCACTGCCTACTACCACCGTTTGACCAGCGAGGACGCGACCGTGCGGCTTGCCGCCGCGAAGATATGGAGCGGATGGGAGGGCGCCACGTCAAAGCTACTTCCCGATTCAGCCTTCGCCGGCCACTATGAAGAGGATGAGTTCGCCCTGGCCTTCTCGCGCATCGAGGCCCACTACTTTTTCCACCGGGGTTTCTTCGAAAGTGACGATCAGCTGCTTGTCAATGTCGGACAGATTCGCGCCATCCCAGGAGTGATCGTGCAGGGCCGCTACGATGTGGTCTGTCCCATAGAGAGCGCATGGGCTTTGCACCGTGCATGGCCTGAGGCCGACCTGGTGATCACGCCGGACTGCGGGCATAGCGCGTTCGATCCGCCCAATACGCGTGCCCTCGTGGCGGCTGCCGACAAGTTCGCCAGTTTCTGAAGGAAGACATGAATTCGCTCATCACGGCGCACATTGGTGGCTATAGGCGGGTGGCCCTGGTCTCAATCGCATAGTATCCCTCAAATCAGGATGCCCTAGGTTCCACTTCTGGAACTTAGGACACCTAGTCATTTTGGGATGGTCAGATCAGAGCACACGCCCGGTTAATGAATTTCCTGGAGCGTGGCCAGGGCTTTGGCAGCCATTTGCTTTTCAAACGCCGCCCGCTCCGCAGGAGACGGATTTCCCGCAAGGAACTTCTCCGTCGCACTGAGGATTTCCCTCTCAACCTTCATATTTCCGGGCAGCCACCCCGTTCCGGATCGATTATCCAGCCGCGTAACGTCAACGAATTCATGTCTGTCAGAGCCTGGTAGGGGCCTGAGAAGATCCTTCAGGCGGGTGGCTTCGCGTGTGATCGGAGCGTCCTTGCCGTCCCGCATTTCGGCCGGAGTTTCGCCGGCGGAGACCCAAAGAGGCACTGCGATGGAACATAAAGGCTCGCCCAAGATGACCCACAGCGTGCTGTTTTGCGGATCGTCTCCCTGGCGCACGCCGTGGACGACAATGACCGAGGCGGTGCTCACCCGATCAATGGTGTAATTGGCTTGCACCCAGTAAGGCTTGCCGGCGGGAAAGGTCTTCCAATCCTCGGGCGACGGATTCCGCAAGAAAGGGCTTCCCAAATCCCTCGCGGCGTTTTGCAGAATAAATTCGTGGTTGATCTTACCGGAAGGGACCGTCTTGAAAAGAGCTGTTTCCCGATCAAAGCGTACATACCCGGCACCCTTGTCAGCCGTGCCGCTCAGGGAGAAATTCGTCTTGAGAAGATACTGCTCTGATGTATCTTTCGCGTCGTAGCGCTTGTAGCCCTGATCGCTGACTTCGAAACTGGCTGCTCCTCCGTGCGCGTCGATCACACCGAAATTGGCGCGGATGCCCAGATTCGGGCCCATATTCTTGCGGATATACGCTTCAAAATCATCGACTGTCGCGCATGTACGCAGCGCGTCAGCCATGATAATGCCCTCCTGGTCGCGTGGATTGTCCTCCAACTGCTTGGGCAGGTTGTACGAGGCGGAGTTCATGATGGCGAATCCGGCTGCGTTGAGACCTCCCCAGACAATGCGCCCCGATGTATCTTCGGCGTCGATTACAGCGAGATAATTGAACGGCTTCTCCTCGACGTAAACCACCTTGTTGGACAATTGCCCCGTATCCCGATTTTTCCAGAGAATCGGCCTGCCATCAGCGGCGGCTGCGGACGAAATGATTGCGGTAGTGCATTCCTCATTGGGAGCCGCCGAAGCCAAAGCGCCCAACGCGATCAGCAACAACGGAAATAAGAACTTTGTGCGACACAGTGTTTTCATTTTTCTTTCCTCATCAGATGGCAAAGATCTTCTTGATGATCACCTGAAAAACAACTCTCAGTCACTTCATAACTGGCCAGAGGGATTGACCGGAGACGTGACTGTTTTACCGTGCGAGAGCATGTCTTTGCAAGGCGCGAGAGTTGACTTTCAAAAATACTATTGTTATGCTCCGATTATGGTTCAGTCGCTCCATGCCGCCCGGCATTTTACTTGTTGTTGCTGTTGTCTCTAGCAGCAAACCCCTCTGTGCGACTGAAAATCCTACTGATTCAGCACCCTGATCGAGAGAGCCAAGTGTATCTCCAGCTCATGCGGGAGCACTTGCGGTTCCTTGATCTTCTGTAGAAACGGGTTTCTTTGGTCGCATGGTTTCTTCCCATTCAATCAGCCTCAAACAAGGAGAAAACTCTATGCGCGTACCTGAATATCTTTTTCATTCGCCAGTGTCTGTGAGCCGTTGGGCAGTATTTATTCTGCTTCTTTCCCTTCCCTTTGCACCGCGCGCCGCACAAGGGCAGAGCCTTGGCTATGAAGGACCGACGGGCATCTTCGTCACCCCGCTGGCCGCGACCGCGGCTTCGCCTGCCAAAGGCGCCGGACATCCAGTGATTGCCTATCACCTGCTGGCCGGTGGGCCGGTAATCGGCACCTGGAACACCGTCTCGATTACGGAAGGTTTTGCCAAACGCTTCGAGGTTGGCTATACGCGTGAGGACCATGCGGCGGGCAATACCGCGGGCCTGAGCCCACTGTGGACCGACGGTCTCAACATCTTCCATGGCAAAGTCAATATCGTGCCGGAAAACGCCGCCAAGACCAAGTGGGTTCCGGGCATTTCCGTTGGCGGCATCGCCCGCACCAACGACAGCAATGTAGGCGACGGTGCAAACGGACAAACCAAGACGAACGGCGACATTTATTTGGTAGCAACCAAGGTCATCACGCAGATCAACAAGAAGGTTCCGGTGCTCGTGAACGCCGGCGTGCGCGGCACCAACTCTTCGCTGTGGGGCCTGGGCGGCAACGCTCCCGACTTTTCCGCAAGGACTTTTGGCGCGTTGGCCTTTGTCTTCACGGGACCGGGCAAGAGCACCATCATCCTGGCCTCCGAGGTGGCGCAGCAGCCGCAAACAATCAAGCTCACAGACGCCTCTGGCACCACGTCGGCAGCGTTTGATATACCCACATCGATCGATTATGCCGTGCGCGTCGTGCCCTCGCCCAAGCACAAGCTGAACATAGACTTCGGTATCCTGCAGGCCGCGGGTGTCATCGAGACCATCCCGGCAACCGATTCCACAGCCATCAGCTACGTGAACCTGAAGGCTCGCGCTCGCGCCGCCTTCGGCATCTCATACGGGTTCTAGAGAAAAACCAGGGAACCTGTATCCTGATTTGCTTTGTTGAAGGTCGCCGCTGCCTGTTGGTCGCGTCGACTTGAGTGCATGGTTCCGGGATACGCCATCCCTGGTTTTGCTGTAAATCGGCTGCACAACGCCAATCATTGATCCGGCACCTAACAAATGGACCATCCGGATGCTATCGCATCCGGATGGTCCATCTATCGCTGAGCAGAAATACACTACCAATCAATCCGTGAACGATGAAGCAACCGGGAGACGGTGGTCTGCTATCCGGCTAACGCCTTCTTCACCATTTCGCTGACGGTGCGGCCTTCGGCGCGAAGGCTGGCATCCTGGAGTTTGGCCTGGACGGCTTTCATGATCTGGCCCATCTCTTTGGGAGTGGGTTTGTGGCCACAGGCGGCGGCGACTTCCGCGATGGCTTCGGCGACCAGAACGCTGAGGGCGGCTTCATCGAGAGCCTTGGGCAGAAATTCCTCAATGACGACGATCTCAGCGGCTTCCTTAGCGGCCAACTCCGGACGGTTGCCGTTGGTGAACTGCTCGATGGAGTCGCGGCGCTGCTTGACCATGGTGGCCAGGGCCTGCTGCTCCTCGGGCTGAGTAAGCAGGGCGCGCTTCTCAATGGCCTTGTTCTTGAGGGCGTTCTTGATGAGGCGCAACGTGGTGGTGCGGACCGCGTCGTGAGCCTTCATAGCGTTGATGATTTGCTTGCTGATACGAGCTTCGAGTGCTCCTGCGTCGGTCATGGGATTCCTTTCAATTCTCCGATGTGCATTGAGCGGTGCGAACCAATCCGCACCGTTTCAAAAACCGAGACTGATTGCCGATATAGCCCAAGAGAAGAGCCACCGCCATCGGGCGGTGGCTCTTCTCTGGGTGAAGCAGATTCACTCCACGAGCGGCGCTTACGCGCGGCTCAGGTAGGCGCCTTCGCTGGTGTCGACGCGGATCTTTTCGCCTTCGTTGATGAAGGCGGGAACCTGAACGACGAGGCCGGTTTCCGTCTTGGCCGGTTTGCTGACGCTGGAGGCGGTAGCCGACTTGAGGCCCGGCTCGGTCTCAACGACAGTGAGCTCAACACTGGCCGGCAACTCGATGCCCACGGCCTGGCCGTCATGGTAGCTGACCTTGATCTGCAGGTTGGCCGTCAGGTACTCGATGGCATCGCCCAGCGTGGAACCTTTGAGCACGGTCTGCTCGAAGTCCACAGGATTCATGAAGTAGTAGTCGTCGCCGTCGGCGTAGAGGAACTCCATGGAAACCTCGTCCACGACCACCTTGTCAATGGAATCTGCGGAGCGGAAGCGGTGCTCGAACATGGCGCCGGTCTTGAGGTTGCGCAGCTTGGCCTGAATGAAGGCGCGCAGGTTGCCCGGCGTGCGGTGCTCCACTTTGAAGACCAGGTGCAGTTGGTCGTTGTGCTTGATGATCATACCGGGACGCAAATGAGTGGCGGGAATCGCCATAAAGTTTGAAGCTCCTTGACTGGGTTGCGCTCAGGGCGCAAGAAAGATGGACCTTAGCCCATCTTCCATTGTAGCTCAGGGGCGCATTGACGCCCCTGCGGCGGCTCTGCGAAACTTTTGCCCATGGAATACAAAGGGAAAGTGGAGTATGCGCAGGAGCGGAAGATGCGCACGCGGAATACACGCATCTACCGGCTGGCGCATTGGCCGATCTGGATTTTTGTCTTTTTCCTGGCGCCGGGGCCACTGACATTTACGCTCTTCGCGCATGGGTTCAGCTGGGGTAACTCGGTGTGGCTGGGATTGGTGCTGGCGGGGACAGGCGTGGCCGCTCTGCGCGGGCGGCTGCCGGGCGCGGAGCCGGGGCCCTATATTCTGCGCTTCGACGAGGATAAGCCGAATCCGCTCTACCGGCGGGTCTGCTACAGCTTTGCGTGGACGGCTGTGGTGAGTTATGCGCTGCTGAACCTGAGCGGACTGCTGATTGCCGCGGTGACCGGCAAGTGGGCGATGGGCCAGATTTATCACTACGCCTACCTGCCGCTGGCCGCGGTGATTCTGCTGCTGGGCGCGCTGGGAAAATTGCCGCGGGTGGAGTCCTCGACCAAGTGCGAAGGCACCCACCGGCGGTACTTCTACGGATCAGTCTGGGCTGTGACGGTGGCGCAGACACTGCTGCTGGTGCTGTGGAAGACACTGCCGATTAACGGCGCTACCAGTTGGGTGAAGCTGGGAGCTTTTGTGGGCGCGCTGGCGCTCATGGGGTGGTTTGCGTATTGCGGAATGCTGCCACGGACACGGCCGATTTTGCCGGGAGAGAGCCTGGTCGCGGACTGATTAGAGCGGTTCTCCAATTTCTGTGGCGTTTCCGGTATCGCGCCGCGTGGCTTTTCCTTGAGGAAAAAGCCACTCAGCGGTTGCACTTCCCCTCTACACCAATTGGAGGACCGCTCTATCGCGCTGGTTGGTAAGGCTCAACGCGGAGCATATCGGAGAGGATGCCGCGCTCCTCGGGGCTGAAGACGCCCTGGTAGCGGGCAGAATTGAGCACCGTAAGACGCTGATCCAGCGGAACCGCACGCAAATCCCGGAAAGCGCGCTTCATGATCGCCTGACGGTCAACGGGCAGGACAGCCCAGCGGCGCGCGGAAAGGTTGATCTGCATCCGCTGCTGGGGCGGTAGACGGTCGATCATCTCAGCGCGAGCCAAACGGCGCTGCCGCTGCTCCTCGGACAACCGGTCTACCTGATGCAACTGCTGGACGACCCGCTGCTGCTCAGAAGGAGGAAGCCGGCGAAAGTTGGGGTCGCCGCGAAGTATCCGCTCCTGCTCCTGGGCGGGAAGGTTCTGGTGCTGATTGAGCCAGTTGCCCAAGGGGCTCGGCGGACCTTGAACAGGCGGGGCATACCCTGGATAAGTCGGACGGGAATAGCCCGGCCCCAGATAGGGCGGACCCGGATAACCGGGGCGGGAGGCGGAGTTGCCGGGCACCGAACGCTGCGGGGTGTTGGCTTGCGGCCGGCCCTGGTTCCGCGACCAGGAGGACTGAGGCCGATAGGTTTGCGGTCGGGCAGGTTGAGGCACGGGTGCGCTGGAGTGCTGGTAGCGAGCCCAAACCGCAGGCACACAAAGAAGGACAGTTGCCGCAGCCATGGCCACGCGACCGACTCGTCCCGCATTGTGTGCTTCAGTCAACATTCTCTTTGCACTCCGGCACCCGTTCCTACCCGCTTCATTCTGCGTCAAGTCCTGAAAATATCCCCCAGGGGCGATATCCCGCGTTGATTTTATTGCATCTACGGCACGTCTAAAGTTATGCCCTCACATGATCATTGCCGAAATGAGTTCTTCTGCAACCTGTAAATCCCTGGCCTACCAACCCAGATCTCCCACTCAAAGCCAAATTCTTTGAACTGACTACAAAAAGTTAGTCTCCGCTCTCGTTGTTGTTGGAGAGCGCCTCCAACTGGTCAAGCAGTTGGGCGTTGTTCTCCATGGTTTGCAGGTCATGCACCACGGCGGCCTGTCCGGGCGCGGTCGGCTGCTGATCCCAATCAGTGATGCCGAGATAGGCTCCGCCACCCACCAGCATCACGACGGTCAGCGCCATGGCCGCAAGCGGACGAACATGGGAGGGCGGCCCGTAGGCAAAGCGCACACGCAGCCGGGCAAGCCATCCTGCCGGCTCTGATTCACGCTCTTCCCTGAGACGCGCCTTCAACCGGGTGAGGAAATATGGACTAGGCTCCGGCCCCTCCCAAGTATCCAGGAGGGCCATGGCCGCGCGCAGCTCATCAAGCTCACGCCGGCAGCGGTCACACCCGGCCAGATGCGTCCGCACCTCGGCTGGCGCGGCGGACGGATCGAGCAGCAGGTTTGCCAGCTCCGCGTCCATCCCGTTGCAATTCGCCTTCATCCGTTCTTTGGGCATCGATTCCATGATGACCACCCCACTTCCCTGCCGGTCGAACCCGGCTTGTTTCGCCTCAAACAAAATCCTTCAACTTGTCCCTCAGCGTCTGGTAGGCGCGGAAGAGCAGCGACTTGGTCGCCGACTCGCTCAGCTTGAGCACCTCGCCGATCTGCCGATAGTCCATCCCCTGATACTTGTGCATCAGGACAGCTATTCGCTGCCGTTCGGGCAGCGCCATGACATGCGTCCGGATGGCCTTCATCCGCTCCTCTCGCAGAAGGCGCTGCTCCACCGAGGGCTCATCGTCAGCCACATCCGGCGTCGTTCCGGTCTGCTCGTCCGTGGCATCCAAATAAACGCTTCGCACCGCCCGCTCGCGCTTGGTGTCGCGTGCGTGGTTCACCGCGAGGTTAGTAGCAATCCGGTAGAGCCAAGTGGTGAACCTAGCCTCAGCCCGATAGCTCTGCCTGGAGCGATAGACGCGCAGAAACACCTCCTGCGCCAATTCCTCTGCAATGGCCTGGTTGCGCACCATCCGGAAAAGGAAATGGATGATGGGCCGGTGGTATTTTTCCGCCAGATAGTTGAACCCCGATTCGTCGCCCGCGGCGGCGCGCAGCATGATGGCTGCGTCACTCAAAGGGTCCAAGCTGGCTGCCAAACCTTGGCGCTCTTCCGGTTGCATAGCCGGACGTGCTCCCATGGACGGGTTGTCCAGGACCAGGGTTGCCATATCCTCTGAAACCCCATCCTGGCCGGAAGGTTGCGCAGAAAGAGCAGTTTCCGGCTCAAAATTTTCCCGCTTGGGTGGCTTTGGGGACACGCCGGGAGGACTGCCGCTGGTTCTGGCCATAAAAAACGCAGAAGCCGCCTTAGAGAAGCCGGAGGAGCAGGAACTTGGGCGAGTCCGGTCTAAACTCAGAAGTTCTCGATTCGGCAGGCCTTGATTCGGCAGTATGGGGGCACCCAGCCCCGGACCTGGACACAGCAGTGCCTCCCCGTTTTGGGGGAAGCTGGCCGCACGGCGAATTGAACTTGCTCTCCAGCGCATCGGCAGATGGGTTCGGGTTCCGGCTGGCCTGAGTTGACCGCAAGGGTTGGCCGTAAAGCCCCACTGGTGTTACTCTAACCTACGGGACGCCGTGCTGGCTTGCCTCACGCCAGCCCTCACCAGAGTTCGCCAGAACTCGAGAGGGGCGCTTAACTCAGCGGTAGAGTGCCACCTTCACACGGTGGAAGTCGCAAGTTCGAATCTTGCAGCGCCCACCATATAAATCAATAACTTACATTATATTTTAATGCCCAGTTCACGCAAATTTACACACAATAGGGGAAATATTGGCATTTCGTATTGAATTGTCTGCGTAGTGTCCCTGCGCCCGCGACTGAATGGTGTCAATTCTGATTCTGATAGGCAGCTAAGATGCCAGCGGATAGTGTATTATGATGAAAAATAAGTGGAAAACTCTAGTCTTGACCTGCAGGGTTTTCCGTAGATAGCTCGTGAATAATTAATAACTCAGGACATTAGAGCACAACCAGAGTGAATATGCACTTCTTGAGAGTTTGCGAGGGGCTTTTCTTGAGAAAAGCCATTTGAGGACATTGCTAGTAGTTAGAGCAACTCTAGTTTTTCTATATACGCTGCGAGCTAATCCCCGCATGGAGCGAGGCATTGAAACCTCGCTCCATGCGGATTTTACCTTTATTGTACCGTTACGTTGATGGTAAATGGAAGCGAGATCTGGTCGTGACTCCCATATACAGTGGTTAGTGTGTTGTTCGACCCAGGGACAGTGACACTTCCTACCTGCTGCGCTGTGATAGTAACCGCATAAGTCCCTGCAGGCGTCTTGAGGGAATCTGCACTTTGAGATAGCGTGTTTGTTGAGCAAGCAGTGATTCCTGTAAACACCCCGCCCAGCGCAAGAATGCAAAGGAGTGCAAGGTAGCGAGTTATGCTCTTGCGCCTGCCGCGAACAAGAAGGCCGAAGAAACCAATTCCGAACAGAGCTGCGTATGCGAATGGCGCCTTCTGGCTATTCTGGATTGATGCGGTTGTCGTCCCAACAGGAACGTTGGTTTGGATGGTGACAGTGGCCGTTCCCGGCGTGGTTGTGGTGACATTGATCGAAGACGAACTGAAGGTGCAGGTGGAATGTGCGGGCAATCCGTTGCACTCAAGGGCAAGAGGAAGTGTGTAATTCCAAATTGGCTGGCCCGCGCCTGAACTTCCATAACCCTCAACTGACGTCAGGGTCAGGTTGGCACTGACCGTCGCCCCCGCTGTCACACTAACAGAAGCGGGAGAAGAGGTGATGGCTACGCTCGGGTTACGAAGTACATTGAAGGTAATCGAGCTCCCCGTATAGCTCTGGTAATTGCTGTCGCCGTTATAAACTGGCGTGATGGTGTGAATCGCAATCAGCGTTGTAGGATTGGTGTCGGTCGGCACTGAGAGACAATCTGTCGTAAACGAGGCGTAACCGTTTGCATCAAGTTTGACCGTTGCTGGACTTTCTCCTACACCAGCACCACAAGCAGGACTAGAGCCATCCATGAAGGTCACAGTACCAGTAGGTATCCCAGCGGAAGCCTTCACCTGCATTTTGTAGGTGACGAAGTACGGGGTCGTACCCGCGTCGTTATTCACTTCCGTGTCGGAAAGAACGTACTGGGGCGGGGCTGGAAGAGACATGGTAGCGGAGCCTTTAGCGACGGTGGCAGAGATTGACGCACTGGAACGTCCATAGACGCGATCCCCCTGATATTCGACGCTAAACGTGTGGCTGCCGGCCGAAATGGGCATGAGGTCGAATCGTGCGCTGCCATTAGTCAATGCCATCGTGGTCGCAGTTCCACCGTCGACCGAGAGCGCTACGTTTCCAGTGGGAACAACGGAGCCGCTCTGCGGAGCGACCTTAACGGTCACAGGCACATCTGTCACGGTAGCCGTTGTGGCCACAGAGATCGATGTCACACTATTGGCCAGTGGAGCGCCAACGCCAACAGCGTCAATGGCCACCGAGCTGTTTGCCTGGTTCCCCTGTATTTCAATCTGCGAGGACAGGCTACCCTGTTCACCAGGTCCAGGGGACATCGTAACCGTCACATCACACGTGGTTCCTTGTGCAATGGCGGCTGCAGTGCAGCTTGTTCCGGATGCACTGAAATCCAGAGAGTTTGTGCTGGTGAAACCGGTGATATTCAGTGCTACATTGCCTTCGTTGGTCAGTACTGTATCAAGCGAAGGCGTATCACCAAGCGCCAACGTTCCAAAGTTCAACGATCCACTCGTGCTGACGACGTGAATGTTCTCCGCCGTTCCATCAGCCAAGTAGATATTGCCTGAAGGGTCAATGGCCAGACCTTTCGGATTCGTCACACTGGCGGCAACAGAGGTCATGCTAGATGGCACCCAAGCACCGCTCACATATGGAATGCGGCTGGTACCTGATGCTGTGGAAACATACAGTGCGCTGGATGGATCCAAGGCCAATCCCGTGGCGTTGCTCAATGTATTCGTCAGCGTTGTTTGCTGGCCGACAGGCGTAACCTGGATCAGGTTGGCTCCATCTACCACATAAAGATTGCCACTTGCATCCGTCGCGACCAATGAAGGAGCATTAAAGCCCGTGATGTCGCTCTCGGTCTGCGCCATGATGCTGAACGTGCCGCCCGGGTTGCTGAGCTTAACGACGCGCTTATTGTCAGGATCGGCAATATAAACATTGCTATCGCCATCGACTGCCAGGTTGAGATTCGTGCCAAGTCCACTCTTCAAGGTAATTTGGCCGGCAGTGTTCAGTCCGCTCGTTGTATTCGGCACTTCATACACATTTCCCGAGTCAGCAATGAAGACATCACCAGCGCCATCGACAGCCACTCCGGTAGGAGTCTTCACAGTGCCGACGCTCACGGGTACCATGGATGCGCTTGCACCCGCCGCATACATCAGGACCGAGCCAAGGCCTGCATCGGCCACGTAGGAGTTGCCTAAAGCGTCTACTGCAACTTCGCTCGGCGTCATCAGGTTTCCGCCGATTACGGATTCAAGCGCCGGAGCTACAGCCAGCAACGGCGCTAGGCCTGTTCCGTGCAACACGGTGGAGGCCAACACATTGCCCGCCCCATCTTTGACCAGCAGTTTGGCGGAAACTCCACCGGCAACGTGCGGATTCAAAGTCACGTTCACCGTGCAGCTCGCACCCGCGCTGTATGCCTGTCCCGTTTGGCAGCTTCCGCCGGTGGCGACCGCAAAATCAGTGGGATTCAAGCCGGCTTCCTCGACAACGATGCTTGCCGGGGTGATCGTGCTGCTGAAGGCGTAATACAGAGCGGCAGTGATGGGAGTACCAACAGGAGTGCTACCCAGTTCGGCAATATTCAGATTGGCTGAAACCACATCAAAATAGCCGTTC
>Ga0224530_1001309_pt1 | contig 13441 bp, 10 predicted proteins | sample CBST75metaG_FD_179873 | JGI IMG/M metagenome (GOLD analysis project Ga0224530, IMG submission 179873) | Peat soil microbial communities from Stordalen Mire, Sweden - C.B.S.T75 | ecosystem: Environmental > Terrestrial > Soil > Wetlands > Peat | place: Sweden: Norrbotten County, Stordalen Mire...
AATGGGGCGTGACCACGACGCAGTACAACGTGCTCAGGATCTTGCGCGGTGCGCAGCCCTCCGGGCTCACTTGCTCGGCCATCGGCAGCCGCATGATCACCGCCGAGCCGGACATTACCCGCCTGCTCGGGCGACTGAAAGCTCTCAAGCTCATCCGCCAGAAGCGCGACCGTGACGACCGGCGCGTCGTCTGGACGCAGATTTCCGCATCGGGACTGGAACTGCTCGGCAAGATGGACCCGGTCATCGACCAGGCGCCCGTCGAATTGCTGGGGCACTTGGAGAGAGCGGAGCTCACCGAGTTGATCCGTTTATTGGAGTTGGCCCGCAAGCAGACCGACGGACCGCAGACGAATCTCGCCTGTTGCGAAGGATCGGGCACACCTCCGCAGATCAGCGCATCAGCATCGTGAGGCCGGCAGACGACTACCGGCCCATCACCTTCTGAGCAATCGCTTCATCATCCGCATCGGCCTGAATGATCTTGTTGTGCAGACAATAGAGCGCAAGTTCAAGCCGGTCGGAAACTCCCAGCTTGTCATAGATCTTGCGCAGATAATTCTTGATCACCTGCTCGGTCGTTCCCAACTGGAAAGCAATCTCCTTGTTGCGCTTTCCCTGGGTAATGCAGGTGATGATGGCCATTTCCTTGGTCGAGAGCCGGGGCTGCGCGCGCGGGCTCACCAGAGACGCCGCCTGGGCGCGGTACGCCTCGATCACCCAGGTCACCGATTGATTGTCGATCCATGTCTCACCTGCCGCGATGCGCCGAACGCACCGAACCAGCAGGTCAGGAGAGATGGCGCGCGTGATGATGCCGCGGACGCCACGCCGGTAGAGCTCCACCGTATAGCTTTCGTCCGCCGCCAAAGCCTGCACAATCAGTTTGGCTTCCGGGGCAAGGTTCAGCAGTTCCGGGATGACGTTGGCCGTTCCGGCCAGCAATCCCCCTTCGATGAGGACAACATCTGTGGGATAGCGTTTAAGTGCCGCCCGCAGATTCTCGATCGAATCGGCTTGGGCCACCACTCGCAAATCGTCTTCCAGCGCAAAAACCTTGCGAATCCCGACCCGATAGATCGCCTGGGAGTCCGCAAGAACAATGCGGATCGTCCCCGGCTTCGCCTCGGCGTCCGGAGTTTCGCCATCTGATGATTGATCCAAAAGTTCCATAAGCGGTTAATACCAATAAGAATCAGTCTCTTACTGCTCCACAAATCGATATTCATCGATAGTCGACGCAGCCTGATACTGAGATTGGCTCACGGAGCAGCGTACCACACGACCTTCACAATTAACCAGAATATCGTGAGGAGTACCCAGTACTGCACCCGGCATGCGCAGGGAAAAACGGATCTCAGCCCCCTTTTCGAGCGGGCTTCCCACCTCGAAAAGGACTCCACTGGCTGAGACGTTCTGGGTGACCGCAGCCATTTCCACACTCCCTGTCGAAACCACCACAGGCAGCGAAAGCGGAAAACGAACCGCACAACGAACTTCCTGCCGGGGATCCCCTGGCGCTGCACCCACAATCGAAAGCGGAAACGCGGGCTTCACATCATCCATGGAGTTCACTCTGGACTAAAATCGGTCCGGTGTCACTTTACCCGAGTTTCCCTGCTCGACCCAAGGCACCAAAGTGCCAGGGAAGGTAACCAACTTTATAACCCTCGTCACTCAAGCATTCACTACGGTTAGGCGAACGCCCTCGAGGCACAAGTACAGCCCCTTCGAACCAGTCACTTGCCCCCTATCCCCGCCACGGCAGTCCCAACACAAGGGTCCGGTTGCCGATGCTGCACATGGGCACCATTCCCCCGCTCTGTTGCGGTCAATCAGTCTGTCTCAAAACGTGCCAACCGGTGGATGTCCACCACGGCAACTTCCTGGCGGAGGCCGGCTATCTCAAATTCGGCCAGCAGCTTATGGTTCTCCGCGTCCACCGTGAAGGGAACTGCGTGCTCAGAATCATGACCACCTGACCCCGTCCGCTGCTTTACTTCCATCGCCGGATTCGCTCAAGCCGCTCGGATAGGCACCGCGCACCTCTGCTGCGGCCTGCCGGGACTTCAGGGGAGTAAGACGTGTGGCGACAGAACAAGCAATCCAAGTCCCCAAGCAAACGTCGTCGACTGCCAGCGCAATCGAATGAGCCCCTCCGCACGGACCGACGCATACCGAAAATCATTGAAAAGTACAAGAATAGTTACCTTCGTGGTAGCCCGACTGACCATTTTGGGTTACTCTTGCGGTGCAAACTTAATTCCATTCGCGCAAGGAGCGAAACTACATGCCTTCAATGTCGATGAATATCCGCAGCTTTGCTTTCGGAACAGCTTTGCTAACTTTGGCAACCTACGCTGTCGCTGGACCCACAATGCCTTTGCCGCCGTTCCCCCCAGGATCGGGTAGCAATATCGTAGCCGCCGGGCCGACCATGCCTTTGCCGCCGTTCCCTCCAGGATCGGGTAGCAATATCGTAGCCGCTGGACCGACCATGCCTCTGCCGCCGTTCCCTCCAGGATCGGGTAGCAATATCGTGGCTGCCGGACCGACCATGCCTCTGCCGCCGTTCCCCCCAGGATCGGGTAGCAATATCGTGGCTGCCGGACCAACCATGCCTCTGCCGCCGTTCCCTCCAGGATCGGGTAGCAATATCGTGGCTGCCGGACCGACCATGCCTTTGCCGCCGTTCCCCCCAGGATCGGGTAGCAATATCGTAGCCCTTCCTGCTGCCGCGTAAAGGGCTCTAAATGCAAGGGCCCCTTGCAGGAACAACAGTTGATAGATTCACTGCCAAACTGAACGCCTCCCGTCTATAGTTCAAATGGGATGTCGACGGTGAATCTGGATACAGTTCTCTGGTATGCCGGCATTGTCACTGAGGCAGCGGTCTTGGGACTGCTTCTTTATAGACGTGTGTGGCGAGTTCTGCCTTTTTTTTGCGTGTATAGCGCTTGGACCTTGCTGAGCGATGGCGCGGGCTACGCGGTGGTGCACCTGTGGCCTTCCCGCTACCTGACGACCTATTTGGCGATTGCTGTGCTGGATTCCCTGTTGCAGCTCGCTGTACTGGTCGAGTTGGCCTGGTCGGTGTTGCGCCCGCTGCGGGCTTCTCTGCCGCGCGGAGCCTTGGTCTTGGTAGGAGCTTTGATTCTGTCCCTGGGCGCCGTCATTTGGCCGTTTGCCAACATACCTGGGTTCAACAGTTTGCCCCCGGAATGGCATCTGCTGATGCGCCTGGAGCAGTCTGTCTCGATTCTCAGGATCCTCATCTTCCTGGGGCTCGCTGGATGCAGCCATTTCCTCTCCATCGGTTGGCGCAATCGCGAGTTGCAGGTAGCCACGGGGTTCGGTTTCTACTCTCTGGTCAGCGTGGCCGTTGCCATGCTCCATACCCACCAGGCGATGGGGCCGCAATATCGCCAACTGGATCAGCTTCTGGTGGCAAGCTATCTTTGCTCCCTGCTCTATTGGGCGTTCAGTTTCGCGCAAAAAGAGCCGGAGCGGCAGGAAATCACGCCCCAGATGCGTAGTTTTCTACATGCTCTGGCGGGAAGCGCTCGAGCCACCCGTCTGGCGCTGAACAGTACCACGGCAATCAAACCGCGCAAACGCGGTGAGTGACTGCGCGATCTCCAGCCCGACACGGGAGCAACTCGATGTGCAAAATTCGCTGTTCCGGAGACGCCCGGTGACTCTGGATACTGCCTTGCCTCGGGCGGGCATGATTTTGCAGCCGCTCCTGCTCATCCTTCTCGCAAAGAGGCGTCTTCTTTGCGAGCTTCCGGTCTTCTCCTTCTATTTGGGGTTCGGCGTCCTGACCATTTTTGCTGGAGAGGCAATCCTGCGCTTCTCACCCACGTGGTACCTCCACTTTTACTTGGTGAATATATGCGGCGACGCCTTGCTGGGCCTTTGCGTGCTCGCCGAGCTGGGCAGAAGCGTTCTGCGCTGCAACCGGAGATCGTCGTCGAAGTGGCCCCTCGCTCTTCTTCTGCTCGTGCCGGCGTCTCTGCTGATCTGGCCCCTGGCCCACTGGACCATCCCACCCCATCTGTCCTTGACCTGGATCCTCTGCTTCCGACTGGAACAAACCATTGCAATTCTGCAGGTTGCCTCTCTTTTGGCACTGGTATGGTGGAGCAATCTGCTCCATCTTCGCTGGCCTGACCGCGAGCTCCGGATCGCCTCCGGCCTGTGCTCTTTTTCGCTGGTAGCGCTGCTTGTCGCCGTCGTCCACACCCACCAGGCCATTGGGCCGGAATACCACTGGTTGGACCAGGCGGCCTCGGCCAGTTACTTAGGTGTGTTGGCCTATTGGGTTGTCACTTTGCGTACAAAAAGTAACGATGACGCACGATTTCTCTGCACAAATCCGGATTCTTATGTTACTTGTAGGAGGAACGGTGGAATTGCCAAGGTGACCAAAGAAAACTAGGTGGTTACCCCATTCCAGCCGGAGGATGCCAGATGATTCTGCCCTTGCTTCAAATTGCGGTCATTTTGGCCGTCGGGTTTTACCTGCTCCGCTGGAGATCCGGAGCGCACCGCCGTAACGGGCAAACCTGGGATTCGCTTTTGGCCAGTCTGCGACCCGAATGGAGCGCCCGCGAGTTGAGCGACCATTTCCTTTGGAAAGAAGGACTCGCCGCGACACAGGACGAAGCTTGGGACCGTATGCAGGGCGCCAAAGGCCTTTGGGTGATGTATCAGAACTCGCGCGTCATGCTGGAAATGGCAGATTTTGCCGCCAGCCACAGCGAGGGAGTCGATCGCATGCTCCTCGAGACCCTGGCCAGTGACGCCGTGCAAATTCGCGTCTGCGTTCTTGTCGCTCTGGCGCAATACGGGTTTTCCCAGGCCAGCGAGGGCGTCCGCATTAACGCTTACCGCGCAGCTTCGATGTATATGGGCATGGCCGCCCGTTTAACCCAGTTGCTCCAGGAACACGCCGCAGTCATCGTTCCCGATTTTGTCGCTGCAATGTAATTCGGCTCCCCCTCATCCACCAAGCAAAAGACCCCGGCAACCACCGGGGCTTTTTGTTGGTCGCTCCACGCCACTTCAAACCGGGTTGGCAGCCAGAAAACCGTTGATCCGCGCGTACTCTTCCTCGTTGAGCCGAAACGTGAGCGCCGGCGCCAGTTCTTCCACCTGTTGCGGACTGCGCCCGCCCACAATGGCGGCGGTGATGGCCGGATGATGAAGCGTCCAGGCCACGGCGACCACCCCGGGAGTTACGTCGTGCCCGCTGCCGATCTCCCTCAGTAACTCCACCAGACGAAGATTGCGGCTCAGGCGCGGCTCATTGAACTCGACAGCGCGCTTGCGCCAGTCGTCGGCGGGGAAAGCCGCAACGCGCTCGGCCGTCATTTTGCCCGTTAGAAGCCCCGAAACCATCGGTGAATAGTTGATCACCCCAATGCCGTTCGCCTGCACAAACGGAAGAACCTCTTCCTCGATCGCCGCACGCAGCATCGAGTAGGGCGGCTGCAGGTTCGTGATGGGCGCAATCTTCTGCGCGCGCTTCATCTGTTCCACGCTGAAGTTGGAAACGCCGATCCAGCGGATCTTGCCCTGCTCGCGCAAGCGAGCCAGCGCCTCCCAGCCCTCTTCAATCTCTTCGTCTGGATTGGGCCAGTGAATCTGGTAGAGGTCGATCGTCTCCACCCCCAGCCTGCGCAGCGAACCCTCCAGCTCTTCCGCCAGAGAAGCGGCCTTCAGAGACCGATAAATTGAGCGGTCCGGATTCCAGCGCATCGAGCACTTCGTGAAAATGTAGGGCTTGTGGGACGAAGATTTCACTGCTCGGCCAACCACCTCTTCCGAGTGGCCCAAACCGTAGATGGCGGCCGTGTCGATCCAGTTCACGCCCATGTCGAGGGCGCGATGGATGGCGGCGATGGATTCATTGTCGTTTTGCGGTCCCCAGGCGAATTCCCAGTTGCCGCCGCCAATGGCCCAAGCGCCAAACCCGATAGGCGTAAGGGCCAAATCAGAGTTCCCAAGGGTGCGAAGTGCAATCGAGGTCGAGAGTTTCATTCTGGCACTTTGATGAACTCGATGCCCTGCTGGTTGCGGATTTTCATGCCAGCCATCGCTGGTTTCTGCACCAATGCACTCCCGCGGCTGAGGTCAACAGGCCGAACCTGCGCTTGCGCACGCGGAATTGTGCGTTCCTGATTGGTCAGAGCATTTGAAAGAGAACCTCCCAGCCTTGCACGCCCTAACTCCCCGATAGGTCAGGCCTCTCTGCGCGGAGCCATTTCCAGAAAGACAAGCTACTCCCCAGTTCCGGAGAAGTAGAATGGTGACTCCTGAATCAGAAAGGTAAGCCATGATTCGAATCGGCCTTCAGCGCTTTCGCCCGCACGTTATGATCGCTGTTCTCCTCAGCGCCGCCATCTTGCCTAACCTCCCTGCGCGCGCCCAGACCTCCGAACAAGCTTATGTGCCAGCCCGCATCACGCAAGCTATCAATGAAACCTCGCTGGTGACTCTGCACAGCAACACGCATCCGCTGGCACAGGCAAGATATGACCGCGGCCCCGCGCCCCTGTCGATGCCCGCCAGCCGCCTCTTGCTCGTTTTGCAGCGCAGCGGTGCGCAGGAGGCGGCCCTGGCCACCTACCTGCAATCCCTCCATGACCCCAGTTCGCCGAACTACCGCAAGTGGCTCACGCCCGATCAATTCGGCAAGCTCTACGGTGTCTCCGACGCGGATCTGGCCACGATTGAGGCCTGGCTCCAGGGCCATGGCTTCGCAATCAACAAGGTCGCCAAGGGCCGCATGGCCATTGAATTCTCTGGCACCGTGGCCCAGGTTCAAACCGCCTTCCATACCTCTTTACACAGCTATGTCGTCAACGGCGAGCAGCACTGGGCCAACGCCTCCGACCCCCAGATTCCCGCTGCCCTCGCATCTGTTGTCGCCGGCCTGGCGGAGTTGAACAACTTTGTGCCCAAGCCTCAGTCCATCCGCGCACCCAGCGGCGTCTATAACCCCGAATCCGGCCGCATCGAGCCCACTTACACCGTAGGCAGCGCAACAAACGGATACACCATCTTCCTCGGCCCGGCCGATGCCGCCACCATCTACGACACGCCTACCACCTACAACGCCAATCACTCCGGCACAACCTACGACGGCACCGGCATCAAAATCGGCATCGCCGGCGACTCCAATATTGACATCACGCAGAATGCCAATTACCGGGCCACTTTCGGTCTTCCCGCGAATGCCACACAAGTTGTTGTGGACGGAACCGATCCCGGCGAGAACGGCGACGCCATCGAGGCCTATCTGGACACGCAGGTCGCCGGCGGCATTGCACCCGGCGCCACCGTCACCCTCTATACCGCCGCGGACACCTATTATGACGCCGGACTCTTCCTGGCCATTGGCCGCGCCATCGACGAGAACGACGTAGACATCCTCAACGTGAGCTTCGGCGGATGCGAGTCTGCGCAAGGCTCCGCCGGTAATCAGTTCATCAATTCCCTCTGGCAGCAAGCCGCAGCGCAAGGCATTTCCGTCACCGTTTCCACCGGCGACAGCGGCTCTGCCGGCTGCGACAATCCCAATTCCGAGACCGTGGCCAAATATGGACTTGCCGTCAACGGGCTGGCGTCCACCCCCTATAACATCGCCGTTGGCGGCACGGACTTCGATACCCTCTACGGAGACGGGAGTAACTTTCCCGCCAGCTTCACCGCCTACGTGAATGTCTCCAACTCCCTGGCCAATCATCGCAGCGCGCTCAAATACATCCCCGAAGAACCATGGAACGACGCGACCTTCCAGGGCGACAACACCACCATCAGCCAGAATGTGCCCTGGACCGCGACAAACTACGCATCCAATGCGAACATCGTCGGAGGAGGAGGCGGCGTCAGTGACTGCGCCCAAATCACTTCGGGGGTCTGCACGGCGGGTTATGCCTTGCCCACCTGGCAGTCCGGCTTTGCCACCGATAACTCCGGGCGCAATCTGCCCGATGTTTCCCTGCTGGCAGGCAACGGCCTCTACGGCGCAACCTGGGGCCTGTGCACCGATCTGGACGCCGACTCGAACGGCAATGCGATTGTGGATTGCGCCGGCACTCCCACCACGGGCAACAACTTCAATTTGACCGGAGTCGGCGGCACATCCGCCTCCGCGCCCGCCTTTGCTGCCATTCTGGCGCTGGTCGCACAAAAGGCCGGAGGCCGTCTCGGCCAGGCCGACTACGAACTCTACAAGCTGGCCAAGTCAAAATACTCCACCGTCTTTCACGACATCGCCATCGGCAACAACTCAGTCCCTTGCACACCCGGCTCGACCAATTGCGCACGTAACTCCAGCGGATATTATTTCCTGACTGGATACGACACCAAAACCGGCTACGACGAGGCCACCGGCCTTGGCAGCGTGGATGCCACCCAACTGGTGAACAACTGGAGCAGTGCCGCCGGAACGGCCACCTCCTCCTCGCTGACGCTGAATGGGGGAACCTCAGCGCTCACCCTCACCCATGGCGCATCCGTCACCGTCAACGCGAACGTCACCGGCTCTGGCGGAACACCTACCGGCAACCTTGCCCTGGTTGACAATATCGACCCGGCGACCCTGCCCAACAACGACAGCATCGGCTCTTTCGCTCTTTCCGGCGGGACAGCTTCGGGCGCCACAACCTACCTGCCGGGCGGCAGCTACAAGGTTTCAGCCCACTACGGCGGCGACAGCACCTTTGCGCAGAGCGACTCGAACGCCATTCCAGTTACCGTGGGCGCTGAAAGCAGCTCGACCGATCTCAAGGTGAGGGAGTACTTCGACCCGTCAACGGGCAACGCCGCAACCACGCCCTACTACGGCTACATTTATCTCATCGACGCGCAGCCCTACGGCCAAAGCGCCTCGGCCTCAGTCCCCAACGGCGCCGCCACCGGCACCATCACCTTCAAGAGCGGCAGTACGGCCTTCGGCACCGCCACAATCGCCAGCGACGGAATCGCCGAGTTGCAGACGGCCCTGCTTCCCGGGGGCGCCAACGCCCTCACCGCAGCCTTTCCCGGAGACGCCAGCTTTCTGGCCAACACCAGTTCAGTGGTGAACTTCACCGTGACTCCGGCCATCACCACCCTCGCCACGCCCACCGTCCAACCCGCTTCGAGCGTGGTCGCAGGCAGTTCCTTGACCTTCGCTGTCGTCCTCTCGGTTGACAGCATCGGCGCTGCCCCCACCGGTACTGTGGCCTTCAAAAATGGCACCACAGCAATCGGAGCCGTGCCCATGGTGGGTACCGCGGGCACCAGCGCCGCCTATGCTTCGGGGCAAGCGAGTTTCTCCACCACAACGCTGGCAGCCGGAACGTACAGCATCACCGCCGTCTACAGTGGGGACGGCAATTATGCCGGTTCCACTTCCTCTCCGGTCTCCGTCACCGTCACGGCGGCTTCGGCCCCCGGCCTTGCCCTGGCCGGCACTGCCGTGACTGTCGTTGCCGGCGCAACCACCGGGAACACCTCGACAATTACCGTCACTCCCAGCGGTGGATTCACGGGCAGCGTTGCTCTCACCGCCGCAATCACCAGTTCTCCGGCCGGCGCCTCCAGTGCGCCCACCCTGAGCTTCGGCTCAACGACTCCGGTTTCCATCTCCGGAACCGCCGCTGGAACCGCCGCCCTCACCATCACCACCACGGCAACCACCACGCCAGGAAGCTACACCGTCGCGGTCACCGGCACCTCCGGGACCTTGACTGCCTCCAGCTCGATTCTCGTGACCGTCACGGCGTCGACTTCGATCCCCGGCCTAACCCTGAAAGGCACGGCTCTGACCGTTGTTGCCGGCGGGTCCACCGGGAACACTTCGACCCTTACCGTTACTCCCAGCGGCGGATTCACCGGCAGCGTTGCTCTCAATGCCGTCCTCACCAGTTCCCCGGCTGGCGCCGTCAATGCGCCCACTCTAAGCTTCGGGGCGACAACTCCGGTTTCCATCTCCGGGACCACCGCCGGAACGGCCACCCTCACGGTCACCACCAAGGCAGCCACCACCACTGCACTGGCCAAGCCCCCACAGAGCCCCTGGCTCCCCGCTGGCGGCCTCGCATTGGCCGGTCTGCTGCTCCTCATCAGCCCCTCGCAGCGCCGGCGCTGGCGCACCATGCTCGGTGTGCTGGTCTTCCTGGCAGCCCTGACCAGCGGCCTCCTCGCCTGTGGAGGCGGTAGCACTCCCAGCGGAGGCGGCGGGACCACCACCCCCGGCACCACGGCTGGAGCCTACACGATCACAGTCACCGGCACATCCGGCACTCTGACCGCCACAACAACCGTCAGCCTCACCGTGGATTAGCGCCGAACCGCACTCCACGCCCGTCTCAAAAAAAGGCCTCCCCGATTGCCCTTCCAAAGGAAGCGCAATCGGGGAGGCCCTTTTCTCGGTTCTTTTGCGGATTCTACTTTGCAGCAGGAACAGCCGGAGCCACGGCGGGCAGCCCCACCTCAGCCGCGGGGGCCAGAATGTGGGTATCCCACCAATGTTGCAACACCAGATCCCAGCGCTCGCCGCGATCGATCCACAACTGTGCGGCGTGGTCGTAGTGGGCCTGGTTGTTCTCCAGCCAGTAGGGCCGGTTGTCGCGCAGCCAGGCCTGACGGTAGAGCCCGCCGAGCTGCGTATAGCCGTCGCGAATGTCCTGGAACTTTCCGTTATTGGAGCCGATGGTCCACATCATCTCCGCGACCTCATCCGCCCGCGTCTTGTCGCCGGCAATCGCCTGGGCCTGCGCATAGAGCGCCACAGACTCGTCGGCAAACTCGAACTTGAGCCCAAGAAAGTCGATGCGGCGTGCGCCCAGTTCAAGCGCGTCCAGAGCCTCTGGGTTTTCCAGCTTGCCGGCCGCCTTGGCCTCCGCCAGCAGCGTAATGGCCCGCTCAGCGTGCAGCCGCAGCTCCCGCACCACGGGTCGCATCTTCACGGCCACGCGCTGCCCCTCGGCGGAGAAGGGGTCGGCCCAGAAGTAAGCGTCCTGGGCGTCCTCCAGCCCGGCCTTCTTCAGCACATTGTGGGCCGCCATCAGTTCCTTCTGCGCTTGGCTGATCTTGCCCGTCTCGTCGCGGTGAAACGCCTGCCCGTACGACGCAACGAAATTGTCCTCCGAGCTTTCGCCCGCCTGCCAGCCCGCCGCCGCGCCAAACAGCACACCAAACCAGTTCTCGTCGAAGATCCCCTCGCCGTCGTCGTTCCACACGGTGTTCAGCACGCCCGTCGAGCCCAGTTTCTGGCCGTCGCGAACGAACGCGCGGATATTTCCCATCGCCTCGTTGTTATTCGGATAGAGCCGGTTCCAATTGCTTACGCCGGGCGCCACCCATGTTTCCAATCCTGCCTTCGTGAAAGGCAAAATCTCCTTGGTGAAATCCGGTCTGGCGTCGTAAACCCACGGCACCGCGATCATGTCCTTGGGCAAGGTCCCCACCAGTTCCGGCGAGTTGACAGCCACATCGCCCCAGAAGAGCAGTTGCTTGTGGTTCGGTTCCAGCGTCGCATGAATGCGGCTCAGAAACTCCAGGTAAACAGAACCCAAGCCGCGTTGCTTCACCTGGTCGCGGGTGCGGCCCAATCCCAGCTCAAAGGTCTCATCGGCGCCGATGTGCGCATAGGGACCGGGAAAGACCTGGGCCAGTTCCGTGAACCAACTTGCGATCAGTGGAAGGGTAGCCGCATCGCCTGGCGCCAGAACTGCTCCGTGCTCCGTCTCACCCAGCGCCGAAAACGAGTCGAACTTCAGCAGATGATGCAGATGCCCGAAGGACTCCTGCTCGGGAACCACAACGATGTGGTACTTGGCCGCATAGGCCACCAGTTCCCGCGCTTCGTTCGGCGTCATAACGCCGCCGGGAAAAGCGGCGATCGGCGAAGAAGCATAGGCGAAAGTGTGCTCGAAGTAGGGCGAGAACATATTGACCTTGTACGCCGCCAGCGTGCGGATTTCGCGCTTCAAGAACTCCATGTTCGGCATCGGTCCGCGCGACCAGTCGTCCGATAGGCCGCGATGCGCCATTGCCGGCCAGTCGCGCAGTGTCGGGACCAGAAGCACGGCATCCTTGCCTGAGCCGCGAATCAGCTGCTTCACCGTCTGCGCCCCGTAGAAGATCCCGGCCGACGTCTCCGCAATCACGGCCAGGCCTTGTTTTCCGGCGGGCACAATCACGTAGCCTTCCTCGTGCATCGCGGCGTCGAACTTCAGGTGATGGCGCTCGAGAAGCTCAATTGCCGGTGCAGACTGCGCACGATACAACTCAATTCCGGGCGCATCAATTCCGCGCACATCTTGGACGTGCAGACTCAATCCCCGGCCGGCAAGCTCCTCTTCCAGATCCTTCAGAGCAAACTCGTCCTCTTCGTTCTTTTGAGCGGTTGCGTCCACGCCCAAACCGCCCAGCGGTACCGTCTGGACAGACGTGCACTCCCGCGGCGCGGGCACCAGGTGAAGGTCGGCGCACGGGTTTACGGCCGGCAGAGTCTGCGCCATCGCGCCCACTCCGCCACAAAGAAGAACGAAAGTTACAAGAGAAAAACGGAAATGCATAAGCCTTCCCTCGACAATCCAAAGTCGCATCAAAGGCTAACGCATCGCCGCTTTCGTTGTATATACCGCGGCGGAGTCCACAACTGGCTCCTGCCATTTCAGCATTGCCAGTGAACGAAACTAGAGTCCAAGGAATCCGCGCAGAGCCTGATCGACAGCGGCCATTGTGGCCGCGTCCACTCGCCCCATTCTGGCCCCCAGCTTCGCTCGAGGGACGGTTGTGGCCTTGTCCACCATGATCTGCGATTCCTTCCGCAGCCCTGTCGGTTTTCCGGCCTGCACCGTGATCCGAAACAGCGGAGCGTCATGCAACTCGCTCGTCAGCGGCAAGACGATGACCGACGGATGCAGATCGAAAGCCTCTGCCTGCACCACCAGCGCAGGCCGCGGCTTCCCGTAGTCTCCTGTAACTGCAATGCTCACCAGATCGCCGCGGTTCATCGTCCTGTGTCCTGCGCGCTTACATTCTGAATCCAGCGCATCACTTCCGACTCATCTTCTGAGGTGGCGATCAACTTCGACTGGCGGCGCGCTTCGGCAGCAAACTGGCGCTTCTTCGCCCCCTCAACGTAGTCGCGCATCAGCGTGCGAAGCACCTCAGAGGCTGGCCGATCCTCAGCCTCGGTCGCAGCCGCGAACTCCATCTTCAGCTTGGCGTCAACGCGCAGATTCAGCGTCGATTCCGCAGCACGGCCAATTGTCCTGGGCATTCCGCGCCTCCCTTTCGCCTATTGTAGGTGCGTTTTGTACGTACATCAAGTACGCACGCCGTGGCCGGCCACCGGATCCATCTCGTCCAATCCCATATTGCTTCCACAATAAACTTCGGCCAAGGTTTGGTCCCTGGCCGAAGGCTCTAGAGC
>Ga0224530_1001313_pt1 | contig 13430 bp, 17 predicted proteins | sample CBST75metaG_FD_179873 | JGI IMG/M metagenome (GOLD analysis project Ga0224530, IMG submission 179873) | Peat soil microbial communities from Stordalen Mire, Sweden - C.B.S.T75 | ecosystem: Environmental > Terrestrial > Soil > Wetlands > Peat | place: Sweden: Norrbotten County, Stordalen Mire...
TCCATGCCAGCAGCGCCAAAGGCGCATTACTCCGGCTGCGTACCCTGCTCATGCGCGGTACTTCATCCTTGCTGCCGGCTGAAGCCGAGGCGGAGATACGATCCTCCATTCATCGCATCGTCCATATCGAGCGTGAAAGCGTAGAGCGCCGAGTCAAAACCATCCTTGACCTGACGGTCGAGACCGATCCCGGATAACACCCGATCTCAGAGTAGATAAAACATCGGAGTGGAGGCACAATGGAGAGGACCGCTCTCACTGCGGGATGAGAGGCATGAGAGATGAAGAATCTCAGGCTCACACTTGGAGATGCCTTTTCTCGGGACCTGAAAGATGAGATGCACCATCTCACGATGGCCGGGCGCTGGTGGCTTGCGTACCAGCTAAGCGGCAGCGCCCAGAAAGTGCTGAAGGCATTGCTCGACGACGCCGAAACCAAATGTGATGATGGCGGGAATCACCGCCTGGCGGTCTTTGAGGACGGCTCCTGCATCAACTAGCACCAAGGCGATCTCTGCATCTACTACGACGTGTCAGACTTGCTGGGCCACTATGACCATTTCGTGCCGGATAGACTCTCAGCCTTCGACGAAGCACTCGCTGATTATCCAGTGATCGAGAAATACCGGGACGTATTGACTTCCGACTCTGCCGATGAAGAGGATCAGGGTTAGCGGCATAAGGTCGGAATCCGCACCTGTTCCGATTTCTCACCAGCCACTTCATCTTTCACGATCCCGCTTCCCAACCTTGGTTTGTGAGATGAACCTCGACGACCTGGTTTGTCCCCGCCTGATCGAGCGTTGATTTGATGGCCGGAAATGTCTGTTGCACTTCCGGCTGTTTTGCCCAATCAGCGAGTTGCTGGAACTTGTAGGTATAGGTCACTTGGGTGATGGATGTTCCATCCTGCGCGGTTGGCTCGTCCCACTTCACAATGGAGTCAACCTGTTCCTGACCATAGCAGAAGGCGCTGCTTTGCCCGAACGTGCCCGGTTTCACCTGGAAGTATTTCCTTCCTTTATCCGTCAGATCATAACGTCTCACAGGCCGTGGCGCCGACGCTCCGAGAGCACCTATCATGCCGTGAATGACTGCCGTCGTATCGCTGCCGCGCACCAGTCCTGCTCGTTCGAGAACAGCCATCTGCGGCACAGTACCGGACTGAGCTTTCAGTTCGGATGCGGGAACATCAATCGGAAACGTCTGCGCGAAGAAGGTGCATGCCTGGCCGTTCTTCGCAAGATACTGATTGATTGCTTTCGTGAAATTGGAGGCGCTCGGTTTCCTCTCACTGCTGCAGCCGCCGAGCATAACAAAAAAAGCCAGTGCAACGATGGTAAATCTGTGCATGATTGCCCTCCGATCTGTGAGTGTGATTGTCCCTTGCCCGCCCATGTTTCAGGCGGACCCATGACGCGGGTTAAGCGTCATCTTTTGCCGCTCGCTTCTGAGCTGTTCCGTTTTTGCCCAGAGCAGGTTCTGAAAGTCGCTGATGGCATCCGTGCGACCGTCCCGCCGAACAAAGACCCCGCTCTTCATGGTCAGCAGTTTGTCCGCCAGGGGCCGGAAGGCTATGCCGTCCCTCGTCAGGTGCGACCAGCCGCTGCTTACCATTGCGATGCCTCTGCCCGCCAACGCCATGTGGATCGCTTCATGGAAGCTGAAAGGCTGCGCAATGACGTTCAGTTCGATGCCGAGGACCTCGAAGTACGCAGCGATCTCTTTATGCACGTCGGGCAGAGCGTGTTCCGATACCCCGATCAATGGTTCCCGGTCAATATCCTGTGGAGAAATGCTATCGAAACGAAAGAGGCGGTGCCGCGCCGGAATGCAGAGCATCAGGTCTTCGTCCAGCAATTCTCTGGTTTCGAGTTCGGCGTAGTGGATGGGAAGATAACCGACCCCTGCCTGGTACTGGCCTTCCAACACGCCTCGAATAATGCCAACGGTGTGCAGGCTGGTCATCCTTAGGACCGGATCACTGGGCCGCTCGAAATGAAGATCCGAGACGATGGACAACAACTCCGGGCTGAGAAATGACGAATACGCGACATTGAGGAAACCATCCTGACGTTTTGCCACGTTCTGCGCCCGTTGCACAGCGCGTTCGTACTGATCGACGGAGTGAAGAATCTCCTCGACGAATGCTTTTCCGGCTTCGGTCAAACGCGAGCCTCCGTGCCAGGTATAAAAGAGCCTCACTCCTATCGCAGCTTCAACCTCATGAATCGCGCGGCTGATGCTGGGCTGGTTTGTGTGCAGACGTGACGCCGCGCGCGATTCGCTTCCTTCCTGCGCCACAGCAATGACGCATTTCAGTTTGTAGATGGTCACGTCGTCCGACATCTCTCGCCCCGTCAAAAAACAAGGGTGGGGCGCCTATTAGCGCGCCCCACCCTTATGGCTGAAGTTGCAGCTGTGTTGTTCCCATTCGCCTCACGTTCTAAACCTCATCTCTCTGTTGCGATTCCTTCTCGATTAGCGCCCATTGCTCCATGAACCAACGGCTGACAGACACCAATTTTCAAGCGAATCAGGTGGAATAGCTGCCTACTGTCCGCGGCCAGATCAGCAACGAATTTCGCCACCGGCAGGCGACAAGTTTCGCCGGCGACCGGAGCGATGACTTTCGCCGGCGGCGCGAGCGACGAAGGTCGCCAGGTTCCGCATCGTTCGCCCATTTTTATCAAGGACATGCGCCTTCTCGTTTTGTGGCCGGCATAGGAGGCGCTGCTCGTAGCGCGCGGGCTGCCTTTGCGGGCCTCGTATTAGCTTGCTCGTAAGCTGTCCGATGGGCCGTCTTCGAGGACGCCGCTTGCGCGGCCTCGCGGAAGACTTTAATAAGGAATTGTCCCTCTTCGGTCAACTCCACTTTCTTTTGCCTCGGCTTGAAGATGCGGCATAGTAGCGCTTCGAGCGCAGAGATTCGTTTTCTCAACTCTGCGGACGTGATGTTCATTTTTTCTGCCGCCCGCGCATAGTCCAACTTTTCCGCGAGAATGATAGCTGCCCGTTTCAGGCCGATTGCGATAGACTTAGGCACTCACAATTCCTCAGTGTGGTTTCTGGTAACTCGTTTGCGCTGTCCTTCGTTGGTGCATCTTTCGGCCCACCACAAATGATCTTGGTTCACAACCAATCCGTTAGGATTCGGCTGTTGCGGAAGCGTCAAGACAAGGTCGCAGTTCAGTTGTGCGGTGCGATGTTTACCGCATCACGAGGTACACGGCGAATGAGATCGCAATAGTAATCGAGAAGACTGAGATGGCTAGTTCTTCGCGGTTCACGTACCAAGAATTTGGTTTCTGCCCTACCTCGCTCCTCTTGGTTGTCCTGCTCCAAAGCCGGTAATGAGCAGCGACCGCAACTGGATGAAAGGCAATCAAAACGTAAGCAAACCCCAAAACTATTCTTGAGAGCTGGGCGTGCGAATCAGTTGCGATGGGCACCACGATGAGGCAGCCAACCGTGGCAAACATACTCAGAAGGTTCACCACGTCAGGTAATGAGAGCACGATCTGCCTGTCGGGCTTGGCAGTATTGATCTCGCGGTGCACACTCCACCCGAAGGCGAGGAACTGGAGCATGAACAGCGGCGCAGCGAGTAAGTGCAGAGTCTCTTGTGTCATTGGGTCCTGGTATAAAGCGGATTAGAAATGTAGACGGAGTGGACTATAGATTGCGGCTCGACGTACCGAGCCGCAATTCCTCCAGAGGGGCGTCACGCGGCATTCACTTTGAAGCCGGTAGCCGCTTCTGCTGCGCGCATGTGTATCCCAGGGTCCGACACATTTTGATGGTCGATCCTTGGCGTGTACGGGGTCTCAAGTCGAGCAATCTCGTCATCATTCAACGTGATGCCGGTCGCCGTGATCGCCTCGTCAATGTGCTTTGCTTTCAGAGCACCCACGATGGGCGTGGCAACTACAGACTTGCTATACAGCCAAGCCAATCCGATAGCCGCTTGGCTAACTCCACGTTCCTGCGCGACCGCTCCGACCGTCTCGATAATCTTTTGATCGCTTGCCGCCGTGGCCTCGTCCTGCGAGGTCTCGGACTTTGAGCGATCCGTCGTAGCACCCCACGGACGAGCCAGACGTCCACTTGCAAGCGGGCTGTAGACCATTGTCTGGATATGTTCATTTGCGCAGAGCGGCAGCATCTCACGCTCTTCTTCACGCATGAGCAGGTTGTAGTTGTCCTGCATCGACACGAAGCGTGCCCATCCATTTAATTTTTGCAAATGCAACGCCTCGCCGAATTCCCAAGCCTTCATGGAGGAGGCGCCGAGATAGCGTACCTTCCCCACCTTAACAAGGTCGTGAAGCGCCTCAAGTGTCTCTTCCCAAGGCGTCCTCACATCACGGCGATGGATCTGATATAGGTCAATGTAGTCAGTTCCGAGTCTGCGAAGGCTATGGTCAACCTCAGCCAGAATCGCCTTGCGAGACAGCCCGAAAGTATTTGGACCATTCCGCGTGGGAGCGGCAACCTTGGTGGCGATAACGACGCTGTCGCGATTCGTGAAATCCTTTAGCGCCCGACCCAGAATCTCCTCGCTACTTCCATTTGAATACAAGTTGGCCGTGTCGAAGAAGTTGATTCCCGCTTCGATTGCGTGGCGGATCAGCGGGCGGCTGGCTTCCTCATCAAGAGACCAGTTCGGATATCCACGCGATGGTTCCCCAAAACCCATACAGCCGATGCAGATGGGCGAGACGTCAAGACCTGTGTGACCTAGCTTTCTGTATTGCATATACCCTCCAAACCGGCTATAAATGGACATCTCTCCGGTTATGCGTAAACCATAGCGGAGAACTCTCCGTTTCGTCAAGGAGCAAGATGTCTGATGATGTGAATTTGCGTTCAGATGCGAAGGCCAACAGGGATCGCATTCTGGACGTAGCGCGTGACGCTCTGGCTGCCGATCCCCAGGCCTCCCTGAATTCAATTGCGAAGACTGCGAGCGTAGGCGCTGGCACTCTCTACCGGCACTTTCCGAGTCGCGAGTCTTTAGTGCTAGGCGTTTACCGCAAGGAGATCGACACATTGATCGCGTTGGCTCCTTCTCTCCTTGCCAAATACCCCGCTGGCGAGGCGTTTCGTCTCTGGTGCGATCGCTTTGTGAAGTCTGGAAGGATGAAGTACGGCGTCGCGGACATCATTCACGCTGCAACTTCGGACCAGGACGCGCAGCAAATCTACACGCCAATGCTGGCTGTTGTGCGGCAGTTCATTGATGCCTGTGAACAATCAGGCGAGATACCTCCGGGGAATGATCCTGACGATTTCCTGATTATGCTGGGATTTTTGTGGCAAGTGCCTCCTACTGCTGCCGGACAGGCGCGCGTCAAACGACTGCTCACGATGGCATTCCGTGGTCTCGGTCTGAACCACCCGGCCATCACTAGCTAGTAGCACAGCAGTAATTGTTGTTTATCACCGGTCGGCACCGTTGACCTCAGTCAGAACGTAGACTGAGCATTGTCATCTGCTCGGCCCTGAACGGCTTACCATCTTCGAAATTTTCCGTCCATGGTGCAATCTCGGCCTCCATGCTTTTGAAATGGGGGAGTTGCATATGCGCGGAGAGATCTTCTTCGCTTTGCCACCCCTCGTAAAGTACAAAGACGGTGGGATCGGAGACGAGACGATGGAGATCGTAGTTCACACAACCCGGTTCGGAGCGCGTCGGAGCGACCATCGCGTCCAATGCTTGGTGCAGCTTTTCTTCGCATCCCGACTTTGCCTTCATCCGAGCAACGATATTGAGTGGAGTCCGTGTCTTTGGTTCCTGATGGTCCATCTTCTTTCCCTCCTCAAAGAGCGCTCTTGCTTGAACGCGTCTTCCATGTTGGGTTATTAGCGACGGTGGTGCGATTAGACACAAAATGCTTGCTACCAGCATTGCGGTACACCGTGGGCTGCTCACCGAGATTCTGTCCTAGCTGATGAGTGGGGAACGCTTTCCTTAACGAGATAGCGATCGGCGAGAACATAACCAATACTCATTGCAACAACGAGAAGTGCCCCCACTACTGCCTGGGGTGCGAGGGAAGGTATTCGTGCCCAGCGCGAGCCAGCACCGATGCTCAACGCGAGAAAGAAAGCAGCTACGATCTTCATTAGTCCTCCGAATGATTTCTTTCAGCTATGTTGATGTTTGAAGTGCTCGGAATTGGATATCCGAAGGTTGAGTCAAAAAATCTTCTCACAGCGGAGGACAAGCTTCGGCCCTGTTGCGCGGTTTTGCGCGCCGAACTCCTGATAGGCGTTTACAAACCAGAACCATTTGCCTTTGTTCCATACCGCGCCTGGCCCAAGCGCGCCGACCTGCTCCGGAGACCCGTGAAGGGCTACACCGTTGATAAGTCCGTCTGTGAGTTGCGTCAGATAGTACCCGTTGGCTCCTATCCATAAACCACCCCTGACGTTGTAGGCGGCGGTGGCATTGAGGTGGAACGCCTGTCCGGCCTGTGTGGACCGTGCCCCTGTGCTGACGGGAGGATTTCCGTTTTGGGAATTCCACAGGTAATGCAAACGCCAGCTTGTTTCAATCCGCTTCGTCGGGAACACAGTCACCGCATAGTACGGGTGGAGATCCACCACATTGCTGCCGAGGTTGACGCTGGACGCAGATGAGTAACGCCCTGCCGGAAAGTCGATGTCGAGGAGAGCGCGCTGATAGATGTCCATGCCGAACAGGTGCTTTTTGGGCCACTGCAGAATGAATGGACTAAGGGTAAGATCGCCGAAACCGCCGCGGCTCCCTCCTGCGCTCGTACTCACATAGGCAAGGACCTCGACGACTTCAACCCCATACCACCCGCCGAACAGTTTCTTATGGGACAGGAGCGCGACGTGCGTCAGGCCACTACCGCTATCGACGGTTCCTGCGCCGGGGACAGACACTCCGTTCGAACCGGCGATTCTTCCATCGTGCGCACCTGTCCCGATCTCCTCGATGACTCCGCCCGGCTCCGCAATGCCATCAAGGAATGTTGTGCCGCCAAGATTCACCGTGGGCTCCGCAACGTGAGTTTGCGCAGAGGCAAACGAACTGAACAAGATGATCCACGCGGCCGGCCAGAGAACCTTCTCGAACATGATGATTTCTCCAATACCCTGATTCTTTGGCTTACACGCGAGGAAAAGGCATATGGCCCTGAAGAAAGGACCTCATCAAGGGAAGAGCAACGACTGAGCGAGAGAACTACGAGGCAGTCGTTTCATGGAATTCCACGATGCGCCCGGCGATCCATTCCGGCTTTTCCTCGGGAATCCAGTGGCCGCACTCTTCGATCACGCCACCGCTCACGTTCTCGGCAACGCGTTGCATGGATCGAATGGGGATTTCTCCCATGCAGTGAGAGCCTCCGTAGGCGAGAACCGGGATGGTCAGTCTCTTCTGAGCATGAACCCGGCTCTGTGCCCCCGATTCAGGAAAAGCGCGATAATATTCGAATCCAGCTCGCATGCCGCCGAGCGACGAATAGCACCGCACATATTCGTCGATTTCTTCTTCCGTGACGGATCGCGGGTCAAAGGCATAGTTCCGGTAAAACCAGCTCAGGTAGATACGCTCACGACCTTCGAGCAGCGCTTCGGGAAGGTCGATTTGCTGATGCAGGCCGAAGTGCCAGTACTCACGGCTGACATCTTCAGGGTCTTCGATGCCCAGGACCTTGCTTTCAAGGAACACCAGACTCTTCACTGCATCCCTGTGCTCGGCAGCCAGCGCGTACGCGATGCGTGCTCCGTTGTCGTGGCCGACCAGGCGAACCTTCCCGAGACCGAGTTTCCCGATCAACTGATGGATATCGTGAGCCACAGTTTGGCTGTCGTAGCGCTTCAACGGACGGGACGAATCTCCAGCGCCGCGCATGTCGACTGCGATGACCTCGTGACCTGCTTCGACAAGGTAAGGGATCACCTTGTGCCAGGCGAACCAGGTCTGCGGCCATCCGTGGAGCAGGACAACCGGTTCACCCGCACCGGCGCGGACGTAGTGCAGGTTCACGTCTTCGAGATGAGCGATAGAGTGGTTCAAAGTAGCCATAGCCTTATAGTTTCCTTTTGGTTGTTGCAGTGGCGCGAAAACCCAAGGATGCGACGAACACATCGACGGACTTGAAAAGAGCCGATCTGGAGATTCCGTCAAGCGCTTGTAATGACAATCCATTCAGAACCGTCATACAGAGTGTTGTGAGCGCCCCGACATCGGAGGTGGGCGGAAGTTCACCCTGCTCCGCTGCCGTGGCTAATCTCGCTTTAACCGTCTTGCTGATCCTTGTCCTTCGCTCCCGAACAAAGTTCTGGAGCTCGTCGTTTCCGTGTCCCAGGTTCACGATGCCGAGCACGATCATGCATCCTCGGGGTTCGGCTTCGCTGGTGAACATCTCAATATTTCGCTTCAGCATCGCTTCAATGGCAGCGCGTCCGGTTGGCTCCTCGCGCAAGGCACGGAGACTCGCTCCTCCCTCGGCGTCCGCATAGAGCTCGATTACCTCGCGGAATAGACTCTCCTTATTACCGAAGGCGGCATACAGACTTGGCGCGTTGATTCCGATAGCGTTGGTCAGATCGCTAATCGATGTGTTCTGAAAACCCTTCCCCCAAAACACTTCCATAGCCCGTCGAAGCGCCGCATCTCTGTCAAACTCGCGAGGTCGACCGGGCATTCGAGTTGCAGTTTCAGTGCTCATCTGTTCAATCCTTATAAGAAAGAATGTGCGATCCTGCAGCAGTACAACCGCTGGATCTAGGCACTCCTATTTCGTCTCGGGAATGCCTTCATAAGGCGCGAAGAAGTCTAAGAGTGCCGCCGTAAACGCCTCGGGAGCTTCCTCTGGAGCAAAGTGCCCGCAGCCGGGGATCACGACTCCCTTTACATCGTTCGCCACGGAGCGCATCTCGTTCTCGACACCCTCTCCACACGCCACTCCGCCTCCGATGGCGAGGATGGGGAGGTCGAGCTTCGTTGCCTTCCGAACTTTGTTCTGTTCGATGTCCTGATCGATTGCGCGATAGTAGTCGAAGCTTGCGCGCAAGGCGTCAGGGCTGGCCTTCAGAGCATCGACGTACACCTTGACGGCGTAAGGCGGTACGGAGGTAGGTGTCGCCGCCTTCGAGGCAAACTGATGGCCGAAGTAAATCTCTTCTCGTCCCTCGACCATCCGTTCGTTCACGCCGAGAGCACGGTTGAAGTTGAAATGCCACAGGAAGTCGCTCAGCCAGCGATCCCCGAGCAGCGGAGGCGAGAGAGACACGCCGGGAATGATGGCCTCGGCAACTGCCATCCGCTCCAGATGTCCAGGATGATCCGCTGCCATCGCATAGGCCACCCACATGCCGATGTCATATCCGACCATGGAGAAGCGCTCATACCCGAGAGCAGACATTAGCCCGATCATATCCGTAGCTAAGGTCGCCTGGTCGTAGCCATCGGAAGGCTTGTCGGAAAGTCCAACACCTCTTGGGTCCACTGCGATGACCTTGAAATGCTTGACTAGCTCTGGCATGACGAAACGCCACGCATACCAGGTCTGGGGCCAACCTCCTAGAAGAAGCAAAGGCTTGCCCGATCCGCCAATGACAACGTGCAGATTCAGACCGTCCACGTCAACGAACGAACTTGCGAACGTATCTCGGAAGCCTTCCGGCAACTCAGGAACGCCTGTAACGGAGCCGACTCCCTGCGGGTGGCTAGCCTTGATCGTGCTAGGGATTGCGGTGGGCATCTCCAACCTCCATTGTGTAGTACGTCTTACATATTTAACGTATATGTTTTGCCGGCACGCGTCAAATCTGTAATACTCTTTATAGAATGGCGCGGACACGACACCATGTGAGCGCTCGCTTCCAGTCAAAGGTTTGGGTTGTTCCACGGCGGAGCATGCAAGCATCGGATCGAACAGTCCCGGCTTGGCTGACCATATTGCTCGCGGTTTCCTGCGGCCTGATCGTCGCCAACCTCTATTACGCACAGCCGTTGGTCGGTCCGATCAGTTCTGCGCTCAAGTTGTCAGCGGCGGCGGCTGGGCTGATTGTGGCGATGACCCAGATGGGATACTGCTTGGGACTGCTCTTTATCGTGCCGCTCGGCGATCTGATTGAGAATCGGCGCCTCATCCTCTCACTCATCATCATCTGCATGTTCGCGACGGCGGTGACCGCTTCGGCCCATAGTGCGATACTCTTTCTCCTTGCAGCACTCCTGACCGGTCTGGGAGCATCTGCAGTTCAGGTCTTGGTACCGTATGCCGCGCATCTTGCTCCTGAAGAGTCGAAAGGCCATGTCGTCGGGAATGTGATGAGCGGGCTGATGTTCGGCATCATGCTTGCTCGTCCGATAGCCAGTCTCGTTACCCATCTGTTCTCATGGAGAACGATATTTTTGCTCTCCGCAGCACTGATGACCTTGCTTACAGTCATCCTTTTCCGCTGGCTTCCAGAGCGTGTTCCAGAAGCAAACACGCATTATGACGCGCTCCTGCGATCCATGATCCCTCTGCTTCGGAATACCCCTATTCTGCGACGGCGAGCCTTCTATCACTTTTGTCTTTTCAGCGCTTTCAGTTTGTTCTGGACGACAGTACCACTCTACCTTGCAGGCCCCGCATACCATTTGTCTCAAGCCGGAATCTCGCTGTTTGCATTCGTAGGAATTGCCGGAGCAATCTCCGCTCCGATTGCAGGTAGACTCGCAGATCGGGGTTGGACCAAGCCTGTGACGGGATGCGCGATCACGATCGTTGCACTAGCCTTTGTCATCATGCGAGCGACGCCTGGGGGTTCATTGGCATCGCTGCTCGTGCTTATGGCGGCTGGAGTTTTGCTTGATTTTGGAGTCACAGCGAATCTCGTTCTGGGTCAGCGCGCCATCTTCATGCTGAATGCAGAGTATCGAGGCCGGCTTAACGGGTTATACATGGCAATCTTCTTTGTGGGTGGAGCAATCGGTTCGGCTCTTGGAGCATGGGCATATTCGGCCGTTGGATGGGATCGAGTCCTTATGATCGGTCTGCTATGGCCTTTAGTTGCCCTTCTGTACTACTCCACGGATCGCTCTTGAAGGAATCCCGCGGATTGAAAGGCTTAAGTTATGTCACCTGCCAGGAGCAGAAGCACTGCATCTAGCCTTTCTGTTCCAGCGCTTCCACACAGCATGCTCAAAGCAGACTCCTCGGCCTACATCCTTGCTGAGGAGCATCGGGCTGAGCGTGGCCAACCGGCGAGAAGCGCGCGTTTGTCGGTACTTCAGTGTGCAATGTGTGTATGAGGTCATCCGACCTTCGCGCAGTTCCTGTAAGTTTCAACTTCTATTCGTGCATCGAGCACTGTCGATCACAGCTCTCGCGTGCGCGGCCTGCGCTTGCCGGATCGCCTCCAACGATAGCCCTCCAGCGATCATTGCCTCGACGAGATCGATGTGCAATCCGGCGAGTAGGACATGCCCCGCGAATACAGCATCGCCCGCCTTTGCACCGGGCGCTGCATCCTCGATGAAATGCTGTAGCAGGCCATGCATCCACTTGTAGTGTTCTGATTGCAGTACACCTGGGCCTAACTCAAGTGCACGGATCAGGTGAACATTCTTGAGCTTGAAAATCAAGAGCGCGTCGAGAAATGCAACCGCCCGCTCGCGCGATGACGTCTTGGGTCCGAGCGACAGGCCCCCTTCTTCTACACCGTCGCGGAGCGCCGCGAGTTTTGCAGCCCACAATGCATTGAGAAGCCCCTCGCGACTGCCAAAGGCGCGAAATAGAGTGCCCTTGCCAATCCCGGCCGCAGCTGCGATGGCGTCCATCGTCACCGTCCCGGGAGAGTCCGCGTGCGCGAACAGCGCGGCGGCGGCTTTGAGCACCAGCGTAGGAGGCACCGCCGGTCGGCCGCGACGCAGCTTACCTTTTTCGGACTCACAGTCCGATATATTAGAATTCTTTTTAGGACTCATAGTCCTTAATTCTATCGGAGGTCCACAATGTCACCCACATCTTCGTTACCTGCATGGTTCGCCCACGCCATCGAGGCGCTCCAGGCTGGAGACATCAGCGGTTGGATGGAAATCTATGCGCCCGGCGCAATCCACGAGTTCCCGTTCGCGCCCACGGGCGCTGTACGCCGTCTGGAAGGACGTGACGCCATTTCGGCCTACATGAGCCAGCTTCCAGGCCGCATCCGTTTTGGATCGCTCAGCGACGTCCGCGTCCGTGAAGTTGGCGATGAGATCATCATCGAAGCCACTGGCCATCACCGGCGCGTCTCTGACGACACTGCCAGGGAGATTAACTACATCTGGTTTATAACCCGGCATAGCGGCCAAGTGACCCATATTCGGGATTATATGAACCCACTGCAGCTCTCAACTCTCTAATCGAAGCGTACCGTACCAGCATCGGCTTAGCTGAGGCGTGAAATTAGTCCTTGGGAAGTCGACTTTCGGAAGTGATGGTGCAGGGTGACAGCCTAAAGGCAGCCCGCCTTAGTATTGCACAAACGAACGTTTGTGCAATGCCTTGCAGACGAGTCTAAAGCCCAGCAATTTGCGTTGCGAAAACGTATTGCAATGATAAGTCATTGGCGAAACCTTTCCGCAACCATGCTCATCGGCTATGCACGCGTTTCGACCAACGAACAGAACACGACAGCGCAGGACCTCTATGACCCCTCGCAGCCTCAAACGAGTGATCCAAAATTCCTTAGCGTACGATTTTTGACGTCTGGTATAGTGACCCCAAGATGTGAGCCGTGAACATGCTTCATGGAATAGCTGAAACCCTCTTTTTCGGTTCCTTGGTGGGTCAGATTGAACTTCCGCCATGGGTGGTTTGCAGCCAGTCTGCTCTGGCGGAGAATGAGACGCGGCGGCGGGCCTGCTATTCGGCAGCGGGTTTGCGAAGGCAGACGATACCTCAACCGATGCCTTCCGAAAGAATCAAATCCTTTTCCAAAACCACGAAACTGAGATCGTCCCGCTGCGGTGTGCCAAAGCGATCATCGCCATAGGGAAAAGGGTTCGTCTCACCGGTTTCATGGTAGCCGCGTCGACGATACCATGCGATAAGGGCTTCCCTGACATTCACGACGGTCATCCGGACGCGCTTTCCGCCGTGTTCGCGTACCCATTGCTCTGCGGAGGAAAGTAGGGCGTGACCGAGGCCGCCGTTCTGTCGCTGCGGATCAACGGTAAGTGATCCTAGATACCATGTATCATCGCCGAGCGGTTCCAGCCACACACTGCCTTTCAGCGTGCCTTTGTGCTGATCTCGCCACGTCAAGAGCGATGCTTCAGGTTTTGCAGCCACGTCCGCGCGGAGAAGAAGCTCTGTAGTACGGTTGCCAGTGATATAGCTGGCTTCCGTAGTCCAGCTAGAGGTGCCGGAACCGCGATAGGCCCGGTTCATCAACGCTACGACACTTGGCAC
>Ga0224530_1001316_pt1 | contig 13381 bp, 10 predicted proteins | sample CBST75metaG_FD_179873 | JGI IMG/M metagenome (GOLD analysis project Ga0224530, IMG submission 179873) | Peat soil microbial communities from Stordalen Mire, Sweden - C.B.S.T75 | ecosystem: Environmental > Terrestrial > Soil > Wetlands > Peat | place: Sweden: Norrbotten County, Stordalen Mire...
TTTCTGATCTATGCATCCGGCTTGATGCTGCTGGGAATTGATGTGGGCCGCCCGTGGAACTTTCTTTGGATACTCGCGCCCTGGCGATGGAACGTACATTCCCCCATGTTGGAAGTGGGTTTCTGCATGCCGCTTTACACGGCTGTTCCTTTGTTTCTGGAAGCTATTCCGCCGGTGTTGGAGTGGATTCACAGCCGCTGGCCGGAGTTGGAATCAACCGCGGAGATGGCCGAAAGCCTGCTCAAGAGAATCTATCCGTGGGTGCTTGGACTGGCTTTCCTCCTGCCCGCGATGCATCAATCCTCTCTGGGCGCGCTGATGCTTCTGGCAGGCAATCAAGTTCATCCCCTGTGGCAGACGCCATGGTTGCCGCTGCTCTATGTGTGGGCCGCATCCTTTATGGGATTCGCCTTTGTCAGCGTGGTTTTGATGGTCTGTCATCTCGTATGGAACCGGTCCCTCGACGAGGATGTGTTGCGCGAAATGAGCCGCATCACGGCATGGCTGATTGCGACATGGCTGACATTTCGCTTCGCGGATCTGGCGATTCGTGGCAGACTTCACCTGGCGGTTCAGATCTCTGCTCCAAGCGCTCTCTTCTGGATGGAGATATTGTTGCTGCTGTCGGCTGCATTGATGCTCGCCGTTGCCAGCAAGCGGCACAACGTCAGGCTCGCATTTCAGGGAAGCATTCTAGCCGCGCTCGGCGGCCTCATGTACCGGTTCGATCCGACGACACTGGCATTTCAGCCAAGGGCGGGAGCCTTCTATTTCCCGACTTTCATCGAGTTGCTGATTGACATTGGTTTCCTTTCGCTGACCGTAGCCACTTTCAGCCTGCTCGCGAAAGTGCTGCCGATTTTGCCGGCATCGACCAGGCTTTGGCGCGCAATGGAATCGGCGCGGTGGAATAAATCTGTCCTTCATCCTCAGCAAGCTGAGTACACGCACTATGCAGCCGCGGACTAAGAGGCTGCGCGCAGAGAAACAGTGAATGTGAACCGGCGATGGAAATGCAATTGAATTGATCAAGTATGGAGTTCATGCGATGACGCAGCATATCAAGATCGACCCCATTACGAGAATTGAAGGCCATTTGCGTGTCGATGTCGAGGTTGACAACGGCAGGGTATCGGACGCGTGGGTTTCATCCACCATGTGGCGAGGGATGGAAAAGATACTTCAGGAAAGGGACGCGCGCGAGGCCTGGTTATTTGCCCAGCGAATCTGCGGCGTGTGCACGACGGTTCATGCGATTGCCAGTGTGCGCGCCGTGGAAGACGCGCTGAAACTGCAAATCCCCGCTAATGCCGAGTATATTCGCAATCTAATCCTGATCCATCACGCCCTTCACGATCACATAGTGCACTTCTATCAACTCTCGGCGCTTGATTGGGTCGATGTGCTGCAGATTTCGAGAGCTGATCCAAACAAGGCCTCCGCGCTCGCGGAGAAGTTCTCATCCTGGACGCGCAACTCTCGCGAGGAGATGAAAGCGGCGAAAGACAAAGCGGCCCGCATCGTCGACAGTGGGAACCTCGGCATCCTGACGAATGGCTACTGGGGACACAAGGCAATGCATTTGCGGCCGGAGGAGAATCTGCTCATCTTTTCGCACTATCTTCAGGCCCTTGAATTCCAGAGAAAGGCCAGTCAGGTTGTCGCCGTGCTTGGCGGAAAGATGCCGCACATTCAAAACCTGACGGTCGGCGGCGTGGCAAACGCAATCAATCTCGATAGTGAAGCGGCGCTGGGGATGGCCAGATTGGAATCGATCAAATTACTCATGGGCGAGGTGTCGAATTTCGTTCAGAGCGTCTACTTCCCGGACTCATGCGCGCTGGCCGGTTACTATTCGGAATGGTTCGGAAGTGGGAAGGGCAGTGACCGATATCTGGCTGTGCCCGACCTGCCTCGTGATGCACAGGCAAGCCGGTTTGATCTTCCCGGAGGGTTCCTTCGCTACTCCGCGGACAATTCTGTCGGCCAATGCGTAAAGTTCATGGATGGACGGTTCCGCGAGTTGGTTACCGAAGATGTAACTCATGCATACTATCGGGGCGACAAGGCGCTTCATCCGTGGAAGGGCGAAACAGTTCCCGAGTTTACCGACTGGCATTCCGATCAAAAATACACATGGGTAAAGGCGGCTCGGTATGAAGGGCAGCCGGCCGAAGTTGGACCGCTTGCTCAAGTGTTGATCGGCTATATGCAAGGCCATGCGCTGACGAGAAAGTGGACTGATGTTGCGCTGGATCAAGTGTCGTCGATTGCCGGCCATAGGATTGGCCTTGAGCAGCTTCGTTCCACCATGGGCCGCCATCTGGCGCGCGCCATTCGCGCAGCGGTACTGGCCGACCTGGCGCAGGAGCACTGGCAACTGCTGGCCGATAACATCAGCAAAGGCGATAACTCGGTTCACAATCCGCCAAGCTTTCCCGACGGCGAAATCGAGGGAGTGGGAACACATGAAGCGCCGCGCGGCGCACTCTCTCACTGGGTAGTAATCAAAAGCGGAAAGATCAAGAACTATCAGGCCGTGGTGCCCTCCACGTGGAACGCAAGTCCAAGAGATAAGAACGGCGCGCGCGGGCCTTACGAAGCCGCGCTACTGGGCACTGAAATTGCCGATGCGGAGAAGCCGCTCGAAGCCCTGAGAACCATCCATTCTTTCGATCCGTGCATGGCCTGCGCATGTCACGCCTTCGACCCGTCGGGAAGAAAGATCGGCACGGCGAGGGATTTATGAAGCGGATTCTGATTGCTGGAATTGGAAATGTGCTGCTTCGGGATGACGGATTCGGGCCCTGCGTGGTGCGCATGTTAGCGGCCAGATATCGATTCGGGAGCGACGTTGAAGTGGCAGATCTGGGTACGCCTGGACTTGACTTGATTGACTATCTCATCGGCAGGGATTCCGTCATTCTGATCGACTCTGTCAAGAGCGGCCAGCGCCCCGGAACGATTCTTAGTTACCGCATGGCGGAGATACTTCGCGGACAGGTTGCGCCGCGGATGGGACCGCACGCACCAGCCCTAACTGAGACGCTCCTTATGATGGAGCTCCTAGGTAGCGCGCCGGCTGATATCCTTCTTGTCGGGGTGGTTGGGGAGTCCTATGAGTTGGGTTGTTCCTTGAGTGAACCGGTTCGGATGTCGGTCGATTCGGCGCTGGATGCAATTGTCTGCGAACTGGCCCGTTTAGGAGTGCGCTGTGCGCTGAAGCAATCTTGCATGGAACCGGAGAACTGGTGGACGAAACCACTTCCTGTGCAATGAAGAGGGGCTGCCGTACCGCATGGAAGAAACTTCGGCTGCAAGGCCGGACTAATGTCTGAATATCCAGAAAGGGGAAAGTTATGAAGGATTACATTGGAGCAATTGATCAAGGTACGACAAGTTCCCGCGTTATCGTATTCGACAGGGCGGGGCGAATCGTAAGTGTGGCCCAGAAAGAACATGAGCAGATTTACCCGAAGCCAGGCTGGGTGGAGCACGATCCGGCAGAGATCAAACGCCGTGTCGAAGAGGTAATAGCCGAAGCCATGCAGGCGAAGGGCCTGCGGCCGTCTGACCTGGCGGCCATCGGCATTACCAATCAGCGCGAAACTACTGTGGTCTGGAGCAAGAAGACAGGCAACGCCGTTCACAATGCCATTGTCTGGCAAGATGGGCGCGTCGCGGATACGGTGAACGAACTCGCCGCCGCAGGTGGACAGGATCGCTACCGGGCCAAGACGGGCCTTCCTCTGTCGACCTACTTCAGCGGCCTTAAAATCAGTTGGATTCTGAATCATGTGCCTGGAGCGCGAGAAGCCGCGGAGGCCGGCGAACTGATCTTCGGCAACATCGACACCTTTGTCATTTGGAACCTGACCGGTGGGGTGAATGGCGGGGTGCATGTCACCGACATTACAAACGCCAGCCGCACCCAGTTGATGGATCTGAAGACTCTGGAATGGGACGATGCGATCCTGAAGGACTTCGGCATTCCGAAGACGATGCTTCCCGAGATCCGTTCGAGTTCGGAAGTGTACGGAATGGCCGTGCTGGATGCGGTCAAAGACGTTCCAATAGCCGGCGACCTCGGCGATCAGCAGGCCGCGCTCTTCGGTCAAGCCTGCTTCAAGCCTGGTGAAGCGAAGAATACCTATGGCACTGGCTGCTTTATGCTCATGAACACTGGAGAAAAAATTGTCATCTCCAGCAGCGGGCTGCTCACCACGCTCGGTTACAAGATAGGAAACAGCCCGGCTGTCTATGCACTTGAAGGCTCGATTGCAATTACAGGCGCTCTGGTGCAGTGGCTTCGCGACAACCTCGGCATGATAAAAACCAGCTCCGAAATCGAATCGCTCGCCCTAAGTGTGACCGACAACGGCGGCGTCTATTTTGTGCCGGCTTTTTCCGGCCTCTACGCGCCGTACTGGAAAGACAGCGCGCGCGGAGTTATCGCCGGTTTGACGCGCTACGTAAACAAAGGCCACATAGCCCGAGCAGTTTTGGAGTCAACCGCATTCCAGGTACGGGAAGTTGTAGATGCCATGGAGAAGGATTCCGGGATCAAGCTGGAAAATCTGCGCACTGACGGTGGCATGGTCGGCAACCAGCTTCTGATGCAGTTCCAGGCAGACATCCTAGATAAGCCGGTCGTCCGTCCCGTGGTCAGGGAAACCACTGCGCTTGGCGCGGCTTATGCGGCGGGACTCGCGGTAGGCTACTTCAAAGACACTGGAGAACTGGTGGACAACTGGGCCGAAGATTATCGCTGGAATTCGACGATGGAAGATGCAACGCGCGACCACCTCTATCACTTGTGGAAGAAAGCCGTCACGCGTACCTTTGACTGGGTTGAATAATTTCACCGCAGTTTGAAAGCTGCGAAATCTCTCGCAAGAGTAAAAGGAAGACAAATCAAATGCACGGACCGGTATTTGGTGAATTTCTTGGTACAGCAGTGATGATTTTGTTTGGCGACGGCGTGGTTGCCAACGTATTGCTGAAGAAGTCCAAAGGCGAAAACAGCGGCTGGATGGTGATCGCGACAGGATGGGGGCTTGCAGTTCTCGTCGGCATCATCACCAGCCTCAGCGTGGGCGGAGTTGCCCATCTCAATCCAGCCATAACCATTGCTCTCGCGGTGGCCACGGGATCTTACGCGTTCGTTGTTCCTTACATCGCAGCTCAGTTGGCAGGGGCATTTCTCGGCGCGGTTCTTGTGTGGCTGGTCTACCTCCCTCACTGGTCGCAAACCAAGGATCAAGGCGCGATACTGGGCATTTTCTGCACAGCCCCGGCAATTCGCCATATTCCCTCGAATGCGCTGACTGAGTTTCTGGTCACAACCATTGGCTTGATTGTCGCTGGCCTTGCGATTGGGTCGAAGGGCGTGGCGGCAAACGGACTTGCGCCCGGACTCGGACCCTATCTTTGGGGGATGTTGATCTGGGCCATTGGCCTATCGCTGGGCGGTCCCACGGGTTATGCCATTAACCCGGCTCGTGATCTGGGGCCACGCATTGCTCATCAACTTCTTCCGATTGCCGGCAAAGGAACTTCGGACTGGAGTTATGCCCTTGTTCCCATCATTGCACCGGCTCTGGGGGGTGTTGCGGGCGCCGTGTTATGCAGAGCGTTTGGGATTATTTAGAGCCTATCTGTAAATAGGTAGCGCCGACCTCCTAGTCGGCTATCCTGTGGGTCTCCTGACCCACAAGATGCGTCCGGCGGCGTGGACGCCGCCAGTACAGCCGGTCCGGAGATCGGTGCTACACCCCTTTCTCAATTTACGGATAGTCTCTTAGCCGCCCATTCAACTAAAGACGCCGGTGTCGCCGAGTGCGATTCCTGGTGGGTGCAAATCGCGTTACCCAGCTTGCCCCACAATCGCATCGATGCGCGCCAACTCGTCCGCGCTAAAGCTGAGGTTCGCGAGCGCAGCCACATTCTTTTCAATCTGCTCCACGCGGCTGGCGCCGATCAGCGCCGAAGTCACGCGCTCATCGCGCAGCACCCAGGCCAGCGCCATCTGCGCCAGCGACTGCCCGCGCTGCGCCGCCAACTTGTCGAGTGCGCGAATCCGGGTGAGACGGTCTTCGCTGATGTCGCCCTCCTTGAGAAAGACAGCTTTGGTTGCGCGCGAGTCTGCGGGAATGCCGTGCAAATAGCGGTCGGTCAGCAGTCCTTGCGCCAGCGGAGTGAACGCAATCGCCCCCACACCCTCCTTGCCCAGAACATCGAGCAGGCCTTGCTCCGGCGTGCGTACAAACATGGAGTATTTGGGCTGATGAATCAGGCAGGGAGTGCCCAACTCGCGCAAAATCTTGATCGCTGCCGCGGCCTGCGTTGCGCTGTAATTCGATATGCCGGCGTAGAGCGCCTTGCCCGAGCGCACGGCTTGATTGAGCGCGCCCATGGTCTCTTCAATGGGCGTCTCGGGATCGGGCCGATGGGAGTAGAAAATATCCACATATTCCAGCCCCATGCGCTTCAGGCTTTGATCCAGGCTGGCGAGGAGGTATTTGCGCGACCCCCAGTCGCCGTAAGGGCCGGGCCACATATCGTAGCCGGCCTTGGAACTGATGATCATCTCGTCGCGATAGGCCGCGAAGTCCAGGCGCAGGATCTGGCCGAAGTTCATCTCCGCGCTGCCGTAGGGCGGGCCGTAGTTGTTGGCCAGGTCAAAGTGCGTAATGCCCAGGTCGAAGGCCCGGCGCACCATGGCGCGGCCATTCTCAAAGCGGTCAGCGCCGCCAAAGTTGTGCCACAGCCCTAGAGAAATGGCCGGCAGACGCACGCCGCTCCGGCCAGAGCGGCGATATTTCATGGTGTCGTAGCGCTGTTCGCTTGCGAGATACAAAGGGATTCTCCTTGTTTAGAGCGAATTCGTTGAAGAAGGTCTGACTTTGCCGCGAGGCCCGGAAGCCTGTATTACAGACGCTTGGCCAGGCCAAATGGCCGCCATTTCCAAGCAAGAATACACCCCGCTCCTCACCGGCGTCTTGAGGCGCCGCGTGGGAGATAGCTGTGCTGCCCGGCGTAAATCTTTGATAAAGCAGTTGCATCCTGCCTGCAAGAGCTATAAGATGCCTCAGACGAGGCCCATGTCCTATTCCGCCACCAGCTCGCTTGCTTCTCTGCACGCCACGGTCAGCCCGCGGCTCCGCCTGGCCAATATGGGCAAGCTTTGCATAGCCATCCAGGCCGTGTCGCCGGAGGATCTGATCAAGCGGGCGGCGGCGGCGCTGCCCGAGTCCAGGCTGCTCGAGTTCCGGCTGGATTCGCTGCCCAAGCCAGCCTCCGCGCTGCCCCCTGTAAAGCAATTTTTAGCCGCCCATCGCGATGCGACGGTCATAGCCACCTGCCGCCGCAAGCAGTTTGGCGGGCAGTTTACGGGGCCTTTGAAAGCGGAGTTGGAGGTACTTTTGCAGGCCGCCGAGGCGGGCTGCCAGATCGTCGATCTTGAGCTCGAGTCAGCCGAGGGCGCTGCGCGAAGGCAACTGGACGAACTGCGCGCCAATTTGCGCTCGGCGGGCGCGGCCCTGCTGATCAGCTTTCACGACTTTTCGCGCACCAAGGATCTGGAGCAAGTGGCCGAGCGCATCCAGGCCTTCCAGCCGGATTTCGTCAAAGTGGTTTCCACCGCCCGCTCCCTGGCCAACAACCTGGCTGTCCTGAAGTTGATCGAAGCGCGGTCCCGCTCCTCCGAGGTCGTGGCCATCGCCATGGGCGAGGAGGGTCTGCTGAGCCGCGTGCTGGGTCCAAGAGCCGGCGCCGCCTTCACCTTCGCCTCGGTTTCCGACGGCCATGAAGCAGGCTCCGATCTGGCGACCGCTCCCGGCCAGCTCACTGCCCGCACCATGCGCGACCTCTACCGCGTGGAGCAACTGGATCATGCGACGCGCATCTTCGGCGTGGCCGGCAACCCGATTGCCCACTCGCTTTCGCCGCTCATGCACAACGCCGCCTTCCGCCGCGAAAACGTGAACGCGATTCTGTTGCCGTTGAAGGTCCACAAGCTCTCTGACCTGATTACCCTCGCGCGCGAGTTGCCGTTGGCCGGCGCAGCCGTCACCATGCCCCTGAAAGAAGAGATCCTGCCGCATCTGGCAAACTCTGATACGCTTACCGCGCGGATCGGCGCATGTAATACCCTGCGTACCGGCGCCGACGGCAATATATACGGGTTCAATACAGACGTGGCTGGAGTGGTCCGGCCTCTCGAGAAGCGGCTGAAGCTGCAGGGCGCGCGCGTCGCCGTCCTGGGTTCGGGCGGCGCGGCCAGGGCTGCCGTCTTTGGCCTCGTAGCACAGGGCGCTGAGGTCTTCGTCGTCAACCGTACCCACGAGAATGCCGTGAAACTCGCCCGCCAGGCCAAGGCCAAGTCGCTCAAGCACGAACTCTTCGCCAAGAGTCGCTTCGACGTGCTCATCAACGCGACCCCCTGCGGCATGGCGGGGAACAAGCAATTGCTGCCTATTGAAGAAAACGAGCTGAGCGCCAGCCTGGTCTTCGATATGGTGTATAACCCGATGGAAACGCCGCTCCTCAAGCTGGCCAAAAACCGCGGCATTGCGACCATCAGCGGCCTGGAAATGTTCGTCCAGCAAGGCGCTCGCCAATTTGAAATCTGGACCGGCAAACCCGCTCCCGAAGCCGAGATGATGCGCGTGGTGGAGCTGGAGCTGCGCCGGCGAGGGTGAGATTCGCGTTTTCCCAAGTCTCGATTCTGAGAACCGGGAGTTTCGCTATTCAGCTACTCCGGCATCAGCCCCGCAATCGTCCTCATAGGCAAAATCAGCCGCATCGACTCAGGCAGGGGAATGAAGCCATGCGCCTGGTAAAACCTCGCAGCCTTCTCGTCGATTGCATCCACCACAACCATTGAGGAGCCGACCACTGCGGCATTTTCATAAGCCTTGGCCAGCGCCCGCGCCAGAAGAATCGAGCCGATCCCGCGCCCCTGGAATTGGGTGCTCACTGCAAGCCGTCCCAGCAGGGTTGCGCTCACCACCGGGTAGCGAGGAATGTGTGTCAGCGCCGCTTCTGGAATGGCTCCCGGCGCAACTCCGTAGGCGCACAGTGTAAAGTACCCCGCAATCCTACTTGGATTGCCCTCTGGCGTCAGCACGAAGACCGCATTGGCCTTGCGCCGCATATCCTGTGAGGCTTGCGTCTTCAGGTAAGCATCGAGACTCTCAACCCCGCAACTGAACCCGCCCCGGTCATGCTGCTTGCCGAGCGGGTCCAGACGGAAAAGAGCCTCTTCGATCTTTTCCATCAAGAGACAACCCGCTCCTCTGCCGACCGGAAGGCCCGTTTGAGCCGCGCATTCGGTTTGGGAGCGTGAATCAGGACATCGAAGAAGGCTTTGCGGTCCCGCTCTGAAAGCACAAGGCTCTCATGCCGCGAAATCGCCTCTCGCGTGGCTTGCCCCAGTGCAGTCAGACAAAAATCCGTAAGGCTCCGCCGCTCCAGTGCCGCAGCGTGCTCCACCAGCCGCTTGGTCTCCGCATCCACGCGAAAACCCAACCGCGTGCTTCGCGCGCGGCGTTCTTCTGTACTCACCAAAGCTCGAACCTGCGGCATGGTTTCTCCTGTGCAGTCCTCATGCTCAAGTGTACGTCCAATGGTAGTACAAATCAAATCGGCGGCAGATAAGCAGGCCAGATTCCAGCCTACCGCGCCTTCTTCTTCCCCGCCTTCCCCGGTTTTGTCTTCGCGCCCTCCAGGTGGCCGACGGGGATCGGTCCCAGGTCGGAGCCGGTGCGGCGGAGTTGCGTATCGACCATCATGTAAGTAATGGTGCGCATTGCCGCCGGGCGGGTGACGCCCGTGGCTGAATCGGTGCTCATGTTCGGGCCATTGGCGATCTGGAAGCTGAAAATCGGCCCGTTGCCGCCGGAGCCAGGCGTGACCTGTAGCGGCAGGTAACCCTGAATGGGATGCAGCCGGAAGGCCGTCTCGTAGCGATGATGCTTGATGCTCCAGGTAAAGACGCGCACCTGATCGAAGTCAAAGGGAAGTCCGGCCTTGAGCGGGGCAAGCACGGTTACGTACTGCGGAACATCGTGGTCCGGCGTGGTGGCCTCGGAGTCGTGAATCTTGTTCAGCACGTATGCGCCCACGTACCTCTGGCCCTCGCCATAAATGCCAATCTCGTCAGGAACATCCACATCCATGCGGCCGGCCAGCAGCCAGCCTGCACGACCCTGAGCGTCGCGGACCAGCCACCAGTCTTCCAGCACCGGCGGTTCAACATCGGGCAGTCCCGGAATAGGCGTTGCGCCGGGTATTACCGGCTTGGGAGCGGGCGTTTGCGCGGGAGCTTTTGCCGCCGCCCCCGTCACCGGCGCCGCCCTTGGAGTCCGCACCGCAACGGGAGCAACTTTGGGAACCGTGGCGCGCTCCAGAAGTTGAACCTTCGCGTTCGCCGCCAGAAGAAAAAACCGCTCCGTCTCCCGGCCGGGCGTCAGGTGCAGGTAAATGTCGTCGCGCACCACGCCGGTGGCCACCACCGGGTCTGCCTTGTGCTGAACGCCAAGCTGATCGAAAGCATGGAAGGCCTTGGCGTCGATGACCGCATGTTCCTCAATCCATCCGATCTCGTTTTTCTCGGTCTTCACCTTCAGAAAGCGGCGGCCATGCTCCAGCACTTCGAGTGGCTGGCCGTTGGTCACCTCGGCCACGCGGTTCGATACGGCGGCCACACGGTCATGCAGGTACATCTGCCGCGCTGAAACGTAAACCGTCTCGTGCGTCTCGCGAAGAAGGCGCTTGCACCCGGAAGAAAATGTCAGCAAAGACGCAAGAAGCAGCGTTATCGCGGGAGCCTTCAAGCCCCGCGCGAAGCGGACAAATGGGATGGATGATTGCGTGAGCACAGCCTGTGGCGATCACCTTGAGGATAGCACTGAGGAGCAGGCAACAGGGAATAGGGAGCAGGGAACAGGGAACAGGGAACAGGGAACAGGCGCCCCGTCGGGAATTCCCAGGTCCCAAATCGAATGGGTGCCCCAGGTCCGGATTTTCGGACCTGGGAAATCACGAATCCATCCGCCGGAAACGCGAATTAGCCTTCAGTCACCGACAACGGAATCCTGCTCTATTTCGGTACGGCGACAATGGCGACCGGGCCAGCCGCGGTCGAGCCGGTCGCCGAGGCGTCCAGTTGGCCGGTATTGGTGGTGTCAAAGGTGAAAGCATTGAAGTAGGGACTGCCCTGACTGTTCACCACCATGACGAAGTCTCCGGTCGAGTCCACTGCCATGCTATATGGTTCATCGCCGGTAGCAACCGTATTACTTTGCAGCGTCAGCGAGGGGGTAGACGCGTTTAACAAAAACGCAGTGACGATTCCGGAAGAGGCTCCTTGCCAATTGGCGACATAGACATAGCCGTTCGAAGCAGCAAGAATGGCATGTGGAGTGGTTCCACCACTTGGATACGGCGTCGTATAACTGATTTCCGTCACAGAATTCGAGTTAATCGCATATACGCGCAAAGCGCCAGTGTCGCCAGTCGTGGAACCCGGGAAGGCATCCGTTTCTCCGACGTACAGGAATCCGTTCGATGGATCGATGGCTACTGCAACAGTTGCAGCCACACCTGATTTGCCATAAGGCGTAAGAGTCTTGGAATAAGGGCTTCCGATCGGAGCGGCGTTACCCGAAGCAAATGGAAATATCTGCGTGCCATAAGTCGCTCCAAGAGCCACAGCGATAATCGGGTACGTCGAGCCGCTCGGCGATATCGCTAGCCCGCCCGGCTGAACGGCGCTGGCGCTGGCCAACTGCATGGTCTGAATTGAGCGACTCGTGTCTTGAGCGCCAGAGGTTGTGATGGGGAAAGCATAGAGGTTCCCCGCTAGGGAGGCATCCAGCAGCCACTTGCCCGAAGGATCAACCTGAAGAGCGCCAACGACCGGGTCGTTAAACGCCGAGATCGCGCTGCCTTGCGTCAGTGCACCGGTGCTGGAGATTTGATAAGGGGTAATGCCGGACCCCGTCGCAACCCAGAGATAACTACCGCTGGGAGCAATGGCCATAGCCAAGGCGCCAGACAAAGTGAACGAGATGTTGGAGATCGGGCTCAACGCGCCAGACTTGACGGAATAGCCAGCGATTGAGCTGCTGTTCAAAATATAAAAGTTGCCGCTGGTGCTCGCTGTGGTTGTGCAAGTGCCCGTGCCTACCTCGACGCAAACTGAGGTGGTCTGCGAAACGCTGCCTGAAGTGCCGGTAACCGTAAGCGTGTAGGCGCCGAGGGTTGTGCCGCTCGTCGCGGTCAGCGTGGAGGTTTGCGCCGTCGAGCTGCTGAAGGTAAGCGATGACGAAGAGAGGCCGCACGTGGTGGGGCTGGAAGCGCCCGAGGGTGAGGTCACCGCGCAAGTCAGCGCGACCGTACCGGTAAACGAACTCGATGGGGTGACAGTGATGGTCGAGGTGCCGGATGAACTCGCGCTCAATGTGAGGCTGGTGGGACTGCTGGAAAGCGTGAAGCTGGTGCTGCCGCTTGGTGCCTCCCAGAAATCTCCGCAACCTGCCAAGCCTGCCACGAATGGCGAAACCGCCAGCAACAACCATGCCCGCATTCCCATCTTCATTGCAGCTCCTCTAGCGCCGTTTTCAGCCGCCGCTCTCAGGTTATCGCCTCGCCGCGCATCCTGTCTCGCTGCCACACCTCGGGCGCGCGCCCTGAGCCCATTATGGAAGTAGACGCAACCCGGCGGGAATTCGCTTGCCTCGACCGCCGGGGAGCACTGAGTGTTGGCCCCGCATATCAACCGCGCTCTCCGCCTCTCTACGCCCAAGCTGATAGATTCGTAGCAGGATTGTGCCCATCTCGACCCTGACGCTACCCCGCCGGGAATACGCACCGCAAGGAAACCAGCCATGTTCCACACCACTGAAGATCTCCGCATCCAACAGACCAAAGTTGTCCTCCCTCCGGTATTCCTTGAGGAGGAGCGCCCCGTCAGCGAGGCGGCCTCGGCCACCATCTTCGACGCCCGCAACGAAATCTCCGCCATCCTCAGCGGGCAGGACACGCGGCTGCTGGTCGTCGCCGGCCCCTGCTCCATTCACGACACCAAGGCCGCGCGCGAGTATGCCGCCCTGCTGAAATCCGCAATTGACGAGTTTTCCGCCGACCTGCGCATCTTCATGCGCGTCTACTTTGAGAAGCCCCGCACCATCGTCGGATGGAAGGGGCTCATCAACGACCCTTATCTCGACCAGTCCTACAAGATCAACGACGGCCTGCGCCTGGCGCGCCATCTGCTGCTCGACCTGGCCGAGATGGGCGTCCCCGCCGGAACCGAATTCCTCGACATGATTTCACCTCAGTACATCGCAGGCCTCGTCAGTTGGGGAGCCATCGG
>Ga0224530_1001318_pt1 | contig 13368 bp, 17 predicted proteins | sample CBST75metaG_FD_179873 | JGI IMG/M metagenome (GOLD analysis project Ga0224530, IMG submission 179873) | Peat soil microbial communities from Stordalen Mire, Sweden - C.B.S.T75 | ecosystem: Environmental > Terrestrial > Soil > Wetlands > Peat | place: Sweden: Norrbotten County, Stordalen Mire...
AGACAGAGAATTACGCCTACGCTGGAATGTACTGGACCTGGGGAAAAGACGACAAGAAGACCACAGCAAGAAACGACTGGATGCAGCGGCCGATGACCGGAAACGGATTTGAATGATCTGCGGAAAAGGGTCGCGGTCACGGCCGATCCCCAAGGAGGGGGCACAGCAAATGGAAATTACGGCACGTGGTCTTTGGACTTTGATACACGGCATGGGATTTGGCGCCCTCTATCTGCTGGCCTTTTCGGGTGCGCTGGCGGAGCTTTATTTCTTCACCGCCGCGCTGCAGCCGTCTGAAACTGCACCGAACCGTGAGCGATTCCTGAAGGTGTACCTGATCGTGATGGTTGTGCTCGCATGGTTCGCTGTGCTCACCGGAGCTTACGTCATCTATCCGTGGTATCGCGCCATTCCCCCAACGGGGAGCACTGATCTCTCGATGTTTCCGCAACAGTTGCTAATGTCCAGTTCCACAACCATCGGTTGGCACTCTTTCGGAATGGAGTGGAAGGAATACGTCGCCTGGTTTGCTCCAATCTCTATCACGATGGTCGCGTTCGTCTTCATCCGGTATGGTCGTGACCTTAGGAATCACAGGCAGCTTCGCGCTGCGGTGCTTTGCTTTACCTTGGTGTCGTTTCTTGCTGCGGGCGTCGCCGGGTTGTTCGGCGCACTCATCAACAAACAAGCGCCGGTCCAAGGCGGCCACACGATTCAACTGGGCGCCGGAGGGAAAAAATGAACACATCTGGTCATGTGATTTCACGGAACACTCCTGCAATGCCGAACGGTTCTGGCGCAGCAGCAATCCTTTCGGCTGGTATCGGCGCCTTTGCTCTGGCGGTTCTGGCCTTCGCCGGCGACAAATCGGCTTCCTTCAAGAGCTTGCTTGTTTTCTATAAACCAACGGGACCTCTCTCCGGCGTAACCACAGCCGCGATTCTTATCTGGCTCTTCACCTGGGGAATCATGGAATGCCGTTGGCGAAACAGGACGGTTGCTGTGGGGCGAACCAATGCCATTGCGCTCATCCTGCTGGGCTTGAGCCTATTGCTAACATTTCCTCCCTTCGTTGACCTTTTCTGAAAAATAGTCATTTCCAATCAATGAGCAAAATCCGCTTGGGGTTCGCCAAACCGATGTCGCCGCAAGATTCTCAACGCCGCCTCTTTTCGGGCATCCTGCTCGTTCGCATCCTTGTGGGCTGGGTCTTCCTTTCGGAAGGCATTCAGAAGCTTCTCTTTCCCGCCGCGCTCGGCGCGGGACGCTTTTTGAAAATCGGTATTCCCGCTCCCCAGTTTACGGGGCTGTTCGTGGGTGTCGTAGAAATCGTGTGCGGGACACTTCTGATTGTCGGTCTCTTTACTATTCTTGCGACTATGCCGTTGTTCATCGACATTGTGGTCGCAATTGCGACCACCAAGGTCCCAATGCTGCTCAAACAGGGATTCTGGGCGGCTATGCACGAGGCCCGCACGGATTTCTGTATGTTGGTTGGACTCATTGCAATCGCGCTGCTCGGTGCCGGGGCCTTGTCTCTTGACGAACGGCGGCGGCGTACCGGCTGAAGCTCCCAGCGTCGGATACTCAGACGCGCCTTGTGAACAGCGGCTTTTTCGAGCATGACGGACTATCCTGAGATTCAGTTGGAGAAAACAGCACAAACCACTCATTGAATGCGGTTTAGATATGCCTCTGAAGATTTCTACTAGCAAACGCTGAAGTGGCCAGGAGGGATTTTCGGCTGACGCAGATGCTCGTTTCCAGAGAGATCCGATCTGGAAACATGGTTTGGTCTGTTGGCATCTAGGGAGAAATGCCAGGAATCAATCGTTGCTATACTTCTCCCCAACCGCTATAGTCTGAGGTCGAAGTATTTCCAATCTCCCGCTACACAAGGGGTCTAGAATGCCTGCCACTCTCTCGCGCCCCGCTCTTTTTGCTGTTGTCATCCTGGTTGCCGTCCCATGGCTGCAAGCGCAGCAGAGCCCATCGACGGAGTTGAAGTACCAGGTGCCTCGCCACCGACGCCAAGTCCAACGAGATCACCGCAGTGCCGAAGTTGTTGAAACTGCTGACGCTGAAGGGCACCATTGTGACCGCCGACGCGCTCAACTGCCAACGTGCCATCGCGCAGCAGATCGTAGATCAGGAAGGCGACTACGCGCTGGCGTTGAAGGGCAACCAGGGTACGTACCGCGTGAAGGACGTTCGATCCATCGCTGTAGAGGAATGGTTGCGATCCTTGAAGCTGTCGAACAGCAGCAAGGCAAAGATGCGGAACATTATGCACGCCGTCTTCAATCACGCAATCCGGTGGGAATGGCACGAACGGAATCCGATCTCTCACGTGCGTCAAAGCGCGAAGCGGTCGAAGATTCCGATTGTGCTTTCGGTTGAGGAGATTGTCGCGCTGATTCGCTTGTTGCGGGAGCCGGCGCGCACCGCAGTCTTGCTCGATGTGCTCACCGGCCTGCGTGTGGGCGAACTGTTGGCGTTGAAGTGGAATGACATCGATTTTCAAAAATCGCAAATCTCTGTTACCCGCTCCATCGTCATGCAGCGCATCGGTGATTGCAAGACAGAGGCGAGCCGTATAGCCGGTGCCGATGGATCTCCGTCTGGCATCTGCTCTCTACAACTGGCGGACGATGAGTCCGTATCCAAGGCCCGATGATTGGATTCTCGCAAGCCCGCATTCCAACGGACAATTGCCCTACTGGCCCGGCGCATTCTACCGAGCTCACATTTTACCGGCAGCCAAAATCCTCGGCATTGAGGGCATTGGCTGGCACACCTTCCGGCGCACCTACGCGACACTCCTCAAGGCCAACGGTGAGGATATCAAGACAGTGCAGGAACTCCTCCGCCATGCCAACAGTCTTGTGACGATGAACCTGTACGCACAGGCAGTCACGCAGAACAAACGTGACGCTCAGAGTCGCATTGTGACCATGGTTCTTGACGACAGCCGTCTGCGCATAGAGCAGCCCAACGAGAGCACTTTTGCTTATCGGACCATAACGGACCTACAAAAAACTGGAGTGGATTTGCAACTCGTTGATTCTATTGGCGTCCCCGACGGGATTTGAACCCGTGTTATCGCCGTGAAAGTGGGTATTAGGCTATTTTGCACCGTTTGCAGTGCTTTGCATGGATTCGCATAACTCACTGATTTAATAAATAGATAATGCCAATAATTCGCGGATGGGTTTGCATCCGTTTTGCGGGCTTTAGTCCCCGCTTAGTCCCCGTAGCGTCCCCGCGTTTTGCGCCAGTTTCGAGCCTGATTCACCCCGTGCGGGATGAATCCATGGCGGGATTATGGGCAGACTGAACTACCGGCACCAGCAATTCTCTCTGGTGCGCCGGGGCGAATCGTGGGCGGGGAAACCCTCACAAGGAGCCCAGCGGCGCGTCTGTGGGCATCCTGGCGCGATTGCACGGCCTTTCTAAAGAGCACCGCAAACCCTGCTCACGCCAGAAACCTCCGCTCATGTAACGTGCGCCCGTGGTCGATGCTCCCCCATTGGTGGAATACCTCGATTCGCTTGGGACGCGCGCGGAACTTCTATTCCACCGCTGGTGGTTGGACGATTCTGCCCTCGGCCACCTCACGCGCGCGGGAATCACTCATAAGTAAGGTTTTCCTCAAACTGAGGAAAACCCGACCGCCCCCACGCGCGCGGGAATCTCTGTCTTTGTCCTGTTGTCGCGGTACGCTTGGCAGGTATGGCGTGGGGGGTACTCCATCGGTGGCTGGTGGCTCCCAGCGTGAATGAAGAGGCAAGCCGTCTATCGGAACTGGCGGATCAGAACCCCTCAAAAAATGTGGGCAGATTCAATTCCAACGCCTGAACGATCTTCTCCAGCGCCCTAACGCCAATCTCTTTATGCCCGTTTTCCAGCTCTGACAGGTGCTCTCGCGTCAATTCGGCGTGGTCCGCCAGCATGGCTTGGGTCCATCCACGTTCCGTCCGTAGGACTCGAATGCGTCTTCCAATTCGCACGCAAATGTCCGTTGCCATATCTCAAGAATGGCTGTATGCTGTGGCTTACACGTAAGCTACGGCTTACATTGAACTGAACTTCTGAAGGCGCTGTGCACAGGCATTTGGAAGCAATTCGCACGGATGCTGTCGTTCAATGCACTATTGTTTCCATTGCCGTCCACAAGACGGTAGACTCCATTCCGAAAGAAGTTGTCCATGAAAACCACGGCAATTCACTTTTCTCTTGTCTGTGTTTTGCTCTGCGCACTGCTTGGGGCGGCACAAACGCCATCACCCGAAAAGCCGCTAACAAAAGAGCAAATCGCAAGCTCTCGATTTCGTGTGGATACTCTCGGTTGTGGAAATGGACGCGGCGGATTGGTCGCCCGACCAGGGGAAACGATACTCTTGCCAGACAAGGGCCGTAACTGGGGAATTTACTACGATGATCCTCGTATAGATGGCTGTATGGCGTTCGGTCTGAACACGCAGAAACAATGCCAAGGCAAGAAAGTAGAGTTGACTTGCCAATGTTATCTGAGAGCATCCTCTCCTTGGTCTGTCAATCCTGCGGACAATTTTGAGGTTGACTGTACAAAGGAATATACGGTCAACGGCTATAACCAGCATAGTGAACATGAGCTTGCCAGAAAAGAAGCGGCGCGTAAGCAACAAGAAGCAGCGCAGATTGTGGCAACGGAAGCGGAGGCGCGCGCAGCGAGGAAAGCTGGTCACGTTGTTTGCATGTCCGGCGACAGGCCAACAGAATTAATCATTCTTCCGCGCGGGGTGGATGCTTCCCATTGCCCTGCGCCTAAACAGAAGGGGGCGACTCCTTGGGAATAAGGCCATCAACGCGCTCTTGTAACGACCAGATGTGTTGATAAACTTTCAAACGAAAGGAACGAAATGCTTACTCAGGCAGACAAGAAAAAGCTCCGAAAGCAACTCATTATAATTGGACTCGCCGTTGCAATAGTGGCTTTCGTTCATCACATTCTTGCAACGGCTGACACTGAGGCATCACAGCAGCTAACGGCGGATCAACTGAACGACTCAAAGTATTTGGACAACCGCTACGGCATAAGCGCAGCGGGCTGGTGCGAAAACGGAGCGGATGATTATCTGCGGTCTGTAGCCAAGTGGGATTTTGCTTGGGATGAGGGTGACAAGGACGACAGGTTCACGCAATTCAGGACGTATGTGAAGAGTCCGGGCGTACTCACGAACATTTCGCATAAAGCCAAGCTGCAAAACGGGTTCGGAGTTTACAAGCACGTTACGCTGACCTGCGACTACGATACCCAGGCAAAAAAGGTGATTGGCTATCACATCGAAAAATGAAGGCTGTGCTCAATAATCCGCAAGTCAGCGTCACCCTCTCCCGATGCGCCCCCACCAGCCAACTGAGGCGGGCATCGGTTACAATGCGTCTGGCTATCCGCTGACAGTTTTACAATTCGAGGGAATCAGATGCGGGGGTTGGAATTGGCAATACAACACCGCCTAAACCGGGCCACAAGAAAGGGTGCTCATGGCCATCTTGGAAACTGTAGAGACTCGTTTGCTTTTTCGCCTGACTCGGTTTTTGGCCTTCGTCGTGATTCTGGCTCTATCGCTGGCGCTTGTTATTGGCGCGTTCATCTTTGCTGGCGATATGATTCCAAACCGAACCCCAGCGGTTTCATTCAATGAGATAAGCCACGAGCTACATCCCGCGCCTGAAGCGAATCAGCCTGGCTCAAACCCATCCCAGCCGGGAGAGGAATCCCAGGGAGCACCATCCCTTGATCTTCCATTCGTGCTTCAGCCCTATTTCAGCGCCTCTGACAACAGGGAAGTTCTTATGCGGCACTTGGAAGGTCTCGATTCTTCCGAACGAACGGAGTACCTGAATAATTTATCTCAGGTCGTTAAGGCAAGCCAGAGCAGTGGAGAAGATGCGACCAATGTCATCAACAAGTATTTTGAGTTAAAACAGACTCAGCTCGCACTTGCAAAGGCCGACAGCGCAGCTAGAACACTGCGTCGGCTCTATATTGCGGCATCGGCATTATCGATCATATTCTTGATAGCCTTGGCAAGTCTGATTCTCGTTTTGCTTGCAATTGAAAGGAACACGCGAAGCCATGCAACGACTTAGGTGCTCTCGTTACCTAATCCACGGCGCTGTTCTTTTGATGCTGGCAGTCGTCTCGTTTGGCTGCCGCAAGGAGCAACGCTATCCGGGGTTCACTCGTATCGGAGGAGACGGGAAGGTATCGTACTTTGTCGATGCTTCCACAATCAGGCGGGCGACAGGAGCAAGGCAATTTTCCTTTGTTGAACTGATTGAAAATCCAGCGGGTGAATACGACGTAGGCGAAGCAATGGTAGATTGTGACTCACTGTCATTGGTCGCGGGAGAAGCCGGTCACTATGACCGCCAAAAGCATTTTGTTTCCAACACGCCCCAACATACTCAGTCAATCACGTCGATTGCTCATTTTGTCTGCACTCAGGGAAAAAATAGTCCTCTCTCTACCAGTCCATCCAATAGCGATGCGACGATCCCAACAGTACAAAATCTAGCGGCAAAGCAGAAAGCGGCCGCTGAGCAAAGTGCGCGCATCTTGGAGCAGCAAAAAGCTCGACAAATCGCCCAAGCGCAAGAGGAAGTCAGAGCAAAGGAGGAGCAAAAAGAAGCGCAGGAACTTGCGCAGTCACAAGCAGAATATCGGGCAAAGAAGCAGCAAGAGCAGCAAATTGCCCAGGAGCAAGCAGAAGCTCAGGCAGAAGCCCAGGCAAAGAAGCGGGCGGAATGGGACGCTCAGATTTCAAGCATCAAACCACATTTGGACAACGCGCTTGCGCGTCTTCGCTCCGCGAATGATTTCTGGGACAAGCGAGACCGCCAATTAGCCTCCACACCATCGTTAGCTGCCACAACACCAGCGTTATTGGCACGAGATTTCGATGCGCGGATGAGGGCACGGAATAAAGGAGTCATCGAACTGTCTAACGCAAATAATGACGGAGCCTTATGCAGAACGCTATTTTCAGAAATCAATAGTAACAATCTCCGAACTCAGGACAATTTCAATAGATTAAAGTCTTGTGTTACGAAGCTGGTCAGCGATTTAGACAAACTCGACAGCCTCAAGTAGAGGCTGGGCCGGGTGCCGGGCCGGAGCTAATCGTAGCAGCCGCAATGTGATTGGCAGCGAGCAAGTTGCTTGGCCTCTTATCAATTCACGCTTTCTCGCACCCGCGCGTAAGGTGTACGAATTGTGCGTATCACGCGCGCGCGTACTGGTCAGCATTCTCTGCCTTGAGCACTTGATAAGCCAAGATCAAGATCACCCTTTAGCCCAATCGGTTTGATAAGCCATCACTCGGCAGTCTTTGCCAGTTCGGGCCGTGTTTCCAGGTCTTCTTTCAAAACGAGGCCGTAGACGAGACTGTCCGACATGACCTGAAACCCCTCGCCCTGTAGCGCATTCACAAAAGCCCGCCGTGACGCCGGAACAGGCTGCTGGTGGTCAACAAGCCAACTGGCAAGGGAAAGGTACAGCGCACCAGTCATGCCCCAGCATCGGTCACGGTAGGCGCACCGCTCTAGGAGCCAAAGACTCCAGCCTTCGTCTATCGAGGTCTTCGCTCGCATTGCGGAATGACGCTGAATAAGTTTGATAATCTCACGCTTGTTTTCCCGCACCTCTTTCAGCACTGCCTGAGCGGCAAAAGCTGGTGCGATTCCGAGTAGATCACCATTCACTACAAAATGGCCCCCGGCCCGCTCGACCGTCTGAATGAGTTCCCAAGCAGTTTTCATAGCCAAACCACTTCCTTATTAAACTCGTCTTTGAGTTGTACCACTAAACCAGTTCTTGCTCTTGATAGTGGGACATCCTTAGTGGGACATTCTACGAAGATGAACGTGTCAGCTAGTTTGTGCGGAACGTACTTTTCGATATGCTCTAGGAAGCCCTCAGCTACGGCCTTTTGACGCCAGCGCCGCACCTGAGTCCAGTCACACCCCATCAGGGTTCCGATGCGTTCAAGCGGCAGTGCGATTGGAAGGCCGCGCCGGGCGAATTGAAGTGAACGGACCAATTCAAGGAATTGCTTATACCTGCGCATATGAGCCTCTCTAGGAACAGTTCCCCACGCGGTCTCTAACGGGTCCTGGCCACCCATGGGATACTTTGCGGCAGATGCGGCAATTTGCAGTACGTCCGCATCTGGGAGTGGTGGGCAGCATCTCCGAGCATTGACTTGAAGGAGTCCTGATTCCAATTCCCGCAGACTCGCGCCGCGTCGCCGCATCGCACACCCATATCGAAACAGACTCTCGTTTCGGTTGCCTTGAAACAAAGTACCGAGCTTTTCCCCCATTGGGGGGGAAACAGGTACCTTACTATCTGCAATCTTTTGTAAAAGCCACTCCGGGGCATCCGCAATGGGCATATTGGGATGAAGGAAGGCATATTGCGTGCCGTTGGAGTGAACCGAGGGCGGGATTACCACGTATCCGCCTCGGCCGCGAATATCCAGACCTTCCGCAAGTTTCCTCGCGGAATTGGAGATGCTCTTCCCGACCGGCCAGCGAAAATAATGATGTGTTCCGCGTCCTGTAGAGACTGAGAGTGTGTCCGGCAGTCTACGACCTCGCTCATAGAAGGCGTGCAAAGCAGAGATGCCCGGTTCGCCGTCTACGTCTAGGACAAAGACACCGGAACCCGACCCGGTTGCCATCCCCCAATTGCAGCCGGGGAATTGAGCTGTCCATGCCTCAAGGCGTTCAGGCGAGTTCGTAGCCGTTTTAGGCCAACCTACCACCAGCGGTTTCTTTCCGTGCGCTTGGACGGGCAGCAAACGCCAACCACGCGCAGCGGCGGCGGCAATCTCGGGCGTGAGCATCGACACAGAGGCAGCGGTCATCACCGCGCTTCCTGAAGGCGCGGACGCATATTCTCTGAGATGATCCGCCCCACCTCACCTACGGGCACTAGCAGTTTTGAGCCGATTTTCACGCTGGACACCGTGCCCCGGTAGCACCAGCTTCTTGCCGTCCAAACAGACACTCCTAGACGGGCTGCAAAGTCCTTGACTGGGAGCAGTTCTGGCCTCACCTCGATTGCGTTTGCCATTTATCAACCTCATTGCCCTGTTGGGCTTGAAAATGACGATAAGGGAGGAATCTTTAGACAGACTGATAATCTTGTTAGCCAGTTCGTTCAAGTTTGTGCTAACGTTGTTCTGTGCAGCAAATACAGAAAGAATCCATTGACGACCTGCTCGATTTTCTCGACCCGTCTTTCCCTGAGAGGGATCGTCAAGGTTGGGATCATCGGAGTCTGAAACATGGGTGGGTAGGGCAGATATTGATTACGCCGGAGGATGGCGGCGTACTGGCCGTGCAGAAAGTCTTGCGCTCGTTTCTCGAAGAGTGGATCAATACTGGTTTTCACGCGGATGGCTCAGAATGGCCGTATGAGCGGAATTTTGCCCCTAAGATTCTCTCCCCTGAGATTAACTGGGAGGGGTGGAGCGAGAAAGGCGGTCTGCCGAACCGCATTCCGCCCCCCCACGCATTGGAAGCAATGGCCAAGTTTTGCAACGGCACTTTACAGCCAAGTCTCATTAGCGGAACTTACGAAGTTTGCGGCCATCAAGAAGCCAATACGGACAGCAGCGTATCTGTGTTCATTGGCCCACAAGGCGGCATCATGTACGAGCCAACCAGTTCGGAAACTCATAGGCATGACCCTGAAATGGTTGCGGCTGGAATGTTTCTAATGCTCTACCGCTCTGGCTCTGAGTGGCTGTTTCGGCTGATGCAATGCCGACAATGCGGCTCATTTGACGTTGTGAAAAAACCACGAAAGAGCTATATCGACGGCTGGTATTGCAGCAAAAAATGCCGGAACGTCAAGGCAATGAAAACAACAGAGAAGAACAGACAAGCGCTACGCGATAGATGGTTCAATCTAGCTGTTGATGCTCTTTCCCAGTGGAATGCAATGACCCCAAAACCGCGAGCGGATCGGACAGCGTGGATAACAGAGCAAGTCAATAACGGCCTGAAACCAAGCAGGGATGGGGTTATCAAGCGCCACACAATTACTCACAATTTGAACGAGATCGAAGCGGAAGTTGAGCGGAGGAATCATGCCAAAGGCTAAAGAGCGGGATGGAGTGTTTCAGCGCAAGGACCGTAGCGGCTGGTGGGTTTCGTATGTCGATGCCAGCGGCAAGCGCAAGAAAGAGAAGGTAACGGCCTTTACGCGCACTCAAGCCATGACGGCCCTTTCGCAGATCAAGACGCGCATCGAACGAGAATCCATTCTTGGGGTGAAGTCTGCCAGCGAGATCAGCACGGCGGACCTGCTCAAACGATTCAAGGCATACCAGAAAGCGCAGTTGCGCCCGACTACCTTTGTCCGGTTGGACGGCATTCTGGAGACGCTCAAGGCCGCGCTGCCCGTCCAGGCCAAAGAGATCACGCGCCGGACGGTGGCCGATTACATCCTGAAGCGGAGCGAGACAGTTTCCGCCGGAACGGTGGCCAAAGAGTTCGCCACGCTGAATCATGCTCTGCGGCTGGCCGTCGAATGGGAACTGCTCACGGTGAACCCGGCCCAGGGCGCAAAACTGCCCAGGCAGTCGGAAGGCCGGACGCGGTATCTGTCTCCCACGGAATTCAAGGCCGCTCTGGAGGCCGCGCCGGATTGGATGCGCGCCCCGATGGCGCTGGCCGCGTTCACCGGGATGCGCCGGGGCGAGATTCTCGGCCTGTGCTGGAAGGATGTAGACCTTGACGGCCAGCGCGTCTATCTGACGGAGACGAAAAACGGCACACTCCGGGTTGTGGCATTGAATGTGCTGGCCGTCCAGGTGCTCAAGAGCCTGCCCGTGGGCGAACCGGGGGCGCTGGTATTCCCTGACGTAGACGCGGCCCGCCTGAGCGTCTACACGCGGCGCGTGTTCGCTTCCGTGGGTATTGCAGACGCCTCTTTCCATTCTCTCCGGCATACGGCGGCAAGCTGGCTGGTCATGGAAGGCGTGGACCTGTACGCGGTGGGCCGGATTCTCGGACACAAGACGCCACGCATGACGCAACGGTATGCGCACCTTTCGCCGGGGTACATGGCTACGGCGGTGAACAAGTTGGATGGGGTGTTTGCCGGTGCTCTGCCGGAACCGAAATAGAGACCTGTTTTGCTTGGATGGGGACTGCGTACCTCTGCGTTAGTCCCCGTAGCGTCCCCGCTTTTTAGCGGCATCGCTCGAAATGCTTCTAAATTACTGATTTAATTGGCGTCCCCGACGGGATTTGAACCCGTGTTATCGCCGTGAAAGGGCGGTGTCCTAGGCCGGGCTAGACGACGGGGACGCTGGAAGGGCGTGAAGCGGCGGAAATCAGCCACGTACTCCCTTTTTGAAGGCTACCAACTCGTGAGCGCCGTGTCAAAAAAGACTCTTGTCCAACGCAAGATGAGTCGTTCATGACCGTGCCGGTCACAAGGGGGATGAAAATGGAGGCCGCGCCGGAGTAGCGTAGATTTGGACTGTTTCTGGGCCGAAGGCCGTTTCAGGCAGTGGTGCCGATAAGCCCGCAGATGAGTCTGGCCTGGAAGCCTGGAGGAACAAGGAATTGTCGCCACTGCCGAGGCAGTGAGCACGCAAAGGAGACTCTCAAGAGAGAAGGCTTCCTCCAGAAGCGGTCCAGGAGGTAGAGCCATGCAAGTGGTATATGCACGTTGTGCCGGACTGGACGTACACCAGAAGACGGTGAGCGCCGGCAGGTCCGGGTGTTCGGCAGCTTCACCGGCGATCTGTTGGTGCTGGCCGACTGGTTGCGCGAGCAAGGCGTCACCCATGTGGCGATGGAAGCTACAGGCGTGTATTGGCGGCCGGTGTGGGCAGTGCTGGAGGGGCAGTTTGAGCAGCTTCTGGTCAACCCGCAGCATATCAAGGCAGTGCCTGGACGGAAGACCGATGCGATTGCCCTAGTGGAGGACGGCTTCTTCTTGACGAAAAGCCGCATGAACTCCATAGCTCTCTTACATCAATTCGGAAAATGCTTTAGGCTTGACGGTCAGAAACATTTTTCACATTTCAGGGGCGATGCAATCTGAAAACCCATCCTCCGGGTTAGCTGCCGGCAATTCCGCTTTCGCCGGGTCGAGCGCGGGACTGAGCACTGTTCCGCTCTTCCATGCGGCATGGCTTTTTGCCGCCGGGATTGCAGCCAGCCACTGGCTCTGGCTGCCGCCCAGCCTGGTGCTGGCGGCACTGGCGCCGGTAGCCGTGCTGTGCTGCCTGGCCGCAGTGCGCGCGCAGCGCATCGCCTGGCTGCCGCTCGCCGTGCTGTGGCTCCTGCTGGGCGCGTGGTGCGCCTGGATGGAGCCGCATCCCGAACCCGCGCCCGCGGTGGCCGCGCTTTCCGATGGGCTGCTCCGCACCGTGGAAGGAACCGTCGTCGATACCGGCCCGGTGCGCGGCGAAATAGAGCAAAACCTGAACGACCACGATTCCGGCGAGACGGCGGCCGCGGCGCCCGAGCAACGCCCCTCGCAACGGATCGACCTGCGCATTTCCAGCCTTGAAGTGGTCACCGACGCCGAAGACACGCAGACTGCCGTCGCGGGCCGCGTGCGGCTCACCGTCCGCTGGCCTTTGGACGAAGCTGCCCAGCCCGGCCCGCGGCCCTTTCAATGCGGAGAACGCATCCGCGCCCTGGTCCGCTTGCTGCGGCCGGAGACCTACCACGACCCCGGCGTCTGGAGCCGCGAGGATTATCTCGTCGACCAGGGCATTACCTCAACGGCCACGGTCGGCATTGAGCGCGTGGACCGGCTCGGTCCATCTGCCGGCGAGTTTCTGGCCTGCCGCGTCGGCAGTTGGCAGCACGCATCGAGTGCGCGCCTGCTGGGCTTGCCCGCCGCCATGCGCCGCCTGCCCGCTCCCTTGCGCCTCACCCAGGACGACGCCATCATGCTGGCCGCCATGGTCACCGGCGACCGCACCTACCTCACCCATTCGCTGCGCGTGGGCTTTGAGCGCACCGGCTCATTCCACATGCTGGTGGTCTCCGGCTTTCACCTGGCTATTGTGGCCGGATGCATCTTCTGGCTTGCGCATCGTCTGCGTCTTCCCCGCGTTCCGGCCACGCTGTTGACCATTGCTGCCTCTTTCGGCTACGCGCTCTTCACGGGCTTTGCCACGCCGGTGCAACGCTCCCTGTGGATGGTCACGCTCTACCTCCTTGGCCGGCTCATCTATCGCGAGCGCAGCCCGCTGAACACCATCGGCTTTGCCTCGCTGTGCCTGCTGGCCGCCAGCCCCCGCAGCCTCTTCGAAGCCAGCCTACAAATGACGCTGCTGGCCG
>Ga0224530_1001325_pt1 | contig 13329 bp, 12 predicted proteins | sample CBST75metaG_FD_179873 | JGI IMG/M metagenome (GOLD analysis project Ga0224530, IMG submission 179873) | Peat soil microbial communities from Stordalen Mire, Sweden - C.B.S.T75 | ecosystem: Environmental > Terrestrial > Soil > Wetlands > Peat | place: Sweden: Norrbotten County, Stordalen Mire...
AATGGCAGAAGCCGAAACCGTTCCTGTGCGCATTGTCAACCTTACCGACGCGGAAGCGATGGAAGCCGCTCTGGTCGAGAATTTGATTAGAGCCGATGTGCATCCGATGGAAGAGGCCAACGGATTCCGCGCTCTTCTCAACTTGGAAGAGCCGAAATACTCCATTGAACAAATCGCCGCACGTACAGGGAAGACGGCCGTTTTCGTGGCCTCTCGTTTGAAATTTACCGAGCTTTCGCCCGTAGTGGTCGAGGCGTTTTACCGCGAGGAGATCGGCACCGGACACGCGCTGTTACTGGCGAAGCTACAACCCGCGCAACAGGAAGAGGCGCTCAGTGCTTGCTATCAGGAGCAGTATGGAACCAACAACAAATCGAAGCGCACCTTGTTACCTGTGCGCAATCTTCAACAGTGGATTGAACACAACATCCTATTGGAACTCGCATCCGCGCCATTCTCAAAAAAAGATGCGCAGCTTGTGCCGGAAGCTGGTTCTTGCGTCGATTGCCCGAAGCGCACCGGCCATAACAGGCTACTCTTCGCAGACATGGGAACAGGGCAGAAGGATTCATGCTCAGACCCGAAATGCTATGCCGCGAAAGTGGACGCACATATCCGGCAAACCATCGCAGCGAAACCCAAGCTGGTACAGATCAGCACAGCCTATGGTCAGCAGAAGGAGGGCAGCACCACGCTACCGCGAAACAAGTATGTCGAAGTCCGGCAGGAAAAGCCCAAGACGAAAGAAGAGGCCACACGCGCGGAGTTCAAGACCTGCAAGTACACCAGCGAGGCCATTGTCTCCGAAGGCAGCGAGCGAGGCGAAACACGCACGGTTTGCGCACAGGCAGATTGCCCGGTGCATCACCCGAAGAAGCAGACCAGCACATACGAACCGAAATCGAATGTCGAGGAGCAGAAGCGCCGCCGCGAAGAAGCACTCGCCCAGGCAACCGGACTCCGCACACTTGCCGCCATCGTCGCAGCGGTCCCGGTGCGGCTGATGAAACGCGACCTGCTTTTCGTGGTCGAGCGGTTGGCGACATTGCTGGACGAACGCCGTCTGGAGATTGTCGCCCGTCAACGCGGCATCAAGAAGGCAAAGGACAGCGACTCTATCGGGAAGCCATTTACGGCCTATTTGCGCCATGCCGAGGAAGGCGCGTTGAGTGGTTTGCTGGTAGAGATCACCATCCTACATGCGGCCAGCAAGCAGAACGCCGCACAGGTACTTCGCGATGCCACCACAGCGTACAAGGTGGATGTGGACGCTATCAGCCTCAAGGTCAAGCACGAGTTCGCCGCGAAGGAAAAAGCCAAGCTGACAGCACCGAAGCCAGCCGCAAAGGGCACGCCGCCAAAGGCTAGAAAAGCAGCTTGAGAACAGGAGTCAATTCGGGGGTCTGCTAAGGCAGACCTCCATTTTTCGCGCGCCCGTCTTCCCGCCCTGAAGGTCGCTCCTCAAGATCGGAGCGCCATGATTTGCCCACCCGCCGGGCTTGAACGCATTGCAACAGCAACTACTCCTGACGAATCCTCTCCAGATCAAGGCGGCTCCCATCGGTGGACGCTTGCAGAGAATAAATAGTAACTGATGTTACGCAGTCCAGATCACTGGGGGATGCTGGCAAGGTCCGGGTGAGGCGATCAAAAACTGTTGCTTTTTCAGGTTCATCAGCACGATGATTCTCTTTGATCCTGCTACGCTTCGCCCATGCAGAGAGCCGATCTGGATTTGTACACCGACTATTTGTTGAGCACCTTTGGCTTCGCCACGGCAACCGGGTTGTCCGCCATGGTGGAAGGCGAGGTGAGCCATGACCGGGTGACGCGTTTTTTGTCGGGGGAGGATTTTACCTCCAAGCATTTGTGGCAGCAGGTTAAATCTGTGGTTCGTTCCATCGAGAACAGCGATGGCGTGCTGATCTTTGACGACACGATTCAGGAAAAGGCATGGACCGATGAAAACGAGCTGATGTGCTGGCACTATGACCATGTCAGTGGCCGTAATGTGCGTGGAATCAACCTTCTCAATGCGCTGTATTGCTGCAATGGAGCCTCGATTCCAGTAGCGTTTGAACTGGTGAAAAAGCCCATTCAGTACTGTGACCTCGCCACCCGTCAGCTCAAACGCAAAAGTGAAGTGACGAAAAACGAGTTGATGCGGGCGATGATCGACACCTGTATTCACAACGAGTTAAAATTTCGCTTCGTGCTGATGGACAGTTGGTTCGCGGCCACCGAGAACTTCGAATTCATCACCGGCAAAGGCCGGCATTTCATCGCCGCGCTGAAAAACAACCGGCTGATCGCCGTGACCGAAGAGGATCGGAAAAATAAGCGTTTCGTCCGCGTAGAGAATCTGGATTTGCCGGAGCAAACCGTCGTGCGCGGCTGGCTCAAGGACTATGCAAAAGAAGTCCTTGTGGTGCGCCAAGTCTTTACAAACAAAGACGGAAGCACGGGGATATTGCATCTGGCTTCGAGCGACTTGACGGGCAGCTATGACGCCATCACCACGACCTACCAAAAACGGTGGAAAGTGGAGGTGTTCCACAAATCCTTGAAGTCCAACGCCAACCTGGCCAAATCACCCACGCGAACGCTAAGAACCCAAAGCAATCACGTCTTCCTGTCGATTTGCGCTGCCTTCAAGCTCGAGTGCCTCAGCCTCAAGAACAAACTCAGCCCCTTTGCACTCTGCCGCAAACTGCTCATCAACGCTTCCCGATCAGCCTACGAGCAGCTGCTTCAACTGCGGGCTACTGCGTAACATCAGATAGTAATTTGCAGAGAACAATTGCCTAAGTAGATTCGTCAGTCATTGGAAAACAATAGGATTCCCGTGAGAGATTGCAGAGAAGATCGTCTGGAGAAAAGAGAATTGCAGAGAAAGCCATGAAATTCAGATTCAAAGTTCGCGCCTCTCGATTCTGTTGCCACCAGCAATTGCGGGATCGAAAATTCACCGTCACGGTTTTCGCCTGGTGAATCCTCTACTTCGCCAACAAGTGACCGGAGCCAGGATTCCCCCCGCCGGGCTTGAACGCATTGCACGGTTGAGGAATGACGACGGGTTGTAAACTCATCATTGATGGATATGCCAAGGGAACAAAACGCCGACGCGCTTCAGTCCGCGCTTCGGGCGGCCCGCGAGAACGAGAACAGGTGGGTTGGAATGTCCCCTGAATTCTCCTCTGACAGCGAACGGATGGAGCAGTGGGCCAGCACGGCCAAACTTCGGCGGCACGAAGTTGAGCGGATTGAGGCGCTCTTGGCCAACGTCACGGAACCTCCGAGCTTTCCGCGGCCAGTGTGCAACGAAGCGATTGAAACGACAGACAGATTGGGAGAGACATGATGAGCGAATTGGAAATGAAAGCCGAGTTGGAGCGTCTGCGTGCAGAGAACGCTCAACTCAAGAACAAGAACACGGGCGGGCTGAGCCTCAAGGTCAGTGAGAAGGGTGCGGTATCCCTGTATGGAATGGGCCGTTTCCCCGTCACGCTCTACAAGGAACAGTGGCTCCGTATTCTTGCCAGCGCTCCTGAGATCGAGACGTTCATCCGCGAAAACGACAGCAAACTCAAGACGAAGGAATAGCCAGGTCAGCCGATGGCTGGGCCATCAGCATTGAAAACTGGCCAGATGCCGAATTTTCGCAGCCTTCCCGCCCATTGACGAGTTGCCGCTTCGCGCTGTTGCCTTCGAAGCCGCCTCGCCTTTTGGCACCCACGGCTGATGGCCGAGCTTGTCGTGAACGCCGACACTGGCGCTCACGAGGCTCTGCTCAACTCGCGATTCCAGCCGTTCTCCCGTTTCATATTCATAAAGATACGTATATCGCAGCTTTTAGCATACAATATGGGAATGGCCAGCCTCGATCAATACCTCGATGCTCAACTCGTTCGCGGGCGCGCCCACTTCACCAGCGAAGAGGCGCTGGACGAGTTGCGCCAGTCTCCGCTCGCCCTGAAGGCAGCGATTGGCCGGATGACCAAAAAACAGCGGGTGGCCAATCTGCGCCATGGTTTTTACCTGATCCTGCGCCCGGAAGACCGGGTTGCGGGCGCGCCGGACCCGGCCCGGTGGATCGATCCGCTGATGAAGTATCAGGGCATCGACTATCGCGTCTCGCTGCTCCGTGCGGCAGCCTTCCATGGCTCTTCGCATCAGGCGGCCATGACTTTTCAGTTGATCGTTCCGAAGCAGCTTCGTGACTTCGAAATTGGTCGTCACCGACTCCAGTTTGTCTATCAGGCACCGGCAGCGTTTGCACAAGTCAACCAACCCGAATGGCTCGGCAGCATGAAGAGCGAAGCGGGCTTCGCTAAGGTTGCCGGTGTTGAGTTGACCCTGCTCGATTGTGCTCGTTACTTCCACAAGTCGGCAGGCATCAGTGGGCTTGCTCAGATCGTCAAAGACATCGGAGCGCAGGCCAACGCCCGCAAACTCGCCAAGGCCGCCACGGTCTACGAAAATGCCTCCGTTCGGCGGCTTGGTTACTTGCTCGATCAGGCTGGATACGAGCCACAAGCCAGTGCGCTCGAACCCTTCGTCAAGGCAGTAAAAACTTCATTACCACTCGACCCATCCGTCAAGCCGCTGATTACTTCACTTGCAGAAGAAGCCCCACACGTTGCCAAGTGGAAACTCTTCATCAATGAACCCGTGGAGGCCGATTTTTGATTCCCGCATCTTACATTCAGGAGTGGAGCACAAAAGCTCCCTGGCCGACCTCGCAACAGGTCGAGCAGGATTTAATTATCAGCCGCGCCCTGTGCGACTTGTTCAATGCGCCAGCACTGGCGGGCAAGATTGCGTTTCGCGGCGGCACCGCCATGCATAAACTGCTCTTCAAGCAGCCGCTCCGATACTCCGAAGACATTGACCTGGTACAGACACAAGCCGAGCAAATCGGCGCAACCGCCAGCGCCATTCGTGAGGCTCTGTCGTGGCTTGGCGACTGCAAGCGCGAGCAGGCGGGCCACTCGATGCACTTCGTCTTCCGGTTTGCGCCCGAGGCCCAACCGGATACCACATTGAAGATCAAGGTGGAGATCAACACCCGCGAGCACGACAGCGTGCTTGGTATACAGAACTATCCATTTGCGGTTAAGAACGGATGGTATCAGGCCAACGCCAGCATCGCGTCGTTTGCGCCTGAAGAACTTTTCGGGACAAAGTTACGCGCTCTCTTGCAACGGCGCAAGAATCGCGATCTCTTTGACCTGCACATGGGCTTGCAACAACTATCCCTGAATCCCGACACGCTCCTTGCCTGCTTCGATCACTATCTTGCGCTCGAAGGCAAGCCGATCACCCGTGCAAACGCCGAGCAGCGAATGTTGGAAAAGCTGACGCGCAGCCTGACCGAGGACATCGCGCCGCTTTTACCTCCCGGTATCCACTTTCGTGAGGGCGATGCTGTGGCCGCGTTCGAGAGCATCTGGACCACGCTCATTGCCAGAATCAAAGGCGATCCCTGGAAGCAAACAGAACGCGCAATTGAGGAGCTACGGATCAAGAAGTACCCCGACCTCTTGACCCGATAAAAATGCCTCTTTCTACCTAAGACCAGCGGCGAATGATCTCCTCAGCCATTGATCCGAGATCCCCAGCTACAATATCGGGCTGCGGTACTTCTTGCACGGGCAAGGGCGCATTTACTGACCTTGTTATCAATGCTCCAGCACAACCCAGTGCTTGCGCGCCGAGCGTGTCCCATGTGTGCGCAGCCACCATGCACATTGCGGGCAACTCTATTTCCATGGCTTCGGCGACATAACGATACGTTTCCGGTGCCGGCTTGAAGCGGCGCAGCTCGTGAACACTGAACATACGCTCAAAATAATGATCGAGTCCAGCGAGTTCTAAAGGATTCCTCTGAGGACTTTGTGGCGAATTTGTCAGGGTCGCCAGACGAAACCCTGCTTCCGATAAGCGAGAGAGCGCTCCCGCCACTTCTGGATGAGCCGGTAAATTACGAACGCCCAGTTTCAGTTCTTCAGCATCATGCTCGCTGATCTGAATGTTCCTAATCATTCCGATCATGCGTAGCGTACCCACGGCAAGATCACCAAAGCTGACATAGCGCCCAGCCAAAGTAATTGCTTGTGAGTACAAAACAAGCTGAGAAAACCACTCTCTCATTGCATGCTCGTCATGAAACAGGCGCAAAAAGAATGGATTCAATGACTCGATATCAAGCAGCGTTTCGTTGACGTCAAAAACGAGTACGGTGATTTTCCTCGACATGCGCCAGAACCCTTCCGAAAGAACAATGATTGCCACTATTCTCGCATATACCCCATGAATTGAGGTTCTTTCAATAGTCCGGTCTCGATGAGCTCAGAATCTTACTCAGGGAGAATTGCTGTCCGATTGCGGTCGTGTGACAGCAGAATATGACGATGCCTAGGCACTTGACGACTGCTCCTTCGCAATGACTTTTGCTTCCATGATCTTCTTTACCTCCTCGAAGTGCCAAGGAAGGAAGTCATGCGTATCAACCCCGACATCCATCGACAGCAACAGCGGTTCATCCGGCAAGTTACTGTGTGAGTGGCCATAGAGCTGCCAAGCGCCGCGGCCAGAATGCGGCCAGACGCGCATCGCGTAATGGCAAAGAACGATTCCTTGCTTACCCACATGGATTTCGGACAAGGAACTCCAGGAGGCAAAGACGCTTTGTGATTTGCGCGTCACTTTGTCATGGTTTCCCTCAACAAAATGGATCGTCTTGCAGCTCAGGCGTTTGCGATAGGCGGCCACCTTTTCAACGCTGCCCATGCAAAAATCCCCAAGAAAATAGAGCGTATCGTTTGGCTTGACGTGCGCGTTCATCCGACCCGCAATGTGCTCATCCATCTCTTCCGTATTCGCAAACGGGCGATTGCAATAGCGGATGATGTTGAAGTGCCCAAAGTGAAAATCGGATGTGAACCAAGTATCGGCCATGTCCCTATTATGAAAGATTGTTTGCCGGGGCGGCTACTCTTAGGCAACATAAAAGATCGCAGTGGCTGCCGACCCCGGCGAAGCTGCTGCCAGCCAGACGCTTTGCTCGCGGCGCGAAACGGAGTGACCGTGCGACCGCTCAACGAGTCGAGCCTAAAACTGAAAACGTGTCTGGTTTGCCGCGCAGATGATGATTCGAAGATTGCGAGCGAATTCGTCCGCGCGTACATGCGCAAGATGTCGGACAAGAAGAACTACCGACAACTGCCACTCCCCATTTCGGTATAGAGCAACTACTCGACCGAGGCGGGCTTCTTCCGAGGCACTAGGGAGCCTCTGCGCAGGCTTCTGATTCTCTGGCGGCTACGAGTGACGATGGGCGATTGCCTGTTTTGTTGGCATTTGGTGGTTGCGTGAGGGCTTCGGCGAGTTGTTTTGGCCTTCAGGCGCAGTTCTACCCGAGAACGGCCAGCCGTTTGCGATGCAAGTAGAGGTTCACCAACGTGAAGTTGGCGCACAGCCGGTTGTGATTCTTGACGACGCCCCGGTAGCGCATCTTGTCGAAGCCGGACGCAGAACTTTGCAGAGTCTCCTTAGAAAGTCAAGAACCTGCTTTGCCCTTGACCAACTGACCAGCGTCTCATAACTATTGTCTACCCTTCTTACTGGCCCCAGATCGAGTAGGGCTTCTTTTCATAACAACATGCCCTGCGGCTGTGTTCAAGTGGGGATCAGGCAGTCCGGCCGCGAGGAGCGCAACTGCCTCGCGAAGCAGCGGTACGAACGGCACAGGTTTGTCCGCGCTTAGGAATATACTGACGGCTAATTGTGTGGCCACCGTAACCGCTGCCGCAACGAGCCGTGGATAGAGCTCGCGCTTAGGATCGGTTCCAGTGCGAGTCCCAACAGCTAAGGCAAAATCATTGTTGTCTGAGATGCCTATTTTCACGATCTCCCAATTGGCAGGAGAGGACGCGAAGACGATACGAAGTTTTGCTAATGTTGCCGTGTCAGGGGCGGAGTGTCCGCGTGCAGCGCTTTCCCACGGCGTGAGGACTGCATGGGCGATTGATTCCCAGAGTGGTTCAGCAGTCGGCCGCGCTCGTAGAGCGTCGGCTGCACGACGCATACGGTCAGCGAAGTGGGCGGCCAACGGCTCGTGCTTGTTCGCAAAGTAATTGTTGAACGTCCGCATAGAAACGTTTGCTTCATCTGCAATATCTTCGACGCGAAGACGGTCCAACCCATCTCGTAGCGCCAGCCGTAACGCTGCCGCAGTCAGAGCCGCACGCGTCTCTTGCTTCTTACGCTCGCGCAGGCCCGGCTTTGGTTCCGCTTTGCTTGCAATCTTGATTTCGCTTTTAGCCAAGAAGAGTCCACCTGATCCTACGGTCTACAAACAGCTTCGATGAGGTTCGCGCTCTCACGGCTTGGCGCGCTCGTGGTCAGCCTCAGACATGAAGTGATTCACAACTCGATTGAACTCCTTTGCATTCATCTGCTGCACAAAATGATTCGGAGACGAAACAATGACGTGCCGTCCGTGAGTGAGTTTCGCAACGATCTCGGCACTCGCGTCCTGTGCTGGACTGTATCCCCCGGAGATGACCAGCACGGGGATGTGCGCCTGTGCCACGACTTCTGCTGCCTGACGCATCGCGGCAGGAGACGCCGTCTGAGCCTGGAGGACCGCACAGCCGAGGGTGGCCGCTTTTTCGGGGCTTTCTTCAATCGCAGCCAAGGATGGATTCGGTCCACCGTCCTCCCCTTTTCCGAGACTTCCTGCAAAGAGAGCCGCAAACTCGGCCGGTGTCTGTGCGGTCATAAAGAACCTGCTCACGACTTGCAACGCGGCTTGAGCGTCTGGATTCTTCAGACTGCCGGGATCGGTCAAAAGCATTGGCTGCAGGGCAGGCTCGATCAGGATCAGCGAGCGGACCGCCTGAGGCCTGCGCGCCGCCGCCAGCAGAGCCTCGGCGCCGCCGAAGGAGTGACCTACGAGGTGGCTGCCATCTCCGAGCTTTTCAGCAATCCAAATAGCGTCAGACTCCTGGTCATCTGGTCCGCGTGAAGGACTCTGACCGAAGCCCGGGCGGTCGACCAACTCCAGGAGCCAGCCTTCTGCGGATAGTGGCTTCTGTCCCGCAAAGTTATTTGGGCCTCCTCCAAGACCGCCCTGTACGCCACCGTGGATAAAAAGTACGGCGGGCCCTTTGTCTCCCCAGGTTGTTACGTGGATAGGCAAAGCCTCCACCTTTCGCAGCATGGGTTTGGGCTGACATTGCGCGATCAAGGCCGCGCGCTTCGCAAGCATGGCTTCCATGGGATAGGTTTCCTTTGTTGGTTGGGGAGACATGGGTCCCTGCGCGAACGCGGACGAACTAGCCACAAGGGTAACGAAAACGCCAGCAGCAAGACACTTGAGCATATTTCCTCGTCTGGAACTAATCGTCAATTTCATAGGAGTCTGTGCCGACTGGCTCATTCATCAGACAGCCTGCGGCAACGGTGCAACGAATCTTAATCAATAATTGCATAATACGCATAATTGCGCAATGAGCAAGTTTATTTCAATCTGCAAAGAAGGGATGTAGCCTACTGGAGCTGAACTCAGCAAGCTCGACGCTCGCAGTTGCTTCCTGCCTCAACGATTCCGTACAGGGAGCTAGGAAGGCATAGTGCCCGGCATTGGGCACAGTGTGAAGCTCGGGCAACTGCCACTCCCCATTTCGGCGTAGCGCTATGAATGGACTGATGTCGGCTTCTTCCGAAGGGCCGGAGCGATCCGGCCCCACCTTTTCCGGCAACGCCGAAGAATGCGTCATTGCCGGTGCCGCCCGCTGCGCCCCCGGCACCCCGCCCGTTTTTTAGTGGTGCCGAAGCACCACACAGCAGACAAAACTCTGCCAACTACAGCACAATTGAAGCGAGTGCTTGCGCGATCATGTAGCAATCGCACGGTAGAGAAGTTCGCTAAGTCTATATTTTTCGTCCTCTGTTAACGAGGACAGTGGAGAACTCTTGCTTAACTCGGCTATTACCTCGGCTCTTTTGTCTTTCCCTGCATCGGTTAAGAACAAGAGCTTTGCTCGACGATCATCGGGATGAGGGCCTCGTTCTAGGAAACCGAGCGCCTCCAGTTTGTCCACGACGAACGTTGTATTTGAGGGTTCACAACACATTCTTCGAGCAAGTTCTTTGAGAGTGATGGTCGAGTCAAGTTCACGCAATGCGACAGCCTGAGCTGCCGTTAGTGCCAACCTCTCTGAAGCGTGGCGGACATGAGCCTCGATTGTCTGGTTGAGTTCAGCTACAAGGCCGCATATTTCTCGTTGCGTTATCTTTGCCTGCTTTTTGACCTGTCTTACCTTGTCGGGAGGCTTGTTCTGGCGAGTTCGTAAATTCATAGACTTGACATTCCATGATGATTCGAGTTCAAATCATATCAATTCAAAGTATAGCGCGGGCAGTGCTACACCGCAAATTACGGAGTAGATGTGAAAAATACGAGCGAAAACGTCGAAAGAGCGGCTTATAGTATACGGTTTGGGGAATACGACGTGTTCCCGCTTCGAGACGGACTGTTGGAGGTTTCCCTAGAGGTGATTCAGCACTTGGATGGGGAATCGGCGAGACAAGCAGCAATGAAAGCAGTTCGCACTCCCAGCATCAGAATGGACGTGAATTGCTTTCTGCTTCGAAATTCAAAGCAAACAATTCTGATTGATTCGGGGTTGGGATCTGCTTGGGGACCCGGATTTGGGAACGTTCTAAAACTTCTGAAAATGATGAAAATATCACCGGATGAAATTCAGCGAATCTTTCTGACGCATTTTCACGATGACCATGCCCTCGGACTCTTTAATGGTGACACAGCATACTTTTCAGAAGCCGATATTATGGTCCCGATGATGGATTATGAGTTTTTCCTGAATCCCAGAAATCGCGACAGAACACCTGTTTCGCTACAGGGTGGTTTCGATATCGCTCCCAAATTGCAGAATCAGTATCGTGATCGTATAAAATTCCTTCGAGATAATAGCGATCTTGATGGTTTTCAACCATACGCTCTTCCTGGGCATACTCCCGGACACACGGGATATCTGATTAGGGGAAAAAGAGAGAGCCTAATGATTATTGGTGATGTTCTGCATCTCCCCGATATTCAAGCGGCTGATCCGAAAGTCGGATTGAAGTTTGATCTCGATCCGATTGTTGCCGCACACACGCGACAATCTCTCTTCGAGTCAAGTGCAAACGAAGGTTGGGTAATAGCGGGTGGGCATACTCATGGATTTGCCCGCGTAGAAGAAATGGAAGACGGTTTCAGGTTAGTAGTTGTCAAATGATGCATGCTCCAATTCAACCTGTCGATGGAAGGGGCGCGGTAGGGACGAGCCTTACGTATTGGCATAGCGACATTCAACGAAGAGCAACGCTTAACGTGGTTTTGCTTATTCGGAAAGAGAACCGGTAAGGTTGGCTGGTTCTTCGAGGATGTCGAGCAAGGCTTGCGCACAGTAAACGCGGTCGCGTTTGGCCTCTGTTGCTTGTTTCACAATTCCGATACGCTCCAGCCTCTCGATTGCGCGCTGTGCGGTCGTGAAGGCAACGCCCAGTTCGCCGGCAATACCGGTGGCGGTGATGAACGGATTGGCCGCCAGCAGATCGACAATCCGCAGCGGAGTATTGGTGGACTCGCCAGCTACCTGCCGCTGCCATTGGGCAAGAATCACGTTGATGCGGGTCGCCCGGCTCAGAGCATCCTGTGAGGTGCGGGCGACGCCGAGGAGGAAGTATTCCAGCCAGTCGTTCCACTCTCCGCGCTCACTCACCCCGCGCAGTCCCTCGTAGTAGTCGCGCCGCGTCGCCTCAAAAAACGCCGACAGGTAGAGCAGGGGAGCCGGGAGAATCTTTTGCTCGATCAGGAACAGCGCAATCAACAAGCGGCCAACGCGGCCGTTGCCATCCAGGAACGGATGCACGGCCTCAAACTGGTAATGGGCAAGGGCGATGGTCACCAACGGCGGCAGTTCGGATGCGTAGAGAAATTTCTCCCAGGCCGCGAGACACGGCTCAATCTCACCGGGCGGCGGCGGGATGAATGAGGCCGTGGCCAGCGTGCTCCCCGGCTTGCCAATCCAGTTCTGCGATCTGCGGAATTCGCCCGGAGTTGCCTGGTCTCCTCTCACGTCCGCCATGAGCTTGCCGTGCAGCTCCCGGATGAGCCGGACGCACAGAGGAAGTTTGTGAAGCTGGGCGATTCCATGTTCGAGCGCGACGATATAGTTTCCGACTTCGCGCAAATCTTCCGGGCTGCGATCAACGACAGCCCCGGCCTCCGCAGCCAGAAGTTCGCCCAATGTGGCCTGAGTGCCTTCGATCCGGCTCGACAGGACGGCTTCACGGCGGATGAAGGGGCGAATGAGAACGTGAGGGTTGGGCAGCCGCCCACCTTCTCCGGCAAGTCTCCCTATGAGGCGATCCGCATCAGAGAGCAAGCGGATCAGTCGAGGTGTCCAATCGAACACTGGGGGCAATGGCGCAGGGACAAACGCGCTGTAGGTGCCTTGGGAGACCTTCTGGCCCGGTATCGCTTTGCGTTGGCTCATTGGTTTCACAGACGCTAATAGCGCCCTGCCTCTATTAGCGTTATACACGATAAACGAAAATAGCGCGCAGGCCTATTTGCGTGAATGATAATTGAGATGCACCTGATTCCCAGGTTCTTCGGTAAGCAAAGGCATGATTCTTTGATGGAGAGTTGTTCCTTTGGAGGGAACAATTTGTGCTTACAATGCAATCACGGGGACAGGGAAGCGGACCTGGGCACAATCCAGATGCAATCTGGGCACACTTTTGGAAATTTACGTAAAAGTGCCAAACCTCTGCTTTTTAACGGAAGAAGTCGCGAAATGGTCGAGGGAGAAAAACTGTTCCAGACCTCTGCAATCCAACGGAAGAGGTCAGAAAACGGACGACCTCTGCCGCGTGTGGGCAAAGGTTGCCTGTGAAAACACGGTCAAAACCATGGGAACGTTAAGGACACAATAACGATTACCATGTGTGCCTCAGGGCGCTAAGAGTGGCCATCCATTGCCCCTATTATCAATAAGTTACCAGTTGTCGATTCACTGTCACGGCAGAGGTCGCGGGTTCGAGCCCCGTCGTCCCCGCCATTCATTCCAAAGCACTTAGGAACGAATGGCATTCAAAGTGACAGCTTAAAATAGGTCCAATTAGGGAGCCTCTTGCAAAATCCCCCAACCGGCAGGTGGAAAAGGGGATTTTCTCCTCTGGCCCGGCATTTTGATCGTTGACCAGCGGGTTTGAACCGAGTCTTTGGCAAGAAACCTGCTTTTCGGCCAC
>Ga0224530_1001330_pt1 | contig 13315 bp, 9 predicted proteins | sample CBST75metaG_FD_179873 | JGI IMG/M metagenome (GOLD analysis project Ga0224530, IMG submission 179873) | Peat soil microbial communities from Stordalen Mire, Sweden - C.B.S.T75 | ecosystem: Environmental > Terrestrial > Soil > Wetlands > Peat | place: Sweden: Norrbotten County, Stordalen Mire...
CCCCGCGGAGACGGGGAGGAGGCCGCTTATCTTCCATTGTGCGCGCGGCAAGGGAAATTATCTGCAGGCACCTGCGGTGCGGCCGACTGCCTTCGGCCGGTCCGCGCCAGAAAAAAGGCGAAAGGATGCGGCACGGAATTTGTGGCGGCGGAATCTCTGAAAATACAGCAAGTTAGGCCCGCTTGCGCGGGTATAGCAAGTTGGCGGGTTGGCGGAGATGGGAGATGTGAAGACGCAGGGGTTCAGGAGGTGGGGGAAGGATTGAGCCCGCCGGTCCCTGATGGAGTAGTTGCGGCGGCGCGCTGCCAATCGCGCAGGCCCAGAACGGCCAGGGCCACCAGACCGGCGTAGAGCAGGGCCGTGGTGCACAGGTCCTTGTAGATGTACTCGCCGATGTAAACCAGGTCCACGGCGATCCAGAGCCACCAGTTGGCGGCGTGTTTGCGGGCCTGCCACCAACTGGCAACCAGGCTGTAGCTGGTGAGCGTGGCGTCCAGATGGGGCAGGGCCGCGCCGACGCGCACCATGAGCCATCCGAGGAGCACGCTGCCGACCGCGCCGGCGGCCAGACCGCCCAGCCAGCCGCGTAGGCCGAGGGGTTCCACGCGCACCTCGCCTTCCTGGCGCACTCCACGAGCCCAATGCCACCAGCCGTAGAGCGTGAAGGCGAGAAAGAAGACCTGGAGCAGCGAGTCGGAGAAGAGCCGCGCGCGGTAAAAGACATCGAGATAGAGCAGATCAGCAAGCAATACGACAGGCCAGCACCAGAGCGTGCGGCGCGTGGTGAGCCAGATGCCGACAATGGTGGTGAGGGTGCCGGCTATCTCAAGCCAATTGGCGGCGAGGTAATTCGCGATCACGCTCCAGATCATCAAGCCCCAACTTCCTGCGTCTTCGCGGCCCAGCGGTCGATCGTGTCAAGAAGTTTGCGTCCCCCTGGGGAGCGGAACCAGCGCGCATGGCCTACAAGATAATCGATGGAGGCTACGCGCGCTTTTTCTGGTGCGTGCAGGGCGGCGAGGAAGTAATCCGCCTCAGTGAGCGCGAACTCGGCGTGGCAGAGGGCGGTGAGGGGAGCCAGGGCCGCGGCCTCCGCTGCGGTGAGCGGACGGACCGACTCGTAGCCATTGAGAAGCGCTTGGAGATGATCGAAGTGGATGGGCACGTCGCACGGCCAAGCAGAATCCGCGGGAAGTTCGAGCCACTCGACGATGTTGCGCTCGATGGCCTGAGCCAGATCGTGCACCGCGTTGGTGCGGTCGGCGAGACCGAAGTCGATGACGGCGACAGCTTGCGCGTCGAGGCTCGCATCGCTCCAGAGCAGGTTGGAGGCGTGCAGATCGTTGTGCGTCCAGAGAGAAGGCAACGCGGGCAGGAGCGGCAGGAGCGCGGTGTGAAACGGGGACAGCAACTCCAGGGCTTGGTCGCAGCCGCGTCGTGCATCTGGATCGTTGGCCAGAGCAGGGCGGGCGGCGAGGTAGCGTCGTATCTCCGCACGCGGATCGGCAGACGCAAAGATGGTGAAGCTGGCAACCAGAGGCCGGGGGGCGCGACGCGGCGCGTTGAATCCTTGCGCGGCAAGATGCAGCTGCGCCAGAGCCTGCCCGGCGGAGTAAGCGTGGCTGGCGGAGAAAAACGGAGTCCAGGAGATCGCGTCCGCATAGAGGTCCACTCCGCAAGGAACCTCGTGGACTTCATAACTCCATGGGCCGCGCTCGATCGCCGTTTCACCTTCGGCTGTGGCCAGGACGCGCGGCACCGGCGCTCCATGAGCGAGCAGATGAGCGAGGAAACGGTGCTCCTCCAGCAGGCCTTGGCGGTCGCGCACGGAGCGTGGATGGCGCTTGACGAAGACCGGGCCGCTCCTGGTGGCGACCACGCTAGCCGCGGAAAACGGGCGCGGACTGACGGTGAGAATCGCCGTGGGCTCGGAGCAGGCGGGGAACGGCTTGAGCAGCGCGCGCACTTCGCGCAGGGTGAGCGGCGGCCAGTCCGGTTTGACCAGAGTGCCGTCCAATCCGTGCGTCGTTGCGGTTGCTGTCATTGTGTGCGTCCTCTTCCGTTGAAGGGTGAATCCAGCCTTTGACCGCGTGATCATATGCCCTGAGTTCGTGCTTTCCCAGGTCCCAGCATTGGTACAACTCCAAGCAGTTAGAGAACTGGTGTGGTGAATCTGAAGCTCGCAGCATAACTTGATACCCGGTCGTTGTGCGGAGAGCGTTGAAAATGCAGATCCTTCGCTACGCTCAGGATGACAGTTCATTTTTTGATATGAACTTTGGAGACGCCACACTAAAAAGTGTAATGCGCCGTGAGGCGGACCGTGGTGGGAGCGCCCTGGTGGATAAAGGTGTCGGCGTAGTTGGCGCCGGTGTCTTTCCAGTAGCGCTTGTCCAGAATGTTGTCAGCAAAGAGGCGCAACGTGACGCGGCCTTGTTCGCCGCCGGGCATATAGCGCGCACCGAGGTTGAAGAGGTTGTAGCCGGCGACGCTGACCTGGCCGTCGCGGGAGGCTTCCTTGCGGCCGGTGTAACTCCAACCCGGCATCAGGTGCAGGTTGCGGGCGCGGGGCAGGGCCAGGTCGGCAAAGAAGGTGGTGTGCAGGTGGGGCACATTGAGCACTTGTTTATTGTCAAAGGCGGGCGTGCCGGTTTCGGTGGAAATGGCGCGCATGGCTGTGGCGGAGCCGCTCAACTGCATCCAGCTTGCAGCCTTGCCTTGCGCATTTAACTCGATGCCGTCGTGGGTTTCGTGGCCTTGGGCTTCAAAGCAGAGGTCGCCGGGAGAGACAAACTGACTGGCGTTGCAAAAGCTGTCGGGGGCCTGGATCGCCTTGGGATAGAAGAAGGGCTGCCTCATGCGGAAGAGATCTGCTGTCAGCAGGATTCCGTGCTCGTATTTCACGCCGACTTCGGATTGACGCGTGAAGAATGGGTCCAGAAAGAGGTTGCTGTTGTCCACCCACCAGGCCGCCTGCGGCCCCAGCGAAAGCAGTACGGCGTAGTTGCCGTAAAAGGTAAGCGGATGGAGTCCGGCGCGCAATTGCGGCGTGTACGTGGCAGCATACTGAGGGAGCCACAGAGAGCGCGGCGCGGTGTAGTTGAAGTCGCTGACGCGGACATAGCGGCCGCCAGCTTGAAGCATCACGCCGCCGGGCAGATGCGCGCGGTCTTGGATGAGGCCTGCGGACTGGTGGTTGAAGTCGGCCAGAGTGGAGGGAGGCGCGACCTGGTAGGGACTCTCCTGCGCGTAGGCCACGTTGGGCTGGTAGATGTTCTCGACGCCCAGAGGCGTATAGACGGTGGCCGGCGAGAGGTCGACCGAGCGGTGAAAGAGCGAGCCGCCCGCAACAAAATCGTGCGCGACAGCACCGGTCTTGAAGTGGCCTTGCAGCAGCGCTTCGCCGAGGGCGTCGACGCGCAATTCGCCGGGGCTGCGGTAGTCGTAGATTTCATAGCTGCCGTCGGGGCAGAAGAAGTAATAGGGCGAGTCGGGGCAGAGCGAGTTGCCGCTGGCGTCGAGGGCCGCGCCGTAGGGCCAGATCACGTTGTCGTCGATGAGCGAATGGCTGTAGGAACCGGCGAGGCGCGCTGACCAATGGGAGTTGAAGGTGTGCAGCAGCCGCGATCCGGCGTTGAATACGTCGAAGGTGTTGGGCTTGGACCAGGATTGCGCGCCCAACATCACCGAGGGGTAGGCGCGCGTGGGGACCTCGGTTCCACCCAGCAATTGATAGCCGGCCTCGGAACGCTGGACCTTGTGCTGGTACTCGAAATCCGCCAGCAGAGTGGTGGAGGGGGTCAACTGCCATGCGCCGTCGGCCGCGCCAACGCCGCGCCAGCCGTTGGCGTCCTGCACGTAGGTGTGCATATTTTCGCCGGCGAGATTGATGCGCAGGCCGGAGCTTTTGGAGCCGTCAAAGAGGCGGCCGAAGTCGAGTGCGCCGTAGGAGGTGCCGCGATGGTCGGTGGCCACATCGACAGCCTGAACCTTGAGAATCGGCTTGGTGACGAAGTTGATGAGGCCGCCGGCGGAGGCGACGCCGCTCTCCACGCCGGCAATGCCCTTGACGAATTCGATGCTCTGCTTGTTCTCGAAGGGGACATCCTGCTCGCCGGCGATGGTCATGCCATTGATTTGCAGGCCGGTGGCGAGGTCGATGGGAAAACCGCGGATTTCATAGTCGCCGTAGTAGCCAACAGGCGCGTAGTCTTCGCCGATGGAGGCGTCGTTCTTCACCACGTCGGAGAGCACACGCGCACCCTGGTCGTTGAGCAGGGCGCGCGTGGCTACGGACATGGAGAGAGGCGTTTGCTGCGCGGAGACAAAGGCGCCGTCCAGGCTGCCGAAATCGACGCTGTCGGGGATGTAGGTGTTTTTGACTTCGGCGTGAACCACAACGGTGGTGGTGACCGGAGCAATCTTCTGCGAAGCCGGGCTGGAGGACGGAGAAGGTGCGGTCTGCGCAAGGGCGCCAAGGGAGATCGACAGGCAGCCGAGCGCCACGAACCCCAGGGGCAGCCCGTTCCGCCGCGTGGTCGAGACAAGACCGGTCTGTGCCTTGGCGCGCAAAGGGGCGAGAGTTTGAGGAGTAAAGGATGAATTTGCGAGACGGGCCGGAGCGGCCTCAACGGTTCTGAACATGGGTTCCCCTTGTTTCGAGCTACATGAAACAAAGGAACTCACGCTGAAAATCGAGGAAGAAGGCCCGAAGGCCTCGGAAACTTCCCACGCCGGTATTATCCGGATCGGGTTCTAGGGTATCTCTCAGCCCCAATTCTTGGAGCACCCCTGTTTCAATAATCAGATTGAAACACTGACGGCGCGGATTTGCAAACGAAAGTTCGGGGCGGGACGGGCCGGAGAACCGGGTGCAATTAATTCTTGGCGTCAAGGCAGAGTCGGATTATGATGAAAAAACCGCAAGAAAAACCGAGAGCGGCCTGGATGGAATTGCACGGCGTGGAGTTGCCGCCGGACGATGCCATTTTCTCTAGAAATCGCCGCGTAACGCCCCATTCGAGGCGTTACATTTGAACCCGAAACAAATAAAAAAGCGAAGAAAGAACGTCTCTTCCGTGAATTCCTCATGAAAGGCAAGTCCATGCATAGCTTTTGTTCCCCTGCCCGCTTTCGCCGTCTGGTTACCTGGCGGCTGCTGCTGGCCTGCTGTTTTCTGGCGGCTGCTTCCAGCCCGCTGCAGGCCCAGTCCACATTTGGTTCCATCCTCGGCACGGTGCACGACGCCTCCGGCGCACTGGTTCCCGGCGCGCAGGTCACGCTGGTAAATACCGGCACCTCATCTTCCCGCGCCATGGCGACCGACGCCCAAGGCAACTACGCATTCAAAAACATCGACGTGGGCCGATATGAGCTGACCATTGCCGCGCCCGGCTTTCAGACGGCATCGCTGCCGGAGATCCTGCTGACCGCGCGTGAAGCCCGCCGTGTGGACGCAACTCTGAATCTGGGCGCAGAGACACAGACCGTCATTGTCATCGACAATCCCGTTCCGGTGATTACCACCGATGTGTCGAACCTGGCCGAGACCAAGGTGGGCGACGAACTGGTGGAGCTGCCGGTAGCCATCTACTCGCGCTCGACGGGCTCGACGAGCCCCATTTCTACGCTGACCACGGAGGCCGGCGTGGAGACAGACGACAGCGGCAACCTGGCCGTGATGGGCGCGACAGCCGCGCTGCTCAGCGTGACCATCGACGGCATTTCGTCGGTGGGCGTGGAATACTCAGGGCCGGTGAACGAGATGTTTCCCTCGTTCAACTCGATCGAAGAGATTCGCGTATCCGAGTCGAATAACAACGCGGAGTTTTCCGGCGTCGCCGACATTACAACGGTTTCAAAAGCCGGCACCAACCAATTTCACGGTGGAGTCTTTGAGAACCACGAGAATACGGTTTTCAACTCCGACAACACCTTCGCGCTCTCGAAGCCGAAGATCATCATGAACGACTTTGGCGGCACGCTGGGCGGACCGCTGAAGGCTCCCTACTTATTCAGCCAGAGCCATCCATCGTTTTTCTTTATCAGCTACGAAGGGCTGCGGCTGCCCCGTGAAACGCCGATTCTGCTGAGCGTGCCTTCGGACGATATGCGCAACGGCAACTTGACCAACTATCTTGCCGGGCAAGGCGTTTCGTCGATCTATGCGGCGGACGGCGTGACCGCGCTCGATCCGGCGAACGTGCCGGTGAGCCCGATCTCCGCCAAGCTGCTGAATGCGCTGATGCCTACGGCCAACTACGGCGCGGCGGGCGCATACGCCAATAACTACCAGATCAACTTCCCTTCCCCGATTTCTGCCAACCAGGGCGATGTGCGGCTGGACCGCACGCTTTCATCGAAGCAGACGGCGTTTGCGCGCTTCTCCTACAAGAACCGGCAGGTCAGCACTGCGCCCTCCGCAGCTTGCACTTTTACTTATTGCGCAGAGGCGGGCAGTCCGCTGCAAGGGGCGTACAACACGCCGGAGATCGACGAAGGACTGACCTTCGCACATAACTACGTGCTGTCGACTACGCTGCTCAACGAGTTCCGCGGCGGCTTCAACGCGCAGCACACCTCGGAGACGCAGAGCTACTCGACCAACTCGCTGCTGACGCAGACGGGCATCAACTCCATTCCGCAGCCGGACACCGCGTGGTCGGAAGCGCCGCAGGTGCTGATCAACGGCTTCATGTCGACGGGCGCGGGCAATCCGGGGATGCAGCGCGGGCAGATTATCCAAGCACTGGACAACGTGACCTGGACGCATGGGGCGCACACCTTCAAATTTGGTGCGGACTTCAAGCGGCTGACCGACCACGACGACAACGTCTTCGGCAACTACCGCTCGGGGTGGTACGTCTTCAACGGCGACTCCAGCGTGGGCAGCGCCATCGGCGACCCATACACGTCTTTTTTGCTCGGCTATCCGGATTACACCGAAGTAAGCTCGACCAACAAGCCCACCATGGACGGGCGCGGCTACCAGTACGCCTTTTATGGCCAGGACGACTGGAAGATCGCGCCGAATCTGACGTTGAATGTGGGTCTGCGTTACGAGTTGCATCCGCCGATCCGCGAGATCCACGCGAACACTGCGACCTTCATGCCGAACTGGACGGGCATCGGCTCGGACGGCGCAACGCAGGTAAATGGCGCGGTGGTGGTGTCGAACGCCGCGGCGCTGGCGTCGAAATCCCAGGATTTTGCCAATGCCATTGCGCCCACGCCGATCCTGACAGCTGCGCAGGCTGGGATTCCAGGGACTTTGCGGTACACGGATAAAACCGGGCTGGGGCCGCGGCTTGGCTTTGCCTGGCGGCCACGCGGCAACGACAAGACCGTGGTGCGCGGCGGGTGGGGACGCTTTATCGAGTCGCCGATGGGCTTCTCGCTGGTGGCGGGCTGGGCAGTTCACTCGAGTTACCTGGCCACTTACAACCAGGATTACCAATCGGACGGCGCCACGCCGCTGCTTTCCTTCGCCAATCCGTTCAATACCGTCGCAGGCTCGGCCTCAGGAAACGCCAACTTCGACTACGCCTTTCCCATCCACTACAAGGACCCGACGGTGCAGCAGTGGAATTTGACGCTGGAGCAGGACCTGGGGCACAGCTTGGGCGTGCGCATTTCCTATACGGGCAGCCACGGGCAAAATCTGGAGGGCATGGTGGATCTCAATCAGGTCCAACCCAACACCGCGGGCTACGCGGCCGTCGCGGACGGGCGCCCCTATCCCTCCTGGAGCGTGATTCAGAGCGTGCAGAACATTGCGGAGAGCAACTATTCGAGCGCGGCCGTCGAGTTCTCACGGCACAGCGGCAAGGGGCTGACCTTCGATTTGAGCTACGACTTCACGCGCGATCTTTCGAACGCGGGAGGAGCCACTCCCAACGCATTTGCCGTGGCGGGCGGCAGCTTTTTAACTGACCGCTTTCATCCGGGGCTGGACTACGGCAACGTGATCTACGACCGCAAGCAGCGTTTTCTGGCGACGTACCTCTATAACCTGCCCCTCGGCAAGGGACAGCGCTGGCTGACAAACGGCGCGCTGCTCAACCGGTTGGTGGGCGACTGGCAACTGGCCGGCGTAACCGTTTGGCAGTCCGGCCCATTCCTCACGCCCTACGAGCAGACCGTGGATCCGGCCAACACCAACATCCTGACCACGGTTGGGCAGGCGCGGCCTGACCAGTTGGCGCACGTCTCGCTCTACGCGCCGCATCGCACCACAACGCAGTGGCTCAACCCGGCGGCGTTCCCTTACATGAACCTGCAGGACGCGAGCGGCAACGGCATCGGGCGCTTCGGCAATGCGCCGGTGGGCGGAGTGGTGGGCCCCGGCACCGCCGACTTCTCGCTCTCGCTGATGAAGAACTTCGCGATCACCGAAAAGTCGAAGTTCCAGCTTGGGGTGGAAGCTGCCAACGTCTTCAATCATCGCAACTACGAGCCGCCCAACATGCAGGTGGATTCGAGCGGCTTCGGCTCGATCACCGCACTGCAAACCGCTGAGGGCGCGGGGCCGCGGAGTCTGGAACTCTCCGGGCGGATTAACTTCTAACTGCTGTGTCAACGAAAGAAATGGGCCGTGGAGCGATTGCTCTGCGGCCTTTTCTTGTCAGCCTGTGGCATAAGTCCAAATTCGCCGAAAATCGTCCCTCGGGGGCTAAAGCCCCGCTGATTATGCGGCCCTTACGGCACAGCTAAAGCTGTGCCCTTTCAAAACGCGACTTTCACCACGGGTTATTATGGATGCTTTTGGAACTTGAATTGACCTGAAACTCGAGCGGCTTGCTTTCCCACCCTTGCCGCGATAGAGCTGCGTCAAGGATGGGGCACCCAATCTGTCTTCAGATCGGGAAGAGTGGGGCACTCGCCTCCCAGTCACTTGACTCTATTTTTAATCGTAACTATTATCGTTACAGATGAATATCAGCACTCGCTTTACTGTGGCACTGCATATTCTGACGCTTCTCGCCTCGACTCCCGGCGAAGCGCTCACCTCGGAGTACATTGCAGGCAGCGTGAACACAAATCCGGTTGTTGTACGGCGGTTGCTGGGAACGCTCCGCAAGGTGGGAATCGTCTCATCGCAGCCTGGGAATGGCGGAGGATGGGAGCTTGCGAAGAATCCGGAGAAGTTGACGCTGCGGGACGTGCGCCAAGCCGTCAAAGAGGGATCGCCGTTCTCGATGCACACTCAACCGCCGAATCCCAAATGCCCGGTCGGCAAGAACATCCAACAAGCGCTCGGTCCGGTGTATGACCGGGCTGAGCGGGTGATGGAAGACGATCTCTCACGTACCAGCATTCTTTCGCTGCTGCATTCTGTTCAACGTAGAAGTCGGGGGTAACTTTTTTCGGCTCATTCGTAACCGCTACGGTTACCGAACAACAAAACAGCATGAAACCAAACCTGAAAGGAAGTGCACAAATGACGATTGCAATTACCGGAGCCACCGGCCAGCTTGGCCGGCTTGTCGTCAACAAACTGAAGTCCAAAGTGCCTGCGAGCAGTATCGTTGTACTCGTCCGCACGCCCGGCAAGGCTGCCGATCTGGGCGTAACGGCGCGTGAGGCCGATTACAGCAAACCCGATACACTGGAACGCGCGTTGTCAGGGGTGGAGACGCTCCTGCTGATTTCATCGAACGAGATCGGCAAGCGTTCGGTCCAGCATCGCAACGTGATCGAAGCGGCAAAGAAGGCCGGAGTGCAATGGGTTGTGTACACCAGCCTGCTCCACGCGGAGACGTCGGCGATTACGGCGCTTTCAGGAGAGCATCTGGACACGGAAGCTGCCCTGAAGGCTTCCGGAATGCCGTATACGATCCTGCGCAATGGCTGGTATACGGAAAACTACACGGCTTCGGTTCCCGGAGCGATTGCCGGGGGTGCGTTTCTGGGTTGCGCCAACGGCGGGAAGATCTCCTCGGCTGCGCGCGAGGATTATGCCGAAGCCGCTGTTGCCGTGCTGACCAGCCAAGGCCACAAGGGAAAGACCTACGAATTGGCCGGCGACCAGGCTTACACGCTCAGCGAACTGGCAGCGGAGATTTCCCGTCAGACGGGAAAGAGCATTCCCTACAAGAATCTTTCCGAGGCGGAGTATGCCGGGGCGCTGGCGGGTTTCGGGCTTCCTGTCCCAGTTGCGCAGGCATATGCCAACTTCGATACGGGAGCAGCGCAGGGAGCGCTCTTCGATGACGGGCACCAGCTCTCGAAACTGATCGGACACCCCACGACACCCGTAGCAACATCCGTAGCGGCTGCTCTGAAGGCTTGAGCGGGCGACGCATCACTCTGGGCAGGTTGAACAGTTGAGGAGGTTTCGAGGTTCGCCTCCTCAACTCGCGCAAAATCCGCGGATGCCTACACTCGGATCGGCTGGCGTATTTACTCTCTATTGTTGGTTCTGACATACTCCTTTCCTCAAATCGTAATTCTTTTCGTCCAAGCTGAAGACAGGAATCTTGTGTGCTGTACGAATCGATCCGGGATGTACATAGGGCCGTCGATGCGAACTTCAGAATGGATTCAGGGTGGCTTCGCCATCCTGCTTGCGTTGGCTGTGTGGATTCGCCCTCTTCCGGCCAAACGCCGGGCTGCGGTAGCGTTGCTCGCAGCTTTCGCAGTTGTTGCCGTCCTGGTGGGGCGTCTTTCCGTCTACGTTCTCGCGCCGCGTGCAGCTTCGATTTTGCGTGACTGGCTCCCCGTGGCTCTGATGCTGGTGCCGTATTGGCAGACAGGCCAATTCTTCGCGGGGGCGAACGGGAAGATCCAGAGTTGGCTGGTGGAATCCGATCGCCGTCTGGCGAAGGTTCTGTCCCCGCGGGCCCTGGCCTTCGGCCGCGCCACCCGCGTCTCCATGGAATGGGCCTATATGCTCTGCTACCCGCTGCCGCTGGCCGGACTTGCGGTGCTTTACGCCGTGGGCTTGCGCCGCTACGCGAGCACCTACTGGCCCATCGTTCTACTGCCCACCTATCTCTGCTATGCGCTCACGCCGCTTGTGCCCGCGCTGCCGCCGCGCAGCATCACCGGAAAGATGGGCACGGGCGATGTGCGAACCAAGAGCCGGGTCTTCAATCTGTGGATTCTGAAAAACGCAAGCATCCAGGCGATTTCGTTTCCCAGCGCCCATGTAGCCTGCGCGCTGGCCATCTCGTTTGTGCTGCTGCATTATGTTCCCATCGCCGGCGCGGTCTTTCTGGCCATCGCTGTCTGGATCGGCGTTGCGGCGATTGTGGGCGGATACCACTATGCAGTCGATGTGTGGCTGGGAGCGGCAGTCGCATTGCTCGTTCTTGCCGCCTGGGGCGCTCATTTGATTCCCAGCAGCCTTCTCACGCCTGCGCCCATCGCCTTCACAACGACGCCCTGAGACTTGCCGTCCTCCGGCGGAAGGAAGAGTTGCGAGAGAAAGCGAATTCCCACGGGAAGCCGGGCAGGTTCGCCCGGCGCCGCGGGCGGAAAGAACTTCACCAATGCCTCGCGCGGTTTTTCCCTGACCAGATCGATCATCGCCACCCGGTGCACGCAGGAAATGGTGCAATAGGGAGCGCAGGATTTCTGCGTCCAATACTCGCGCTCCAGGTCTTCGAGCCCATACCGCTCCAGCGGGATCGCTGGGTGGCATCGCTGCTGCGAGCAGTAGTGAACCAGGCCGTCTTCGCAAATGTAGAGATAACGGCTTCCCGCGCGGCAATGACACTCATTGGGTTGACCGAGCGCCAGGTTCTTGTGGAAGAGATTGTCGTAGGCGAAGGCCATGAACCCCGGCTTTTTTTCAGCCTGAATCTGTTCGTAAACGGTGCGCTCCTCGTCCCGCAAGGGCCGAACCTGGCCGCCGTGGTCATGCGCGATGCCCACCGTGGTATCGAAGCCCAGTTCCAGCGCGCGGCGTGCAATCGTGCCCGCATCCCCAGGGTTTTCGATGCCCGCTCCGATGACGGTATTGATGTTCACCTCGAACTCCGCATAATCGGCCAGCCATTGCAGTTTGCTATCCAGAACCTTCAGGCTTTTTTTCGAGATATCATCGGGCTGCACATTATCGATGCTGATCTGCAACTGTTCCAGTCCGGCGTGGTTCAGCCGCTCGATCCGGTCTTTGGAAAGCAGATACCCATTGGTGATGAGGGTGGCGATGATGCCGTGGGAACGGACGCGCCGGATCATCTGGTCCAGATCCGGATGCAGCAAAGGCTCACCGCCGCTAAAGGTAACGATCCCCGTGCCGAGGCCGGCCAGAAGATCGATGCGGCGCAGCATCTCCGCGGTTGGCACAGGGTTGGATATCTTGTCGTACTCGTTGCAGTAGGCGCAGGAGAGATTGCAGCGCCGGATGGGAACGATATGGGCAAGGACCGGGTAACGACGCGATTGGATGACGCGGGCAATCATGCGCGCCTGGCGAATGCGGCGCTCAACAGATCGCAGATTTCGAATCAGCGGGGCAAGTCTCATGGCGGCTTCCTGCGTTTCGAATGGCGTTCCGTAATTTCGGCATCAGTCTACGCCCTCGTCGCTGCAGGATTGTGAATCGCGTGATTGCTTAATTTCAATGCGCTTGTTGAGGAGATGTGAAGCGCGATCCGGTATTCCGGGAGTGCAACCTGCTGTTCGAAAACCGGCCCTCTGCCGTTCGCTCCGCTTCCTGTACACCTGTAACAACGATGCGGTAGACTCGTCGCTGTCCAAAAATCTCCCGAGATTGAGGCGCCGGTTTTTGGGGGCGCAGACGAGAAGCCGACCATGGCCATGGAGTTGAGCATCGTGATGCCCTGCCTGAACGAGGCAGAGACCCTGGCGGCCTGCATAGGGAAAGCGCAGAGCTATCTTCGCTGTTCGGGGGTGAGCGGCGAAGTCGTGATTGGGGACAACGGCTCGACGGATGGCTCGCAGCAGATTGCGACCGGGCTGGGGGCGCGCGTGGTTTCCGTTCCCATTCGCGGCTATGGGGCGGCGCTCTATGGGGCGATTTCGGCGGCGCATGGACGCTACTGCATCATGGGCGACTCCGACCTCAGCTACGACTTTGAGAGGCTCGATGAGTTTGTGGAGAAGTTGCGCGAGGGCTACGACCTGGTAATGGGTAACCGCTTTAAGGGCGGCATCGAACGGGGCGCCATGCCGTGGAAGAACCATTACATCGGCAACCCGGCGCTTTCCTGCATCGGCAAAATTCTATTCCATGCGCAGGAGCCTCTTGCAAAATCCCCCAACCGGCAGGTGGAAAAGGGGATTTTCTCCTCTGGCCCGGCATTTTGATCGTTGACCAGCGGGTTTGAACCGAGTCTTTGGCAAG
>Ga0224530_1001331_pt1 | contig 13302 bp, 16 predicted proteins | sample CBST75metaG_FD_179873 | JGI IMG/M metagenome (GOLD analysis project Ga0224530, IMG submission 179873) | Peat soil microbial communities from Stordalen Mire, Sweden - C.B.S.T75 | ecosystem: Environmental > Terrestrial > Soil > Wetlands > Peat | place: Sweden: Norrbotten County, Stordalen Mire...
TGCGCTCCTGGAGGTTAATTATCCGCAAAAGGCAATGCTGGGAATTCCCGTTGGGTTCGTGGACTCTGGACAGAGATTAGAAAGCAGAAAGAATACGGGTTGGGGTTCGTGGTCTACATATCTCAAAAATGAATATCAAACTTGCTCAGGCGGATCGATTGTGCTGGTAGGGTATGCGGAGAATCTCGCTTTGTAACAGGGCACGACTTCAGTCGTGCCAATTGCGGGCCCTGGAAACTTCGGCTTTAGCCGCTGCTAAAGCACAAGTGGTAGAAAATAAATGCAGCAGGGGCTAAAGCCCAACCCCTTTTTCTCGCGTTTGCGGCACGACTAAAGTCGTGCCCTGTTACAAAGCATTTTCCGCCAGTGTTTTGTAGGAGTGCCGGAGCTAAATTGATATTCATCATCTCAAAATCGAGATGTGGCCACCTGTCAAGGGTGCGCCACCCCCAGGACTCAGAATTGTGGCGTAAGGCAGCCGGTTCCAGTCAATGAGCCTTCGCCAGAAATCACACCAGGATTCCCGGGATGAGGTTGGGGGTTGGTGCGAATGCATACCGGTTTTGAGGGACCTCCGACGATCTCCAGCTTTTGATCTCTAACTGTAAAGCGAACCAGACGCTGAGCGCGATACACATAAATCTCGCCTGGTAGAACCTTTGTGTCTAGTATCTGTGCTTGTCTCGCATCCACTTCAAGAGTATGGTCCTGATCCGGAGTGTACGGTAGCGCCAGCAGATCCTGTACGGTTAGCCCGGACCTGGGCGATGCCGATTTTCGGTCGATCCGGATGAGCATTCCCTTCTGTGCAAGCGGATCTGGAGTTGCTGGCCAGCGCAGCATAATTCCATTGGGCTGCACCTCCGCAGTCAAGCCGTAAAAATATGGAGGCTGGGCCCCAACGAGTGTTGCGACAGTGCTAGGCGGGCCTGCCGATTGCGTCCCAGGGTTGAATAGCTGCAAAGAATAGATAAGGACGCGTGGGTTTCCTTTCTGCAAACTGGTGGGGAGCATTTCAGAGAATGAACCGGGTTTACCCGGCGTTATCGGGAGTGGATCTCCCACGGGCAAGCAGGGGCTGTTTTCTGTATCTCGCCGACAGATGAGCACTGTCGTAAATCCCCTTGCAAGATACTTTTTCTGTGCCTTTGGAGAGATGCTCCACGCGAGACTTACCTGATTCCCGGCGCGAATGGCAGACAAATCCTCAAAGAGTCGCGATGCTCCAGCCATGGGTGTATGCAATGCTTTCCACTTGTGGCACCCGGTCAAGCCCAATCCCAATGCAACCAAAACAATAGGCACAAACCAGGATTGGGTAATGAGGCTAAACTTCCGTCCCGTTCGTTCAGAATGCATTTGGATGCCTTTCTTGCAGTGGTAACCCGTAAGTAGAGTCTCTTTTTGGGCGGGTGGCCCGCCCTTCCGGCATTTACATCCTTTCCCTTGCTCACACAACCCATAGGTGATACCTGAGTGAAGTTGATACCCATCTTCAATCAATTTGGGTCGGGCTTCTCCATATGATCGATGACGAGCTTGATTCCAGGGGATTTACCGGGCTTTAGTCCAAGTCCGAGATGATCAATTGGCCAGTTGTTCACCTGCTCGTCAATGTCTTTCGAGGGGTTATCTATTGATTGCAACGTGAAGTCGTAGCGACCGGTCAGTCCTGTCCCATCGTGTACTGGACGTTCTGGTGTTAGACCAGTGAAAAACAATGCTAGGTCTTCCATCGTTGCCCCATGGAAGCGCCATGTTGTTCGACCATCGCGCGTATCTCCAACCATAACGCCGCCACTTTTCAGGTTTACTCCTGATGGAAGCGCGGATTCCGGAGCAGTCGCTTGCAGTTTCGGTCCTTTCTTTCCTACTACCAACTTGTAATCTGGGATTTCTGTCGGCTGCTCATGGATCACGAGCTTGCAGCGCTCCTTGAGTACAGCCTTCATAGCAGAGCGGAGTAGTTCATGCTCGTTACTTTGATTGTGCCAGACTTCTAGTGTAGTCCGCCGTTAATCTTGTCATTTATTCAGTGCAGCCTTCGCGCGGGTGACCTTTTCCAGGATGTCGGTGGCTTTGGCGGTCCAGATGAAGGGCTTGGGGCTTTCGTTGTGGCGGTCGATGTAGTCTCCGATGGCCAGAATGAGCTGCTCCAGATCCCGGAAGATCCCTCGCCTGATGCTGTTTTCCGTCAAGTCACGGAAGAATCGTTCGATCATATTCAGCCACGAGGCTGAGGTCGGTGTGAAGTGCACATGGAATCGCTTGTGTCGTTCGAGCCACCTCTGGACGCGTTCGTGTTTATGCGTGCCGTAGTTGTCGCAGATGATGTGGGGTCGATCACGAACACGTCGAAGACGATGAGCTTCTTGGTCGGCCCGTAGATGCCGCCACGCTGGATGCCGGCGCCGTACCCTTCGCCGTAAATGACGACGTCGCCGCCGTCGAGGAAACAGGCTGCCAGCTTCTCAGGGGTGACGTTCTCGTAGAGCCACTTCACCAGGTCGGCCGGGATCGAGGCATTGTCGGTCTTGCCGCCAAAGCTCAGCTTGCCGCCCTGCCAGATCACGCGGATGTTGGTGCCATCAACCTTCTCGGTCCAGCGCCAGGTCTTGAGTGTGTCGTAGACGCGATTTCTCAGGACCAAATCCGGTCCGATTTTGAAGTGCTCGTCACGTTCGTAGAGGGTTTCAATCTTGTGGTATTCGCTCATGCAACAAGATTGCGAGTGCAGAAATATGTACCAAAGGCTCAGGAGCCTTAGTAAAGCATTCGGTCGATTTCTTGAATAACGGAAGCCTTATTGAAGAAGCCCTTCATACGAAACTAGGTGATTTCCTGTATTCAGTGAAGGCGCTTCAGCATACAGACTGAACACATCACAGAGGCTGCAATTGGAGACAAACAACTCAACTCGTCGCCGCTGTAGAACTGGCGGTAGAGCCACATCCCAAGCCTCAGAGCCCATTGCTACAGGAGCGTCAGAACCATGGTCGATTTTCCTCATTCTCTTGAATCATTCGAGCCGTTCCTCGATAGTGAACAAGCTGCGGCTCTGGTCAAAATACACCCGAAGACCCTGCAACGCATGGCGCGAATCGGTCGCGTCCACGGGTATCGCATTGGCAAGCTCTGGCGCTTCCGGGCCTCTGATCTCTCCAACTGGGTGGACGAGGCCGTACAGATGACTGGCTCTAGCGCCACGCCGGTGTCCACCATTCCCAACTACTCGTGCCCGTAGCCGAGCAAGAGGTAAACCTTGGTTGTTCGAACACTGCATCGTTACGAATGTTTGCGGCTGGGGAATCGTAAGCGCGAACTGAACGGGATGGAGACCTTGGCGAGACAACGACAGAATGCTCGGCGGTTGGGCGGATATTGGCGTTTCTGTCTGTCCGCACTTGACCTCATGGATGCGTTCACAGCACAATCATTTCAGCCAGCCGTTTCGCGTGAAGTGATCAGGAGAGCATCTTGAAATTCACGCGCAATCGGTATCAACAAGGAAGTCTACGAAAAGTGCGGCGCAAGTCTGGAGCTGAGGTTTGGGAGTACAGGTTTCGCAACCATGCGGAGCCGGGAAGTCCTATGCGCCAGATAACGCTCAGTGTATTGGAGTATCCAACCGAAACAAAAGCCCTTGTCCGTCTGCAAGAGGACGTGCTCCGAATCAACGATTCGAAAGCCTTCAAGGCGCACAACAGGCCAACGCTGGGATTGGTGATTGACCGATTCTCAACCGAGGAGCGCCTGGAAGGAATTCTGCGACAGGCACCGGGGGAGGCCACCATCACGGACGGCTTTTCCTGGAGCACCGCCGCCGGTTACCGCAGCTACCTCAAGAAGCACATCCGGCCCAAATGGGGTAGCACTCTACTCACAGACGCCAGACCACTCGAAATCTCTGAATGGTTGAAGTCTTTGCCTCTGTCGCCGAAGACACGCGGCCATGTCGGAGCTCTCCTGCATCTCCTGTTCGAGCGGGCAATGCTGTGGGGCTTGATGGACGTTCAGCGAAACCCTATGGAGTTGGTGAAGCTGAAGGGAACCAGCAAGCGGCTTAAAAAGCCGCAAATTCTCACCCCTGAGAAGTTTCAGGAGTTGGTTTCCATGCTCCGTGAACCATACAGGACGATGGTCATTGTCGCGATGTGCACCGGGATGCGGGTGTCCGAGGTTTTGGCTCTTCGCTGGGAGCATATCGACTTCGGGGCCGGAGCGATGTTGGTTCAACAGGGTGTCGTCAACGGCCGGATCGGAAGAGTGAAGACCGAGGCGTCCAACGATTACATCCCACTTGATCCCGCATTTGCTCAAATCCTGCGCGATTGGAGGGGAGCCAGAACGACCGGGCTTGTCTTCCCGTCGCACGTCACCGGCGGCTGCTACTACGCGGGCGTCATTCAGCAACAGATTCTGAAGCCTGCCGGTGAGAAGATTGGCCATCCGGGAATTGGTTGGCACGTCTTCAGGCACACGTATCGTTCCCTCTTGGACGAAACGGGCGCTCCCATCGGTGTGCAGCAGAAACTCATGCGGCACAGCAACGTGGCCACGACCATGAACGTCTACGGCAACGCCAGCCTGAGAGCCAAGCAGACGGCCAACTCGAAGGTTGTGCAAATGGTGATGCCGCAAGAACCGCCCTTGGCTGTGCGGCAGCCAGTGGCGGTTTGAGCTATTGTGGGGTTCTGTGGGGTTTGGAATTTGCTGATGTTCGCTAAGTTGTTGATTCTTTGGTGGACGCGGTAGGAATCGAACCTACAACCTGTCGGTTAAGAGGGGAAAACGGACCATTTGCACGAAATTGCACCGAGTCGCATAATCGCTCATTACAAAAGGTTTATAGGTATTTATCGCTGCACAGACTCGCACAAAAATGCCCTAAAATCCAATCCGAACAGCCACCAAAACAGCCATCAGATTTGATAACATATTAGATGTATTAGATGTAGTGAAAGGGGCTGGCGCATGGCAAAGCAAATGAAGGGTGTCTATGAAAATCCTCCGCAGAGCGGAATCTGGTGGATTCTCTACTACGTCGAAGGCAAGCGGCACCGGGAGAAGGTCGGACGCCGTTCCGATGCAGTCGCCCTTTATCAACGCCGGAAGACCGACGCACGGATGGGAATCAAGATGCCCGAGATTCGTCCTCGCCGCGCTGTGCTCTTCGAGGAGATCGCGGCGGATGCCCTCGTTTACTCGAAGGAGCATAAAGCCTCGTACCGCGGTGACCGCGCAACGGTCGTCAAGCTCCTGCCGGTCTTTGGCAAGACTCCCATAAACGAGATCACGCCACAGACGATCAAAGCCTACCTGGACACGCGAGACGATCTGAAGAAGACGACGATCAACCGCTATCGTGGGACATTATCGATGATCTTTCAGGAGGCTATCCGCAACGGCAAAGCGACGGCCAACCCGGCGAGACTGGTCCGCCTTTACAAGGAGGAGAACGGCAGAGTCCGGTTTATCTCCTATGAGGAAGAGGCGACCATCCGTGCCATCATTCGCGAGAGGTGCCCAATCCATGAACCCGAGTTGACCTTGGCCCTCGAAACAGGAATGCGGCTGGGCGAACTGTACTCGCTCGAATGGGACCGTGTCGATCTGGAGCGCCGGCAGTTGATCCTACTGAGAACCAAGAACGGAACGGCCCGCGTGGTGATTCTCACCGAGGCAGCAGTCAGCGCCCTCAAAGAGCTATGGCAGCGCCGCAACTCGACTTCGCCCCATGTGTGCCTCACACGCTATGGCGAACCAATGATCTCCCCCCGCGCCTGGTTCGAGCTGGTCATGCAGGAAGCCGTGAAGAATAACAGTTCGCTTCGGAACGTTACCTGGCACATCTTCCGGCACACGTATATTTCTCGCCTCGTGATGGCCGGGGTAGATTTGAGAACGGTACAAGAGCTTGCCGGTCACAAGGACATCAAGATGACCGTTCGCTATGCGCACCTCGCGCCGGCGCATAAGCTGGCGGCGGTAGACAGACTGGCCGAGTACCGGCGGGAACAGGAAATGGCTAAACACCAAGAGGCAACAAGGCTCGCTTTCGCCGCAGCGTAATCACTCGCACTCCAGGTGCTCACCCTCATCGAACGCTCCATGAGTGGAAAGGGGATAATGTCACTCTTGTCCAAGACAGCATTTTCTGTGGATTGAGCGGTTGATTTTACTGGGCATAGGGATCCTCTCCCGGCGATAGGGTCGGGTTTCTTCGATGACTCGGACTGGAGGACTTTCTACGTATCCGGCATTCTGCTGTCCAAGTTGTAAGCGTGTAAGTGCTGCGCTACAGGCTCAAGTGGGTGTTTGCATTTCTTCTGCTGTCCAACTCATGGCTACCAAATCAGCGGCATGGGTAACTGTTCGGCGAGTTGTCTTGCGGCTGGCGGTCCGTCCAGCGGATTGTTGAGCCATGCCCACAAGTCCCGGAAGATGAACAGTTGCTGGCGCAGCAGAGCCGCAAGATTGGAGAGCGACCATCCAAAGCTGGACTTCATCTGCAGGTATTTCAAGATCAGCATGGCGATCAGCGCCGTCCAGATCTGCGTCTTGACCGCATTGGCGCTGGTGCCCAAGAACGACTTCACCTTTGCTGTTTGTTTCAGCGCCTTAAAAAACAGCTCGATTTGCCAGCGTTCCTTGTAGATCGCGGCCACCGTCGAGGCCGCCAGGTGCAGAAGGTTGGTGAAGAACACCAGAACCTCCTGCTTGTCTGCGTTCCAGTATTCGATGCGCCGAAACAGGACGGGAGCCTCTCCTGCTTTATTCAGGGAAGGCAGAGAGACGATCTGGTCGCTTAGTACGTTGCCCTTTTCTGGAACTGCGCACACCTCGACCGTCGTGTAGACCGTGTTGGTCTTCATGCGCGTCACGAAGAAGACCCCGTCCCGCGTCAACTCGGCAAACCAATCGTAATCGTTATAGCCGCGATCGATGGCCAGGATGGTTCCTGCTTCCAGATGCAAGGCTCGCGCCACTTTCAATTCGCTATATTTGCCCTCGGTCACTACCGCGAACGAGGGCAGATAGCCGTCGTGGTCCAACAGAAGATGCAGTTTGATTGCGCCCTTGCGCTGGCGGTACTTGGCCCAGTCGAACATGGTTGCCGACAGTTCGATGATGCTGCCATCCAGGCTCATCAGCTTGTTCTTGAAGCGGAACTTGCGATGACTGCGCGCCGCCGTCTCTGTCTGACACTTTTCCAGCAACTGCATGAAAATCGACTCGTAGAGTTCCCACGGGCGGTTGGCGTTGGCATAAGCCAGGGTCGATTTCTTCGGCGCGGTGCTGATGCCCAGATGCTTCAGCGGCGATTCGCATCCGGCCAGCCCCAGGCAGACTTCGCGTAGCGAGTTCAAATGCGCCACCTGGCAAAACAGCATGGCCACAAACTGTTCCCAGCAGGTGAACCCCTTGGCGCTGAACTCGGCTTGATGTTGTTTGACAGCATTTGCGAACTGCCCGCGTGGAAAAAGTTGCAAAAGCTGCGAGTAGACACTGCATACTTGAGTCATGGCTGATCCTCTCTCCTCTGTCTGTGGTCCTGTCAGGAACCCACTTCAGAGTAACGGGGATCAGCCTCATCCGTGCTCCTCAAGCCGTGAGAGCTATCAGGCTATTTTGGACAGCAATGGGATAATGTACGTATCGATGCAAATCAGTGAATCGAGGGAGACTCTGCACTTGGAATACACAGGGCAAAAAAGGCCGGGCCGTTACGACGATATAGTGAGGGCGATGAGTTCCATCGGCTGGTTTATGCCTCCTTACGGCAACCAAGGGCGGTTGGATATTGTTTCGCGCGAGATCAACAATGCGAACGGTCAATTCGATGAATTCGAGGTCGAGCGGGTATTGGGGTTCTTCTATACTCCCGACCGGCTGGCGTCGATGGCTATCAACATGTATGCGCAGATACCCATTGTAGATCTATACAAGAGAACTATTGCGGAATCGATAGCTGCGCATTTTTCAGGCCTTCATCATGTGGCTGTGGCCGGACTGATGCCGGTGGTTGAGGGGGCGGGACGTGAATTGGCACGTACAAGGGGCCTAAAGCATGAAGGTTCCGTTAAGGCTGTTTTTACCGAATTAATAACGAATGCGAAAGAAGATGCTTGGGCTCGAAGGATTGGAAATACACAAGAGATCGACGACATGCTTACAGGGTCTCTTGATTTCCTGACGAGATACTTTTTCGAGAATTCGGCTCTCTATCCGTTGCTGGACAAGACCAATCGGCATGGGGTTCTTCACGGCGCTTACCGGGACTCGGATTACGGGCGTCCGCTCAATTTCTATAAGACGATCAGTGCGGTCGATATCCTGACATTCGTCTCCATGCTTCAAACAAATAAAATGACCGGGTTCGTTCCTGAGCACACCGCGGATTCAAAAGCTTTGGCGGAGCGCTACTGTCAACTGAAAACTTTTGAGATTCTTTAAGTCACCGAATACTATCTTTCGTAATCTTGGTGACTTCATCTCCCTGCCTCCAGCGATCCATCAAGTAGAAATAGCCATCAGGTCCACCGTTCGTGAATGGAATTGGAGGGGGCCAATGCACAACCGTATTCTCAGGGGGCCAAATTTGTATTAGCTGGTTGTTCCAATTGCCGGGTTTCGGTTCAATATTGAGTTCAGTAGGAATCGTTGGTGTCACCTTCAGGCGGACGCCGGCGATCTGGGCTACGAAATGCTCGTTTGCGAGGGTCAGCGATGTTCCTTCTCCAATGCGATCCTCTTCCGACAACAATGTGAAATCTGCTCCGTCTGCCGACCGATGTTCCTCGCTAAGCCTCCCAATCCAAATCAGAGTAAATTGCGGTATCAGCAGATGCTCCTTGAATGCCGTGCCCTCGCTCTTCTCGTAGAATACGTTGGTCGCATTGCGGCCCTTCGTCGAATCGAAGAGGAATGCCATCTTGGTGATCCAAGTGGCGATAATCCGCTGCCGGTGAAGGTCCAACGCCAGTGGTTTATCGTCGAACATCTGCTCAAGGAGAGGCTTGGCATCTCCCTCCAGCGCGCTCATCCAGCCGTTATTGCATTTCTCGCACACCGATTTCACGGTTAACTCAGTGTTGTTGAGGATGACCTCCGGCGCTCCCGGCCGTTTCAAGCGGAAAGGGCCGAAACTTTTCTGATCAAGTATCCACTGCGGCCAAAGATGCTCGCGGTTACCAGCGCTATTGTCGCAAAAAATGCAAGGTTGTGACACTGGCTTATCTCCCGTTCACACAGAACAATTTTCTTCGTTCCGCGATGCTGTCGCGCGAATTGCGCTCGATTAATCATTATATGGAAAGTTGGCGAAGGAATTCTTGCAGTACTACTATCGGCCTCGTCCGCGACAGGTGGAAGGGCGTCGTCGTTAGACGACTCCAGGCCAATGCGCTCAGCGAAAGTAGTGACGCCAAGGGCCTCCCGCTGGCCATAACATCTTCCAGTGCCCCTCGGTCGTCAACCCGATCAGGAGAGGCATGAGGAACCGCTCGATGTCGCCCACGACGCGCGTCAGAGGCACAGCTTCGATGTAAAGCCGGTTCTTGGTGTTGAACGCGGCCCACTGGCGCTGCTTCGATTCATCTTCAAAGAATTCGGCGGTGAACGCTCGCGGCGGCGCGACGGTGGGAATCACAGTTCTTCGCCGTTCAAATGTCCGCGCAATCGCCTCGGCGAGAACCTGTCCATCGAACGAGAAAAGCTCACACAGGGCGCGCAGATCGTGGAAGTCCTTCATGCGGCTGTTCGCCATACCGAGCTTCACCATTGCCTCAAATTTTTCAGCGATCACGGTCTCCTTGGGATAGGCGAGCAGCAACGGCGCCGGCCCGTTGAGGATCGTTGGAAACGAAGTCTCGACTGGCGGGGGCGTGATGGTGTCTCCAAACCCTATATCGATTTGCATAGGAATCCGCGCCCGCTCCAAATAGCTCAGGAAGGTGACACGGACCCCTCCATAGTCCGCATCCTCCTTGATGCGCTGCGCCTTGACGCTCGCCGGGTCAAACTGGAGACCGTCTTCATCGACGGTGAGCGCACAGATCTCCTTGAAGATGGTTTCAAAACGGCTCGGATCGTTGTCGCCATTGGAGAGAAAATCGGCGTCCCGAGTCGGCCGGTGGGCCTGCTCCGTCCAGAGTTCAAAAAGCAGCGCGCCCTTCAAAACGAAAATCTTCTGGTGTTCCGACTGGCTGATGCGGAAGAGAAGGCGTTCCAGGGCATATTTCGTCAGAAGCAGCCCAAAATCCTCATTCCGCTGCCGCGCAAGATTCGCCAGGCGTTGCCGAACGGAGGCCGCGAGATTGGTGACGTTCTTGGTCAAGACAGGGACTCCATATAAGGACGCATGATGTTGGCGACCCGGCAAATCTTCGCCGCTTCCCAGAGTTCGTCCATCGACGCCTTTTTCTCGCGGAAGCACTCCCGAAGAGCTTGAATCGCAAGTTCCGTTCCTACTTTCGACCGGAACTTGAAACAGTCAGCAACCGTTTTTGCTGGGCTGTAGACTTTTATTTTGACGCCCTCGATCGTATGCTCTACTGCACCAAAGGTGAGGGACGGGCCGGAGAAGCGGACGACGCGAATGGGAGGGTACTCAAAGCTGGGCGTCCAGGCTCCCTGTTTGAGGGCGATCCAAACCTCAAATGGATTCTCAGTCGTGAGTTCATGGAAGCGCAGCGCAGACGAGAGGCAGACGACGGCCTGTGGCACCTTGCGGCAGACCTCCACCAGCGTCCGATTCTCCGTAGGCGGGTTCTCGCCCGAAGAATAGAGTCCCTTGCCAACCCGTTCGAGCTTCCCTGCTCGGACCAGCCGGCCCAGGTAATTGCGCGGAATGTGCAGCCTATCCAGATCACGCGGCCGTATAACGGGCTGCTGGCCAGCGTACTTCAGTAGGCGATCCATGTTCGTCTCCATGTTTGGAGTGTACCATAACCAATATAGATGTAAATAACTATATTGGTTCTAAAACACGCCGATTGAGAGTCCCCATGCGCTGGTAGTGATCACCCCGCAAGCGGTTCCGGATGGTCGGCACGAGCGTACCGCCGCAGCTCGGCCACTGGGATCAGGACGCGCTTGCCGATTCTTCTGGTTGTCAGGCGCCGAGTCGCCACCAGATAGTCCAATGCCCGCTGGCTGATGGAGAGAACCTGCGCAGCATCCCGCCGACTCAGGAGTAACTTCTCTTCAACCCGAATTTCAGGTTTCTTGTCGGCAGATAATTGAGAACGCGGAGATGATTCCATGATGAGTCCTTCACCTTTCCCGTCTGTTGAGTTGCACCAGATTTACGTCCGGCATCACCGGACGCGCCAACCATACAGCTTGCCGTCGTCAGCCTTGGGGTAGCAGACCCCGGATTCCAACTTCCAGCCGGGCCGGTCGCAGGCGATCAGATGCTCCAGATCACCGGCCTTCCAAAGTTCGTATGTCCGCAAACCATCCGAGGAGAGCGCCCACGACGCCGCAAGATGCCCCTCGACGCCGGCATTGAAGCCGCGAGCACGACCGTGATCGAAACCCAGCCAATACCCAGCAACAAAAACGCAGGCGAGCATGAACACCCCAGCCGTGGACGCAATGGCGCTCCATTTCACCAGTTCGCGGCGGCCATTCCTGGCCGCCACGGACTCTGCCGCGCCAACTACGGCATCGGTCAAAGACGCCTGCAAGCGAACCCTCGAAGACTCCGCCTCAGCCGCGGCGACCGACTGAATTTTCTCCAGGATGCCCCGGACGGTTACGTTGATCTTTTCCGGTACTGTCTCGTACAGGTCGCCATACCAGCCCAGCACGATCATCAAAGCCCATACGGCGTCTGTCGGCTCGATGCCGAACTTGTCTGCGTAGCGCCGAACGCGGTCCCGCTCTTTCTCCGACAGGTCAGCAAGAAAGACGCTGTAAAGGTCGTCATTTGTTTGGGGCATCGTCGCATACCTTATCGAAAATGTTCCGAGCACATTCGCGTCGCCACCGCTCGATTTCCGCACGACTTCCCAGCGTTGCCGTTTCCCGCGCCTTTTCAAGTGTCAGTCGGCTGCTCTGTACGAGATTGGTTACGCGCGTGGCAAGTTGCGGAAGGTACAACGACAGTCCTTGCCTCTCTTCCACCGCCTTGCGCAGAGGCGAGGTGTCGTATAACTCAAATAGCGACGGGGCCAGCCCAAAGAAGCGGTTACGAACCACATGAATCCTGCCGTGTTGAACCACGTTCATGTATTCGGTCAGCATTTCGCAACTGTCGCGCTGCTGGTTTATGAGGAACAGCGAAATGAAGGGCCATCCGAACTCGTTCAGTTTTTCATCGAACATCGAACCGTAGCGGTTCACGCCCTCATTGTTTCTGGCTGCGGTATTGACCACGACCTCATCGTCCTTACTTGCGTCCACGATGTCCAGAAGATCGAGCCAACCTTCGTTCTCGTCGAGGTTTACGAGCGAGAACGACTTCACAGACTTCTGGTAGGCTTTGCCAACGTCTGGGTTGGCCGTATCGGTTTCCACCAACGAGACTTGCCGGTTTCTCATCTCGAAGTAGTCGAGAAGTGCAATCGCACCCACCGACTTCCCCACGCCACCTTTACTGCCAGTTACGAAGAACACCCTTGCCATTTCTTTCTCCCCTTTCTTACAGCGTTACGTCCGGTTTCATTTGGAATTGCCCAGGCCTTACTTCAACGGTTGGTAACCCCACCGTGCCCTTACTGGCCGCTTTTACTGGAACTGGTTCCTTTGGTTGCGCCAGGTTCTTCAGGTAGGTAGAAAGGGCGTGGATTGTGATTGTGACGCCGTTCTCTTCAAAAACACGGACCAGCATCTTCAGCGTGTAGCCGTTCTCCCGCAACTTTTTCAACTGAGGGTACACGCCCCGCACGATCTCCCCCATCATGTAGGACTCGGGTTGCGGGGGAGGTACATTCCCTCTCTCATCCATGCGAGTGCGAAAGACCTCGAATTGCTCTGAGGTGAGCGTTTGCGGCTTGCGACGGAGTTTTTCCATCTGCCTTCCTCCTTTCCTTGCCAACTACGAGCCGAAAACAGTATATCACAACATTGACAGCAGATATGTATTACAGTACAGTCGGAACTGTTGCCGGGGAAGCCGGAATCGTTAAGAGACACGGCGAGGTAGGCGCTGTAGCCACAAAACCCCTGCGGGGTTTCGCGTCTCCACCACCATTTCTCCAATCCGCCTGCGGCTACTCGGAGAAATGGTTGCGCATCTCGCTCAGGGCTACGCCCCGAGACCCCACGGAAAGGACAATGCACAATGCCACGACC
>Ga0224530_1001334_pt1 | contig 13258 bp, 12 predicted proteins | sample CBST75metaG_FD_179873 | JGI IMG/M metagenome (GOLD analysis project Ga0224530, IMG submission 179873) | Peat soil microbial communities from Stordalen Mire, Sweden - C.B.S.T75 | ecosystem: Environmental > Terrestrial > Soil > Wetlands > Peat | place: Sweden: Norrbotten County, Stordalen Mire...
CCCCCTCCCCCCCCTATTTCCTGTGAAACTGTGAGACTGTGAAACTGTGAGACTGTAGGTTTGGCTGCCTCCGTATCCATCGCCTTCGTTCCCCGCGGCAGGCTGAATACCGATCTTGCAGAGGCCGCCCTCGCGCACATTCCTCTGGGTTCACCCCGGAAATGATAGGGTAATTCTGACGACTCCCATGACCCGACGCACGCGCAGAACGCTTTTTGTTGTGGCCGCAGTCCTGATACTGCTGGCGGTGGCGGTCTTCCTGCGCTCCAAGGCGCCTCCTGAGGCCGCGCGCCTTCTGCCTGAGTCCGACGGCATCATTTACATCAATCTGCAGCCGATCCGCGCCTTCGTCCACAAGGACATGAAGCCACCCCAGCGCGTGCCGGAATACCAGCAGTTTGTGGACGCCACCGGAATCGACTGGGAACGGGATCTGGACCAGGTGGCCATTGCGCTGCATCGCATGCCCGACTCCAACGGTCCCAATGGCCCTGTGGCCTACTCGATGGTGCTGGTGGGCAGGCTGACCGGCAAGCGGCTGAACACGTGGCTCGATGCCCACGCCGCCGCGCGCGAGAGCTACGCCGGCCATACCGTCTACAGCATTCCCTCCGAGGGACGCACGGTGCGTGTGGCGCAGATTGGCTATGACATGATCGCGGTGTCAAACACGCCCACTCCGGAGCAGATTCACTCCATACTGGACCGGCATCGCACCGCCGCGCTGCCCTTTGCCGGCTCCTCGCTGCTGTCCCGGCATTACCACGACGTGCCTCTGCTTTCGCTGGCCTGGGGCGTGGGCCAGATCGGGCTGCCCTTCTCTGAGAGCGGCGCGATCAAGATTTTCGGCCTTTCTCTGCCCTTGCAGCCGGACACGACCCTCATCGCCAGCCTGCGCTGGGCCGGATCGCTGCACGTCAGGGTGGAAGGAATTGCGCCGAGCGAAGACAAGGCCGCCGATCAGGCCGCGGCCCTGGCCACGCTGGTTACCATGGCCCGCGGCATTACGCCTCTGCTGGGGAACAACTCCGCCAACAGCGGCCTGAAAGAGCTGCTGAAAACCGCCGAGGTGACGCAGAAACGCGACCGTGTTGTGGTGACAGCCACGCTGCCGCCCTCTTTCCTTGCCGATCTGGACAAAGGCGAGAATCCCGTGCCGGGTTCGGGACCGGCCACGGACACTTCCAAGTAAGCGCTTTTACCGCTCCTTCAGCCCCAGCGCTCCCACCACGGCTCCATCCACCTTCGCGGGTTGGCCGTCCTGCTTGGTCACCACGCCGAATCCGCCGCGATAGTCCCACATTGTCCAGCCAATGCCGTCTGCTTCAAATGCCGTCCGCACGTCGTGAATCCATGTGGCGCGCGAAACCGGGTCGGAGAAGTTGCGGTAAACCCCGAACTCATTGCAAATAAGCGGCACGCCATTCTCGCGGCCCCAGGCAGCGGCCTCATCGATAAGCAGACGGATGCGGCGCGCGTCCCAGCGGTCCAGCCAGTAGTTTTCCAGTTCGAAACGGTCAGCCGCGTCGGGAACCTGCCGCACCAGCTCCTGCATCGACTCGCCGGTCGGCGGATAGGGAATTCCATGCGTATAGCTCCACCACGCCAAGCCCCAGTTCGCGCCCTGGTGGGTAAACGTGTGCGGCTCGTAGAAGTGGAAGGTGTAAATCACGTTGCCATCGACCAGCGGATGCTGTGTGAGCAGGTCGGCAAGGCCGGAGTAGTTGGGACCGGTGGCAATGATGGTGTTGTGGGGCGCGGCTTCACGGATGGCTGCGGCAAGGCTGGCCTGAATGCCGGCCCAGCGGTAGGGGTCGTTGACCTCAGGCTCATTCAGAATTTCAAAGAAGACCCGCTCCGGATCGCGCGAGGCATAGTGCGCGGCCAGCTTCCGCCAGAGCGTCGCCAGCCGTTCCACAGCATCATTGCTGCTCCGTAACTGCTGCTTGTAACTGTCCTCGGAATGCAGATCGATCTGAACGGCAAGCCCCGCAGCCAGCATGGCGTCCACAGCGCGGTCCAGGCGATGGAGGAAGTCGGCATTCAAGCCGTCTGCCCCCTGCGGATACTGCTCCAGCGGAACGGGATCAACGCTGAGCCGGACATGGTCAAAGCCAAGGCGCGCCATCAGCGCGATGTCCTGCGCATCCGTGTAGCGGCCCGTGCGCGCGGCGGAGTAGTCGTTGGGCGACTGCGCGAACCACTCCGAGGCGTTGACTCCGTGCTGCAAATGCCGGGCGCGGGCAATGGCGGTCTGCAAACCGGCAGAGCGATCCTGAGCAGCCGAGGGAAGCACCAGGGCAAGCAAGGCTGCGAGGCAGGGGAAATGGAGATGCACGGTAAATCCTCCTCAGAAATCGAACCCGAGCCCAACATATCACGCGGAAGCCCGAGCGCAGTCTTACCAAAAATCGCTTGAAACAAGCCAATCCGCACCGGAAACGGGAACGGCTCCCGTACGGGAGCCGTTCTTTGTAGCGCTCAGAAATAGCCGCTGCTTATTTTTTGCCCGGCGCGGCAATATTGCCGTCGAGATTCGCCACCTGCGCATAGGTGGTGCGCAGATACTTGTGCGGATTGACCGGAACGTTGTGGACACGAACCTCATAGTGGAGGTGCGGTCCGGTGGCGCGTCCAGACTGACCCACATAGCCGACAACCTGGCCGCGTGTAACATGCTGACCGGGTATAACGGCGATCGAAGAAAGATGCCCGTAAACCGTGCTCACTTCATGACCGTGCATAAGCACCACCTCGCGCCCATAACCCGCGCGCATGGCGGCGTCGGCCACATTGCCATCGCCAGTCGCCCGTACGGGCGTTCCGTAGGCCGCTTCAATGTCGAGTCCGGAGTGGAAAGCGCCTTCACCGTTGAATGGATCCTGGCGCTGGCCAAAGCTGGAACCCACGCGGCCTTCCACGGGCCAAAGCGAAGGTGCATCGGCCAACACCGTCCAGTCGCCGGTGAAGCTGGGCGTAAGGCCACTCTCCAGGGCGCGCGACACACGGCCCGACAGAGCCTCCGAGCGCAGCGCATAGAACAAATTGACGGAGTTTGAAATCTGCTGCTGGTTTACATCGTCGCTCTGCGCCAGGGTGGCGGGAGTTGCCGCAGCCGCGGCGGTGGACGCGCCGGACTTGGCCATGCGGTTCTGCCGCAGGCCGTAAAGAGCTGAAACTTCACTGGCCAAGGCACCCAGCGAGGCAACCTGCACATCACGGTCGTGCGCAATCTGGGCCATCTGCTTGTAGTCGTGGCGCAGGGTTTCGCGCTCCTGGCGGACCTGATTGTAGTTCTCGGTCTTCAGCAACATGCGGGTATAGGAGCCAGCCAGTCCGACAATGGTGAATGCTCCCACCAGCGCGGCGGCAACAAATCCATAGGCATAGCGCAACGGCAGAGGAACCTTTCGAATCCGCCCGTCATCATCCCTGGCAACAAAAAGAATGTAATAGCGCTTGCGCAGCATTTTTGCCTTTCATCCCTACAACCCACAGGATCGCAATTCGCCGTGTCTACACAGAATGGCGTAATAAATGGAGGAGCCTCATGGCCCGCAAAAACACACCTACGCCGGGGGAGCGCCGATGCATGAACTCTGTCAAGCCTAACAAACACCGCTTGACGGGTCAACAAAATCCGCGCCCAGCGTCCGAATTCCCCTTTGTAAACTACCGGCTTCGGCGGGTGTTCTGTTCTGGACCTGGAAAAGCTCAATCGGCCCGGAGGCTTAGGCGCACTCTTCTACTAACCCACTTGGAATCAACACGTCCTTGTGCCGCCCCTATCGGCGCGCCGGTCGCGCTCTTTAGTCACGCACAGGCTCCAACCGGACAACGACCGCCGATTTGCCCTATCCTCAAAGGATGCAATCGAAACGAGACAAATCCCGAAGTGCCGGCAAACAGGGCGAACTTGCCCTGCTCAACCAAATCCGCAGCCGCGCAGCGCAAACGCCCGGCGGTGGGCTGCGCTTGGGCATTGGCGACGACTGTGCCCTGCTCCGCCCCCGCCCCGGCGAGGAACTGGCCGTCACTACCGATTTGTCCATTGCCGGCCGCCACTTCCGCCTTGACTGGCACCCGGCGGAAGCCATCGGCCATCGTACCCTGGCACGCGGACTGAGCGACTTGGCCGCCATGGGCGCTCGGCCTGTTGCAGCCTTTCTTTCCCTGGGATTGCCGCGCGAGCTGACCACGGGAAAGGGCCGTCAGCGCGCCTGGGTGGAGCGGTTTCTCGACGGTCTGCTGGCCTTGGCCGAGGCCAGCCAAACCCCTCTGGCTGGCGGCGACCTGGCCGAATCTCCCATCGCCGTGGCAGACATTGTGCTCACCGGCGCGGTTCCCCGCGGAAAAGCCCTGCTGCGCTCCGGCGCGCGGGCTGGCGATCTGCTCTACGTAACCGGCGCACTGGGCGGAGCCGCCGCCGGACTTACCCGCTTGGCGGAGTTGGCCAAAGCCCATGCTGCCCGGCCAGGAGCTTTGAAAATCCCGAAAAAGCTGGAGCCTCTGCTGGCTCCGCACCTCTATCCCCAACCACGCATCGCCCAAGGCCTCTGGCTGCAACGCCGGGGATTGGCGTCTGCCGCGCTCGACCTCAGCGACGGCCTCTCCACTGACCTTGCCCACCTCTGCCAGGAGTCCGGCGTGGCAGCCGAGGTGAATGCGACTCTGCTCCCCATTCATCCCGGCGCAACCCTGGACCAAGCTCTCAACGGCGGCGAGGACTACGAACTTCTGTTCGCAGCGTCCCCATCGGCCCGGCTCCCTCGCGCAATCGCCGGAGTCCCCATCACAAAAATCGGCCGCATCGTCCCAGCACGCACCAGCCGACCGCAAATCACTCTGATAACTGGACAGGGCAAGCGACCGCTCGAACCCCATGGCTGGGAACATTTTTCCTAGGCAGTATCGGCTGCGGAAAAACGATCATTGCTCTTCTTCACCGTTAGGTCATCCTCACGCAGATCTTGTATCCGTGCGTTGACCTCTTCCCGCGTGGAGAAAACAGGAAGAACGCCGAGAAATGCTTTGAACGGATTCTCATCCTTGGGGGCAAGGCTCGGAGGTAGGCAATCTTGTTCAGAATCGGGATTCAAGCTGATTTCCTTCTCTCTGATTTTATGATCGACAATGAACCGCGGATTGCATTTCTCCAAGATGCGTCAACCCAAGGTACTGAAGCACTGAGACCTCATTACCGTCTATCATCAGAACTGTGATGACTACCAACAATATCCGCGTCCGCTTTGCTCCTTCTCCCACCGGCCTTCTGCATGTAGGCAATGCGCGGACCGCGCTCTACAACTGGCTTTTTGCGCGCCGCACCGGAGGCTGTTTCCTGCTCCGCATCGAAGATACGGACATGGAGCGCTCTGAAACCCGCTACGAAACACAGCTCATTGAGGATCTGCGCTGGCTGGGACTGGACTGGGACGAGGGTCCAGGCCCCAACGGCGGCCCCTGCGAAGAGGAGATCGGCGGCTTCGGCCCCTACCGGCAATCCGAGCGGCTCGCAATCTACGCCGAGCACACCGAGCGCCTGCTGGCCGAGGGCAAGGCTTACCGCTGCTTCTGCACCGAGGAAGAGCTGGAGTCCGAACGCAAGCTGGCTGCGGCCGAGCATCGCCCGCAGGTCTACTCCGGGCGCTGCCGGAATCTGTCACAGGCGGAGATTGAGAAGAACCTCGCCGCTGGCAAGCCATTCGCCGTGCGGCTCAAGATTGAAGACCACCCGCTGTGCTTTCATGACATGGTACGCGGCGAAGTCGAGTTCGCCGCCGAAGCGGTCAGCGATCCCATTCTGGTTCGCTCGGCAGCAGGCGGCGCAGGCGGAGTTTCCATCGGCATGCCGGTTTACAACTACGTGGTCACAGTTGACGACGCACTGATGGGCATTACCCACGTCATCCGCGGCGACGACCATATCTCAAACACACCCAAGCAGGTGGCGATTTACGAGGCCTTCGGCTGGCCGGTACCAGAGTTTGCGCATCTGTCCACAATTCTGGGCGCGGACCGCGAGCGGCTGTCGAAACGCCACGGAGCCACGTCGATTTCCACTTTTCGCGAGATGGGCTATCTGCCCGAGGCTCTGGTGAACTACCTGGCGCTGCTCGGCTGGGGCGCGGAGGACGGCAAAACCGAAACCTTCACGCTGGAGGAGCTGACTCACGCTTTTTCTCTTGAGCGCGTCACGCCTTCGCCGGCCATCTTCGACTTCGACAAGCTGAACTGGCTCAACCGGCACTACCTGAAGCTGGCCACGCCGGAACGGCTGGCAGCGCTGGCGTGGAGCTGCTTTGCCGACCGCCTGCCCGCGCGCGACACAGCCTCGGAACCGATAAAAGACTGGTTCGCGCGGCTGCTGGCGATTTTTGTTCCCTCCGTCGATCACCTCGATGAGCTTCCAGCCAAATCGGCTTTCGTCTTCGGCTTTGACACTGCTGCGGCCCGCGCCATCGAGGAGAATGCCGCCGTGCTGGCCGCTGACTCGGCACGCACGGTGCTGGCCGAACTGGCCGGTCGTGTTCGCGCGCACTCAGGCCCTGTGACGCCGGAACTGTTCAAGGCGTGGATGAACGAAATCAAAGCCGCCACCAAGATCAAGGGCAAGGATCTCTTCCACCCGGTCCGCATCGCCCTCACCGGCACGCACTCCGGGCCAGAATTCGACAAGCTGCTGCCGTTGATTGAAGACGACACGGCGCGGAAACTCGGAATCCCCAGTGTGCGCGAGCGAATCGAACAGTTCGTGGGGATCTGATCGGCAATGATTGATATCTTCTGGATAGACGGCAATCCACCTCCGCCGCTGGCCGTTGTACCGTGCCCGCACGGGGAAGGCTGGCTGGAGTCCGAACTGCTGCAAATGAAGAACGAGGGGATTCATACCCTCGTCTCGCTGCTTGAGAAAACCGAGGCGGAGTGGCTTGGGCTGTCGAAAGAAGGCCGCGTGGCTAAGCGCGTTGGATTGCAGTTCATCTCGCATCCGATTCGCGATGCGCATGTTCCACCCAATACCGCCACCTTCCGCAGCTTCGTTGCGAAGCTGGCGAACCGGATGCGCGCCGGAGAGCGGATTGGCGTCCACTGCCGGGGAAGCATCGGCCGGGCCACCGTAACCGCGGCTTGCGCGCTCATCCACCTGGGCTGGAAGCCGGATGCAGCCCTCGCTGCCATTGAAACTGCCCGCGGCTGGCCGGTTCCAGACACAGAGGAGCAGCAGCGCTGGATTCTGAGCTACACCCCGGAGCCGTAGCTCCGCCCTTATTTATGGTCCTTCGCCGCAGCTCCCGTGGCCGGAGCAGCAGGCATCTCCGGCAGCCCGGATACGATATCCAGCGCCGTAGGCGGCAGCGGCTTGTTCGCATTGGCCAAAAGCTGGCTGACCTGCCACATCTGGATCTCTGTCAACGTCTGTTTGTACGCAGGCATCCCCGTCAGCCGGATTCCGTTGGCCACCTTCCAATACGTTTCGCCCACCGGATCGTCGCTTACCCCCACCACATCGCCCTTGCCGTGCTTCTCCCAAAGCGGCGGAGCGGGAGGAAACATGTGCGCGCCTAAGGCCGAGGGCTTGCCGTGGAATCCGTGGCAGAACGCGCACTGGTCCCGGTAAATCCGCGCCCCGGTCAACAGGTCTTCCTCATCGACCTCGACCGGCGTTTTTTTCGCCATCTCGCGGTTGATCCGTGCGTGCAGCGGCCCCTGTGTGATTGAGGCCTCCATCGGCAGCGGCGAATCCGCCACCGCCACCGGCGGCCTGCCAAATCTGAACCAGCCCAGCAAAGCCAGGGGAGCCAGCACAATCCCCAGTACAATTCCCAGCAAGATGCGGCCCATATTATGGAGGCCTCCGTTGCCTTTCATCGTACGATATTGCCATTTCGCCAGCCAGTGGCAGGCATTTTCCTGAACCAACGTAATGGAATACCGGGCAAAACCGTCTGAATCCGGCACTCCACGTCCTATGTCGGCGACCGCTCTTCGACGCCAGCGTCAAGCCCTGCGACGGCCCCAAATATGGCAAAACGCGGAATAACCAACCTGAAAATGCCGAAGTCTCCCTTCAGGTGGTTTAATACGGTATGGGGGAAGCCCTGCGCCGAACTAGCGGCCTGCTTCCATACTCCCGTGGAGGAATCCCGATACCGATGTTTTCTTTACGCCGTTTTGCCCTTCTGCTGGCGCTGGGGCTGCCAGCCATGACCGTTGTTCAGGCCCAAAGCTCGAGCAGCTCCATCCCAACCCAGGACCAGGCTCAGGCGCAACTAGGCGCAACCACCGAAACGCGGGGACAGTTGAGCGTCCAGGCCCGCATCCGCCAGCGCCGCGAACAACGCCGCGCCACTGCCATTCACGACGCCTACGACCACCGCTATGAAACCTTCACCAACATGGGGTATCTGCGCTTCAGGCCCGGCCACGACGCTCAGCGCGTAACCCTCTATGGATGGGAAACCGGCCTCACCCGCTACTTCAACGAGCGGCTCGGCGCCACCTTTTCCGCCCGCGGTTATTACGGCACGCCCTTTGTCGGCCTGAACTGGAGCGGCCTCACCCGGCCAGCCATCAGCCAGTACGACCTGATGGTCGGCCCCACCTACCGCTTCTACACACAGCCCAAGTACTCCATCTCCGGCCGTGTCCTGGCCGGCTACGCCCTGGGCAACTTCACAGGGGACACCAATGGCTTCGGCAGCCTCTGCTCCACCACCTCAACCACTTCGACCACCAAGAGCTGCCTCCTTTATCCGGACGGCTCCACCTATGCCGCCACGGCTGGCGTGGTTGGCGAGTACAACGTGACTCCCACCTTCAGCCTCCGCCTGGGCTCCGATTTCTTTGTCAACGGCTTCGGCTCCGAAACGGAGTACAGCCGCGGATTCACGGCCGGCATGGTCTACCGGTTCGGCAAGCAGTAAATAACCTGGCCGGCGACACGTTCAGCCGTGTGGCCGGCAAACCCTGTCGCCGCCTGTTCCCGTCCGCTCCGGGATTGACCCTCCTGCCGGGCAGACCCTCCACGGCACAGAATTGCTCCCGCGCGGCAAGGCTTAAGCTGTCCAGCCCAGGCCTTGCCGATTCGCAACCGTTCCACGGAGTACCGAGGAGTCTCATCCCTATGAAACCTATCTTCTCGCGCCGCAACTTCATTCAATCCAGTTCGCTGATGGCAGCGGCCTGCGTCGCCTCCAGCGCAACCCCCTCCCTTGCCCATGCCCAGGCAGTGCCGGCTTCCGGCAAGCCTTCGCCCGTGCATCTGGGGCTGGCCAGCTACACCTTCCGCGAATTTACCCGCACCCAGATGATCGGCTTCATGAAGCAGCTCAATCTCGCCGATCTGAACGTCAAGGACATCAAGGATCATCTCCCCACGGACCCAGCGAAGGAAGATCTCGCGCTCGCCGACTATAAAGCCGCTGGCATCAAGCTCCACGCCGCCGGCGCCATCTACTTCCCCACCGCCGATGAAAAGGACATCCGGGGCAAGTTTGAATATTGCAAGCGCGCCGAAATCAACGTCATCGTCGCTGGCGATCCCACGCCGGAATCGCTCAAGTGGATCGAGCGGTTCGTCAAGGAGTACGACATCCGCATCGCCATCCACAACCACGGCCCCGAGGACAAGTTCTTCCCCTCGCCGTTCGATGTGTTGAAGGCCATCAAGGACCTGGACCCACGCATCGGCTGCTGCATCGACGTGGGCCATGCCGCCCGCGCCAACGCCAACCTTGTCGAAGCCATTCACGCCACCGGCGCGCGCCTCTACGACATGCACGTCAAGGATCTGGCGAATTTCAAAAGCAGGGACAGCCAGGTTGCCGTCGGTCAGGGCATCCTGCCCTTCCGCGAAATATTCCAGGCCCTCATCGACATCGACTACAAGGGGTTCGTCGACCTCGAATACGAGATCCACGGCGACAATCCCATGCCCGGCGTCATCGAAAGCTTTGCCTACATGCGCGGAGTGCTGAACGGCATGGGCTATCTGACCCACGCATAAGTCACGCACGGTTCATTCCTTATCGCTACCCACAAAAGCACCGTGCCCCATCCTTTCGCCTTTTTTCTGGCGAAAGGATGGGAAAGCACGACCCATGACACGCCACACCTACTGCAAAATCGAAACCCCGGCAATCTTCTGCTGCCACTCCGCCGGGCCGGTCTGATGCACGCTGACGCCCTTCGCATCGACGGCCACCGTTACCGGCATATCGCGCACGTCAAACTCATAAATCGCTTCCATCCCCAGGTCGCCGAACGCCACCAGCCGCGAGCTGTGAATGGCCTTGGAAACCAGGTAGGCCGCGCCGCCCACCGCCACCAGGTACACCGCGCCGAACTCCTTGATTGCCGCGATGGCCTCCAGTCCCCGCTCAGCCTTGCCCACCATGCCCAGCAACCCTGTTTCGGCCAGCATCTGCCGCGTGAACTTGTCCATGCGCGTCGCCGTGGTCGGCCCCGCCGACCCCATAATCTCGTCGCGCACCGGGTCCACCGGCCCCACATAAAAAATGAACCGCCCATTGAAGTCCACCGGCAGCTTTTCCCCGCGGTTCAGCATGTCGGTCATGCGCTTATGCGCGGCATCGCGGCCCGTCAGCAGCTTCCCGTTCAGCAGCAGCCTTTCCCCCGATTTCCAGGTCGCGACTTCCTCGCGGGTCACCGTGTCCAGATTCACCCGCCGCGCCGTTGAAACGTCATAAGTCAGCTTCGGCCAGTCTTCCAGATTCGGCGGATCCAGAAACACCGGCCCCGAGCCATCCAGCACAAAATGCGCGTGGCGCGTGGCTGCGCAGTTGGGAATCATGGCCACCGGCAGGTTGGCGGCGTGGGTCGGATAGTCGCGCACCTTCACGTCCAGCACGGTAGTCAGCCCGCCCAGCCCCTGCGCCCCGATGCCCAGCCGGTTCACTTTTTCGTAAAGCTCTACGCGTATCTCCTCGGCCCGCGTCTTCGGTCCACGCGCCATCAGCTCCTGAATGTCAATCGGGTCCATCAGAGATTCCTTGGCCAGCAGCATCGCCTTCTCCGCCGTGCCTCCGATGCCGATGCCCAGAATCCCCGGCGGACACCAGCCCGCGCCCATCGTCGGCACGGTCTTCAACGCCCACTCCACCACGGAGTCGGAAGGGTTCAGCATAGCGAATTTCGTTTTGGCCTCCGACCCGCCTCCCTTGGCCGCCACCGTCACCTCAACCGTCGAGCCCTTCACCAACTCCATCGTCACGCAAGCCGGCGTATTGTCTTTCGTATTCTTCCGCGCTCCCGCCGGATCGGCCAGTATCGACGGCCGCAGCTTGTTGTCCGGATCGAGATAAGCCCGCCGGACGCCTTCGTCTACCATTTCCTGGAGATCGAGTTGAGGAGAACTCGCGGAGTTTTTGAAGCGCACATCCATCCCCACCTTCACAAACGCGATCACGATCCCCGTGTCCTGGCACATGGGCCTGTGCCCCTCGGCGCACATACGGCTGTTGATGAGGATCTGCGCCATCGCATCCCGGGCCGCCGGAGACTTCTCCCGCTCATAGGCCCTTGCCAGCGCGCGAATAAAGTCCACCGGGTGGTAGTAGCTAATGTACTGCAACGCGCCCGCAACGCTCGAAATAAAATCTTCCTGCCGGATGACGGTCATGGAGCAAACTCCTTGAACTCTTTTAGGATAGTTGGATGCAATGTGAGTACGAAGCGGGAGAAAAAGCCTTAGCGCTCGACTGCGGGCCGTAAATCCGTATGCCCAAAATCGTCGCCCTTCCAAAGCATCGGTTCCCGCTTGTCGCGTGCCAGGGCGTAGCTGAGGCAATCGCCAAAATTCAGCCCCGCCGGGTGCCCGCTTCCCTTGCCGTAGTCGCGGTAAGCCTGCCGCGCAATCTTTGCCTGTTTGGCGGTGACTGGTTCGATAACGATCTTCGGGTGATCCAGAATTTCTTCCAGACGGGCACTGAGCTTCGGATTTCGATAGCCATCAACAACGATGAACGCTTCCAGATAAGTTGCGGCAGAAACTCCCAGCGAATCCGCATCCTCCATTGCCTGCGCCATCACCGCAGCATCGGACTCTCCCCGAATAATCGCAACCAGTGCAGATGAGTCAACAATCATTTCGGCAGGCCCGTCCTCTCATCGTAGAGTTCGTCAAACAACTCCTTGGTAGTCCTGCCATCGTTCATCATTGGCGCGGTTTCACGGCTGATGTTCATCAGCCATGCCGCCAACCCTTCCTTGGATTTGCGGCCTTGCTGCTCCGCCTTATCTCTCTCGATTTCTTTCTGAACGGCGACCTGGACGGCATACGTCATGCTCACTCCCTTCAGAGCAGCCAGCTTCCTGATCAAATCAGTGGTTTCCGGATTCTTGATATTCAGACTCATTTTGTTCTCCTGCAACCGCAACTTCTGCCCGTCACCTCGGTAAACCTGTTTCAGGAGCATAAAGCTCATCCATGAGCTCTTCGTAGGAGGGACCATCTTTCAACCGTGGCGCGGTAAAATTACGGACCCGATCCAGATAATCGAAGAGGCTCTGCCCAGGCTTCCTGCGAGGAAAGCCGGAATCATTGACGCTTTCCTGCTTGTCGCTCTCGCTCATCCTGTTACACCTTTCTACCTTCGCAATCTACCATTCTACCATCCTCCCTCGTTCACGCCATGCCGCCTGCCCGATTCGCTCCGCAATCCGCCCCAATGACCTACAATCTGAGCCATGAACGACCCTACCCTGGAAACGCCGGCTACGTCAGACATTTTCTTCGATCTTCTTGTTATCGGCGCCGGGCCCACCGGCCTGGCTTGCGCCATCGAGGCGCAAAAAGCAGGCCTGCGCGCGGTCGTTGTCGACAAGGGCTGTCTCTGCAACTCGCTGTTCCACTACCCCGCCCGCATGGTCTTTTTCACCACTGCGGAGCTGCTGGAAATCGGGGACATTCCCTTCCCCAGCACCAACGCCAAGCCCACCCGCGACGAGGGACTCGAGTACTACCGCCATGTGGCCGCCTACTACAAACTGGACGTGCGCCAGTATCACCGCGTCGAGCGCATTACCGGCTCCGACGGAGCCTTTACGGCGCACACCACGGACCGCTTCGGTCGTCCCGGCACGCTCCGGGCCCGCAAGCTAGTCGTAGCCACCGGCTACTACGACCTGCCCAACTCCATGGGCATTCCCGGCGAAACCCTCAGCAAGGTGCGCCATTACTACAACGATCCCCATCCCTACTACGGAATGGACGTGGTCGTCATCGGCGGCAAAA